>ENA-OUOG01000087-OUOG01000087.1-marine-metagenome-genome-assembly--contig:-NODE-87-length-107987-cov-5.771726_pt1 | contig 107987 bp, 67 predicted proteins | sample MGYA00248635_ERZ508505 | MGnify/ENA primary metagenome ERZ508505 (study PRJEB26176, sample SAMN06267871) | marine metagenome | isolation source: Saanich Inlet, British Columbia, Canada | place: Pacific... | reverse complement strand
GGGCGGCTCGTACGCGCGCGCGACGGTGGCGTACTCCAGCCCGTTCTCGAAGTCGCGCACGAGATCGTCGGCGACGTCGCGGCGCGCCACCCACGTATCGCCGAAGTCGTCCAGCCACTCGACTAAGAACTCCGTGTCGCCCGACCCGTCGTCCGCGACTCTCGATCGCTTGATCGCCGCGGGGGGCACCTCCTCGAACACGAACTGCTCTAACGTCTTGGCGATGGACTCCAGCACGGATCGGCGCGCGAACGTCACGGTGGTGGCGGGGGTGTTGATCGTGAGCGTCTCCACTAAATCCAGCGGCGACCGGCCGGTGGCGTCTTCCAGCTCGGGGTTGGCGCCGCTCCGCACGAGCGTCTCGACGATCTTCTCGTGCAGATACCCGGCGGCGATGTGCAGCGGCGTGAACGAGTCTTTGTCTTTGGCGTCCACCTCGGCGCCTCGCGCGATGATCGCACGGACGCACTCCTCGCTGCCCACGCCGCAGGCGTAGTGCAGCGCGCTGCGTCCGTCGTCGTCGCGCGCCGACGCCAACGCCTCGCCGCCGCCCTTCAGCATGCGCTCCACGACGTCAAAGTCACCCTCGCGGCACGCTTTCCACCACTTCGCCTCGTAGTCGCGCTTCACGTCGTCCGCCACGAGCGCGGCGGGAACCCAGACGTCGGAGTCGACGCCCTTGACGCGCAGAAGGAACTCGAGCTCGAACGCGTCGTCGCTCCCCTCGGTCCCGGAGCGGACGATGCGCAAGCCCTCCGCGCTCTCCACCTCGCGCGCGTTGGCGAGATCGTCGGGCGCGCTTTCGGCGGAAGCATCCGCGGTGGCCTCGGCGGTCGCGGTGGCGCTCACGCGCGCCGAATCGCGCGCGCGACGGGGGACGCGCGCGCTCTGCGCGCCGACGTGGCGTCTATGCGCGCCGTTCGCGCGTGCGAGACGCGCGAAGACGCGCCCGGCGCACGGCGCGGCTGCGGTCGCCGTGTGCATCGCCATCTGCGTACCGCTGAGCTGGGATACGATCAGGAGATCCGGTGTCGCAGATCGCGAACGCCGAAAAGCGCGTTTCGCACGTTTTTTAAAGACTAAAGTCGCATACGCCGCTGACCCACATTTTTCGGTAATACAAATCCCCGTCTAAAATCTCGCGCGTTTCCGCCGCGCGGTCGCTCTTTTGAAACGAAAGAGCGATGAATTTGTCTCCCCTCGCGTCTGGCGACGCGCGCGGCGGCGCCCCCCTCGTTCGCGTTTCGTCCGTCGAAACCCACGCCACCCTTCTCGCACACGCCACCCTTCACGCGTCCGTCCCGTCGCGAACGCCGCGCAAAAAAAGCTCACTCCGTCGTCGGCTTTATCAGCGACACGCACTTGAACTTGACCTGCGCGTACTTCTCGCGAACGGCGCTGAGGGTTGATTTCTGCGCGGCGCCGTGGCAGCGCCGCAGCGCGTCGACGCACTCTTTGAGGTCCCCGCTTTCCAGCGCGGTGTAGTGCGCGAGTGTCGCGGACCAGTTTTTGTGGTCAAGCGTCGCGAGCGCCAGCGAGACGCTCGCCGCGGCCACCACCGAGGGCGCGAAGGCGAGCATGTCGTACTCCAGCAGCGACAGCTCGCACAGGTAGTTGGCGAGAAACTCAACCTTCGCGTCCGTCTCCGCCGCGCGCAGCGCTCTGCGCAAAAACGTCTTGATCGTCGGCTGCGTGAGCTCAAACTCCAGCGCGTCCAGAACCGTGCGCTCCATCAAAAGCACGTCCTCCCGCGAGTACGTGTTGTCCGTGATGTAGCAGAACTCATCCACCTGCGGCGCGTAGATCTCCTCGTACTTGGAAGCGATGAGCATGCACGTCACGCCTAAAAGCTGCAGCTTGGTCCTCGCCACGGGCTGCACGGACAAAACGCGGTCGATGTACCCGACGCTCAAGTACAGCGTGTCCGCGCTGAGCTTGTACTCCTCCGCCACCTCCACCAGCCAGTCCACCAAAATGCCGCGCATCACCGCGTTGACGTCTTTCTGCGTGGTGGACGCGTACTTCGGATCCGGGCGCTTCGCCCGCTCCGCCTCGCGCAGGTGTTGGTAAATGTCCTCCACGTAATCGACGCACATGTGCGGGTCGTCCGCGTGCGCGGCGTCGATATCCTGTGGAAGTGCGCGTGCGGGGTGGTTACGGGTGGCGTCAGAGACGGCGCCGCGAAACGTGACGCGTTCCGGCGCTCGATTCGTCGCGGGGACGCGCCGCGCGGAGGGGAGACGACGAGCGACTCGCGCGCATCGCGGGGACGACCACTCCCAGAAGACGTACCCTCCATTGCTCAGCCTGTTTCGGCTCCTCGCGCTGTTCCTTGACGGGGTGGCGCTGCTGCGCGACCGCCGCGTTCGCATCGCGCGGGCGCAACGCGTAGCCCTTGCTCGAAGCCCTCGTCTGCGCCTTGGCGTTCGTCAGGTCCGCGAGCGCCTCGCGCCTGGCCGCCTCTTGCGCCTCCGTCTCCAGCGCGGCGGAACGTCTCGTGGTCTGCGGGGACGGGGAACGGAATGCGGGTGACGAGACGGAGGTCAGCGGAGCGCGATGGGGGTTGAGACGCGTTCCCGGCGCGCGTCGCCTCGTTCGTCCGGAGACGTCGCGGCGAGAGACGTCGGAACGCGGAGCGTACCCTCATGATTTGAACGGTACGAACCACAGGTGCAGTCCCAGGGTTCGAGCCGAGACTGGCGAGCCCCCACTGCGCGGTTCGCGCGGCGCTTTTCCCGACTCCGAAGACGGCGCTTCTCCCAGAAGCGACCGTTTAAGACGCGCTGACCTGACGCCGAGAGCCTCGAGCGCGCCGGGACACGGCGACGACTGTCCCGGCGGGGGGACCGCGGAGCTTTTTCAAATGAGCCACGACAACAACGGTTCGAACTGCAGGCGTTGAGCTTGGAGGGGCCGAGACGGCCGATGGAGCCGAGGGCGTTTCCTGAGTTAATGACTCAAGGGTGAAAACCTCTACGTGCCGCGCGCCAAAATTGTGGTGAATTTTTTCGCGGGTATTTACATCCTAGATTTTTCGGCTTCGCCGAGAAATTTTCCGAGTGCATACCTGTGCACGCTCACCGGCTACAGCCTCTGTAGCTCAGTGGATAGAGCGTTGCTTTCCTAAGGCAAGGGTCGTGGGTTCGATCCCCATCAGAGGTATCTTTTGTTTTTTGCCGCCGCGCCCCCCGACGAGGCGTCCGCGAGGCGGCGACGTCGACGCACCCGACGCGCCGGTCGCCGCGCGCGAGCTCGCGGGCATCGAGGAGACGCGTCGGGTTTTCGCGGCGTGGGCACCAGCCTTGTTTTCGTTTCCGTTTTTTTTCTTTTTCGTTTGTTTTTCGGGAGAGCGCGCGACGAACGTCTCGCGCGGTTTTCGCGTCCGTTCGTTTGGAGGTCGGACCACCGTTCGTGTCGCGTCGTCGTTACGTTGAAGCGACGGGAACAGCGCGTTCGGAAGCGGGCGCGGCGAAGACTTTGGAGGCGTCTCTTTACCGCCGGCGCGATGACGAAAGGATCCTTTTGGTCGACGTCGGTAACGCGTTTGATTTTTTACACCCGCGCGCGCGCGCGTCGAAGGCCGCGTCGCGTCGTCGCGCTTCGTCTCGCGTAGATACTTCGTTCACGCGGACCGATCCTCACTCCACGCCCATGACCGGCAGCTGAATCTTTTCGATCTTGGCGAACTCCCACTCCTTGTTGCACAGCGGGCAGTTGGAGCGCGTGCGCAGCCACTTGGAGATGCAATCCAGGTGGAACACGTGCCCGCAGTTGCCCCACGCGATGGACAACCCCTCCTCCGAGGCGCTCGTGGGGTTGGCCTGGTACTCGATGGACGGCTCGTGCAGGGAGTTGCGGCAAATCGCGCACGTGTCCGTGCAGATGGACCACGACCACACCGCGACGGCGTTCCACTGTTTCGGGAAACGGGGGGGAGGTCAGCGGCGGAGGAGTGGGCGCGGAGGTACGTCGCGCGAAAGAAAGCGCGCGGGATTTCGTTTTAGGGCAAGGCGCGTGGATGACGCGCGCGGCGCCGCGCGAAAATCGCCGAACGCGGGTCGTGCGCACCTTCTTCACCTCGAACCGCTTCTTCTCCGCGACTTCCGCCATGATCGCGTGCGAACCCGGCTCCCGGGGACGCGGCGCGACACACACTGTGCGCGGAAGGGGCGAGATCTTGAAACTCGTCTCGATCCGAGGCGTCGAGTTCGCGAACCGAAACGTGTTTTTCGACAATCGTTCAAAGTGTCCGGAGGACGTCCGAGTCGCGATTCGTCTCTGACGACGAGCGTCGCGCGATTGAAGACGGTTGCGTGTTTATACACACTTCGGCGTCTCTCTACCCCTCTACACCAGCGCGTCCACGAGCGACGCGCGCATGTTGGTCACCATCGCGCTCGCGTTGGTGTCCTTGAGCTTGAAGATGTTCTCTATGACCTGCAACTCCGTGGACGTGGTGTCCAGCCCGCAGAACGCCGCCCAGTCGTTGACGATGAGCCCCGCGCTGATCACGTCGCTGCCGCGGTTCACCGTGCCGGCGACGAGCGGCACTTGGAGCAAAGAAGAGAGCTCGTCCAGGTCCTGGATCGTCGTCTGCGGGTGCACGATGCCTCCTTGGTTAGAGAACTTGCAGTACGACCCGACGAGAATCTGCCCCGCCACGGTCTGGCGGAAAACCTCTACGCCCAGCACGTCGGCGACAATCTCCTCCGTCTCCTCGTCGACGTCGGGGTGGATGAGCGCGACGTAGTCGTTGCACGCGATGCAGTTTCCCAGCGCGGACAGCCGCTCGTCGATGCGCTGCACGATGACGTCGTCCGGCAGGCTGTTGCGGATGTGCAGCGCCTCCTGGTCCGTCACCGAGTTGGGAAGAAGCAAGCCGTTCTTGTTCCCCACCGTCATGCGCCCCACCAGCCTGGTGCCGGCGATGGACGTCTTGACGACCGGAATGTCCGCGGAGAGCTCGTTCTGGAACACGCTGTAGAAGTTTTCCGATCCCCCGATCGCGGTCAGGCAGTACGAGTTCGTGAGGTTGGCGAACACGCCGATGTCGTTGCTGTTCTCGTACTGGTGACGGACCGCCATGATCGCGCGAGACGCGGCGCAGATCTACCCGCCGCTGATGCGTGTCTTCGTCTGGAAACGCGACGTCGTCACGAGTCGAGACAGATTGGCGTCTCGACGCGGTCCGAGCGGAGGTCCCGTATGGGTCGCCGCCGGCGGTCGCGCGGTCACGAAACGAGCGCGTCCGCGTGCGCGAGAGAGAGGCGAGACGAGAGCGTGCCTTCGAGGCGCGTCTCGCAGTGCGCGAGCGGCGCGACCGAAACCTGATTTTCCCCGAGCGGCGGCGGCTTTGGTGCGGCGGCGGTGAAGTGTTTCGTCGATCGGTAGAGGTTGATCGAGGCTTTTCGCCTCTCTCGCGGTGGCGCACAGACGCGGACCGGTGAAGCGGGAAACGAAAGGGGATTTTCGAGATTTCACCGGCACTCTCGGGCCGCTTCGTTTCCTCGATGAAAATCCGCCAGCGTGGGTGTTGACGAAATTGGGCTTTCCTGTCCGCGTCTCGTGCGTCCGAGGCACTCGTCGCGGCGCGGGCGAGTGGTCCGGCCGGGATGCCGGCGCTCAGCCTGTTCGGCCGCACGTGGCTGGTCGCGGCGGATGACCTCCCCATCCCCATGATGTGCCTGATGGTGGTGCACGTGGTGTGGTGCGCACCCCCCGAGCGACCCACACCCTCCTCCGCCTCGCGTAACTCTTCCGTCTCTCCGCGAAGACCCCTCGCGTCGCCGGCTCGCGTCTGATTTCCGTCACACCCCGTCATCCCCGCGACCGCAGGTGCACGGTGATCCTGTTCGTGTACGAGCGCGCGCACCAGGGTCTGGAGGCTCGGTGCGCGGCGGGAAAGACCGCGATGACGTGGTTGTTCGGCACGTTTTCGTGTTTCTTCCTGAGCATGTGCCTGGAGGGCTTGATCTTGCGGCAGTCGCTGAAGGGCACCATCCTGCAGCCGAACAAGCGCACGCACATCAACACGCTGTTGTACATGCACTTCACGCTGACCATCGCGGACGTGTGCTTCACCGCGCTCGGCACGCTCCTGGACTACCACGTCGGGAACAGCTGCTACGTGCGCAACCACGTGCACACCGCCATCGTCGTCGTCATCGTGGGCAACTACTTCATCATCGCGTGCAACTTCCTCGGCGTCGCGCTCATCTTCAGCGTCTTCGCGCACTTGCCGTCTGAGGAGCGCTGGAACAGGATGTTCAGCATCCTGGGATGCTGCCTGTGCATGCCCGCCGGGAGCGACCGCGAGCGCGACAACCAGGGCACGCTCTCGCAGATCGCGACGTGCTTCGGCGAGGTGTTCCAGGGCGCCGACCTCGTGCCGAGCGACATCGCCGCCGGCCTCGCGCTGCTGGCGCTGCAGCACAGGGGGAAGCTCGAGGGCGAGCCGCTCGGCTGGAGCGTGACAGAGGGTGCGGCGCGCGGGAGCCGCGGCGCGCGGCGAGACAGGGGCGCGCGCGAAGCGAGGCGAGACGAAGCGACGCGCGACGGCGTCACCGCGCCTTTACTTTCCGACGCGTCGCCGAGTCGCGACTCCGCGTCGGCGTCCGTATCGGACGACGACGACTCGAACGACCCGACCGCGTCGACGATTGGCGAGCCCATGTCCCCCGAGGCGCTGTCGGACATGCTCGCGGAGGCGGCGCACTACGCGCGCTGGGCGCTCGCGGCGTACGGCTGGATGCTGTACACGTGGGCCAACCCGAGCGGCGGCCTGGCGCTCGCGTGCAGCGCGCGCGGGCTCAGGGAGTGCTGCTGCTGCTGCTGCCCCGCGGAGTTACGCAAAAAAAACGGCGGGGAGGTGCTTATCGACCCCGAGAGCGGTTTGCCGGTGACGGACGACGGGAGTGAGCCGGACGGACCGGAGAGCCTGGACCGCGAGGCGCTGAAGACGTGCGCGGGGATCCGCGGGGAGGATTTGTTTTACGTCTCCTTCACCAACGGCTCCGGCGAGCAGCCCTACTTCATCGCGCGCGACGCGGCGCGCAAGGCGATCGTCGTGTCCGTGCGCGGCACGATGTCCGTGCAGGACTGCATCACGGACTCCATGTACAAGCCCGTGATGCTCAACGCGGAGGCGATAGGCATGCCGCACCTGCGCGGCGCGCAGTTGCACTGCCACGCCGGGGTGGTGAACGCCGCCAACTTCATCCTGTCCGACCTCGAGAGGCACCGGGTGCTGCACCAGGTGCTCCTCGGGGAGCAGCCTCCCGCGCCGCAGGCCACGGACGCGCCCCGCGGCGCCGCGGGGGACCAGCGCCTGGAGTACGACCAGGCGCGCGGGCACGAGGGCTGGACGTTGGTGCTGTGCGGTCACTCCCTCGGCGCGGGGGTCGCGACGGTGCTTTCGCTGCATCTCCGGAACACGTTCCCCGACGTGCGCGTGTGGGGCATCGAGCCCCCCGGCGGTTTGCTCAGCGCGGAGCTCGCCAAGGCGTGCGGCGAGTGGACGGTCAGTTCCATCCACGGCAACGACATCATCGCGCGGCTCAGCGGGCCGTGTCTGTTGAAGCTGCGCCGGGACCTGGTGGACGCGCTCGCGCGATGCAAGGTTTCCAAGTTTTCGCTGCTGGCGCGCGTCACGCTCGGCGCGCGCGACGTCGAGGAGAGCGACGTTTTGTTCCCCCCCGATTCTCCGGAAGAGGTCCTCCCGCACGAGGCGACGCGCTTAAGAGAGGCGTTCGAGCGTTTCCACGTCCGGCAGGTGAGTGAAAGGCCGCTGATGGCGGCGGAGCTGTACCCGCCGGGTCGACTGTTACACTTACGGCGTCTCCCGGTGGGCCGCCGAAAGCCGTCGTCGCTGGCGGAGGCGTACGAAGCGCGATGGGTGACGGCGCGCGAGGTGATGCGGCAGGGTTTGCTGGTGACGAACAACTTCTTCACCGACCACTTCCCGGACAAGGTGGTGGCGGTCCTCTCCGAGCTCGCCATGAAGTACAGCGCGGCGAGCTCGAACGGCATGACCAGGCATCACTCGTTCAGCTCGGAGGCGCTCGGCGGCGATGCATCCAAAAACGAACGCGCCGGCGACCAAAAAGCGCGGCGCGACGAGAACCGCCGCGGCGCGAATTTGATGGAAAACCTCGTCAAGGAGCAGAGGAGCGAGAGAAAAGGGACGGCGTGGGACGACGACGACTGAGAGGGACGAGGAGTGTCGTGTTTTTTTTGTCACGTCGGGGGCGTTTTTCATCGTATGACGTGTTTTACAACCGCTCGCCCATTCGCGCGCGCGCGCTAAAAAACCTTTGTTCTCAAAATCACTTCTCCGCTTCGTTATTCGCGGGCGCCTCCTCGTCGTGAATCTTGATGGTGTGGTCAAACACCCACGGCTTCCACTCCGCCATCTTGGGGATCAAGCCCAGCTCGTCCTTCGCCTGCGCCACGAGCTCCTCGAGCTGCCCGGAGCCGATCTCCGCCTCGATCGCGGCGGGGTCCTCGTTCGCCTCGATGATCGCTAACCGGTGCTCGTAGGTTTGCTCCACCACCTTGCGGTAGCCCGCATCCTCGGGGATGGACGCGCGGACGTCGAACAGCACCTTGCGGACCAGGTCGCCCAGTACCTGCCGGCCGTTGGGGATCACCTCGAGGCCGACGATGCCCGTGGTCTGCTTCAACGACTGCAGACAGGGAGCGCGGAGGAAGAAACTCATCGTGGCGCGGCGACGCGTGCGATCGGGTCTGGCGACGGACCAAGGCCAACGGGGGATTCGGTCCTCGCCGCGTCGTCGCGAACGGCACCAGTGCGCATTTAGTCACACTTTTATCTCTCGAACACGCGAACTCGTTCGCGTGGGTCAATTTCAACCCGACGAAACGTCAAACGAAACTCTCGCCCACCTCGGAGCACGCTACGCGACGCTCTCCCAAACGCTCGCTCGGCGTCACCGCGCGCGCGTGCTCCTCGAACTCTCTCCGCCTGCGCCTTCCCCGGCGCCTTCCCCGGCGCTCAGCACCCGCACCGCGCCTGCCAGGCTCGCGGACTTCGCGAGCACCAGCTCCACCTCCTCCAAAGTGCGCCCGGTGGTTTCCGGGACGAAGCGCGCGACGAAGCCGAGCGACGCGGCGAGCGCGGCGGCGTACGCTAGGAACATGACCCGTATCCCCGGTTCGTCGTTGACTTTCGGGAACGTCCACGTGAGCAAAACCGAAAGCGACCAATTCAGAAACGACGCGGCGGCCATGATGCTCGTTCGGGCGCGCATCGGTGATATATCGGCGATGACGGGCGACGTCAAAGACGCGAACCCGAGTTGGAACCCGGTCAGACACAGAAACACCGACGCGTCCGCCAACGCGCCGCGCCAGTGTGGCAGCCGCACGCCCCGCGCGTCCTCGTCCCACCCGTGGTTCCCGAACGCCAGCGCGATCGTAACGCACGCGGCGAGCTGCGCGGTGATGCCGAACGCGAAGAAGAAACGCCTGCCGAACGAATCAACGAACGTCGCCACGATTAAAGTGGCGACCACTTTGAAAAAGCTCGTCCACACCGTGAGCGACGACGCGCTGACCGATAATGCGTCTCCGTCGCCCGCGACGTGCCCCGCGAGCTCGAAGATGTGCTTCGGGAAGTACTGGATCACCGGACCGGCGCTGAGCTGCCCGAGCACCGTCAGCCAAAGCGCGACGAACAGAGCGCGACGAGCCGCCACGGAGCCGCGGACGTCGGCGAAGAGTCGTTTCGGAGTTTTGTTTTTTTTCGGTAATTTGGCGTCGTTCGAAAACGAACGACTCTCTTCTTCGTACGCGTCAGCCTTGGCGACACGCAGCACGTTCTCCAGCTCGCGTTCCAGCGCTAAACGCTGTTTCGCGCCGGGAACGACATCCGGGAAGCCCCGCCGGAAGATCCCAAAAGAGCTCCGGCGCGAAGGCTGCGTGCAGTGAAGCACGGTGAGCGCGCGCCGCGCCTCGGAGAGCTCGTTCGGGCCCTCGACGTACGTTCGGTTCAACGCGGTTCGCGGCGCGGAGGGCGCGGAGTTACTCGTCGCGTGAGGAGTGCCCGCGTCCGACAAAAGAAAACCCGCGGTGGCGGCGTCGTGGTGGCGGCCTCGGTCTCCGTTGCCCAGTCCGCTTTTGTTGCCTCGCGCGCGAGCGACGGCGTTTAGCGCGAGCCACCTGGGCGAGTCCGGCAAGACGTTTGCGACGTGCGCGAGCGCGAGCGCGGGGAGCGCCATCGCCGCCGCCGCTAATCGCCATCCGCACGCGAGACTTTCCGCCGTCGCGCCGACGGCGGCGCCGCACAGGTCACCGACGACGACGACCAGGGAGAGGAGCGGAAGGTAGAATCCCCTGTTTTCCTGCGACATCACCTCCGCGACGTACTGCGAGGTGGCCTGGAAGTTGAGCGCGCCGCCCAGTCCCCACAGGAACCGCCCTGTTCCCAGAACCGCCGTGGTGGCGGACGCGTCGAACCCCCTCTGCCCGGGACAGGGGCAACCCGCGGTCAGGAGGCTGCCCGCCAGGAACGCGTGCGCGGAGGCGCGGATGACGCGCCGCCGCCCGAGCGCGTCCCCGAGACGCATCAGCAGCAGGCACCCAGCGAGCGCCCCCACGGAGAACGCGGCGACGAGCTTGGAGGACGTTTCCGGGTCGGCATCTTCCGAGAACTGCCCCGCGCACTGCTGCGAGAGCGTGACGTTGCTAGATCCGACGCAGTACCCAGCGAGGAGGCACCCGATGGAGAAGAACCCGAACAGATACCGCTCCACAGCGGGCGACGGGAGCGTGGTCGTCATGCCGACGACCCTTTAGGGGACACGCGCATCTCGCGTGTGAGCGAGCCTTCCCCGCTCATCACCCAAAGCTGAAAAAACGGCAGGCGCGGTTCGAGCGCACGAGATCGGGCGTTTGTTCCGGGCGGCGATTTGCGAGAAAAACCCGAGGCGCCTTGAGCCGCGGGTGGCTTTGGAAATTCGTGATCACACCCACTCGCGCGGCCGGCGCGTTTTGACTGCGAAGCGGGCTCGGCGCGTTCGACCCGCGGTGCGATCGTCATGGCCGAATCCGCGCACGGCGTCGCCCCCGACGGCATGAAGAAGCGCGACGAAGACTCCGACGACGGGATGGAATTCTCACCCTTCTGGGGGATCGAGAAGGGCGCGGTGCTGCAGGAGGCCCGTTGCTTCAACGAGTCCCAGCTGGACGCGCGGAGGTGCCAGCAGGTCATCACCAAGCTGCTGTACCTGCTCAACCAGGGCGAGACGTTCACTAAGGTGCGCGCGAGACGCGACGATCGAGACGAGCGCCGACGAACGCGCGCGCCGCTCGACCGATCACGCCCGAGCGCTCGGTCACAAGACACGCGTCGAGTCGCACCGGAGCCGGTCGCGCGTGCCGCGGACGCGTTTTTTCCGCGAAAACTCGCGCGGCGCCGTTCGCCTCCCGCCGACGCCTGACCTCCCCCCCGCGACGAATCTCGACTCCCGCCTCCACGCAGACGGAAGCCACGGAGGTGTTCTTCTCCGTGACGAAGCTGTTCCAGTCCAAGGACAGCAACTTGCGGCGCATGGTGTACCTGATCATCAAGGAGATCTGCCCGACGGCGGATGAGGTGATCATCGTGACGTCGTCGCTGATGAAGGACATCAACAGCAAGATCGACCTGTACCGCGCCAACGCCATCAGGGTTCTGTGCTCGATCATCGACTCCGGGTTGTTGGGGCAGATCGAGCGGTACCTGAAACAAGCCGTGGTGGACAAAAACGCGGTGGTGTCCTCGGCGGCGCTCGTCTCGGGGATCCACCTTCTCGGGGTAAACGCGGATGTCGTGCGACGCTGGTCCAACGAAGTGCAAGAGGCGGTCAACTCCAAGAACCCGGTGGTGCAGTTCCACGCGCTCGGTTTGTTACACCAGATCAAGATCAACGACCGGCTCGCGGTGTCTAAGCTCGTGACGCAGCTCACGCGCTCGCCCGTGCGTTCGCCGTTAGCGCAGTGCCTGGTGATCCGCTACGTCGCGCAGGTGATAAAGGCGTCCACGGCGGAGAGCGGCGGCGAAGGCGGCGAGCGGCCGTTTTACGATTTCCTGGAGTCGTGCTTACGGCACAAGAGCGAGATGGTGATCTTCGAGGCGGCGCGCGTGATCACGGACCTGAACGGCGTGACGCCGCGCGAGTTACAACCCGCGATCACGGTGCTGCAGCTGTTTTTGTCGTCGTCCAAGCCCACGCTGCGGTTCGCCGCGATTCGCGCGCTGAACAAAGTAGCGATGATCCACCCGCTCTCGGTGACGAACTGCAACATCGACATGGAGGCGCTCATCTCGGACTCCAACCGCTCGGTCGCGACGCTGGCGATCACGACGCTGCTCAAGACGGGCGCGGAGTCCTCCGTGGACCGGCTCATGAAGCAGATCACCACCTTCATGTCGGACATCCAGGATGAGTTCAAGATCGTCGTCGTCGAGGCGATCCAGAGCCTGTGCCTCAAGTTCCCGGCGAAGCACCGGACGCTGATGAACTTCCTGAGCGGCATCCTGCGCGAGGAGGGTGGGTTCGAGTTCAAGCGCGCGATCGTGGACTCCATCCTGTGCCTGATCAAGGCGATCCCCGAGGCGAAGGAGTCCGGCCTCGCGCACCTCAGCGAGTTCATCGAGGATTGCGAGTTCACCTACCTCTCGTCGCAGATTCTGCACTTGCTCGGCGACCAAGGCCCGAGCACCGCCGACCCGAGCAAGTACATCCGCTTCATCTACAACCGCGTCATCCTGGAGAACGCCACCATCCGCGCCTCCGCGGTGTGCGCGCTCGCCAAGTTCGGCCAGAACTGCCCGCAGCTCAGACCCAGCATCCTCGTGTTGTTGAAACGATGCCTGTACGACAACGACGACGAGGTGCGCGACCGCGCCGCGTTTTTCGTCTCGGCGTTACAGGAGTTGGGGCGCGACGGGGACGAAAACAGCACGACGTCCTCCACGTTGGCTAAATTCGACACGCCCCTCGGCGCGCTGGAGGCTTCGTTACGCGCCTACGTCGCGGACGAGCGCTTCGAGTCGCAGGCGTTCGACCTGAGCGCGGTGGATCACACCCCGGAGGCGCCGCCGACGCCCAAGCGCGGCGCCGGCGCGGCGAAGAAAAAAGCCGCCGAGTCGGCGTCGGCGCCGGCGCCGAGCGTGGACGCCGAGCTGGAGTCGGCGAGAGCGCTGGTGGCTTCGATGCCCCAGTTCGCGCACTTCGGCCCGGTGCACAAGTCCGCGCCCGCGGTGGAGCTCACCGAGGCGGAGACGGAGTACGCGGTTTCGTGCGTCAAGCACGTCTTCACGAACCACTTGGTGTTTCAGTTTAAGTGTACAAACACCATCGAGGAGCAGGTGCTGGAGGACGTGTCGGTTGGGATGGAGCTCATCGAAGGGGAGGACGGTTTGTTCGAGGAGGAGGACACGGTGACGTTGCCACGCATGCCTCTCAACGCCTCAGGGTCGACGTTCGTGGCGTTCGCGATGCCCGACCCGGCAAAGCACGTCGCCGCCAAGTTTGCGTGCATCTTGCGCTTCACGAGCAAAGAGGTGGACCCCAGTTCCGGCGAGCCCGAGGAGGACGGGTACGAGGACGAGTACACTCTGGAGGACGTGGACGTCTCGACGCTTGATTTGATCAAGCCCAGCGGCACCGCGAACTTCCGCAAGCAGTGGGACGAGAGCCCGGAGGAAAACGAGCGCGTTGACGACTACGGGCTCGGCACGCGCGAGAGCCTGGAGGAAGCCGTGGACGCGGTGAGCACGATTCTCGGCATGGCGCCGTGCGAGGGCAGCGAGGCTGTGCCTCCGAACGCGCGCTCGCACGCGACGCTGCTCAGCGGCACGTTCGTCGGAGACGTGCGGGTTCTCGTGCGTCTGAACCTCGGCATAGACGCGAACCAAAACGTCGCCATGAAACTCACCGTGCGGTCCTCCGATCCCGCCGTGTCGGACCTGATCCACCAGATCATCGCCAACGCGTGAGAGGAGCGGTCGGGGGCTCGGAAACCCGACGACGCGTGGAAGAAGAGGGGCTCTTTTTTTTAGCGAAAACGAAGCGACGCGTTTAATCATCTCATCATCCAGACGCGCGGTCGTCTCTCCTCTACCCCTGTCAAATGGCCTCTCTACATTTCTCATTTCTCATTTCTTCCCCGCGGCCGCCTTGGCTTCCGCCTCCTTGTTGGCCTGGTCGCACAGCTCCGCGAGCTCGGTCTCCTCGAGCACCCGGTACGCCACCGCCTGCTTGGCGTCGCTCTTCCAGCTCACCTCCGCCATCTCCACCTTCTCCGCCTCGAGCTTGGTGCTGTCCATGGTCTGCTTGAGCACCTTCGTGGCGAGCCGCCGCGCGTCTGTGAGCGACATGCCCTCCTTGTACTCCGTCTTGAGGATGGCCTGCGCGGCGGTGGCGTTCGCGCCGATCGCAGCGGCCATCCAGCCCGCGTAGTTCCCGGACGGGTCGCTCTGGTACAGCTGGAACCCGCAGTTCTTGTCCCACCCCCCAAACAAAAACGACACGCCGAACGGCCGAAGGCCGCCGTACTGCGTGTACCCCTGTTTCTGGTCGCACAGCGTCTGCACGAGCTGCTCCATCGGCACGGGTTCCTGGTACGTCATCAGGTACCGCTGCGCGCTGAGTCGCGCCGAGTTGATCAAGATGTTGGCGTCCGAGTTGATCCCCGCCACCGCCACCCCGACGTGGTCGTCCAGCTTGTGCATCTTCTCGCTCGCCACGCTCGTCTCCAGCAGCTTACTCAAGATCTTCTTCTCCGCGGCGAGCACGACGCCCTCGTCCGTGCGGACGCCCACGGCCGCTCCGGCGTGCGAGATGGCCTCCATGGCGTACTCGACCTGCAGTTCGTGACGGGGGGGGACGGGTCAGGTCTGTCGTGCCTCGATCGGCGAATGGACCGGAGACGACGCGCGAGACGACCGCGGGGACGGGTCGAAAGCGAACATCGGGCGGTGGGTTCAAAATGATCTCCCTCGCGCGGCGACGTCCGCGGCGCCCTGCGGCGGGTTCGCCGGGTCGTACCTGGAACAGCCGCCCCTCCGGGGAGAACGTGGTGGTGTGCGAATCGTAACGACGCGCCATGGTGGGTGGTGCCTACGTGGCGTCGCACAGCCGAGCGCCCGTGTCTGTGATCCAGATCTCGCCCGGAGCCCGAACAGTCACCAGTGCAGCGCACTCAACAATAATCGTCGCCGAAAAATCGCTCAGAATTTGCTGACGTCGGAAAGCCACACACGTCACCTTTCCCTCAGACCTCGACGCGCCTTCGCTCGTCGCGTCCCCTCCGCGATGCTCTCCCTCTCGCGAGTGGCGCGCGCCTCCGCGACCGGCCGGGCGGCCGCCGCGTCCGTCTCCGCGACCAGGAGCTACCACAAGAACGTGCGTGTCACGCACCCCCCTGTCTCGTGAAATTTCGCCGTGTTCGCGCTTCCAAGCGCGAAGGGCTCGTGATTCGCGTTTAGGGTTCCCTCGCTCCTGTCGTCACCTCTGACCCGCGCGTCGTCCTCCGCCCCCTCGCCTTCTTCGCACGTGTAGGTGGTGGACCACTTCGAGAAGCCCCGGAACGTGGGTTCGTTCGACAAGTCCGACGCGAACGTCGGCACCGGGCTGGTGGGCGCGCCCGCGTGCGGGGACGTGATGAAGCTTCAGATCCGCGTGGACGACGACGGGAACATCGTGGACTCGTGCTTCAAGACCTTCGGGTGCGGCAGCGCGATCGCGAGCTCGTCCGTGGTCACGGAGTGGGTCAAGGGGCAGCACGTGGACGAGGCGGTGACGATCAAGAACAGCGAGATCGCTAAGCACCTCAACCTGCCCCCGGTCAAGCTGCACTGCTCCATGCTCGCCGAGGACGCCATCAAAGCCGCCGTGGAGGATCTGAAAAAGAAAAGAGCCGCCGCCGCCGAGTGAGCGCGTTTCGCGTCCGCGTTTCGCGAACGAACGCGAACGCGCGCGTGACGTTGTACAACAGCGCGAAGCGTTTAAAGCGTCGAGCCGTCAAAGACTAGTACTTTCGTGTGATACGAAAAAAAACACCGACGGCGCGAAACGACGCGCGTGTCTCTCTCTGTCTCGCTCATGATGTTTCCTCTTTTTCGCTACGCCTCTCCTACCGCGGCGCGCACGCGATTGACCACCGCGCGCACCGCGGCGAACGCGGCGCCTTTTTCGAAGCTGTCTTCGTCGAAGAGAGACGCGCCTCGTTCCGCCGCCGCCGCGATGGCGGGGTCGAGAGGCACGCGTCCGAGAAACGGCACGGCGAAGTCCGCGCACATCTTCTCGGCGCCGCCTCTCGTCGGGGCGAAAACGTCCGTCTCGAGAAACGCGGTGTTCGGGTCCGCACCCGTCTCTAAACAGTGCGCCTCGATCACCGCTCGTATTTTTTGCGTCAAGGACTCGGAGGAGTCTACTCTTTCGTCGTTTTCCCTGTTCGTGTCCGTAGTGCTTCCCGTCGCGAATCGCGGCGTTCCGCCGCCGGCGCTCGCGCGGTAGACGGGCGCGGCGAATCCGCTCATGTTCTCCACGACGCCAATCACGGGTACGTTCACTTTTTTGCAAAAGCTCAGCTCCTTGCGCACGTCCGCCATCGCCACCTCCTGCGGCGTGGTGATGATGAGCGCGCCGGTTATGCCGGCGTGCTTCAGGTACTGCACGATGGAGAGGTGCTCGTCGGACGTCCCGGGCGGCGCGTCCACTACTAAGAAATCGAGCGCGCCCCACTCGGTGTCCTTCAGGAACTGCTTGATGAGTCCGTTTTTGCGCGGTCCGCGCCACACGACGGCGTCGTCCGGGTTCGGGAGCAGAAACCCGATGGACATCACCGCGAGGTTCTCGGTGACGTACACGGGCTGCCACCCGCTGTTGCTCTTGTGCACGTCCGCGCCCTGTTGGTGGAACATGATCGGCGCCGAAGGGCCGCAGATGTCAATGTCCAGCAGGCCGACATCCGTCTCAGAGTGAGCCGCGAGTCCGTACGCCAGCTGAGACGCGAACGTGCTCTTCCCGACGCCGCCCTTGCCGGAAAGCACCAGGATCTTGTGCTTCACGTCCCGCAGACGCTCGGCGACCGCGACGACGTCGGGGTCCACGCCCTTGGGCGCGGTCGCGCACGCCTGCTGGTTGGGGCACCCGGCGCACGCGGCGGCTCGACCGGCAGCTTCGGCGTTCGTGCCGGGACACGACTCGTTCGCGTCCGCGGGGACGTCGGGCGCGGTGCCGTTCGTCGTCATCGCGCCCACGGGTGGTGTCGACGCGGTGGACGCGGTGCGGCGACAGCGCGCGCGCGGAGTGAGGCGGTGGAGGCGAGATCGAGGGACCACGTCGGGCGTCGTTTCCAACAACTTTTTTTTTTCGTGTCCGTCGCGTGTTTTCCTTCCCGCGCCCGCTGGCGGGCAACGCCGGTCGAGTGTTCACGTCAGCCGCCCGTGTCCTTTTAGTCTGCGGCGCGATTCCACTGCCGGTAAAGTATCTCTCCGCGGCTCGGTCCTCGCCATTCCAGCGGATCGCCGCGGGTCCGGTGGACGACCCGGCGCGCGCGCTTTCGCGGATCGACTCGCGGCACGTAGGTCGCGGGTGGCACGGCCGCGCGACCGAGCGAGACGGCGTTTCCAAACGCGTGGGGTCCGAACTGACCTCGCACGACGGGCGGCTGTGAGATGGAAAAATCCGGCGCGCGAGGCGATTCCGGAGGCGCGATGAGGTTTTCCACGCGCGCGGGTTTGGATGGCGACAAGAACGACAAGAACGACGACCGTTTCCCCGCGTCCGGCTCTAAGAAGTACCTCGATCACGACTCGGACTCCTCCGACGACGGCAGCTCGGGGAACAGCAGCGCGGACGAGGACGAGCAGAGCTGGATCTCGTGGTTCTGTTCCCTCAAGGGCAACGAGTTTTTCTGCGAGGTTGACGAGGAGTACATCCAGGACGACTTCAACCTCAGCGGCTTGTCGTCCATGGTGCCGTACTACGATTACGCGCTCGACTTGATCTTAGACGTCGAAAGCCCCAACGACGACATGCTCACGGAGCAGCAGCACGAGCTCGTGGAGAGCGCCGCGGAGATGCTCTACGGGCTGATTCACGCGCGCTACATCTTGACGTCGCGCGGGATGGTGGCGATGTTGGAGAAGTACAAGCAGTGCCATTTCGGGCGATGCCCGCGGGTGTACTGCAACAACCACCCGTGCCTCCCGGTAGGCACGTCGGATGTTTTCCGCACCGCCACGGTCAAGATCTTCTGCCCCAAGTGCGAGGACATCTACTTCCCCCGGTCGAAGTACCAGGGGAACATCGACGGCGCGTACTACGGCACCACGTTCCCGCATCTGTTTCTCATGACGTACGGGTACCTCAAGCCGCAGCGGTGCGCCACTAACTACGTGCCGCGCATCTTCGGGTTCAAGATCCGGGAAAAGCAGCTTGCGGCGGAGTCCACGAAAAGCGGGGGGGCGGGCGGAAGAAGCGCGGGAGGAGCCGAAGCGAAGGAGGGGGGGAAGGCGGACAACGCCGGGGCGTGAGAGGATGTCGCGATTGCGCCGCGCACGTTCACTGAAAAGAAAAACCGTCGTTAAAGATCGCGCTCGCGTCCGGAGGCTCGTCAAAAAAGTAAGTCGTTTTTCGCTTCGTCGCCCTCTCACTCGCGGCGGCGCCGGCGCGCGCGAGGGGCGCGATGAAGGCGTACACGTTCCGGGTCTTCAACAAGGCGGTGCGTCGCGCGCGCGCGTCGCGACGCGCGAGGGGATGCGCGCCGCACGGCCGCGACGTCGACGACGACCGACGCGAAACGTCCCTCGATCCGAAACTCACGCGTTCCCACTTCTCCGACCGTCGCAGGGGGTGTGCCTGTTCAACCACGCGTGGCCGGGAACGGCGCAGGTACGTCGCAGACGGCCACGGAGCCGAGCGCGCGAGGTGTCGCGCGCGTCGATAAACACGCGACGACGCGTTTCCACGACGAAACCGCGCGTGCCTGACACGTCACCGTCCCGTCTCTCCCGTCTCTTCCTCGTCGCTGTGCGAACGATGCGAACGAACGATGACGAACGACTTGCGATGAAATCTAGGCGGCGTCCCTCGACGACGACGCGCGGAAGATGCTTTACGGCTCGTTGTTTTCCCTGAAGCAGTTCATCGCGAAGCTGCGCCCGGTGGACGATCCGAAAAACAACAACACGCAGTACTACTCGTTCCGCACGAACAACTATAAGATGCACGTCCGCGAAACCGCCGCGGGCGTCGTGTTTCTGCTCGCCACCGAGCCCGGCGCCGGCGCGCTTCGCGACGCGTTGCGAAAGTTTGAGGAGGCGTGGACGGAGTGCTTCGCGAAGAACCCGGTCGCGCCCGGCCCGAGCGCGCTGCCCTCGGAGAGCACGTCCGCCGCGCTCACGGCGCGCGTGGAGGCGATCGCGGAGAACGCGTTGAGGGAGATGTAGTGACAAATACGATCAAAATTAAAACACGAGGTCGACGTATTTGGCTCGCGGGACGACGGGCGCGGTGCCGTCCTCCCGCTCGCGCTGATACAGCCCCCCCACGAAGTCCGCGACGATCTTGGCGCTGACGCGCCGCAGCATCTTCAAGTCGCGCCGCGTCTCTCCCGCCGTCTCCGTGGCCACCGCGTGCAGCGTCTGCAGCGACGCGAACGTGTGGAACGTCACGTCCGTCTCGGCGTCGAGCGCGTCGGCGAAGAAGCGCGCCACGAAGGCGTTCAGCTTAGGCTTGTTCAGGCGCCAGTGCGCGGCTAAACGCACGTGGTTCTCCACCGTCTTCGCGTCGAAGTACGTCTTCGGCTTGGACGAAACCGGAGCACTCTCGACGCGGCGCGCCAAGTCGCCCGAGCCGTGCATAGCCTCGGCGACGTTGGCGAGGAACACCAGCGGCGCGTCGGTGGTTTCGTACCGCTTCACGCGCGACGCGAAAAATCGAGGCAGAGGGTCGTCTCCGCCGCCGCCCGCGTCGCCGCACGTCTCGGCGATCAGAGCCTCGCACGCGAAGACGTCGGACGCCGAGCCGACGTCCATCACCGCCGAGAGGAACCCGAGCATCTCGTTCATGAGCCCCGAAACCAGCACCAACCCGCGGCGGTCCTTGCTTTCCTCGAAAAAGTCCCACGTCATGCGCAGCCAGTGAGTGACGTGCTTGTCGAACAGGTTCGACGCCGACGCCACGAACGCGTCGGCGGAGGAACCGCGCGCCGTCTTCTCCTCCTTCGCCGTTTCCTCCTCGCCGTTCGCCTTCCCGTCGTCGTTCTTCTCGCCCTCCTTCTCGACGTCCGCTCCGGCGTTCGCCAGGCGCAGACGCGAAAACACCACGAAGAAGTGCGCGAGGCCCAGGAAACCGTGCACGCGCGCCGCGTGCTCCTCCGTGCCCGTCGCGTGCTGCTCCGCGTGCCGCAGCTGGTTCCACGCCGCGAGCGCAATCTCGTTGAACCCGCCAAACGACAGGTCCAGCGCGAACTCGGCGAGCGCCTCGCGGACAACTGGGTCGCTCTCGTCGTCTAAACGATCGCGGTCGTCCATCTCGCCAACCGATATGTCGTCGTGGCGTGCCTTGAACGCGCCGACGGTGTCGGCGGTCATGATGGCGCCGCTCGCGCCGCGCGCCTTGGCGCCGCGCCGATTGGGACCGCCGGTGGGACGCTCGCCGAAGTACCCGCCGGGCGCGTCTCCGAGCTCGGACCCGATGAAGGACTTGCGCTTCTTTGACTCCGTCGCCGCCTTCGCCAAAAGACGCGAGGTCGCGCCCCCGAACCGGCCGTGGCGCATCTGCGTGCTCTTCACACGACACGCGTCCACGAACGTCCGACGCGTGTTTTTCGGCGCGGCGATGTTTGGGGGATCCTCGAAACCTCCTTCGGCGGCGTCGTCCCCTTCTTCGTCGCGCGATTTCATTCGCGGCGAAGAACGCGGGTGATTTGAACGTTCATCGTCACCTTCAGGCTTTTTCGCCGTCTCGTCATCGCGCGTCGCGAGCGTCTTGACGAGCCTCGAGGGCGACTGCGAGGCGAACAGCAGGTGGAACGTCTCCACGAGCAGCGCGGCGTCTTCCGAGAAGGGTTTCTTCCGCGCGTCGCGCGCCATCTGCGCCAACCACGAAAACACTCTAAGGTCTCGAAACGTCTCGACGACCGAGGCTCTCAGGCGCCTGGCGCTCTTGGCGGCGTCCGCCTCGCCTCTGGTTTCGCCCGCGGGCGACTGCGAGGCGAGCAGCAGGTTGCGCACGAGCGTCACGAACAGCTGCACGAGTTTGCCATCCTCCTCTCGCGCGCGAAGTTTACTGTCCTCGTGCCGTTCGAGCGGACCCGCCAGCCGCGAGAAGAGCACGGCGAAGACGTCGCCGCGCGTCGCGCGGAAGCGGACCATCGCCTCCAGCGCGGCTCTAGACTTGCGTTTCTGATCGATCACGTTCGCGGCGTCCGAGTCGGGAGGAAGGGTGAGGAACACCAGGAGCTTGATCGCGTCCAGAGAGAGCGCCTCGTGGTCCGAACCGTGGTACGTCAGGAGCAACGGAAGCGCATCCTTCTCCAGCACGTTCCACGCGTGCAGCGCGCACGCCACGGGCCGATCTTTCGACGCGTCGCGGCGCAGGAACCGAAGCAGATCCTGCAGCGTCTCTGTGGGTGTCAGGGAGGGGGGAAGAGCGCGGGTGGGTGAGTCGGGGGAGACGCGCGACTCTCGGCGCGCGTCTTCGGTGAAGACGCGCGTTCGAACGGCGAGATCTCGACGAGGCGCGACAGCTCTCGGTTTGAAAATGACGAGGACGCACCGTGACACTGCGGGTCCTTGACGTAAACATCCACGCCGTTCACTTTCTGCTTCTTCCCCAACGAGCTTGCGAGGCTCTGTAGGTGCGCCTCGTCGAACAGCGCCCCCGGGGCCTCCATCGTGCCGGTGCGAATGGCCGTCGGCCAAGCCGAGGGCCCCAAAAGCGTTCGAAAAAAAGTTTGGTATCGAAGAAGACGAAGCGAAAACGCGGAAAACGCGTTTTCATCTCATCTCCGAGTCGTGGCTCTCGCCACAACTCGCGCGACGACGCGATGTCCCGGCTGATATGACGCCTGAGGAGGACGAACGCGTCGAGTCCGTCGACCTCGAGGACGGCTCGGCGCTCCTCTCCCGCGACGGCCCAACCGCCGCGAGCGACGCGGGCGTGCGCCTTCCCGCGTTCGGTGGCGATGTCGCTTTCCTCGAGCGTTCGGCGTTCGGCGCTCCCCTGTGGGCGTGGGCGCAGCTCGCCGCGGCCGTGCTCGCCATCTCCACCGCCGGCATCGCGTTCGACCAGCTCCCCGAGGTCCCTCCGCTGCGCCTGGCGAGCTGGAGGATGCAGGCCACGTCCTTGGTCCTGCTCGTGGGCGCGCAAAGAGAGTGGCGCGCGGCCGATGCGTGTACGAAAAACTTCGCGCTGAGGCGCGACACGCTCGTTTTGCTCGTCGTCTCGGGGACGTGCCTGGGCGTGCACTTCGGCTTGTGGGTCGCCGGGCTGCAGAGCACCAGCCTGTCGCACTCGTTGTTGCTGGTGACGTGCACGCCCCTGTTCCTGGCGTTCGGCGCGTTCGCGCTCGGGTTTCCGACGTCGCGGGGCGAGCTGCTCGGCGCGGCGCTCGGCGTCGCCGGCGTCGCGCTCGTCGCGTTCGACGCGCCGGGAGGGAAATCGAACCGTATCGAACGCGTGACGTGGCAGGGCGACGTCTTATCACTCGGCGCGGCTGCCGCGATTTTAGGCTACGTGCTCATAGGCAGCGAGCTGCGGAAGCGAATGCCTCTGTTCCTGTACGCGTTTCCCGTCACGTTTTTTTCGGCGGCGTTTTTATCGACAGCCGCGCTCGTCGCCGGCGAGCCCGTCGCGAAAGACGGGTCCTCCGCGAAAAGCGTTTGGCTCGGGGACGTCTTCGGGTGGGCGTTCGTCACCGGAACCTCACGGTTCCTTAAACGGTTCGTGGTCGTGTCTTATCTCGCCCTCGGCCCGGGTTTGATAGGGCACACCGGGTACAACTCCGTGTTGAAGCACGTCTCGCCGCTCGTCGTGACAATGGCGCTGACGCTCGAGCCGGTGTTCGGCTCGGCGCTGGGTTTTTTCTTGGGCGTCGCGGACGCGCCTGGTGCGCAGACGTTACTGGGCGGGGTCGTGGTGGTGTGCGCGGTGGCGACGGTGATCGTCGCGACCGCGCGGAGACAGCGAGACGTGTAAGGCGAGGTAGAACGAGCGTATGACTTTTTAGTCTATTCGAAAGTAGCTAGTACGGCGGTCGTCGCGTCGTCGGTTCGTCGAAAAAACGCAGGCGTCGTTCGCCGCGGGGCGGCGGCGGCGAGACCGCGTCACCTGAGCGACAGCGGCACGACGAACGCGCTGGTCACCCTGGGCGGCTCGAACGGCTTGTCCTCGGAGGGCGGCGCGTCCCCGTTCGGCCACTCGACGTCCAGGCCGACCCTGCCCACGGTGGGCTCCGCCACCACCAGCCCGCCGCGCGCGCCGTCGCGGATGTGCAGCGCCTGCGACACCGCCGCGCGCAGGTCCCGCGTGTCCCCGTCCTCCACGATCTCCAGCACCAGTCGCTTCGCGTGCTCCACCGCGTCCGGCGCGCCGCAAATCTCGCACAGACCCGAGTTGCGCGTCACGCGCATGGTCGCGCCCGTCTGCGTCATGAGCTCCGCGATCTTGGCCCCGCCCTTCCCCACGACGCGCGACGCGTGCAGACCGCAGTTGACGAGCAGACCCACCTGCCCGTCCGGCAGGGGCGTGGGCTCCGAGACGGTCGCCACGAAGGGCGCCATGCCCACCTGGACGGGCACCTCAGGCGCCGGCGCGGCCATGGGGATGCTCGCACGGAGAGCGCAGGCTCCGAGCGCGTGCCCGCGCGCCGACCGAATGAATGATGCGGCACGCTCGCGGGGCGGAACGGGCGCGCGAGGCTGCCATTTCCGCTGTCGTCGTCGCCAAATGTCGCGTTAACACTGTTTGCCCATACGTAGCCTATGGGCCATGCTGAGGTGGCTCAAGAAGATCTTCGATTGAGGAGATCTGCGCTGGGCGAGTTATCGGGATTGGCTCGGTATCCGTCGCGGGAACGCGCGCGGCATACCGCACCGCACGCGTCGAGACTTTCTCGCGCGACTCGCCGCAGATACGGCTCTGCGCACTCTCCGGGAAGCCAAACGCACGCTCCGACGATGGCCGCGCACCTCGCGCAGGGCGCCTCGGCGTTCGCCTCCGCGACCAAGGCGTTTAACGAGAAGAAGCGCATCGGCAAGGTGCACGCGCGCGCCGTGGGTGCCGTCCGCGCGTCCGCGGACGAGCCCATCCTGCTCCGCGCCGCGCGCGGCGAGCAGGTCGAGCGCCCTCCGGTGTGGCTGATGCGCCAGGCTGGCCGGTACATGGCGGAGTTCCGCGAGTACTCCAACAAGTACGGTTTCAGGCACCGCTCGGAGACGGCCGAGATCGCCATCGAGCTCTCCATGCAGCCTTGGCGCGCGTTCAAGCCCGACGGCGTGATCATGTTCTCAGACATCCTCACCCCCTTGCCCGCGATGGGCGTCGAGTTCGACGTCGTCAAAGGTAAGGGCCCGGTCATCGAGACCCCCATTCGCTCGATGGACGCGGTCAAGGCGCTCAAGCCCTTGGACGACCCCGACGCGTCTCTGCCTTTTGTGCGCGAGATCCTGAGCACGCTGCGGAAAGAGATCGAGGGCCAGAGCACGATGCTCGGCTTCGTGGGCTCGCCCTGGACGCTCGCGGCGTACTCCATGGAGGGGAGAAGCGACCGCCACCTGCTGCAGACCAAGCAGATCATGACCCAGGACCCGGAAACCCTGCACGCGTACCTCGCGCACCTCGCCGAGGCGCTCGGCGTGTACGTGTGCCACCAGATTGACTGCGGCGCGCAAGTCGTGCAGATCTTCGACTCGTGGGCGCACCACCTGTCTCCCCAGCAGTTTCTCGAGTTCTCGCATCCGTACAACGAGCGCGTCATCGAGATCGTCAAGGCGAAGTACCCGGACACGCCCTTGATCTTCCACGCCAACGGCGGCGTCGGGAAGCTGCACGGTTTAAAGCAGTCGAGCGCCGACGTGATCGGCCTCGACTGGAACACCTCCATGGCGGAGGCGCGCGCGATTTTGGGGCCGGACCGCGTGCTGCAGGGGAACATGGACCCCATGTACCTGTTCGCGGGGAAAGACAAAATCTACGAGGAGGTGGCGAACAACGTGCGCGACGCCGGCGAGTCGAAGCACATCCTCAACGTCGGGCACGGGGTGGTGCAGGGCACGCCGGAGGAGAGCGTCGGGCACTTTTGCGACGCCGCGCGCGCCAGCGTGTACGCAAAAGCGACGGCGCACGCGTGAAAAAGCGCTTTTAGCGCTTTTTCGTTTGACGAGTCGCGCGAAGGACAGCGCGTCGCGTTCGACGTAAGCACTTAAGCGCCGTTCGGTTCGCAAATATACGTATTATACACACCGCTTCTCTGTTTCGTGTCGTCCGACGTGTCCGAATGTCACGCGCGCGTTTTTGAGTCGTCAATCAATCGCGAACGAATCGTTCGCGCTTGAGCAACGACGCGACGTCCGGAATGCACACCAGTCTGCTCGGCACGCGGCCTAAAAACGCGCACTTCGCGTCTGGTCCTCCTCCCGCGTCCACGCACGCGAGCTGCTCGACGTGAGTGAACGGTGTGCCTTCCACGACGTCGAACGAGGCGTCTCCGATCACCAGCCTTACCGAGCCGTCCGCGCGCACCTCCAGGTCACCGAGACGCCCCTCCTCCAGGTCGCGCGGCGCCGCCGCGACGGAAAAGTCGAAATCGTCCGATCCGCGCGTATTGAACTTGTTCGCGGCTTCCGATCGTCTCCCTCCGCCGGCTTGTCCCAGCCCCGCGGCGAGTAAATCTTCGCCGCCCCGACTGCGGTTCGAGGCGAGCGGCAGACGCGACGGCAACTGCACGACGAGGTACTCGTCGTCGGCGGCTTCCAAACGCGACAGCCGCGCCGCGACGGTGGCCTCCGCCGGCTCAGACGGCTCCGGCGCTAACACCGTCGGGTAGTACTGCGTCTTGTCCGTCCAGTCCGCGTCGGGGGTCCAGTCGGGGGGCGCGTCCGCGTCCATGGGGGACGCGGGCATCGTCGCCTCCAGCGTGGCCTCGAGCTTCTCCGCCTTGGCGGCGGATCTCGGTTTGGAATCCAGAGGATTCGCGTTTTTTGAGTTGGACTTGGACCGCGACGTACCCGCGGAGAACACCGCGGCGGTGTGCGTCGTTTGGGAAGGCGGAGCGGTCGCTGTCGCGTCCACGTCCATCGCGCTGTCAGATGCGGGCCCCGCGCCGCCAACGCCCGCCGGTGGATTATCCGCGACGCCGCCCGAGGCCAAAGACGCGGTAGTCGCGTGGTCCGCCTCCCCGCGTCTCGGCCGGCGCTCCAGGCCGCGCACGGGCTCGCGCGGGCGCACGGTCTTGCCCTCCAGCTGCGCCTGCTTCACCAGGTGCTGCACGTGCGTCGAGAGCTTGGGCTCGGCGGTTTCCTCGGCGACCGCGCGCGGGTTTCGGGCGCGGCGCTCGGAGGGCACCTTGGGGGCGAACCGGGTCCGGCGCCCTGTGGGGGCGGCGGCATCCGACGCGCCGTCAACTCCCGACCCGGAGGGTTCGCCCGCGTCCGTCGACGCCATGGCGTCGACGATGCCACGCAGGCGCCCGGGGCGCCGCGGTCCGTCCTTCCCGTCACCCTGCATCGCCCGACAGCGCGCGACGAGCGCGAAGAGCAGTGCGCGGTGGGACGCACTCCACCGCCGACATTTCTCGAGGGTTGATGTCGTGTTTTTCACGAACGCGCGCGAACGCCAGCTCGACTCGGTTTCGTTGTTTCCGTTGCCAAGTGCTCCGGTTCCGAGATTTTCGCTTCCGCGCCGGCACCGGCACGCACACGTCGCGTCGCCGCGGTCGTCGCCCGAGCCGACTCGACCGCGCGCGGAGTCCCGGGAGCCGCGATGTCGGCCACGACGAGACGCGCGTCGTCGTACGCGGACCCCGACGCGTACCTCAGCGCGCGGGTGCGCGATGGGGGTTCCCGAAAGGACCGTTACTTCGTCGTGAAGGATGTCCCGACTTTCTCGGGACACGCCGACGACGGCTTCGTCCCCGCGGCGGTGGCGCTCGCGGCGCGGAACGGCGACTTCGGCTGGCTCTCCGGCGCGCCTGATTATAAGGACCGCTGTGTGGACGCCGAGTCCGAGGCGGACGAGCCCGTCGCGAGCGCGGACGAGAAGCGACCCCCCGCGGACACACGCGAGGCTTCGGAATCTTCGGAACCGGAGACGTCCGAGACGGAGACGGAGACGGAGACGGAGACGGACGAGGAGACGGACGAGCCCGTCGCGAACGCGGACGACGCACGACCGCCGCGCGTGCCCGCCGCGCCGTGGGAGTCGCACGTCGCCCCCCCCCCGTACTGGTACCCGCCGTTCTTCGCGTACGCCCCGCCTCCGTTCGCGTCTCAGCCCCGTCGCGAGGGTCGACGGTCGAAAAAAAAAGAGCGCGAGGGGGACGCCGAGAAGAAAAAAGCGGACGCGGACGTCTCATCTGCGTCTCCGCATAGTTCGTCTCCCGTACTCGGCACCGAAAAGAAAAGAGAGCCGAAAGAGAAGGAGAGCTCCGTCTCGCCTCCCCGCGGTCGCGCGAACGCGTGGGGCGTCTCCGTGCTCGTCCCCGCGCCGCGCGACGGAAACCAGACGTCGTCTCCGACTTTCTCGGGGTACGGCGACGACGGCGAACGCGGCGAACACGACTTCGTCGGTTTGGGCCGGTACGACCTCTCGGACGACCTGTGCTGCGCGGTGTGGGAGGTGGCCAAAAACAACCTGGACGCGCTCCAGCCCGTCTTCTACGCGCACGACGAGGCGCAGAAGGGGTACCTGACCCGCGCCGAACTCCGCGCCGCGCTGCGCCACCTCGAGCCGCGATGCTCGGCGCGGCAGGTGGACCGCGTCGAGGCGATGCTGCTCGCGGCGACTTCCGACTCGGGCGACGACGCGTTGCGGCACACGACGCTGGATGCGCTCGTGCGCGCCGCGCACGGCGGTGCCTCCGCGGCGGCGAGGCTCGAGACGCCGGAGGGGTGTCTGTCGGCGGCGGCGCTGGTGGCGGCGCTCGAAAACGCCTTGGCCGACGACGCAACGCGCGCGTCTGTGCTTTCGGCGACGGACGAGACCTCCGCGAAAGCGTTCGCGTCGATGTCTCTGAACCGCCGACGAGCCACGCTGCACCGCGCGATTTTGACGAAGGTGCCCCGGGTCTTGCTCCCCGCGGCGATCCAGGCGGACGCCGCGTCCGTGCGTCTCCTGGTCGCCGCGCTCGACAGCCCCATGGGTTTATACTCGGGAACCGGACCGAGCGACCCGCTCGTCGACGACGCTTCCGCGTTCCCCGAGCGCCTCAAGTCGCTCCGGCTCGAGCTCGCGAAGACCGCGCGCTTCCGCAAGCTTCTGGAGCACAGGGAGAAGGCGAACGCGGAGCAGGCGAAGCGGGACGCGGAGCTCGCCGCGCTGGCCGCCGCCAGGAGACGAGCGGAGGTGCGCGAGGCGATGCGACGCGAAACCGTCGTCGCGAAGGACGCGCCGTCGCCGGCGGAGTCGCCCGCGAAAAAAAGGACCGCCGTCGCGCCGCGAAACGCGACGACGCCGCAAAAGGCGACGACGCCGGCGAGGACGCCCGTCAAGGCGCAGACGAGCGACAAGGCCACGCACATGACGCCAGCAAAGCCGGTCACGCCGGCCAAGGCTGCCACGCCGGCCAAGGCTGCCACGCCGGCCAAGGCTGACACGCCGGCCAAGGCTGCCACGCCGGCCAAGGCTGCCACGCCGGCGAAATCGCCCGTGCCCCCTTCGCCGCCTCCGCGCGCGCCTTCGCCGCCTCCGGCGCCCACTCCGCCGCCTCCCGCGGATGAGGTGCCCGCCGAGGAGGCGCTCGAGACGGAAGTGCGCGCCAGCGCCGACATCGACAAGTACTACGAGTGGACTCGCCAGCGCCGCGCTCGCGTGCTGGCGCGCTGGGCCGACGCGGAGCGCGACCGAGAAAAACCTCCCCCGACCGAACCGTCGTCGTCCGACGCGGCGTCGGCGACGCCCGGTGTCGCGCCGGATGTTTTCATCACCGCGCCGGCGTCCTCGGTCACGAAGAGCGACCCCGCGAACATAGAGGCGGAGATGAAGAGCTTGACGGCGACCGCCGCAAAAAAAGGAAAAGGAAAAGACGGGGTCACGACGCCCGAGCGGAAAGAAGCCGTCTCCGCGTCTCTGGATGCGGCGCTCAAAGACGCGTCGCTCAGAGCCGAGCGGGCCAGGCACTCCGTGGAGGCGCTCGAGGCACTCGCGCCGCCCAAGTTTGCCTCGAGGCGAGACCGGGAAGAAGAGAAGTAGGTACGTAGCTTTAAGACGTATGATTACGAGTCGCGCGCGTGTCCGCGTCGTAATTTTTTGGAAACCAAAAAAAACGCTCTTCTTCGCGCCGTCCAAAAAAATCCTCGTCTACACGATCTCCCCCACCGGCGCCTCCTCCAGCCACAGCTTGTGTATGAAGTTGAACAGCTGCTCCGAGACGCTCACCTTGTACGGTGTCGGGTTGCTGTACCGCAGGTGGTCCGAGCGCATGTGCTTGATGGATTCGCCGCACCGCTCGCGCGCGGCGGCGAGCGACACGTCGACGCCGTTTGGCACGCCCCCCTCTTTTCCGTCCCAGACGAGGTGGTGCAGATTTTCCACGCGCGCCGGTTGCACGTAGGCTCTTTTCGACGCCACGAACGCGTGTCTGCAGAGGATGCGTTCGCCCACCTTCGGGGGTGCCTCGTCCACGCCCAGCATCACGTCCACCACGGCGGGTCCGTTCTTCGTGTAGAGCCGGAACGCGCGCTTGCGCCCCGGAATCGTAACCTTCTCGACGTCCTCGCTGAGCTTAATCCTCGGCGCGCCGTCAATCTCCACCAGCTTGTACACGCATCCGAGCGCGGGCTGGCGCAGGCACGTCACTAAGTGCGTCCCTATGCCGAACGCGGTTATGGCGTGCCCGTGCTGTTTCAACGAGTGTAACACTTCCTCGTGGATGTCGTTGGAAGCGGTGATCGTTAAGTCGCCGAAACCAAGCGCGCGCGCCGATCCCAAAGACGTCTCCGTCGCGCGCATCGTCTCGCGCGCGCGGAGGGACAGATAGCTCAAGTCCCCGCTGTCGAGTCTGATACCAATCGCGTTGTACCCACACCGCCGCAGCGCTAACGCCACTGCCAGGAAATTCGGAACGCCGGACTTCAACACGTCGTACGTGTCCACCAACGCCAGAAAACCGCTGGGAAACGCCAGCGCGTACGACGCGAAAGCCGCCAACTCGCTCTCGTTGGTTTTACCCCAGCGTTGCGCCTCGGGGAGCGATGAACGCACCTCCCGGTTAAGCAGGTCCAGTTGTTCGTACACCAGCGCGACGAAATCGGGGCAGTCCGTCCCCGGGGACGTCCCCGTGAGTTCGGGGTTGTACGCCAGACGCCGTTGGGTGATGTCCGCCATCCCCACGTGCGCCTGCACGTACGAGTGCGCGTGCGTGCCCCGCACCGGGATGCCAAACTGGCGCCCGGCTTCGAGATTCGAAGTCGCGTCGAACCCGCCCAGGTACGCGTAGCGCGACGCGCTGACGCCTCCGTCGGGGCCCTGCGCTCTTCTCAGGCCGAACTCGAGCAGCACGGCGTCGTTTCCGGCGACCAGTCTGTGCCTCGCCGCGTTGGTCGCGACCAGCGACGCGTAATTCACCAGGTTCAGCAGCGTCGTCTCGATGAGCTGCACGACCATGAGCGGGCCCTCCACGCGGAGCAGCGGGACGCGCGGGAACACCACCGAGCCTTCCAGCTGCGCGTAGACGCGCAAGGAAGCGCAGTCCAGGTTTTTTAAGTGCTCGAAGAACTGCGGTTCCATGTTTTTAGACACAGGCTCGGCTTTCAAGTACGCCAGGTCGTCGTCCGTGAAACGGAAGTTGCTCACGAAACGCAGGCACTCCTCGAGGCCGGCGAACACGGTGAACTCGCCGCCGAAGGGGTTTTTCCGGAACAGCAGGTCGAACGCCGCGGGGCGCTCGTGCGTGCCGTTCTTCCAGTACGCGTACGCCATGGTGATCTGGTACGTGTCCATGAGCAACGCGGTGGTCAGGTTGTTCGTGCACGGAGGCATGCGCCGCGCGCCGCCCGCCGAGCCGCCCGAGGCGGGCTTGCGCGGAGCCATCGCCGAGGCGTCGGCGGGGACGAATCACGCGGGTCGGCGGATCGACGCGTCGGGGAGCCGAGGGGTCCACGAGGGGGACGACCGGGGGTGCGCCGACCGATGCGTCCGGGAAAGGCGCGCGAAGGTCGGAGCGAGCGCCGACGACGTGTGCCGTCCGTCTCGTGCGCGCGCGGCGAGTGTCAGGCGACGTGAGGTCGAGGAAGTTTACACGTGGCGGATTGGAGTGCTCGGTCTAGCCGAAAACCGCATCTCTGGCGCGTTTCCGCTCCTCCTTCTCCCTTCGCAACCGCTCCTCTCTGAGCTCCTGAATGGTCTTCTTCCGCCGCTTCGTCGCGGGAGGCGTCTCTGCGGCTCGTGCGGTATCGTCCGGTCCGCGTTTCGAGCCCGGCTCGGTTCTTCCCGCCCCGTCGCGTCCGCGTCGTCGACCCGCGGGCTCTGCTGAGGCGTCGTCGATTGCCTCTTTCGCGTTTCGTTTCGGTCTTTGCGCGTACCACGGCGCGTCCGCTCGCGCTCGGCCTCCCAGTCTGTGGGACTCATCCAGCGTTCTCGCCGCTTCCGCGTCGCGCTTCGCCGCCTCCTCCAGCGCGCGCTCTTCCTCGGCGAACAGGTTGACGTGCGCGGACGAAGCGCGGGACTGCGTTTCCGAACCTCGTTTTCGCGCGCGCAGCGTCTCTATCGCGTCCCTCGCTCGCGCGCCCGCCTCTTCGCGGGCCTTCGCCTCCGCGCGCTCCTCATCGAGCGCCACGCGTTGGCGCTGTTTCCATCCGTACGGGTTCCAACTCTTATGCGGGAGGATGTTCAGCCCGCCGTGGCCCCCCATCGGACGCGACTCGAAGAGTGAATTCGCCCCCGGCGGGTTGCCTACTTTTTGGGTTCGCGTGTTTGATTTTTTCGGGACCGCCGACTTTCCGCAAAACCGCCGCCGGCGGACCTTCACACTCGTCCGCGCGGACCGACTCGACGCGCGCACGCACCGGGCTCTCTTCCGACCGCACTCGCGTCGTACATCCCGGCGCGCGAAGCTCAGGGACCCTCTTACGAGACGAGCGAGGCGGACACCATGAGGCTCCTCACGCACAACATGCTCGCCTCGAATGTCAAGGTGCGCGCTTTTCGTCCTCCACCTCGGTCCCGCGTTTCGCTCTCGGCGGTGGCGACATCGCGCGGCTCCGAAGCTCGCCACGCGCGCGCGACCGTCTCTGACCCTTCTCGGTCTCGTCTCGTACCCTTCTCACCCCCCTCCCAAACTCCGCTACTTCGACAGGGCACCACCTCCGGTTTCCCCCTGCGGATCGAGGTTTTGCAGAAGGAAGAGCGCGAGGCGGAGTTCCACGTCGAGTTTCTGGTGAACACGTTGGGGAAGATCGAGTGGGACGCGTTCGTGGGCGCGGCGCGATCGATCGGCGCGGACGACGGCTTGCCTAACACTAAGCCCGAGGTGGATGTTTCGAACGACGAAGCCTTCCTGCGCGCGTTCCACCACGCGCTTTTAGAAGTGCACGTCCAGGAAGGCTACCTGGTGTGCCCCGACTCCGGCCGAAGGTTTCCAATCACGAAAGGCATCCCCAACATGCTGCTCAACGAAGACGAGGTGTGAGCGGAGTACGAGATACGTTTACCGTAAAACCTTCCGAACTACGATGCGTCGGCGTCAGCTTTAGACGCGTCAAGCCTTGCGCCTTCCGCCCCGTCGCCTTCCGGATCGCCCTTCTCCTTCTCCTCCTCCCGCTCTTTTTCGCGCGCCAACACGGTCTCCGCCTCCGCCGCCGCCGCGCTCGCCAGCGCGCGGCGCACGTCCGCCATCCTCTTTTTGTGCAAACGCGCTTCGGGCGGCGGCTTGAACTCACGCAGCTCCTCGGTTTCGAACCCGGGCAGCACCATGTCCCAGGCGCGCTCGAGGTGCAGCACGATGTCCTTCACCTCGAGCGTGTCGCTCTTGCGGTGCGCCGCCAGCTTGCACGCGAACGCCACCACCGAGTCCACGAAGTCATCCGCCACGTCCAGCAGAAACGCCTCCACCAGCGGGTCCACGCGCTCGTCGGGGACGATCTGCGAAAGCAACTGCCGCAGGGACTCGCGCTGCAGCACGCGGACGCTGTCGCTGGGCTTGCCGGCCGACGCCGCAGTTTTGCGCTGTCGAGGGAGGGGAGGGACGGGGGCGCGGGGGGAGGTCAGACGACGCCCGAGACGCGCGCGGCGCGCGGTGCGAGACCGCGCGCCTGCGGGCAGAATTGCGTCGCGACGCGTGCGACGGGGGCCATCGCGCGGAGCGCGGGGGGGCTTCCGACCGAGACGACGAAGGTTCTCGCGGGCGCGCACCTTTTTGCTCCCCAAGCCGACGGCGGGGGCTGTGGACGCCATCGCGCCTGCGTCGGTGTCGCGACCCTCCCTCGGAGCGGGCAGCGCGACGCCGAGTGGCGCGAACGAAGACCAGTTCTGAAAAAAGCCGCAGACGCGCGAGGGTTCTGAGTGTCAAATTGATCGCTCGTCGGCTTTTGTCGGCGGTTGCCAGCACGGGGCGGCGCACTCGGAGGCACGCCGCGGGACGCTTCGCGTCGCGCGAGAACCATGGCGGCCGAGGACGCGCTTCGCGATGAGGACGGAGATAACCCGTGCGTTCACGCCCGTCCCTCCCCGCGCTCGGCGGTCGACGGCGGTCTCGACTCGGGGCAACCGCCGCCACTGCCGTGCTTTTTCCGAGATCCCCATCCCGCCTCCCGGCTGACTTCCCGGCACCGCGCGCGCGCCGCGGCGGCTCTGGCCGTCCCCCGACGACGCGCGCACGTCTGACCGACGCCCGCTCCCCGTTCCGAACCCCCCGACGCGCTTCGAAACGCGCCCTTCCCTCTTCGGCGTCGACATCGTCGACGACATCTTCGACGCGAAACGTGACGAACGAAAACAGCGTCGTGCGTCGCATCCCGGTGTTTTTCAACCGCGCGCGCGCGGCGGACCAGACGCTGTGCGTGCTTCAGTACCCTCTGCGCCCCGCGGACCGGCCGTACGACATCCAGCACGTGGACGCCGTGCGCTACAAGCCCAAGAGCGGCAAGCTGGAGATTGAGCTCCCGCGGAACAAAGGCGAGGCGGCGAACGAACGCAACGTCGACCCGGAAGCCGCGCCGAACCTGCGCGCCGATCGACGCGCGCTCGTGTCCACCGAGACGCCCGTGCGCGAGGGGTACTGCGTCGCGGCGATGCACGAGGGCACCCTGCATCTCACGCCCGTGGACGCGGCGTTCCAGATGCGCCCCTCGCTCGCGCACCTCGACGCCGCGGACGACCGAAGGAAGCAGGAAGACGCCGGCGGCGCGCGCGTCCGCGCCGACGACGACGACGGCCGCGCCGACGCCGTCGGCGCGCGGGGCGGCGTGGGCGTTACCGGCGAAGATAACGCGCACGTGAAAAACGAACACGACGCCGCGTTAACGAACAGCGTCGGCGGCGTCGGTGGCGTCGCGGCGGCGGCGGCGGCGGATACGACGCCCTCGCTGGTGCCTCTTCAGGTGCACGTGAAGCGCCGAGAGACGGAGCGCCAGACGGAGATGCGTCTGCACTCGCACGCGTACTTGAAGCAGCTGGAGGAGGAGGAGCGGTGGTCGAGTCTGACGCCCGTGCCGGACACGCACCCGTACGCGGTGGCGGCGCGCGAGCGCGTCGTCACCGTGGCTCGGGGGCCGGAGGGAGAAGCCGCCTTCGCGGAGCCGAAAGCGGGTGGAAAATCAAAGAGCGAAAAGGGGAAGGGGCGCGCCGGCGGCGTCCCCGTCCCCGAGGCGCCCCCCGCGGGCATCCCCGTCACCGCCGCCGCGTACCTGGACGCGGTGTGCCCCATCGCGTCGGATAGGCTGCTCGGCGTGGACGGGGACGGCGGGGACGGCGCGCGCGGTGACGGCTCGGGAAACGCCGCGTTCGGCACTTCGGAATCCCGAGGTCTTTCCAAGGCGCAGCTCGAGAGTCTCCCGCTCGCGCAGCGTGTGCACGCGCTCTTCGCGCGCGGCCAAAGAACCGTGCTCCGCTTTTCCAGAGTCATGCACTTCGCGCCCGCCGGCTCGGACCCGGAGGAGGTGCTCGCCGCGCTCGCCAACGTCGCGCACCTCGTGCAGGGGTGCTGGGTGGCGTGCTCGGCGCTGCGCTGCGGCGGGGACGCGCGCCGCGAGCGCGTGCGCGACCACGCGCTCCTGCACTTCTCGCGCGCGCGAGAGATGCGCGCCGACGCCTTCGGGCGCGGCCCGCCGCCGGCGCCGCCGCCCGGCGAGCTCGGGCTCGAGCGCCTGCGGCGCGAGGTTCTGGCGGAGCTCGCGGTGGCGGCGCCTTCCGGGCGGGGTAGCGCGAAGGCCGCGGGCGCGTCTCCGGGTTCGTCGGAGGAGGCTTTTTTGTCGGGAGGCTGGGTGTTCGCGGAGGCGACGGACCACGAGTTCATCTCTAAGTACCCCGAGTTGGTGCGGCGCGAGAACGAGCGGTGGCGCGCGTTGGCGCCGTGGCTGGAGGCGGACGCGGACGTCGCCGCGTCGCTGGCGCCGCCGCCGCCGCCGCCGGGGGTGACCGAGTCGGTGGCGAGTGCCGTGCGCGCGCTCATCCTGCCCACGATGGCCGCCGAGGGCGTCGTGCGGCTCTCGTCCGTGCGCGCGCGGCTCGAACGCAGCGGCGACCCCGAGCTCGCGGCGCTCAGTCTGCTGCGCGAGCCCGAGCTCCTGGGCGCGCTCGGCAAAAACGTCGTCTCCGTCGACGGCGCGTGCGCGTTGCGCAGCGTCGGCGACCCCGCCGTGGACCCGTTCCGGGACTTTTTGCTGAAGCTGCTGCGCAAGCGGTCGCGCGCCGTGCGCCGCACGGACGTCATGGAGGGCGCCGCCGCCGCGCTCGGCGTCGCGCCGAGCAACGCCGTGTACATGCGATGCCTCTCGGACCTGTGCGTCAGCCGAGGGAGCACGTGGGTGATGAAGACGGGCGCGCCGCCGTAGGAGAGCGATTTTTATAGACTACGTTTCGTCGAAAGCGCGGAGTCGACGTCGCTCCGTCGATTCGCCGGACGGCGTGAACGAACGACGCGCGAACGACCGGGTTGTACCGAACGAGAATGTATCGTATGACTGCCGTGTGCTAATTACTTCTTCCCCTGCGGGTTCACCGCGGTTCGCCGCTTCAACACGAGCTCGGCGGTGGACATGGTGAGTCGTTCCAACGTGGTGGGCACGATCTTCCTCTTCGCGCGGTACGCCGCGACCAGCTCCGGCTGCTTCGCGAGCGCCGCCGCGATCTTCGCCTCGCGCATCGGCCGCTCCCGGTCGTGCTTATGCCCCTTCGGCTCGCGCTCGCGCACGGGCTTGCGCTCGCGGTCCCAGTCCCAGGGCAAGTCGAACCCCAGCGCGGCCTTCCGCAGCTCCGCGAGCTTGCGTCGGGAAAACCGGGGGGCGTGCCACTTGCCGTTCACGCGCGAGGGCTCCATCGCCGCCGGAAGCGCGCCCAGCGCCTTCTGCACCGCGCTCAGGCTCTTGAACATCGCGCCGCGGAGAAGACGCGCGACCCGACGCGCCGCCCGCGAAGAATCCTCGCGGCTCCTCGGGCGTGCGGCTGTGATCGGACGCGAGCGGTTGCCCTAGATGTGGTAAGACGCGAGACGAACCCCCGGTCTCGAGAGAGTCATCGAGTTTCGGCGCGGATCGGCGGATGGCAACACTGAATGCGCGGCGAGATGTCAAAAAAAAAGAGATGAAAGGCGTTTTCGTTTCAGAGCGTCTCGAGAGACGCGCGCCGCGCCGCGCCGATCCCCCGCATCACCCCTCACACGCGTCACCCCTCGATCACGTACGTGCTCAGGTCGACGGTCATCGCCTCCCCCTCCAGGTTGACGCACTCGCGCGACTTCCCGGTTCCGTCCATCAAACGCGCTCGGAGCGCGGGACGGTTTTTATCATCATTCTCTTCATGTGACTCATCATCCGCGAACCGATCAGGATCCTCCATCAGCCTCAAGAACCGCTCGTGGTTCTCCGGGAACCTTCCTGGGGGATCCGCGAGCACGAACACGTTATTAGTGCTTTTGTTTTGTTGTTTTTCTTTCCCGAACAAACGCAACACGAGCGGCGCGATGACATCCACCGCGCTCGGCGTGTACAGCACGTCGCACGCGAGGACGACGTCGAACCCGTTCTCGCCGAATTGGTCGCAGTCTGGTTTGAACCAATCGAGAAGCGCCGCCGAGACGACGCAGACGTCATCACGCGTGTTGTCTTCGCCCGCTGTTCGTTTAAACGACAGGACTTCGGGAAGCGGGACCCCGTCCAGCCCCGGCGCGTCTTTTCCGAAAACCGGGTCGTCCGCACCTCCGCTTTGCGTCGGAACGACGACTAACCCGTTCGCCGCCGCCGCGCACAGCGCGCAATACAACGCGCGCGGCTCGCGATCGGTCAACACCACCTCTTTCGCCCCCGCGAGGCCGGCGGCGAGGCCGGCGAGGCCGAGCCCCGTGCCGAGATCCAGCACGCGCTTGCCGCGCACCAGCGACGGGTTCTCCAGCACCTCCTCCGCGAGCGCCACCGAGCCCTGCCACAGCGTCGCCCAGTGCGGGTCGTCATCCGGCCTCCCCAGCGCGGCGTACATGTCCACGACCAGGTCCTCGCTCTCGGGGAGCACCAGCTTGACGTCCACGCCCGCGACGGGGACGACGGTTTGGTACAGGAACACCGACAGGTGGTCGCTCTGCAGGTGCGGGATCGAGGCGTCCGCGCCGCGCGCGTCCTTGAGCTCCACGAAGGGCGCGGGGACGAACGCGCCGGACGCCGCGGCGGTCGCGGCGACTCGGCGCCGAGGCGCACCGCGGAGGGGGGGGGACGGCGTCGCGCGAGACGCGCTCCGAGCGGGCGGCTGGCGTCCCGGCGGCGGGCGGCCGGACGCCGACGGCGTCGCGACGTTCACGTACGCAGTGCGCATGGATATACTTCCTCTCGTCGCGCGCCTCCCTCCCGAGCGCCTCGGCGGAGTGCGCTCGCAATCGCGCTCCGCGGAAAAAAGGCAAACAGCGTTTCGGGTCATCCGATAAAAACTTTTTCGCCGGTTGGAGTCTCGGTCGACCAATCACGCGCGGGTCTGAAGGCGTCGCACGCTGCCACGCGTCACATTGTCCGGAGTGCGTTGAGCGCCTTTCGATGTGGCTCACGCGTAAAGCGATCGCCATCGCTGTCGCGTCAGTACTCGAGGCGCATCCCTCGCGAACACCTCCACCGCTCACCACCGCATCATGTTCGCCATGACCACCCGCGTCGCGACTCCCGTCGTGGCGTCCGCCGCGCCCCGCGCCTCGGCGTCCCGCGCGCGCGCGTCGAACGCGCGCGTCTCCCTCAACGCGCCGATGACGCCCGCGCGCCTTTCCGTGCGCGCGCGCGCGGAGGAGTCCTCCGCGGACGCCCCCGCGGACGAGGACGACTTCGAGTCAAGACTCGGCGCGCTCCGCGGCAAGCGCTCGAAGCGCGCCGCGGCGGACCCCGCGGACAAGACGGACAAGACGTCGGACGCGCCCGCGCCCAAGGCGGCCCCTAAGGGCCAGAGACGGAAGGGCGTCGCGGATTTTACCGTCGTCGGAACCATCGAGGAGCCCGCGGGCGTGAACTGGGGTAAAGAGGAGATCGTGTACGAGGGTCCCCCCGCGCGCGGTGAGATCATCGCCAACGTCGCGATGTCCTGGACCCTGGTGTGGCTCCCGTTAACCATCTCCGCCATCGGAAGAGGGCTGTGGGCGAGTTACAAAATCACGGACAAGCGCGTGTGCGTCATGTCCACGTCGCCGTTAAGAACCGAGCGCACGGACGTGCCCATCGAGGAGATCGTGGACGTCATCGCCATCGGCCGCGGCGTCGGCCTGTGGGGCGACATGGTGATCACGCTCAAGAACCAGGAGAAAATCGAGCTCAGGTCGCTGCCCGACTTCAAGAAGCTCGAGGAGCACATCAGGAGCAGGATGGGCGAGGCGGATCCCGAGTACGCCAAAATCTAATCAAAAGGAGACTCGTTACGGTCGTCAGAGGAGCGCGACGCGCGCGAGGAGCGAGTTAGACACGGCGCGGTTTCACTTTTAACACGTACCACCACTCTTATTAAAAAACGTCGTCTTCGTCGTCGTTCTCGAAAGGCCACTCCTGGACGACGCTCTCGTCGGTCCCCGGTTCGATCGCGCTCGGCGGCGCCGGCGTTTTTTTTGGTGTTTCGTATCTCGCCACGAAAAGCGCGCGTCGCGGCGACTGGAGCGCGCGAGGCACGGTTTGCGCGCGCCACGCGTCGGCGTGTTTCACGAACGCGTGCGGCACATCCACCACAGGCACGCGCGTCAGCGTTGGTTCTGTCGTCGTCCTACCGCCCTCGTTTATTTCTCCCGACTCGGACTCGAAGTCGAACGGCGGCGTGACGAAACGATCGGGGAGGTCCGTCGCGCCGCGCGGGCGGTCTCGCCACCAGTTGACCAAAACGGTGACGCGTTGGTCGTTCTCGAGCGCGGACGTCGTGGATGTCCCGGTAAGTTCGGAAGGCGCGGCGTCGCGTTCGGAGACGCCCGTTCCTTTACCCTCAGTGGGGTGCATCACCGCGTGGTACCTGTCCCCCTCGAACAGCAGCAGCGTGTTCCGCGTGGGGTGCGCGACGGCCACCTCCGAGGGGTACCTCGGGACGAGCCGCGCGTTTTTTTTTCGTTGGCCAAACACCGCCGTCGGCCCGCCCGCCTGTCCGACGTACAACACGCTCGCCACCGCCGGGTGGCGTATCTCGGTGGCGTTCGTGTCGTCGCCCGACGACATCACGACCGCGTCGCAGTCGGTGTGAAACGTCTTCGGCGGCTCGTCGCGCGCGACGTCTTGGATCCACCACTCCGCGCCTCGGATGGTTTCGGACGCTCTCGCGTCGTCGGCGAAGACGCGCACGCCCGCGTCGCGCACAGCGCGCGCGCGCGCGAGCGACGCGATGGCGCGCTCGACGCCGTTGCGGAAGGGACCGGCGGCGCGCATGTCGCGCGTGGGCATCCAGAACGTCCCTGCGTGCGTGCGGGTCATGCGAAAACGTCAGGGCGAAGGTGACGGAGAAGACGCGCGACGCGAGGTTCGCGCTCGAGGGGCGTGCGTCGCGTACCTGACGTGAGGGATCCCGGACTGGAGGGCGGCTCGTACCCCGCGTCGAACGCCTCGATGAACGACGCGACGTCACGCTCGAGGTGGGCCATGACATCGGGCGCCAGCGCGTCGGCGACGAAGGCGGCGCCCGTGGCGCTCGCCTCCGTCGCCAGCATGCTCGCGCGGCCGGAAGTGCGCTTTTTCCGCGAAAACCTCCGGTGCCTTCTTGAGCGCTGACGTCCGGCGCAAAATCCGAGAACGCGCGACGTTTCTGCAGTGTGCCCACGGCCCGGTTTTTAAATCGACTCGCGCGTCGGACCACGCCACCGCGCGGCTGTTCCGGAAACAGAGCGTGATGCCCGTGAAGATTCTGAAGGCGGCCGGCGCGAACGAGGAGCTCGGTCTGATCGAGCTCCAGGGGAAGTTGCACTTCGACGACGTCGCGGAGGGCGAGGCGCGACCCCGGGTGGGCACTTTCTCGAGAGACGAGGGAGGCGAAGGCAAGGCGACGATCCACACCGGCAAGTACCGGATTCACGGCGAGCGCAAGGGGCTCAAGCGACCGCTGGCGGTGTTGCAGAAGTGCGCGAAGCGCGGGTCGGAGACCACGTACAAGCTCGTGGGCGTCGTGCGGGAGAAGACGACGTTCTCGGAGCGGCCGGACCCCATCGTCGGGGGCAAAAAGTAGTCTAGTTTGAGCGTAGTTTTTTCATCGACTCGGGTTTCAAAATCCTCCGCGCTCACCCACCGCTCGGTTTAGAGCTCGATCGATCGATAGGGGTCGCTCGGATCGGTCCGACGTTTGAACCTGTGCGGTTTCCCGGCGCGAATCCACGCGGAGGCGGATCAATTCGTAGGGCACGCCGGTGCGGACGCCTCCGACGCGCCCGGGTTGGCGTCAGGCGGCATGTCCCACCGCCCGCGGTTCTCGGAGTGGCAGCACCCCGATGTCAAGGCGTTCCTGAGGGCGGACGCCTCGCGCGAGCGCGCGGTCGCGTCGCAGGCGAGGGCGCTCCTCGCGTTTTCGGCTCTGGTGCCGCTGCTCGCGCGCCTCGCGCGCGCCACCGTGGGCGTCGGCGCGACGCTCGCGGCCGCGATCGACGCGCTCAGCGGCGCCGCCGCGCTCTTCGCGGTGTACCGCCTGGCGCACCTCTCGCTGGCGGGCGCGCGGAGAGGCGAGGGCGCGGACGTGAGCGCGGCGGCGAGCGCGGGGAGACCCGCCGCCGCGTCGGAGACGGATCTCAGCCCCGCGCAGCGCCGGCTCATCGGCGGCGCGCGCGCGCGGCGCTCCCCGCGCGACGCCGAGGTGGACCCCGCGTTCGCGCGCGGTGCGGGCGGTCGTTTGGAACACGACGCTGGACGAACGCGCGACAACGAAGGCGACGCGGACGGGAAACCGCGGCGACGCGTTTTCGGCGCGACGTCGCGCGAGAATCTCGCGCGGCGCGCCGCCGCGTCCGACGGCCCGCTGTTCGTCGGGATCGGCACTTCGCTCCGCGGCGACGGCGCTCACGCGATGGGATCGACACTGGCCGACATGATACACCCGGACGATGACGGGTTGGCGTACGGGAGCGCGAACGGGACACGTTCCGGGACGAAGTTCGTCGCGGGTATTACCCGAAACGCTCCGGGGGAGCGCTCGGAGGAAAAAAATCGACGCTTCGGCTCATTCGGGTTCGCCCGCGCGGACGCCTCCGCGTCTTCGCCGGACGGAAGCTTTCGTCGCGTGGACGCCGCGGACGATGACGCGTTCGAGGCGCACGTCCGCTCGCTGGAACACGCCGTGGACAAATCCTTCGACGCCGCGGAAGGGTCCTCCCTCGCCGGCGGCGCGTTCGGGGGGTTCGGCTCGCCGGACGGACGGGCCGCGCCGGGCACGCCCTGGAGCCGCCGCGGTTTGACTCCCGGGAGCGAGCGGGACCCGCGCGTGTCGCCCGCCTACGGCGGCGGCGTTAACACGCCAAACTCCGCGGGCTCGTTCGGGGGGTTAGGCTCGCCGGGCGGTCGGTACCAGTTCCGCCCGTCGCCGCCGCCGCGCGCGCGCGCGTCGCCCGCCAACGGCGCGGGCGGCGGAGGAAGTCGCGCCGCCGGCGCGGCGGCTTCGCGCGGCGACCTCTCGCCGAGCGCGATGGACGTCTTCGCGTCCCTTCACATTGAGGGCGCGTTGATGGCTGACGTGTGGGCGGACCGCATGCGCGAGTGGTTCGCGTTCCGCGTGCTCCAGCCGCTCGCGCGCGTGCTGGAGACGAGCCACGAGGACGTCGCGCGCGCGCTCGAGGCGCTGGGCGAGACGGAGTTCCCCAGACCGCGACCGCTCCTCTCCGCGGATGACGCGCACGGCGACCGCGAGCGCGCGGGGTACGGTGCGCGCGGCGAGACGGCCGCGGGCGCGCTCGAGCAGGATGCGATGGTTTTGGAGCAGATGCGCGTGAGACTCGAAGCCGCGCTCGCGCACGCCAAGGCGCAGATGGCGCAGATGGCGCCCGCGCCGGGAGGAGGCGCGTTTGGCGGCGGCGGGATGTTCGGCGGCGGCGGGATGTTCGGGGGCGGATCGTTCGGCGCCTCTCCGCAGCAGCAGCAGCAGCAGCAGCAGCAGCGTTTGGAGAAGGAGAAGGCTGTTTTTTTACTCGCGGCGGCTTCGAACGCGATCGTGACGCACACACGTCTGATCTCTTTGTTACGAGCCGAGCTCCCGCGCGGGTTATTACCGGTGACCCCGCCGGGGTACGTGGCGCGCCGCGTCGCCGAGCTGGCGGAGGGCTCGTGCGTCGCTGAATTTAAACACGACGCCGGCGGCGACTGGGGCTCCGAGCGCTGGAGCGGCGACCTCCCGAACGACGCGCAGCTCATGTGCTATTTGTTTTGTGCGTTTCTCGAGACGCCCGGTTGGGTTTTCGCGCGCGAGGGCGTCGCGACACCCGAGGGGAGCCGCGGCGGCGCGAGCGGAGGAGGGGGCGCGCTGTATTTCGCGACGCCGCCTCCGCCGCACGTCGAGCGGTTCGCCGCGGTGTTGTCGACGAGGCCGCCTGGTATGATCAAAGAGAACGGGTGCGCGGTGGTGATGCCCCGCTCGGCGGCGCCGGCGTTCGCCGTGTACTGCGGCGCCGTCGGAGACGACGCGCCGCGCGTCTTCGACGGGCCCAACGGCGTGTGGCGCGCGCTATGCGCGCTGGCGCTGCACGCGCGCGAAAGAAACGGGGGCGCGCTGGGCACCACGCGCGTCGCATCGGCGAACGTCGCGCTCGACAGCGTGTTCATGCCGGGAAGGCTGTTGTGACATTCCATTCGTGGCGATCGTTGTGTGTTTGTAGTGCGTCACACGAGGGCGTTTCACGTCCAGTCATCGTCGCGGTCTCTCTCGGAAGAAGGCGTTTGTTACCCTTCGTCGGACGACATATGCGAAAACACGCGCCCATCTGTTTCGTCCATCGCGCTCCGACACGTCCTAAAGGGAGGGAGACCGTCGCGCCGCGCACTTCGGCGCGAGCGGTCATGTCCGCTGCGGTGTCCGTGTGCGGCGCGTTCGTGGCGCATCCCGCGCGACCTCGCGCGACCTCGGGGCGACGCGTGCGCGGAGGCGCGCGGGTCCGGTCCTCGGTCGTCATGGCGTCGTCCGCCGCGGACACGTCCGTGGCGGACGAAGCGCGCGTCCCGGCGCTCGCGGTGTTCGACCTGGACGCGTGCCTCTGGAACCAGGAGATGTTCCAGCTCCGCGTGCTGGTGGACCGCGAGAACCCGGTGATGGGCCCTCTGACGCCCGGCGGGGACGTCGGCGTCGTCGGGGCGCGCTCGGGGGGGGACATCATCAAGCTTCACCCCGGCGCGCTTCACGCGCTGCAGCGGTTCCACGCGGGAGACTATCCCGGCATGCGGTGCGCCGCCGCGTCCAGCGCGGACACGCCCCTGGCGGTCTCCATCGGCCGCTCGGCGCTGGACCTGCTGGAGGTGGTGCCCGGCGTGACCGTACGCGAGGTGCTCGCGATGGGCTTCGAGGAGGGCTTCGAGGGGAACCTGCAGATCGGACGCACGCCGCCCCTGTCCTCGAACAAAGCGCAGACGCACTTCCCGTTCCTCAAGCGCGAAACCGCGATCCCGTTTGACAAGATGCTCTTCTTCGACGACTGCAACTGGGGCGACCACTGCGCGGCGGTGGCGAACGGGTGCCGAGAGAAAGCCTCAGGGTTAGGGCCGGTGACCGTCAGGACGCCGCGCGGGTTACAAGTCGCGGACTGGGAAGAGGGCTTAGAGGCGTATCGAAGACGCCGCGACGCGGCGTGATTATACCCGAGTCATACTATTCATACCTTAAATCTAATCCGTCGCGTCACAAAACTACGCGCCCTTCTTCGCGCGGCCGCTCTCGTAGTGCAGGAACGTCGCGACGCTGACGACGGCGGTTCCGAGCACGAAAGGCACCGTCAGCTCGAACCCGAACAGCGGTATGGAGACGAGCGTCGTGAGGATCATCGCCACCGACGTCGAGTACACCTTGACGATGTTATTCGCGAACTTCATCACCAGCGAAACCGCGATGCCCGACGCCGCGTGGTTCGCGATCATCACCGCCACCAGAAACGTGTACCCGTGGAAGTACCCGCGTTGGACCACCGCGTCGTAGTCGTACGCGAAGATCGCGAACACGTTGAACACAACTCCGAACGCGTACAGATACACGTTCTGCGCGTTGACGTTCCGCTTATTACCGCCCGACTTTAATATCAGCTCGGTGTACACGCCGGCGAACCCGGAGAGGATCGCCATGGCGACGGCGATGAAAAGGCCCGCCGCCGGCGTCGTCAGCACCGCGTCGCTCGACGCGCTGAGCTGCGCGACCGTGCATCCGAGCGCGAGCAGCGTTATCGCGGCCCACTGCGTGTTCGAGAGCTCCTTCTGCAGGAACAGCCGGTACAAAATGCCGGTGGACACGATGTTCAGGTTCTTCAAGATCTGGTAACTGGGCGCGTCGGTGTAGAGCAGCACGTAGTACTGCAGCAGATTCTTGGCGAGGTACAGCGCCGCCGGCACGGGGTACCGCGCGAGCTCGGGAAGGGAGATTCGTAACGTGTTTTCCTCCGTCACGCCCTCCGTCGCCCACGCCTGGGCGACGAAAATCAGCGACAAAACCAGCTTGACCGCCTCCACCGTGCAGTTAGCGCTCGTGACGGCGTACCCGTACGCGACGCCGTTTTTTTTGGAAGCGGCGATGAGCAACCCCTGCGAGGACGTCAACACCGTCAGCGCGAGCGTCACGAGCGTCTGGCGGCCCCACCCCCCGGTGTTAGTATCCTTCGAGGTCTCGACTGCGGTCGACTCGCCGCCTGGCTTCCCTCCGTCGCCGCTCTCGGAGACGCGCAGGAGAGGATCCGATTCCTGGAGATGGAGAAGGTGGGAAGGTCGAGAGGGTGAGTCTCGTGGGAAATCGGAGAGCGCGGGCGCGTCGAATCGCGCGTTCCGCGAGGACGCTCTCGAGGGGGGGGACGTACCGCGCCATCCTTCGCGCCCGACATTGCGTCAGGCGTGCGTCTCGACCGCGCGTGCGCCCACGCGCGTGCCTGCGGCGCAGGTCGGAGTAGAAACCACGACGTCCTTTTTTTCTTGGGCTGTTACACGCGAACCGTCTTCGGGCGTTCGGAGCAGTTTTGTCGGGGCGACGTGCCGACGTTCCGAGGCCCGGCGAAATCGGCCGCAGACTCGAAGCGAGAGTCGAGAAGCGTTTGAAACGCCGTCGTCAGCGCAGAGCGCTGCGCGCCCTCTCCGGCGCGTATCGGCGGGACGTCGCGACCATGAGGGCCTCCGGCGTGATCGCGACGACGGTGCTGCTTCTGTCGATGGTGCTCTCGACGAGCGCGCCGTTCGCGGATGCGCAGCCGACGGAGTACCAGCCCCCCCCGTACCTGCAGCGGCTGTTCCCCGACAAGGGGCACATCGTGGGAGGTACCACCGTGACCATCTACGGCGGTGGGTTTCGGCGCGGCGGCGGTTTGACGGTGCGGTTCTCCGCGCCGTCCGGCGAGGTGGACGAGGTCCCCGCGACGTACGTCGACGCGGGGAGGATCACGTGCGTCACCCCCGCGCGCCTCGCGCCGCACGACGCGCACGTCGCCGTCTCCAACAACGGCGTGGCGTTTTCGTCGTTCCCGCTGGTGGATCTGGACGAGGGGACGTACCTGCACTTCGCGTTCGTGGACGAAGAACCGCGAGGCACGTGGACGCTGGACGTCGCCGCCGGTTCGTGGAGAGGGGGCACGACGGTGACGATTTTCGACGAGAACCACCGCATGAGCACGCGGCGCGACGACAAGAACTTCCTCCCGGGCGCGCATCTTTTTTGCCGCTTCGGCAACGCGCGCAACGCATCGGCGACGACGTCGTTCAACGTCTCCGTCGCGCAGAAGACCATCGCGCACCCGCGGTTCGGGGTGGGACACCGAATGGGGTACGTCATCGACGACATCGGGTATGATATCAACGGAACGCGATCACCGCACGCGGTGCGTTACGAGGGCGTGACTTTAACGCTCGTGCGCGGACGAACGTACGCGTTTGTCCTGGACGCGTCCGTCGCGGGGTTTCCGTTTTATTTCACGACGGCGGAGCCGCGGGAGTGGCGTCCGGACGCGTTCGTGGGCGAGGTCATCGACGCCGTGACCAACTCGCGCGGCGAGGGCGGGTCCGTCGTGACGTACACCGTCGCCGCGACAGCGCCGGACACGCTGTACTACGCCTGCGGCGCGTTCCGCGCGATGGGCGGCGTCGTGCGCGTGATGGACGAGGCGGAGACGTCGGACGGCGTCGTCGGCGAAAAAGCCGGCCCGCTCGCCGCGAACAGGAACGCCGTGCCCGCGGTGTGGCTGTCGTACAACAAGATCCGGTGCGTCACGCCCCCTTGGGACGGCGTCACGGACGACGACCGCGCGCACGGCGGCCACCAGGTGACGGTGTTCGTGACCAACGACGGCGTTAAATACAGCGCGGGCTTCGGCGACGGCGACGGCGCCGGCGTCGACGACGGCGGCGACGCCGATCCCTCCAACGACGTCGGCGCGTACCCCGCGCGCGTCGGACAAGGTGCCACGTTCACGTACTTCGACGCTAACGCGTTTGTTGATGCCCCCAAGTTCGTCCCCGCCTCCACGTCTTCGGATGTGGATTTGGCGTTGCGAGGCGGCCCCAAGGCGGCGGCGCGATTCTTCTCGTCGAGCGACGTCGCGTCGCTGAGCGCGGCGGCGCTCTCGGGCGCCTACTTCTACCACTACGAGCTCGAGTCGACGCACTCCTTCTCGGACGCGTACGACGACTTCGGGCGGCGCAAAGAGTACAAGGTGAACGCCTCCGCTCTCGCGCTGGAGGCGGCTCTCAATGCCAGCGACGCCGTGTCTATGCTCGCCGACGGGGACCCCTCGAACGACCCCGCGGCGCCGAGTAGGAACGACCTCGTCGTGTCGGGCGCCTACTCGGGCGGCGGCGTCGCGTGGTTCGAGATTGTCGTCGACGGCGCCGGCGTGAATTTCACGTCCGTGCGCTGGCGGAAACACTTCGGGGGGGTCAACACGACGACGCCGTGGGCGCGAACGAACGTGTCGGTTCCGGGAGATGACCGAACGAACACGCCGGAGACGGTTGAGGGTGTCGATTTGGGCGACGGACTAAGCGCGGGCTTCGTGAACCTCGGCGCGCACCACGCGGTGGGTGACCGCTGGACCTTCCGCGCGTTTTCCGGTTTCCCCGGTATAAGCTCCGTCTCCACGTCGCACGACGAGCCTCGCATCGACGCGCGCGGGCCCATGGAGGGCCTCACCGACGTTGTCGTGCGCGGCAGCGGGTTTTTCCCGGGAAGAGGACAGCTGCTGTGCCGATTCGGCGACCCCGACCCAAACGACCCGCACACGGGGAACGCCGAGGTCTCGGGCGTCGTCTCGACGGTGGCGGCTGCGTCGCACGCGGATGATTCGTACGACGACGACGACGCGAGAGCTTTGCGCGGGACGGGTGTCGATTCCGTGTACCGCGCGATGCGGTGCGTCACGGAGCGCCACCCGCCATCGCTCGGCGGACGCGAGAGACTGGGTACTCTGGCGCCGTGCGTTAACAAAACGGTAACCGTCTCGCACGACGGCGGCGCTTCGTTTTCGCCGTCGGACGTTTTCTTTTTCCTCTTCTGCGACGTGCACGTCAGCGTGTCGGGCTCGGACGTCGTCGGGACGGGCACGCCGGGCAACCCGTACAAGACGCTGCAGCGCGGCGTCGAGGCGGCTCTGTCTACACCGCGCTTCCCCGACGCCGTAAAACAACGGACGTTCGCCGACACCGCGGCGGCGGCTTCGTACGGCGCGGGGGCTTTCGGCGCGCGCGCGGAGACGTTTGGCGTCGCCGTTTCCGGGAGAGGCGCGGCGCGGCGCGCCGGGTACGGGTACGTGCTGAACCGCGATCGGCTGCGTCTCGGCGCGGGCACGTACGCCGGCAACGGCAACCGCGGCGTGCACCCGCTGGGCAAGATGATCGAGGTGGAGGCGAAGGTCCCCGGGTCGGTCACCGTCGACTGCGAGGACAGCGGCGTAGGCGCGACGGTGTCCGCCGGCGACCGACACGCCGAGCACGCGTCGGGCGCCATCGCCATGTCCGGCGTGCACGAGGTCAACTGCAACGAGAGGTCGGTGTAGGGTCTAGGGCGCGGTCTAGGGCGCGTCGTCGCGATCGCGTCGGCGTTCAATGTCCTCGGTAGTGTTACGCTATTGTACACGACTCGCGCGCGAACGTCGCGCGCGAGTCTCGCTCTCTGTCGATCCACATCGATCCGACGCGCGTTTCGCTCACGACTCGTCTTTTTTCGTCGCGCTTTTTGTCTCGTTCGTCTCACTCGCGCTCGGGGGGACCCCCGGCGTTGGAGATGACCAGGAGCGACATATCCGCCCAGGCGTCCTCCGCGTCGTCCTCCGCGTCGTCCCCCGGGGGTTCCTCCTTCTTCCTCTTCTCCTTCGCCGCGTGTCGCAGGTCGTTCAGGCTGCCCACGTGCTGCAGGCCGCCCAGGTTGCCGAAGCTCGCCACCTTGACCATGGACGAGATGAGCCCTGAGCGGCTGGGCACGCGGTGGATGGACATGTTCCCGCCCTCGCTCGAGGCGTCCGTCGCGTCCGAGTTCCCGGAGACGCGACGCGCGCGGTGAGGCTCCTCCCCGGAGCTCCGCCTCTGCGAGGAGAGCCCGGAGAGCGCCGAGACGGTATCCGGCGTTTCCTTCGCGTCCCTTCCCATCCCGAGCGCGTGAAGCGCGTTGGACGAGCCCATGCGCACCATGCCCTTCATGTTCGCTCCGCTCGCCACGCGCCGCAAAGCCGCCACAGCCGCCTTCACCGCCACAGTCTCCGCCTGCGCGTGATCGCGCGCCGTTCCGGGTTCGAGAGCCTTGGAGTCGCGCGCGGCGTCGGATAACACGTCGTGCGCCTCGTCGGTTTCCAACAAAGAGAGCGTAGCGCCGCGCTCGGCGTCCAGCGCGGGCTCCGTCTCGCCGTGATCCGACGACTCCGAGTGCGTCTCATTGTCGTTCTGCGCTAAAGACAGGTCGCCCGTGCTCCAGGGCTTGGCGCTCGCGTCCAGGGGCGACGCCTTCTTCGGAGATACGCCGGAGCTCTCGTCCGCGCCGGTTGTGGGCTCGTCCACACCGTCCTTGCGCCAGGGCAGGCGGGACTTCCCGCCGCTCGTGCGCGACCACGTATTCGCGGTCGGCGGTGACGAGGCGACGGTGACGCCGGCGCCGTCCATGGACCGCCTCCGCGCGCCGTCCGTGGATTTGCGCCCGTCCAGCGACCGGCGGCCGACTCGCAACCCGCGCAACGCGTTGGCCACCGCGTCGGACGTCTTCGAGATGAGCTTCTTCGCGCTCGCCTCGTCCTTCGCGAACCGCTGCGGAGTGATCCCGCGGTGGCCGTAGATGAAGCACCCCGCGGGGACGGACTTGAGGAAACTTTTTTGAACGCGCGCGGCGTCGACGATTTGCGGCTCCGTCGACTCCGCGAAGACGCGCTCGGCGGATTCAAAGTTGGCGACGACGACGGTTCCGCTTTGGTCGCGGCCGTACATCAAAGGGTACGTCCCGCTCGGGTCTCTCGCGGCGAAAACTCGAACAGACCTCGCGTCGAAGCACACGAACGAGAATTGGCCTCGTAGTTTGGGCAACGCCTTCGTGCCGAACGTCTTGTACATGTGACACACCAGCTCGGCTTCGTAGCATCGGCCGCCGATCAAAGCGCTGGCGGCTTCCAACGGCGACGCGTGTTGGCGGCTCAGGGAGTCGCCTCGGCGTCCCTCCGCGGAGAACAAACGCCAGGCGAGGTAGTCCACGTTCGTGAGGTGCCCGCAGAACGAGACGATGATCTCGTTGTCCGTGAACGCCTGGATCGCGGGTCCGACGGAGATCGCGACGCCGCCGCCGTCCGCGCTCGTGGACGACGTCTGGAACTCCAGAGCGGACAACGCGTCGTCCAGCGCGGTGTGCGGCTCGGCGCGGGACGCCACGCCGTACGGGTTCACGCGGAGCGTCTGTGTTGGAGACGGCGCGGTGGCGACGCATGACGAAGATGGAAGAGGTGAGCGCGAAAGTCGTTTCCCGTCGCGTAGTTCGCGCGCGAAGGGCCTCGCGTCGCGCGCCGCTCGAGTCGAAGATGAGGCGCGGCCGAAAGTTGACGCGAGAGGTTTTCGATGGCGCGCGTCGAGCGCACCTTCGGCGGCACGACACACATGAACTTCCCGACGCGCTGCGCGTCGATATTGTCTTCGAGCTCGACTGTCGCGACGCTGGTGGACGTCATGGTCGCGACGGTCGGGGAGGGGAGATGGGGGAGGGGGCTCCGGTGCGGTGGGTTAATAAAATGACGAGGACCGTTTCGCCGTCCAGCTGGCAGCTTTCGTCCGCGTGCTGACTGGGCGCGATTCGCATCTCGCACGCGAACCGCGCTTTCGTGGCGCGATTCCGCTTTTCCGCGCGCGAACGCGGTCGAGATGCGATCGCGATTTTCCCCGATTCGCGAACCCATATTTCGAGACACGCGAGCTTTTCGCGAGTTTCGTACTTGAACAATCCGCGGCGCACTCAAGGCGCATCTTTGCGCTTGGGGCAACGACCACGCTGATGACTTCTGAAGGAGGCTGGTTTATTGCTGATTGAAAATTACATCCAAACCTCAGGTGTGCGTCTCACGACCTCACCTAATTGCTGGAGCTCCCTCGGAGCCTTCTCCACACAACCAACCACACAAACACACGAGAACACCTACGCGTTCTTGAGCATGAGATCCTGGACGTCCTTGAGTATGTCCCCGATGAGCCCGCGGTCGGGTAAGCCGCCGGCGAGACCGTAGATGGGCGCCTTCCCGCCCGCCACGCCCTTTTCGCCGCAAAGAGAAAGCGCGCGCGTCTCCGCCGTCGCCGCCGCCAGCGCCTTCGCGAGCTCAGCGACGCTGCGCACGTTCGCGGGCGTGACGCAGTAGTGCAGCGCGGGCGGCGCGTGCAGCACGGAGAGGTGCCATCCGTTCTTCGTCATCACGTCGTTCAGCACGTACACGTCCACCTCTTTGTCGGTCGAGCGCCACGCCACAACCATCGTGACATCCGCGCCCATCGTCTCCAGCCCGTCGATGGCGTCGATGGCGTCCCGCAGCGCCGCCGCGCCGACGAGCACGTCCCGCGCGCGCTCGACGTACCCTTCGCGCCCGACGTGCACCATCGCCGCCCACGTCTGCGCGATTAAGCCCCCCGAGCGGCTCCCCGCCTGCGAGGGCGAGATGTACAGACCGCCGGACCAGTCCATCACCGCCGTGTACTGGTACTGCCGCAGCGCGGGCGACGCGTACAGAACCACCGACGAGCCTTTCTGCGCGAGGCCGTACTTGTGCGTGTCCACGGACATGGACGTCACGCCCGGGACGCGGAAGTCGAACGGCTTCGCGTGTGTTTTAGCGAACGCCTCGCCCATCGCCTCCGACGCGAAGGGCATCACGAAACCCCCCAGGCACGCGTCCACGTGCAGGCCTGTTTTTTTTTCAACAGCGATTTTAGACAAAGCCTCGACGTCGTCCATGGCGCCGTGCGGGTACCCGGGCGCCGACGCGTAGATCATGATGGTGTTCTTCGTGACCGCCCTGCGCGTCGCGTCGACGTCCATGCGCATGGTGCGTTTGTCCACGCCGACGCGCACGAGCGTGATGTCGAAGTACTCCGCGGCTTTGTACACCGCGGCGTGCGCGGAGTACGCGACTATCATCTCCGGTTTCCGTATCCCCCGAGTTTCGCGCATATAATCGCGCGTCGCGCGAATCGCGGTTAAAATAGATTCCGTCCCGCCGCTGGTCATCAGGCCGCACACGTGTTGGTTGCGCCCCTCACCGACCCCACCCCCGAGCATGTGCGCGGCCATGTTCACCACCTCCTGCTCGAAACGCGCCGTCGCCGGAAACGCGTCCGCGTGCAGGGGATTGGAATGCGCGAAGCGCGCGTACACCGCCGAACACATCTCGAAGTGTTTCTCGTCGGCGACGTACACGGCGCCGGACATCTGGCTGTTACTCGGACGCCACGTCGCGTCCTTCTCCCCCCGGCGCTCGGCCTCGCGCAGCACCCACTGAACCGGGTGGCCGCTCGGGGGCAAAGACGCGAGCTTCGCGGGCACGCCGGCCGCTAAAGACTTGGCAGTCATGTCGGCGTCCATCTCGTCGATGAGCTTCCGCTTCTCCCTGGCCACCGCGCCGCGCACGACGGGCATGCGCTTGACAAAGGCGAAGAGCACGAAGAGCAGGCCCCGCCGGCGCACGGCGCGCCGCGCGTCCAGAAGCATGGAGGCGACCCGGAACCCGAACGCCGCGGCGAGAGCCGAGCCCAGCGCGACGCGCGAGGGGGACGTGCCCTCGAGGCTCGCGTCCAGGCGAGCCGCGAGCGCCTCCACCAACCGAAGCGCCTCGCGCAGAGAGAGGGACAGCGCCTCCGTCGCCGCCGCCGATGCCGTCGACACGGCCGCGGGGGCTACGAGGGCACGGGTGGTTTTGACAGGGGATGGGAGAGGGAAAAGAAGGTCAGAGCGCGTACGCGCGAACGTGGCCCACGCGTCGGTGTGAGAAGACCATCGAGAGGAGAGGACCGGGACTCGTCTCATCGCGTTCCGAGGGAGCGCATTTATCGGGGCGCCCGCCGATCGCGCGTTCGATCGGTTTCTACGTTCGTCGCGTCCGCGGGACGGACGATGGCTCGGGGAGCCGAGAGACGCACCCGCGCGGCTCATGTCAGAGCTCATCGAAGTCTAGCCGGCCGGGTCCCTCGCTCGCGACCGTCGCTACGCCGCCTGTCGCGCCTTCGCAAGTGACGCGCCGTTCGGATGTGCCTAACGAACCCTCCGTCCACGTCGACGTCTCGAACAGGTGCAGGAAACGTAGAAACCTGCACCTGCGACACGAGGGACGAAGCGACCACTTTTGCGAACAACGAAAAGGCGCCCGCAGACTCGCTCACTCGCCGAAGGCACCGGAAGGGGACCATGGCGGGCAAACGCAAGGCCGAGGACGAGGACGAGGACGATTACGACGCGGTGCGTCATGCGGCCGACTTCGCGCGGAGGCCGTACCGACGCGGTGTCTCTTCGAACCCGAGAGCGCGCGCGCGCATTCACCGCTCATCCCTATACCGCCACCGAAGAATCTTGGCGAGAATCTTGCCTCCGTCCGCGCGCGTATCCTGACGACCCGACCCCTTCCTCCCGCCCTTCGCCGCGCCCGTGCCCCGACAGGACCCGTCGCAGGAGGCCCCGCCCGCGAAGAAGCCTCGACCCGCGGCACGCGCCGGGGACAAGGACGACGACGACGACGACGACGACGATGTCGCCGTGGAGAAGCGGCGCGGCGCGCCTTCTTCCGGAGACGGCGGGGACGGCAAAGACGACGACGACGACGACGACAAGGGCGACGGCGAGATCGCGGACGGGGATGATTTCGAGCGTCGACGCAAACGCGGCGGTGCGAGCGGTGCGACGAACAAAAACGCGAATCGGATCGACGACGGAGACGACGAGGAGGACGAGATGGCGAACGACGAGGCGCGCGTCGCGGATCGCGAGAAGATGGCGGAGATGTTACGGTACTTCACCCCCGAGCAGATGGACCGGTACGAGTGTTACCGTCGCTCGTCGTTACCGAAACCGGTGTTGAGACGCGTGTTCCAGGCGGTGACCGGCACGATCTTGAACCCGAACGGGCTGATCGTGCTCGCTGCGGTCGGGAAGCTGTTCGTGGGCGAGCTCGTCGAGCTCGCGCGCGAGATCGCCGACGACGAGGGCGTCTCGGACCTGGAGGAGATCAAACCCGCGCACGTAAGAGAGGCGCACAGAAGGATGGAGCAGAGCGGGAACCTCTTCCGCGCGAAGAAGAAACCCCTGTTCAGGAAACGAGGCGCATGAAGTGAATCACAAACGAGGCGTCGTCGCGTCATCATCACTCTGCCGAAGTCTGTGTCTTCCGCGTCGGTCGGAGTTGCGCGAGACGAATCGGATCAAAATGTTCGACAGCGCGTACGTTTTCGAAAAAAAACAATCATCGCTACGCTTTGTACGCTTTCCTCGCCTCGGCGAGCCGCGCGGCGGCGTCGCCTTCTTTGGCGGCGGCGATCGCCTCGTCCCACGCCCGCGTCATCGCCTTCTTGGCGGCGCCCGCTACGAAAAGCACCGCCACGTCGAACCGCGGCGTCTGCGTCAGCGCCTCGAGGAGCTCGACGAACGCGGGTTCGCCGAGCGCCGCGGCGACGACGCCGGGGAAGACGTTCGTCGGGACGCCGCCGCGGAACAGCGTCGGGACGTCGCGCGGGGCTATGGACGCGAGCAACGCGCGCCGACGCGTGTCTTCCGGGTCGGACTTCACGCGCTTCCACGCGGCCTCGAACTCGGCGCACGTCCGGGGCGTCGCGAGGGGTTTACCACCCGCGCCGCCGCTCGCGGGGGAAGCGCGCGCCGCCGCGGCGGCCGTCTTCGACGCCGCCGGCGCCGCCGCGGCTTTCGGCGGAACGTTTTCGGTCTTCTCGGCCTCGTCGCCGGCGACCGCGAGTGGGGTCCGTCCGCTCGTCTCCCTAACGCGACCATCCCGTACCGCCTCGGGGACGCGCGGCGACGCCGGCGGCGTCTCCCGCTCGTCGGGGACGCTCGCCGGCGCCGGCGCCGCGTCGGCGTCGTCGCCGCGCGTCGGTATGATCACCGGCACCGCGCGCCTGGCGACTGTGACGCGCACGTTCGCCTGTTTCTCGTGCGCGCTCTTGCACGCGGCTCGGTCCTCCCTGAGCACCTTGCTGTTCGGCTCCAGCAAGAGCGCGTTCTCGTAGTCCATGGTGGCCTCCAGGAACTTTCCCAGGCGCCGCCGCGCGACGCCGCGGCGCTGGTGCGCCTTGAGGTACGACGCGTCGATTTTCAACGCCGCGGACGCGTCGCGCTCCGCCTCGGCCCACCTCTCCAGCTTCAGATACGACATCGAGCGGTTGGCGTACGCCACGGCGGTCTCGCCGTCTTCCTGTAGGCTGCGCGTGTAGTGCTCGATCGCGCTCTCGTACTCCCCAGTCTTGAACGCGGCGTTGCCCAGATCCTTGTGCGTCAAAGATGTCGTCGTTTTCGTTTTCGGCGCTGCGCCATCGTTCGAACCGTCGCGCGCCGGCGTCTCGGTTCGCGCGGCGGAGGCGGGGGAAGGGGCGGGGGCGGCGGCCCGTGACTCCTTGCGCCGAGCTTTCAGGTCCGCCTCGCTCGCCACGACGTGCTCAGCGACGCGCCCGCGCACCGGGGGGGGCTCAGCGCGCCCGGACGACGACGCCGAAGCGGGCACATCGCGCGCGTCTCCGCTGGACAACGCCGCGTCTTTCTCCTTCACGTCCCCGGTCCACTCGTTCAGATCGCGGAGGAACGCGTTGAGATCGCGCGAATTATCGCGGATCTGCGCCTGGAGGTTCACCGACATCCGGGACGACCGGGACGACCGAGACGGCGCGCCGCCTGGCCGCGCGCGTCGGTGTGCGCGTCGGAGACGCGCAGTCAACGACAAAAGCGAGAGGCGAAGTATGCGGGAAACACGAGGGTTTATTCTTGAATCAATCATGTGGAATTTCCCACACACGCGGGTGCTGAATGACGAGACATAAATCTTGAAATCTCTGCCGCGGCATCAAACCTATGTTCCTCAGTCTGGGGAATCACGGTGGTCCCGAGGTTTCGTGGCGGAGTGGTCTAACGCGCCAGACTCAAGCTGAGAAATTCAAGCTTCATTCGGAAATGAATGGTCATGTGTCTTCTGGTCCTCTATGAGGGCGCCGGTTCGAACCCGGCCGAAACTACACTTTTGTTTTTTTTTGCATGCGGTCGCCCCGACGACGTGGCGGCGACGTCCGCGGTTCCAACGCACCGTGTTTCATCCCGACACTCGCCCTGGTGGCGGAGGTACGTCGGTTTCCGTGCGCGCGTCGGTCCGTTTTTTCGTTAGCGGGTTTTTCGCGGAAACGTTTCGGCTCGCCCGGTTGCCTCCGTTTCCCGCGCGAAACGTGCGCGGGTCGAGGGGTCGCGTTCGATAGGGTCACGATCTTTTCGCATCACAGAGCCTTCACGCCGCTACGAATCGTCGTCGTTTATCTCGTCGTCGTCACCTCTCCCCGATCTCGAGCCCGAGTCGAATGTTCATCGCCGCGAGCTCGCTGGCGAGGTACTTGAACACGAACGGCAGCGCCACGCGCTCGACGCACGCGCCCGTGTTGCACACTCGGCACACAACCTTCGTTCCCGACCCAGTGACAGGCTCGAGCCCTTGTGCGCCGCCGGCGACGCGCAGCGTGCACGCGGGCGCCAGCAGCGAGCCGCACCGCGAGCACACGTCGGCGACGTGCCTGTCCGAGCACGCGTGCAGGCGGTCGTGGAGCAGGTAGGCGGCGCCGTGCGCGAGCAGCGAGTCGCGTTCCATCTCCCCGAACCGGATCCCGCCTCCCGCCTTTCTCCCCTTGATCGGCTGCTGCGTCAGCGGGTTGTTGGGCCCGAGCGAACGCACCTGGAACTTGTCGCTCACCATATGGCGCAGGCGCTGGTAATACACCAGGCCGACGTAGATGTCGACGTCGAACGCCTCGCCGGTAGCGCCGTTGATCATGGTCTCCGAGCCGTGGTACGCGTATCCGTGTTTTCGCAAAACCTCGCCGTGCTCTTCCATCGGGGGAGAGAAGGCCTCGCCGTCTCGCGCCCTTTGGAACGGAGACGCGTCCACGAACCGCCCGTCCATCGCGCCCGCCTTGCTCGCCATCGACTCCACTAACATGCCGATGGTCATGCGGCTGGGAAACGCGTGCGGGTTGATGAGGATGTCGGGTCGCACCCCCGTGCGTTCGCAATACGGCAGGTCCTCCTCGGGCCACAGAAACGACAGCACGCCCTTCTGGCCGTGCCGGGACGAGAACTTGTCGCCGATGATCGGGTTGCGGTTGAAACGCATCGTCACCGACATCTTGGTCTCCTTCTTCCCGCGCGCGCCGGGCGCGTGCATGAGCGCGACGCGATCCACCACGGCGCCGTCCGCGCCCTTCACCTTGGTCAGACGCGCGCGCCCGGTGGCTTTGTTCAGCACGGACGCGATCGCGCTCCCGGGTTCGATCCGCGAGCCGGGACGCGGCGCGCCGTCCACGTCCACCGCCGCGTCCGGCGCCTTCTTCTCGGGCGCGCCGGCGGCCGAGCCGCGGCGCCCGCGCCCCACGGACGCGGGCTCGGCGCGCTTCCCGAACACCTCGCCGTCCGCCGCGGCGTTGGCGGAGACCGAAACGGTGTCCGTCTTGTACAACGTCGCGTGCGCGAGCCCGCGCTCCATCGAGCCTTTGTTCACGATCATCGCGTCCTCCATGTCGTACCCGGTGTACGCCAGCACCGCCACCACCGCGTTGGTGCCGAGCGGATAGTCATCGATGGCGTACCGGTCGTACGCGTCGGTGAGCGCGATGGGCCGCTGCGGCGTCTGTAGCCGGTACAGCTTGGTGTCCGGGCGGTAGCAGAACGAGTGCATGGGCAGACCCATGGTCTGCTTCCCCATCTGGCACTGGTACATGTTCCGCGGGCTCTGGTTGTAGTCGCTCCACGGCGTGCACGACGCGATGGCGCTCAGCATCGCCATCGGACCCGTTTCCTCGTGCGTGAAGACGAGCCCCTCGCTGCCGCCGGCGCCGCCGTCCGGACACCGCACGGACATGAACACCTGCTCCAACGATCCGATGTGCTCGATGGCGCCGGTGGCCACCTGGCGCACTGGGCGCATCAGGCGCGAGGGCGAGCTGAACAGGTAAATGCCCGGGAACGCGCCCGCGCCCGAGACGGGGGGGACGTACGCCACCTCCAGCGTCGCGGGAACCCGCGGCGGTGACGCGACTTTCGCCGCGCGCAGCGCCGCCGTCGCCGCCGCCGCCTCCGCGGCGCGTACCGAGCCAACCACCACGCCGTCGAGCATGACGCTCAGGTGTTTCGGGGGCGGGGGCACGCTGCTCAGCCTCTTCCCGGCGCAGAGGAGCACACCGGCGGAGGCGAGTGCCTTCAGGACGGCCGCGAACGAGGGCGACGGCGCGTCTTGCGCGTCGGCGCCGGAGACGTCCACGCGCGCGACGTCGACGTAGCACGCCGCGGCGAGGTGGTTGAGCAACCCGCAGGGGCTCCCGTCCGGCGTGTGCACCGGGCACAGGAAGCCCCAGCTCTCGGGCAGGAGCTTGCGCACGGTGGTTGTTCTTAGCTCCGCGAAGTACGCGCCGCGGTGCACGGAGCGGAAGTGCGAGAGGTACCGCATGTAGTTGAGCTTGTCGGCGACGATGGTGAACCCGCTCGTCTGGCTCAGACCCAACCCGCTCTTGCTCGCGAGGTTGCCCGTGGCCAAAAAGTACTCCACCAGCCTCCCGATGTCCATCTTGGCCATCGCGCCGGTCGCGACGCGCGCGAACCACTCGGGGTCTTGTAAATCGGACGCTTGCGGCCGCTCGTCGTGCTCGCGAAGCACCGCGCGCTTGGCGAGCGAAAGCGCCTCTCTTAGCTTCTCGCGCACGAACGTCTGGATGAGCAGCCCGGGGAGCAAAATCTCGTGGTGCATGTTCGAGTCGGGGTTATCCGGCGCGCAGTGCCCGGTGACGAGCGCGTAGAGCTTCTGCATCATGAACACCAGCAGGTTGAACTTGTCCTCCTTGTTGTCGCACGGAATGTGCACGAAGATGTGCTCCGCCAACAGACGCTCGCCAACTTGTTCGTTCGTCTCCCAAGGGTCCGCCTCGAGCTGTAAACGGAAGTGCTCGCCGAGGTACGCCAACGCTTGCGTTTGCGTCCGCACGTCAAGCGACGCGGTTTCTTCCAGCACGATCGTCGCCCTCTCTCGGGCGAATTCCACCGCGCCCTTTCCGGGCGTCCCGGTCGCGATCAAATCGCACACCTCGCGGTCGGAGACGTTCGCGAGCGCGCGAACGATCAGGCCGGCGGGGATGAAGTATTCTTGCCTGCGGAACACAAACGCGACGCGCGCGCCGCCGTCGGACGTGTAATGCACGCGGACCGTCGCGGAGTGCTCGTCAGGGGTGACGCAACGAATCGCGGTGGCGAACGGCGTGTACGTCCTTCCTCGCGACGCGTACGCGCCGCGTTTCATGGCCATCACGTAGTGCCGCCTCTGCTGGATCAGCAGACGCACGATGCGTTCGTTCCCGTTGCAGATGAAGTAGCCGCCCATCTCCTTCTGCTCCTCGCCCTTGCCTACGAGCTGTTTCTGCGTCAGGCGTTGTAAGTGGCACGCCGAGCTCTGCACCATCGTCGGGATGGACGTCAGCCGGAACTCCCGGCGGTACACCTCCGCGTCCGCGCCACGCGGGCCCACGCACCACGCCGCCGTCGCCGTCATCGGCGCTTTGTACGTCACGCTGCTCTCGCGGCACTCGCGAGGGAACACTCGCGGGTCTCGAGCGCGAGCGCTGCCCTCGCCCTCGCGCGTGGGCTTGCCGATGCGCACGTCCTCGAGCCACAAGCTGACGCGGTGCGCCGCGTCGGACGTCCCGGGCGCCTGAAACTGCACCGGAGGCATCAGGCGCGTCACCTCCGACAGGCCGCGCTCGACGAAGTAGTCGAACGACGAGACGTGATTCACGACTAAACCTCGAAGGGCGGCGGGGACGGGCGCGTCGGCGTCGGCGTCCGCGTCGCGACGGTTGGGGGACGGCATCAGACCCATCTCGCCGACGCGGAGGCGTTCGACGGGGCTCGAATGCGCGTCGACGCGCCCGCGCTCGCGCCTTCTGTCACCCTCTGTCGCCCCCGCGCGAGCCCCACCGACGTCCGCCGACGGCGCGCGTCAAAAAGCGTCGCCGACCGAAGAGGGATGCAGCGGCGGCGAGGTCGCGCGCGGTGGGTCTCTGGTGCCTAGACCGGCGCGTCCGCGTGCGACGCCGCCGGGGTCGACCTTGCCGCGGTCGAGGGCACGCGGAGAACCGCGCCTGCTCGCGTGAGGCGCAACTGCGCCGCGCGCGTGTGTGTGCGGCGCGTCCGTCGGCGGCGTCATCATTCTCGGAAGCAGCATCGCGAGGAGGGCGGCGGCGGTTCTCCTGCCGCAAAATCAGACTGCTCGCACTGTCGAATCGCGACGTCGACTGGCAAACAGTCTGCTCGCTCCTCGCTCGCTCGACTGCGTCGAAACCCGAAAGAGATGGCGCGACGCGCCCCGCCCACAGGCAGACACGAGCGCACCTCCGGGCCGCGCCAAGGAGACCGTCGGTGTCCGCGGGATGTTCGGGTCGATGCGTAGGTCCGGGTTGCTCGCCGCGTGTCGCGCGGCGCGGGGAACCCTGGCGGGCGCTCGCGCGCCCGTCGCGGAAGCGCACGCGCGCGCGCTCGCTCGGGCCTCGTCCTCTTCGCGCGCGGGCGCGCGCGCGTCGGCGGCGCCGATCTGGACCGCGCGTCCGTTCTCGTCGGCGGCGGACCACGCTCCGCCGCCCGCGGAGATCTTCGGGGTGGTCAAGGTGGGCGCGCAGCAGTTCAAGGTGGTCCCCGACGACTTGATCGTGGTGGAGAAGCTGGGCGAGGCCAAGGTGAACGACCCGGTGGTGTTGTCCGAGGTGATGATGTTGGGCACCGCGGAGCGAACCGTCATCGGGAGGCCATCCGTGCCCGGCGCGGCGGTGCACGCGGTGGTGGAGGAGCACTTCAGGGAGGCGAAGAAGCTGGCGTTCAAGAAGAAACGCAGGAAGGGGTACCAGAGGCTCAAGGGACACAGACAGGTGCGGAGAGTCGAGCGTCGCCGGAAACGAGCGCCACCGTCTCCCGAAAAAAGCCGCGCCGTCATCTTCTCGCCGTCATCTTCTCGTCGCGCTTCGTCTCGCGTTTCGTCGACCGACCGACTCACCTCTCTCTTTCTTTTGACTCGCATCAAACGCAGGAACTCACGTCTCTGAGGATATCACGGATCGTCGGCATGGACGGCCAGAGCTGATGACGCGCGGCGAGGCGTAGTCTTCGCGACGTTTGTCATAAAATCCAGTCATCGCTCAGTCGCTTAGAGCGAAACTTCAAGGGGAACGCCGGCCGAACGTTTTTTTTCTCGTCCTCATTCGTCGGCACGCCGACCACGGGGCGCCATGGCCGCCCACGGCGCGTCCGCGTCGCTGGTGCACCCCGACGCCCTGGATGAGGTCTTCGACATCATCGACGCCAACGGCGACGGGGTGCTCACCGTGAACGAGTTCATAATGGTACGCGCGTCCCGGATTCGCGAACCGCGTCACGGTCCCCCCGAGACATGTCACGCGGCGCCTCCTTCCGAGACTCGAGTCGACGCGACGCGCGCGTCAACGCCCAACCCCGCCGCGCGCGGCCTCGCGCCGCGCGCACTCGAAGACGTCTCGACTGACCTCCGTCCCCTCCGCTCCTCGGAACCCTCCGCTCACCGCGCGCAGGCGCTCCGCCGCGATCCCGAGGTGGGCCGTTTGCTGGACCTGGGCACCGTGGTGGGCCAGGAGCACGACTCGCGCGACCTGTTCGAGAAGGTGTTCCAGCGCCTGGACGCCGACTCCTCGCTGGACGTCACGCGCGCGGAGTTCAAGCGCTACTTCTGCCCGCTGGACCACACGCACGAAGCTGGACGACGCGCCGAGGGGACGAACGACGAGGCGTCCCCGGGAGACTCCGCCCCGGGGACTCCTCCTTCCGGCGCTTCGCACGAAACCAAGTACACGACGTCGGAGTACGCGTCGCCGAGCCTTCTTCCGCTCCGCGCGGCGCGGAACGTTCCTTCTCCCCTTCCTTCGCGGTCCTCTCCCCGCGTCTCTCAACCGCCGGGCGAGCGACCCGCACAAAACAAATCGTCCACATCGGTGTTCTCGCAGCAATCGGGGTCCGTCCAGGACGACTGGCCGCCGTCGCCGCCGCCGCCCGCCGGCGGGTGCTGCGGCTTGGGCGCCAAGCGAGCAAAGGCGCCGCCGCGGTTTGCGCCGCCGCGGGCGGCGGCGTACCGCGCGCCGGGCGCTCCTCCTGTCGCCGCCGCCTCTTTCTCTTCCGCGGAAGACAACACGAGGGCTTCGGCGTCAGCTCATTCGCGGTCGCCGCCGAAGCCCTTCCGGCCGCCGGCAGCGCGGGAGGGAGACGGCGCGGCGCGGTCGCCGCCGTCGCCGCTGGCGCCGCGGCGCGCGGATGCCAACGTGGTAGTCGCGCCGGCGTCGCGCGAGTCGCCTTCGAAGGTTCCGGAACCTTCGCCGGCGGGCGATACAGAAACGGTGGTGGAGAAGATCGTGGAGAAGGTGGTGGAGAAGGTGGTGGAGAAGAAGGTGTACAACATCTCGGACGAGGAGCTGGCGTCTCTGAAGGAGGAGCTGGAGCTGTTGCGTGAGCAGGTGCGGAGTAAGGGCGAGACGCTCCGCTCGAAGGACGCGCGTTTGGGCGAGATGGAGAAAGAAAACGCGTCGTTGCGCGCGGAGTATAACCTGCAGAGCCTGAAACAAGACATGCTGGTGCACATGTGGAGCATGCACATGCTCGACGCCGACGTCGAGGACGACGCGTCCACGTGAGCGGTGAGGCGTACGTGTCATAGATAGTAGGTAACGGGTTACATATACACCGGGTGTTTGCCAAAAGACGCGGCGGCGAACGACGCGCGGATGATACTAATATTAGTTGTTCGGCTTTCATTTCATCGCGCCGAAGACGATCGATTCGCGCGTCTCGCTTTCGGACGCTCGTCGCGTCTTTTGAATCAGTCCAGCTTGACGCTGGCGTAGATGGTTCTGACGAACCAGAAGCACGCGGCGAACCCGACGGCGCCGGTCATGGCGAAGAACAGCGCGGACGAGATGAAGAGGTACCCGAAAAACATGGCGGCGCTGATTTTGTTCGTCACCTCCAGTTTGGTGGAGAAGTAGTGGCATCCGTACCCGAAGAGGTACAGCGCGGACGACGCGCTCGTGCCGAACGCGCGCCACCACCACCTGTGGTTCTCCGCGACGAGCTGGAAGTAGCACAGCATCACGGAGATCTCCGCGCAGGTGATGCACAGGATGAGAAACACCAATCCCAAAAACCCGAAGATGTAGTAGAACTGGTGTAACCACAGGCTGGTCATGATGAAGAAGAGCTCGATGAAGATGGCGCCAAACGGTAACACGCCGCCCACCAGCACCTGCACGAAGTCGCTCATGTACCACGCCTGCGCGGGCACTTGCCTCGGGATCTTATTCGTGCGCATGGGGTGTTCGATTTTCTCCGTTTTCAGCGCGTGGTACGCGCCCGCGTACACCAAAGGTACGGAGACGCCGAACCACAGGAAGATTAATAAGAAAAACGTCCCAAACGGAACCGCGCCCGAACTTTTGGCGTGCCAGATGAGCGTGTTCAAAACGCAAAACACGACGAAGATCACGCCCGGATACAACGTCGCGCTCACGAACGCGTTTAACACCCAGTTGGTGCCTTTGAACGTTCGGTACAGAGACCCAGAGACGTACCCGTTGACGTACCCCGCGGCGATAAACAACATCACCATCGCGGTCATCAGCGCGCCGCGATTCGCCGGGCTCAGGAAACCCAGGAGCGCGAACACGAGCGTGACGGCGAACATGCACGCCACCTGCGCGCCCGTGCCCACGAGCGCGCTGAGCAGGTCGAAGTCCTTGGGCGGGCGGAACACGTCGCCGTGCACCAACTTCCAGCCGCTTTCCTCGGCAGCCTCCTCGGCGGTCTCGAGCTCGTTGTACTTGGTGATGTCGCGGCGCAGCGTGCGCAGCATGATGAGCGCCACCATCCCGGACAGGAACAGCACGATCATCATGGAGTTCACGATGGAGAACCAGTGGATCTGCGCGTCCGTCATTAGGAGGTACGTGTCCCAGCGGCTGGCCCAGCGGATGTCGGACGGCTTGAACAGCACGTCGTACGTGAAGATCACCTCCTCGCCCGCGCGCGCCTCCTGCGGCGGCTGGTCGTAATCCACGTACCGCATGCGGTGCGCGTTGCACGTCTCCAGGATGGACATGTCCGGGTTCCACGGCGCCTCGTACGTGTGCTTCACGGAGAAGGGCTCCGCCTCGAACCCCACGATCCGCGCCAGATCGGTGTCATCGTCCTTGTGGTACAGGATCGTGAACCGCACGTGGTTGTTGATGAACGCCTTGGCGTCGCCGCCGTCGACGTCCGGCGGAACCCACGCGCCGTCGGCGTCGATCTTCGCCTTGAACCCCACCGGGAACCCCCGTTCGTAGGTCTTGAGCTGCTCGCCATCCTCGTTCTGCAGCATGCGCACCATCGCCACAGGCAGGTTATCGAGGATCATCATCACGCGGTACTCGTCCTCGATCTTGGCGGCGAAGTCCCCGGCTTGCGACGCCGTCAGGGAGTCGATCTTGCACACCACCTTGCACTGCTGGTCGAGGCGCATCTCGAACGAGTACAGCGAGTTCTCGATGCGGTCGCCGCGCAGGACCTCGCCCAGGTTCTCCACGGAGTGCGCCACTTTGGGGGGGCGACAGTACGGCAGCGAGTAGTACTCGAACGGGAGCTGCGTGCGCGTCGACGACAGCTTGTTCACCTTCATGTACACGATGTCATCGCGGGCGTAGTCCTGGGGGGCCACGCCGGGCAGGTAGAACGCCTCGGCGGCGACGCACAGCGCGAGCGCAAGGAGCGCGACCAGCGCGCGGGAGGATGCGCGCATGCTGGACGTTTCGCGGCGACGGCGGCGCGCGCGTGAACCTGAGCGCGCGACGCGGCACCTCGGGGGTTCGACCCGCTTCGCGACGCGAAAGAAAACCTCGGAACGCGTCTGTCGAACAACTGGCGCGTCAAGAGTTTCGTGAACGCGCGCGCATCACGAAAATCGGCCACCGCCGCCTCTCGGCGAGCAGACACGCGCGCGCTCGGGTGCGGGCGCGACGCGCGAACCCGACTCGGAGGTGTTTCCCGGGCGTCGTTCCAGGGTCCGGCGGGTGGAGGCATGGTAAAACCCGGTCGAGAGACGAGGCCCGGTAAGGCTGGCGCGAGCGCGCCGCCGACTGCGCGGGGCACGTCCACGAAACCCACTGGTACAGCAACCGCGAAGAAGACCTCCGCGAAGACCTCCGGCGTGGACGGGAGCGCGAACCCGAGCGAGCGCAAGGGCATTTACCACATGAAGAAGGCGCTTAAGAAGAAGCTGGCGCTGGTGGAGAAGTACAAGGAGCTCAAGGAGAGCGGCAAGCTGGAGGATTTCATGGCCAAACGGAGGAAGAAGATGATGTTGCGCGACCACACGTTGTTCCCGAGAGCGAGAAACGCGGCATAAGTGACTTTTGATGGTATGACTTACTGTATGTTACACAGACCTTCACTTGACGAAGCACATTTCATCAAACTGTCGTTACGCCTCTTACGCCTCGACCGCGGCGGCGCTCGCGTCCATCTGCGACAAGATCGTGCCCAGCTTCGCCGTCGCCGTCTGCAGCCGCCGCTGCAGCTCCGGCAGCTGCTCGCATTTTTCCAGCAAATCGCGCTGTACGTCCACCGCGCCGCCGCCCACACCGCCTCCGTGCGACTTGATTAAGTTTTCCGTGTCGCGCTTCATGTTCTCGATCTCCTCCAGCGCGCCGTCGAAGGACTGCAACGCTTCCAGGTGCGCGCTCGTCTGCTTCATCACCAGCGCCGGCACCTCCGCGCGCTGCTTGTCCACCGCCGCCTTCAACGCCTTGATGTGCTCGGGCAAGCCGCCGGGCACGGAGGCGGACTTCGCGCTGAAGTCGCCGGGACTGCGCGTTCATAGAGGGAGCGACGATGCGCGTCGAACAGATTTTTCAAAAACGACGAGAGAGCGATGCGTGTCAGTTCCGGATCGACGACGCGCGCGCGCGCGCGCGGATTCGCGAAAAACGTTCGAGACGAGGGTGGAAAACGACGAGGGGGAGGGAACGGCGACGTTCCGCGCTCCCGCCGAACGCACCGTATGCCCCCCGGAACCGTGGTGTTGTGCACCAAGCACGTCAAGATGCGTTCTTTGAACGCCGTGAAGCTCTGGCGCTGCAGCAGGTTCGCCACCCGGGGGTCCGTCGACGCGTCGTGCTCCTGCGCGGGGGAACGGGGGAGGCTGTGAGATTTCGCTTCGCCGAAGTGGCGTTCCGAGGCGACGCGTGCGGAGGTAACCTCCAGGGAGCGGCGCGAAACCGGAGCGGGACGTACGTGCAAGGCATCCAACGTCTCGTCGAGCGTGTCGGCGAGCACCTCCACGCCCTGCTTGGACTCGAGTTTGATCTTCATCGTGCGCCGCGGTGTGTCGAGTCGCCGCGCCCGCGCGTTCAAAAACAAATCTCACACGCGACCGTTGACGAGCCGTTGGCTAAAAAAGGCGGAAAGGAAAGGCTCTTCTTTTTGATCGGCGGATCGACGAGTTCATCGGGACGTCGACCGATTCACCGGTCACCGATCCCGAAACTCCCATTCAACCTGGGTTTCACGAAAAATCTCTGGCGATCTTTGTCGAGTGGTGTCGGGACGTGTGACCTGTCACAGAAGTTGGTGCGATGGCGCATTATCTTCGGCGCCTCCCGGGACCGCACGCGCGCTCCAGGGTCCGCGAAGGCGACGCGCGCGGGCGCGCGCTTCGGCGGGACCGCGGCGATGGCGTGCGCGGCGATCGAGACGCGGTGGTCGACGGCTTCGTGCTCGGCGCGCCGCGTCTCGAGCGTGGCCCGAGGCGCACGGTGCGTCGCGCGCGCGAGGAAGGCGCGGGACGGTCGCGCGGAGGATGGCTCGTCGAGGGACGCGCGGAGCGAAGAGGCGGATTCGAGCGACAGAGAGCGAGCCGCTCGGTCGCTCGACTCCCCCTCTTCGTCCGAGCGGGACAGCGCGCGCGGCGCGTTCGGCGAATACCTCTCCTCGGTGCGTGCCACGCTGGATGCGTGGGAGGAGACGGACCTGCGCAATCCCGAGCTCGCCGGCGTCGCGCGTTCGCGGCCGACGCGCCGCGCGCGGGCGGGCGGCTCCACCAACGGCGTGGCTTCGTTCCTGGTGGAGATCTCTCAGACCAAGCTTTTGACGAAGGAGGAGGAGATTCTGCTGGCGACGAACGTCCAGCAGCAGGCGCGAGTCGCCGCGGCGCGCGACAACATCGCGGCGAGGCTGGGCAAAGACCCCGAGGCGGTCACGCAAGCCGAGCTCGCGAACGCGCTGGGCGCGGCTTCGGCGGCTGATCTGGAGACGTTACGAATCACCGCGAACCGCTCGAAGCAGCTTTTGCTGCGGCACAACTTACGTTTAGTGGTGAGCGTGGCGAAGAAGTTCATCGGGCGCGGCGTGGCGTTCGAGGACCTCATCCAGGAGGGCATCGGCGGTTTAATCCGCGGCGTCGAGGGGTTCGACCCCGAAAGAGGGTTCAAGTTTTCCACGTACGCGCACTGGTGGATCCGGCAGAGCTGCTCGCGGGCGGTGAACGACCAGAGCCGCACGATCCGACTGCCGGTGCACGTGTACGACGCGCTGTCTAAGTTACAGAAAACCCGATCGGCGTTCGAACTCAAGCACGGACGCAAGCCCACGCGCGCGGAGCTCGCGGATTTCGCGCAGATGCGCCCGGACAAGATTGACGCGCTGGAGCGCGCGCGCATGGCGGTTGAGAGCCTGGATGAGAACCTCAACGCGTACATGACCGCGGACGTCTCAACGAGCCGAGGGGGCACGAAGGGAGACCTGATGGACTCCAACGAGCACGTCACGTACGACGAGGACCCGTTCGACACGGTGCAGGACGTGGAGCTTGCGGAGGACATCTCGGCGGCGCTCGCCACGCTCGCGCCGCGCGAACGAAACGTTTTAAGGATGGCGTACGGGATGGGTGCGGGCGACGACGACGCTTTATTGAACGAGCCCATGAACTTAGGGGACATCGGTACCCGGTACGGGCTCTCGCGCGAGCGCATACGGCAGATCCAATCAGGCGCGCTCTCCAAGCTCAGGCAGCCCGTGCGCGCGCTGCCGCTCGCCAAGTTCGTGGACGACGAGGATGACGTTATGGAGCGATGATTTTTTACGAGTCTTTCTTCTACTCGCAGAGTGTGTAATGTTTCATTTCGTTTCACGCGCTCGGGCGCGTTTTGCGAAAGAAACAAGAGCGCCATCCATTTTCGCCTGTTTGGCGGGACAGAAAAACCCAACCTTTCGGGAGTTGACACACCGAAACCCACGAAACTCGAGAACGGCGGTTTATTTTTTTCAACCTCGGAAGCGAAACCCGAATCGCGGTTCGTCACTCGTTTCGCCGGTTCGTACAGCTGGCACGATCTAGTTCCCTCTCGCGACCCGAACGCGGGTGAGGATAGAGTTGGTTCCTCCCCCGCCGGAGCGGCGCGCGCGGCACAGGTTCGGCGCGCGTCAAACGCACACAACCCAACCACCAAGGACATGTCCGCCGCCATGTTCGCGCAGAGCGCGTCCGCGTGCCGGTGCGTGCGCCCCCCCGAACCCGCGCGAACCCCCGTCGCGCCTCGCCGCGTTTCCAGCGATCGGGGAAACAAACACAACGACGCTTCGCGCGAATCCCTCCACCCGGCGCTCGCTCGAGGCTCCCCGCGCTCGCGCCCCGCTGACGTCCTCCCCGTCTCTATCGCGACAAACAGCAGCACCCCCGTGGGCCGCAAGGACTTCTTCACGGGCTCCAAGCTCAGCGCCTCGCGCGTCTCCGCGCCCCGCGCGATGGTGTCCCGCACCGTCAAGGCCACGGGCGTGTCCGTGGAGGAGACCCAGTCCCCCACCGCCATCTCCAACTCCAAGTCCGTCGCCGCGGTGATCCTCGGCGGCGGCGCGGGCACCCGCCTGTACCCCCTCACCAAGCAGCGTGCCAAGCCCGCGGTGCCCATCGGCGGCGCGTACCGCCTCATCGACGTGCCCATGTCCAACTGCCTCAACTCGGGCATCAGCAAGATGTACATCCTGACGCAGTTCAACTCGGTGTCGCTCAACCGCCACCTCGCGCGCACGTACAACTTCGGCAACGGCATCATGTACGGCGGCAACGGCTTCGTGGAGGTGCTCGCGGCGACGCAGACCCCCGGCCTCGGCGGCAAGGAGTGGTTCCAGGGCACCGCGGACGCCGTGCGCCAGTACAGCTGGCTGTTTGAGGACATCAAGAACAAGGACGTGCAGGACATTGTGATCCTCTCCGGCGACCACCTGTACCGCATGGACTACATGGCGTTTGTCGACCGCCACAGGGAGGTGGACGCGGACATCACCATCGGCTGCCTGCCCATGGACGACGAGCGCGCCTCGGACTTCGGCCTGATGAAGATCGACGACACCGGCCGCATCATCGAGTTTGCCGAGAAGCCCACGGGCGACGCCCTCAAGGCGATGCAGGTGGACACCACCGTGCTCGGCCTGGACGCCGAAGCCGCGGCGGCGAACCCGTACATTGCCTCCATGGGCATCTACGTGTTCAAGAAGGACGCGCTCGTGAACTTCCTGAACAAGGATTACCCCCAGGACAACGACTTCGGCGGCGAGATCATTCCCAAGGCTGCCGCGGACGGGTTCAAGGTGCAGGCGTACCTGTTCAACGACTACTGGGAGGACATCGGGACGATCAAGTCGTTTTTCGAGGCGAACCTGAACCTGGCCAAGAACCCGCCTCAGTTTGAGTTTTACGACGCGCGCGCGCCCATCTACACCTCCCCCCGCTTCCTGCCCCCCGCGAAGATCGAGAAGTGCCACGTCAAGGACGCCATCATCTCGCACGGCTGCTCGCTCTCCGACTGCACGGTGGAGGACGCCATCGTGGGCCTGCGCTCGCAGGTTGGCAAGGGGTGCACGATCAAGCACGCCATGATCATCGGCGCCGACTACTACGAGTCGGACGAGCAGAAGGCGAAGGTGATCGCCGAGGGCGGCGTGCCCGTGGGCATCGGCGAGGGCTCCGTCATCTCCAACGCCATCATCGACAAGAACGCGCGCATCGGGAAGAACTGCACCATCACCAACGCCGCCGGCGTCGAGGATCTCGTCGACGAGGAGAACGGCGTGTACATCCGCTCGGGCATCGTCACCATCCTGCGCAACGCCACCATCCCCGACGGCACCACCATCTAAGAGCGCCGCCGCCGACGCCGAGTACCGACGCGCGCGGCGCGCGCGCGTGTGTAATAGATCTAAAATCTTAAAAGCAGCAATCGAGACGTGTGTGTTTTCACTTTTGCAAACTCCTCCGAACAACGCGTCGCTAATGTACGGACGTCGCGAAGGATGACTACGTCCGCCCCAACAGCTTCGGACGCAGCGCGCGGCGGCGCGCGTCGTCTTTGAGCGCCTCCGCGCAATCGCGCAACACCACGCTGTGCTCCGCCACAGCCATCGCGCCGGGAACGCCCGCGAACGCCGAGTCTCCGAGCCTCTCACCGAGTCCAACGGGCTTGCCCCCCCTAGACGCGCCGTCCGCCGCGTCCGGGTCGCCTCCCGCGTCCGGGTCGCCTTTTTTTGGCGCGGCGTTTCTCGCTCCGCCGTCGCCAGCCTTTGCGGCCTCCGCCCACTTGAGGTACTTGGCATCCGCCCCCAGCGCCGCCTGCGCCGCCTGGTTGGCGGTCTCCGCGCGCTGGCGCTCCTCCTCCTCCGCCTGCACGCGCGCCACCTTCTCCTTGAGCTCGGCGTCGTCCTCCGCGTCCTCGCCGCCGCGCGCTCTTTTGCGCTTGGACAAAAACGTCTCGCCGAGATTTAACAGCCGCTGGCGTTCCTTCTCGGCGCGCGCCGCCGCAGAGCGCTCGGCGTCGACGTTGACGCGGCGCACCGCAGCGCGCGGCTCGACTAACGACATCTTGTCGCGGCTGAACAACTTCCTGTTGCCGTCGTTGCGGTGTTTCGCCGCGTTACACACGCGCGCCACGAAACCCTTCAGGCGCGCCTGCAACGCTTCCTCCACGTACTCGTACACCTTCTCGTGCACGTGCGGCACGCCGGCTCGCGCCGCCACGCCGTCCTCGCCGGCGACGCGCGCGAAGACGCGCAGCTCGATGAGCTTACGCCAGCTCGCCTTCGGCGTGAAGTCCGCGTGCGTGTCCTCGCGGTTCAACTCGTCGTCCCCGAACATGTACCGAGCCTCGTCGTCCGCGTTCACGCCCGCAATGGCCAAAACGTCATCCGCCTCCTTCGCGACGTCCAAATTTGGAGGAGGAGGCGCGCCGGCGGCGCCGGGTTTAGGGGGGGCGTCGCCCGCCGCCGCCTTGGCGCGCGCGGCCTCCGCCTCTGCCTGCGCGGCGAGCGCCGCCGCCGCCGCCTTGCGCTGGCGCGCCACGCGGCTCGCGGCCATCGCCTGCACGAGCGCGTCCTCGCCGAGCACGTCGCGCACGGCGCGCAGGAAATCCACAACCGTGCACGCGCGTTCCTGTGGTTTTAGTGTCAGCGTTCGGCGGACGCGAGCGGGAAGACGCGGAGGAGGATCGGTCAGTCGGTTCCCTCGACGTTCGGCGCTCCGAGTAGCCGCGGGAAGGCGCGCGCGCCGCGGGGGTCGCGGCGCGGTGCATCGCGAACGCGTTCGCGACGCGCGTCCGCGCGTGGCCTTCGATCGACCTCGACGGGGCTTTCGTTCGACAAGGGAGGGAAAACCTCCCGCGCTCGACGGAAACGAAGGCCGGGCGTCGTGCGACGTACCTTGAGCTTCATGTACGTCACCTTGAGCTCGTGCAGCTGCGTCTCGCGGGGGGGACGCTCCGAATAGCACTTTCTAGCGCACAAGGCGAGCAGGTCGAGCATCCCGAGCGCGGTCGGCGCGGGCGCGGCGGGCTGCACCGGCGCGGGCGCGAACACCTCCCGCATCGGGATTGGCGCAGGCGCGGGCGCGTGCATGGGCACGGGCGCGGGCGCGGGCACTGACGCCTGCATGGGCACGAACACCGGCGGCGGCGCCACCGGCGCGTCCTCGTCCTCGTCCACGAACGCGTCGAAGTTGCCCATCTCGTGCGGCGGACCCCGGGACGCAGAGTGCGGGCCTCCTCAGATTCGCGCGCGGTTAATCAGTGCAGTGGCGTTTGTCTGCGTCCGAAAAACCCTTCAAGAACGACGTTTTCCCGTGCTGCGTGGCACTCGCGCGCGCGCCGCGCAGAGTGACCGAGCACCAGAGGGGGGACGACCGGGATGGCGGTGCGTTTACCGCTGAGCCTCCCGCGCTTACCGTCGCTGGACCGTCGCTTCCGCGCCGTTTTCGAGCCGCGACCCCGCGCTGACCCGCGCCGAATCCTTCCCGCCGACTCTCCCTAGTATTACGAGCTGTACCGCAGATCCACGCTCGGGATGACGCTGACGGACGCGCTGGACGAGATGGTGACCAACGGCGAGCTCACCCCCTCGATCGCGATGAAGGTCCTGGCGCAGTTCGACAAGTGCATGAACGAAGCGTTGTCGTCGGTGAAGACCAAGACCACGTTCAAGGGCAATCTGGACACGTACCGCTTTTGCGACAACGTGTGGACGTTCGTGCTGGACGACGTGACGTTCACGGTTAGCGGCCCGGGGGGATACAAAGACGCGGCGCACGTCGATAAGCTGAAAATCGTGGCGTGCGACGGCAAGACAGGCGACCAGGCGGGCGCCGCCTCCAAAAAATGAGGCGGAGTGTCAGGGCGGACGACGCGACGAGAACGAGCGACGGACGATGTGTATCGAAGCGCGCCCTACGAATGTACCTTCGCCGGAAACGCGCGCCGACCGAAATATTTTCATCGTTCATCGCTCCGCCGCCGCCTTCGCTAACCTCCTCTCGGCGCGCTCGCTGCGCACGGTCGCGCCCACCAGCCAGTCCACGCCTTTGTCCACCCCCCTCCCGCTCGTGCCCACCGTTTTCAAAACTCTGTGCCTCGAAATCCCCGCCGCGACCAGCGCGTCGTCGCATCTTTTCGCAATCGCGTCGGCGCGCGCGTCGGAGACGGCGTCTGTTTTGTTCACCAACACGAGCGCCGGCGCGCCGCGCAGTCGTGAATCGGCGAGAACTTTTCGTAACACCTCATCCTGCGTTTCGTTTTTTTTTTCATCAACCGCGTGTTCGTCTTCGCTCGTCTCGGAATCGGCGGCGGCGTCCATCACGAAGAGCACGCCGTCGCACTCGGCGTAGTACCTCTCCCAGATTTCTCGCAAACCAAACGCGCCGCCGAGGTCCCAGAAGACGCACGTCGTCGCGGCGGTTGCGCCGTCGGGTTGGACTTCCAGCCGCGCGAGGTTCAGGCCCACCGTGGGCACGATCTGCGCCGGCGCCAGACCGGGCATCGGCGAGAAGCGCGTCTTCAGGGACTCCAACACGCACGTCTTGCCGGCGCCGCCGACGCCCAAGATCAAGAAACGGTACTCGTTCTGAGTGTTTGTGCCGAGACGACGATGAACGGCGATGATGATGCGCGAGAAGACGGAAACGGTGATGGACGACGGCGACGGCAGGACGTCAGCGGTCGTCCGCGGTTCGGGGACGACGGGCGTGCGCGTCGAAGAGACATCGGGGGGGAGACCGGAAGGAGGAGCGCGAGGTGTCCCCGGCGACGCCGTCGCGGAGACGCGGGTGGACGGCGGTCGGTGTCCTTCCGCAAGTTCCACGAACGCGCCAGGTGGGAAAATAAACGCGCGCGCGAGACGCGGCCAGCGGCGTGGCGTGGCGCGCACCTTCCTGGTCGCCTCCGCGTACAGGCCATACAGCAGGCCGAACATACTCACGCGCGTGTCTGTTGATCCGGTCGGGTCAAGACATGTCGCCAGGCCCCGGCCGCCCTCGTTGTGTCCTTCGAGGAGAAGAAGTGCCGTCGTGACTTTCATCGCGCTCCGTCCGAGAAAACGAGTCGTTTGACGGTGACTCGGAAATTACGGGAGATAGTGTAATTGGAGGCGGCGCCGTCGCTGCGTCTCTCAGTTCGGACCTCGCGTTCGTCCCGCAGCGCCGGGTAACGAGAGTGCGGCCCCAGCGCGAAGGTTGCTCGACTCTCGACGCGTTCGAGTCGCCGCTCGCGCACGAGGCGACGGTCTCCTTGAGAGCGGCATCTCCGGAATAAAAAACTCGCTCCTCGAGTGAGCGCAGGCCACCACACCGCTCGCGCCATGGACCTTCAGCACCTCGAAACCCTGGAAAATGCCGCGAAGACGGACAAAGGTGCGTCCCCTGGACCCCCGAATCCGTTTGCCACCGCGTCCGCGACGCCCGACCGAATCCGCCTCCCGCCCTCGACGCCACGCACGCGCTGACCGCGCGTCTCCACGAACGCGCACCCCCCGAATCGTCCCCCGGTCGGAACCACGCAGGCACGTCCCGCAGCAGCGTCTTCGCGCCTAAGATCGTCGCTCGCGCGCGGGGCCGCGGCGCCGCGGCGGCACCGGATGGCGCTCCGCCCGAGTCGGCCGCGCCCGCGGCGGAGGAGCCGCCTCGAGCCACGGCGCGACGCGTGCCTCACCACCCGCACCGAAAAGAGAAGACTCCCGCCGCGGCGCCGGGTCCCGCCGCGGGGACTCGAGCGCCTCAGTCCGCGGCGGAGGCGGCGGCGGGGGCTTCGCGCCTCCGCGCCGACTCCGTCGTCGTGCCGGACGCGCGAACGAAAGCCGCGAGGGACAAAGAGGCGCGTGACCTCGAGGCGCGCGCCGCGATGCCGCCGCCCCCCTCGGTCCCTGCGGCGCGCGCGGCCTCGGCGGCGGCGGCGCCGCCCGCGCACCGCTGGGTGCGCTCGGCGAGCACGACGCGCGGGAACCGCGTGCATCCCGGCTCACAGCGCGCGACCGCGGCGGCGGGCGCGCTCGCCGCGGTGGACGACTCTCTGGCGAAGAGCATTCGAGACATCATCCGGCAGAAGTCGCGCGAGGAGCGCGCCGCGGAGAACCGCGCGAAGCTCGCGAAGCGGCGGCTGAGCGAAGACCCCCAACGTCCGTCGTCGGGACCCAACGCGGACGGCGGCGAAGGGACCGACGGGTTGTCACCCGTGGGCGGCGCCGCGCGGGACGGGGACGACTCGCGAGCGCTCGCGCTGGTCGGGAGCCCCGGCGGGTCGGGTGAAAAAAACACCCGTTCCGAAAATGTCTCGGCGACGCTCGCGCTTCCGGCGCCCGGCGGCGCGGGCGCGGTGTCGATGACCCCCCAGGTTTTGGTGGTGGACGGGCAGATCGTGATCAACGAGAAGTCGTTAACGGTGAACGCCGCGGTGGAGCGCGCGACGGCGCTGAGCGACTTCACGCGCGTCGAGGAGAGCGGCACGAAACTCAACTCGGCGACGTACGCCAACTACACGAAAGCCGAGAAGTGGACCAAGGAGGACACCGAGTTTTTTTTCCAGGCGCTGCGGCAGTTCGGCACGGACTTCTCCCTGATTCAGCGCCTGTTCCCCGGCCGGTCGCGGCGGCAGATCAAGAAGAAGTACCTGGTGGAGGACAAGATCAACCCCGCGAGGGTCGAGGCGGCGATCCGGAACCTCAACCCGGACGTCGCGCTCTATAAAAACCTCATCGAAGTCCTCAAGGCGCCGGAGGGCGCCGCCGCCGGCGGCGCCGGACAGAGCGTCGCGAAGACGGTGCTCACGCGGCCGGGGGACGCGGGCGAGACCGACCCCGCGCTGCCCGCGCCGCCCGAGGCGAGCCCCGCGAACGCCGCCAAGGGCGAGCCCACGCCCGAGGCGCGCGAGGAAGCGACGCCGGCGCGCGGGGACCCAGAGTCGAAAGCCGGAAAGCGAAGACGCGTCGCGCCGGCGCCGGCGCCGGCGCCGGCGCGCGCGTCGTCGCGACGGAGATGAACGCGTTCTTGTGTACAAAAGCGAAAGGGACTTTTCGTTCGTCGCACTACGTGTTCCAGAACGACATCTACGCCACGTGTAACAAAGACGCGCGCGGACGCTCCGCTCAACACAGTTTGACAATCTTGACGGCGACCGACTTCCCCAGCGTCCTCTCCACGTGCGTCTGCCACGCGTCCCCCCCGTTCTCCACCTCGGCGCGCTCCACGTGCGAGCGCTTGAGCGTCTCCAGCAGCGAACGCGCGTGCTCCCTCGCCGCCGGCTGCCTGTCGTTGACGAACGATGCCGCCGCGCGCAACAGCGCGTCCCGCTCGGTCACCGCGCACGACGCCTCCGCGTCGAATCCGTCGGCGAGATTCTCGTCGGTTTCTGTTTCGGGTCCGCGCGCCATATAGGCGCGTTCTGTAACGCGGCGCAGCGATTTGTCCACGGCTTCCCGCAGGCACATCGCGACGACGGCGCGCACTTTATCGTTTTTGCTCTCCACGCGCGACAGCAGGATCTCGCGCACGAGCGCGTCGGGGTCGAGGCGCTCGATCATCGAAAGCAGCGTGCGCTTGGCCTCGTCCATGACGAACCTCTTATCCAGCGCCGCCTTGTGCAACAAGGTGTGCATCAAGCTGGGCGCCACGGGCCCCGAACCGTCCACCTTCCCCTCGCCCGTGTCCTCCAGGAACTCGAACGCGGCGTCGCCGTAGGCGCGGAGCACGTCCGCGCAGCAGATGAGCGCGGTCTTGCACAGGCTGCTCCGCAGCGAGTTCATGTGCGCGCGCAGGCGCACAACGACCGCGTCCAGAATGCCCAGCAGCACGTCGGGGTGGTGAAACGCGAGGCGGCGCGCGACGAGCAGGCCGCCGCACACCACGGTCCACACGTCCGAGTCGAGCTGCGGCAGCAGCGCCGCCGCCTCCACCTCGGGGTCCGCCAGCGCCTCCAGGCTCTCCGTCTTGACGTAAAACTGGTTCACGTCCACCTCCTCGGGCTCGGGTCCCGTGGGGAGGATGGCCGCCGCCTCCGTCGGCGCCATGGCGGTGCGCGGAACCGGGAGCGGGAGGACGGGGGGCGCGGGGAAGCGCGCCTCGGGTCCGTCGCGGGTCCGGTGTGACGCGCTTGGAAACGAATCTCGCGTTGACGTTTTTTCCTGTCTTCGACTGTTTGAAAAACGCGTTGCTCTTTCTGGGCCCAATTATGATAAGCAAATAGTCTGCAAAAATGTGAAAGTGCATTTTCTGCGTATGGAATTCAGTCATCTCAAGAGCCTGGAAAAGTCCGTCGCGAAGGCCCGCTCTCGAAGTCCTGCTCGCAAACTATTTCAGCGCCGGCGTGCACGACCGCCATCCCTCTTATTCGATCGCACGCGACCGAACAACACGCAAGATGGCTGGGATTGCCGTTGGTCTCTCGAAGGGGCACCAGGTCGCCAAGCGCACGCTCGCGCCTCGCCCGGCGCAGCGCAAGGGGGTGCGTCCCCGTCCCTTTCCGTCCGCGCCATCATCCGCGGTTTTCGGGGTTTCCCGTGAGCACCGCTGACCCCGCGTCATCTTTCCACCTCGCTCTTACAACAGAAACTCGGCGCTCGCGTGAGGAACATCCGTGACCTGATTCGCGACGTCGTCGGCAGCGCTCCCTACGAGAAGCGCCTCATGGAGTTGCTTAAGGTTGGCAGGGACAAGCGCGCGCTTAAGCTCGCCAAGCGGAAGGTGCGTCATCGCGGCATAAAAAAGTTTCTAGGGTTTCGGAAAGACTCGCGGGCGTGGCGAATCCCCCCGCGCGCGTCGGTCGTCCACGCGTCGGGAAGCGCTCCCGTCGCGCGCGCCTGCCGCGGTTCCTTCGACCGCCCCAGGTCCGCCGGGCCTCGACCGCGACGCCGTCGCCGTCCCCCGCGCGCGCGCCTCGCACCTCGCGCCTCGCACCCGAGGCCCCGCTGACCCGATCCCCCCTTTGCTTTTCCCTCACTACAGCTCGGCACCCACGGTCGCGGCAAGAAGAAGCGCGAGGAGATGGGCAACCTCATCCGCAAGATGGCCGCGAAGGGCCGCACCGCCGTTTAAGGGGCACGACCTCGCGTCGATGTGGGACGCGGAACCGTAGATGTCGTTTTCATGCCCACACACAACAACAGTTGATGACTCGCGCGCATAACTCAAGTTTATTTATTTCGACGACGCGCTCTTCGCGACAAAAAGGCCGCCGACTTCGCGCGCCGCGCGACGCGACGCGGACCCCTCACCTCCCTTCGTCGCCCCCCGCCTCCGCGGGCGCGGGCGCGGGCGCGACGCGCGTCTTCGAGCCCCCCCTTTTTTTCGCGACTCGCGGAACCTCCAGCGCCCACGCGTCGTCCGCGTGCACCACCTCCGGCTGGTTCAGCCGCAGACACGAAAAGAAACCGCGCGAGCCTTGACTCGGCGCGTTTGCGTTTGTCGAGCCTATGAACGCGTTCCCCCCCGAGGTGAAGTACCTCGCGGCGTCCTGCGCTCGGCCGTCGGAGAACTTGCTCTGCCACCAGCGCGTCACGGCGACGCGCGCGTCCGCGAGCGCGCCGAGAACCGACCTCCGGCCGGAGCCGACGACGTCGCGCCGAAGCGCGCGGGTGCGCGCGTAAAGTCGCGCGACGTCGTCGCCGTGCGCCGACCACAGCGCGCCGTGCGTTCTTCGCAGCGCGCGCGACCCTTCATGACTCAGAGCCGTTTTCGGACGAAAACCGTTCACGCGAAGCTGCGCGTTGAGCGCTCGAAACGCCAACGCGGCTTGCGCGACGTTCGTGCGGTCGAGGCAATCCTTGCAGTTGACGCGAAACGCGCCCGTCTGCGCGTGTTTTTTTTCCGTAAAAGTCGTCTCCGTCGTCGAAGTCGTTCGCGCGAGCGGCGGCGCCGGCGTCGAGTCGAACCAGAACCCGTGCCGCTCCGCGTCTTTTTCCGTCACGCGCAGCAGACGCGCGATGGCCTCGCGGTCGCCGTGCATCGCGATCTCGCGCGCCAGGTCGAACGACACGAGCTTCACGTGCGTCCCCGCCGCCGCGACGGCGGCGGCGAAGGATGCGCTCAGCCGCGACTCGGACGACGACGGATTTCTTTTCAACAAATCCAGCGCCGTCGACGCGCCGTACGTCCGCGCGAACGACGCGAGGTGCGCTCTCGCGCTCTTCTCGCTGTGGCTTTCTGTTTTCGGTTTTGTCACAGAGCTCCCGTCGTCGACGAGCTCGGCGGCGGCGCCACCGGTGTCGTCCAGAAACAGCATCGGAAAACGCCAGCGCGCGTCGCGCAGAGGCTGCGCCCACCGCGTGGGCGCCGACCCGCGCGCGATGACGAAGGAGGAAAAAAACGAGCGCGCGTTCTCGCCTTGGTTTTCCTGCGTCTGCGTCTGCGTCTGCGTCGCCTCCGCCGGACAAAACACCTCGCACATCTGCTCCGTCTCCACGAAGTTGGCGACGTTCCCTTCGGCGTCCGCGCCGCGGCAGTGGTGGCGCACGCCGTGGCGCGCGCGCGCGACGCGCGCGACGACCGAGACGACGGCGAACGCCTCCGACGCGGCGTTTTTTTTTTGTTTTTTGTCTTCGTCTTTGGCTGCGACGGCGACGCGCGCCGAGCGCCACGAGCCGCACACTAAAGGTACGAGGAACGCGCTCGCCTTTTGTTCTTGTTTTTGTTGTTGTGGCAGTGAACCACCTTGTGTGTTCGTGTCGGCGTTCGCGGAGACTCCGAAAATCTCCGACAAGAACGTCTCGCCGCATCTCGAGTTCCACGCGAACGCGTGGTCGGCGGCGAACCACGGCGTTCGTGGTTGTTCGTCTTGTTCCGCGGCGGCGGCGCGAGCGCACGACCTCGTCGCGTCGTATCGCGCCGGGTCGCCGGAGAAGAACAAACGCGTCGCCTTTCGATCGAGTGCCTTGGTTAACAAGGCCAGACACTTCTTCTCGTCGCGTCTTTCCGCGAGCGACAGCGCCTCGAGAGCGCCCGGGGGCGCGCACGACACCGCGTCGAACGCCGCGGCGCGGAACACGGCGCACCCGCGGACGACGCCGACGCGAACGCACCTTTTGATGACCAGCAAGTGCACGCCGGAGGGCGTGCGCACCGCGCCCGCGCACCCGTACACTGCGCGCGACGAGACACGCGGCGCGTCCGCGATGAGCGCGCGCGCCTTCTCGCGCGGCTCCAGGCGCAGACGCCCGGGGCCTTCGCGCGTCACCACCAGCGACGACGCGCTTTCCTCGTCGTCGGGAACGAGAGCGATGAGCGTTTCGCCGCGCACCAGCGTGAACCGAGGCGGGGACGGTTCGTGCGCGCGATTCTCCCCGGGCGCGTCGCCGGGGGCGACCCGGCCGCGACCTGCGCCCATCGCCATGCGCCGCGACGCTCACCGACGGCCCGCCATGACGATCGTCGCCGCGCGCGGCTCGAGGTGACCGGACCCGAGTCGGAGTCGTGTTTGAAGTTTTTTTCTTTTTGTTCGTCCGAGAAAAGTGGAACTGTCGGATTTAAACCGAATGTCGCGCCGCAAGGCAAACGCGCGCGCGCGCGCGTGACGCGATGACGGACGAAGCGGCCTCGCCGCGTGCGTCGAGCGGCGACACGGCGTCGTCCTCGTCGCCGAAACCCGCGGCGGAGGACGCGGAAGGCCCCGAGGTGGACCCCGCGGAGCCGTTCGTTTTCGTTTGGCGGATCGTCGCCGGCGCGTCGGCAAAAGCGGAGCGATGGTTCGCGGACGACCTGCTGGGCAACCTACTCCCTCTGGCGTTCGAGCTCGCCGGCCGCGACGACGCCGCGAACGCGGTCCGCGAGACGCTGACTCGCGGCCACCCGAAACGCGCTCGGCTGGTAGGAGCCACCGGGTCGGTCGCGGCGGTGCTCGTGGCCATCGTCGCCGTCGTCAGCGTCTCCCTCCTGAAGAGCGCCTTCGTCGTCGTCGCCGACGCCGCCGCGAGCGTAATAGGCGCGGCGTCCGATTTCGCGTACCACGCGCTGTGGCGCCCAAAGTGGTACGCCTCGTTCAGCAGCGCGCTGGGTATCGTGTGGCAACGGCGCGTCCCGTGGGCGCGCGCGCTGTGGCCCAACTTCATCTTGCTGTGGCTCGCCGGCGGCGGCTGGTGGGGCGTCGCCGCCGTCGTCGTCGCCACGCTCGTGTGCGCGCTCACCGCGCTGGCGTTCTGGATCGACTGCGTTTTTTTCCTGGCGTTCGAGCTAGTCGCGCGCACGTCGTGGCTGCCGTGGTACCTGCGACTCGTGGTATGCGTTTTAGTTCTTTTAGGGTGGGGCTTCCTCGGTCTGCTCGCGCTCGCGGGTTTGGCGCGCGCGCAGGAGGAGGCGCGGCTGGCGACGGATCCCGACTCGCCCGTGTTGCCGAGCCTGGCGTACGGCGACGCCGAGGGCGAGGTGGCGCGCGTGCTGCTGTGCACGGATTTTTTCGGCGTGCTGGAGGTCCCCGTGACCGCGGACGATACCGAGATCAAGAAGGCGTACCGCCGGAAGCTCATAGAAACGCACCCGGACAAGAACCCGGGGAAGGCGCGATGCGAAGAAGCGTTTGACCGCGTGAAAACCGCGTTTGAGAAAATCGGCGTCGCGGACAACCGAGACGATTACCTTCGTTTACTGGCGGAGGCGCACCGGCGAATGCACCACGCGCAATCGAGCGGCTCGAATTCGAGCGGGCACGCGCCGTCGCCGGGCGCGCGCGCGTCTAAAGGCCCCGAGCCCGCGCCCAGGTCGCAGGGGCCGCGCGGGAGGAAGGCGAGGCGCGGCCACAGGAACCACGGGTGAGAAAAGGAGCAGACGTTTTTTTTTTCTTTTCGCGACGAAAAGAGGATTTCTCGCGTCGCGCGCAAAAGCGCGCTCGCGACAGAGGCTATACTACGTAGACTACAAGCACTAAAAGCGAAACGCACGTCTAACGCAACAAACACGCGTTGCGTTTTTGTGGACGCCACGACCGCGTCACCCTCCCGTCTCTCGCGCCGCCGCGAGAGACGGTCGTTCGTCGAGCGGGTTTCTCCTCCTGAACGGCGCGTGAAGCGCTTCGTTTAGCCGTTTGGTTTTGGTCGGGCCGAGTCCCGGCGTCGCGGCGAGCGTCGCTTTGTCGGCGCGCATGATTCCCGCCAGACTCCCGAATTGCGCGCCCAGCGAGCTGGCGTCCACCTTGTTCACGCCGCGAATCGCAGTCAACGCGCCGGCGAGCCTGGAGACGTAATCGGCGTCGCGGCGTTCCTTGATGGCGTCCGGCGATTTCTTCTCGTACGCCTTGAGGGTCTCGACGTACCTCGCCGCTTCCTCCGGGCTGAACGCGCACAGCAGCACGCAGTCGCCCATGGCGGCGATCTTGTTCACCTCGCCCAGAGGCTTGACGACGTCCTCGGTGTCCACCAGGCAAAGCACCGCGCGCAGGCGGAACGCGCGCTGCAACGACGCGATCTTCGTCGCGAGGTACTTGGGATGCAGCAGGTGGTACCGCAGCGAGACGAACACCGCGCACGCGTTGTCGCCCAGCACGAAGTCGGGCAGGACGTCCGCGAACGCCCAGCGCACGCACCGCACGTGCCGCAGCAGCGGGTTGCCGTTCTGCGAGCGGCTCACCAGCACCACGTTGGGGTCGCGGTGCGCGGGGACCGACGCCGCGGGAGACGTCCGCGGCGCGTGCGCGGAGACGGCCGAGGCGACGTGCGCGGGGGGAGGGCCTCTCTGCTGGGAAGGCGCGCCCGCGCCTTCGCTCGGGGCGGGGCCACCGCCCCCGCTCCCGCTCGCGAACCCGAACCCGCGCCTCGGGTCGTCGCTCATGACGACGCGCGGGCGCGCGCCTGGAACTGCGGCACGGATCTGACTCGTCGTCCGAAGAATTGTTGAGCGACCCGGAGAGCCGACTCACGTCGCGATCGTTGTTGCTTTCGTCCACTGATGGTGGCGCTCGGCGCGTGCGGCGCCGCCGCGCCGGCGCCCGCGCGGGCGACACCGCGCGGTCGCGATCGCTTGCCTCGCGATCGACGACGCGGAACCGTCCGGTGGTCGGCGACGTCCCCGCGATCGATCACCGCCACCGCGTCGGGGCGGGAGGGATCGGGTCGGGGTGCCCACGATGACGGGGGGGAGGAATCCGCTTCCCTGCTCGTGGCCGTGCTCTGCGGCGGCCCGAGCGCGGAGCGTGGCATCTCGCTGAACTCCGCGAGGTCCGTGCTGGACCACATCCGAAGCCCCGGGATCGACGTGGAGTGCTTCTACTTCGACCGCGCGCTGCGCGCGTACGCGGTCTCCACCAAGCAGATGTACAGTAACACGCCCAGCGACTTCGACTTCAAGCTGCGCGGACGCGACTCTGCTCGCGACCGACGCGGAGACTCTCCGCTTTCGTTTTTCCCCGACCCCGCCTCGCTGGCGTCGCACCTGGCATCGAGGCGCGCCATCGCGTTTCCGGCCGTGCACGGCGCGTTCGGCGAGGACGGAAGCCTGCAGGCGGTCCTCGAGGAAGCCGGCGTGCCTTTCGTCGGCGCCGGCGCCGCCGCCGCCGCCGCCGCCTTCGACAAGCGGCTTTGCGCCTCCGCGCTCTTCTCGTTCGGGTTCCCCGTGTTGCGCGCCGAGCTCCTCGAAGCGCGTTCGTCACCGACGCGACACGCCGTGGAAACCAGGCTCCGAGCGTGGTTCGAACGCGAAGGCCTCGACGCGACGAACGCGTGGGTGATCGTGAAGCCGTGCCGAGGCGGCTCGAGCCTCGGCGTCTCCGCGGCGCGCGGCGTCGTCGAAGCCGTCGACGTTTCGTTCGCGTCGCTTCGCGACGACCCACGCGCGCGCGTGCTCGTCGAGCGCCACGCCGGCGGTGCCGCGGAGTTCACGGTGGTGGTCGTGGAGACCGCGCGCGGACCGGTCGCGCTCGCGCCGACGGAGGTGGAGGTGGTGGCGGAATCGCCGGGAGGAGGAGACTCCGACGCGCGCGATCGCGTGTTTGACTTTCGCAAGAAGTACCTGCCTTCGTCGCGGGTGGCGTACCACGCGCCCGCGAGGTTCGGCGAACACGGGGTCGCGCGCGTGCGGCGACGCGCGGAGGAGGCGTTTCAAAAGCTGGGTCTAAAAGACTGCGCGCGTCTCGACGGCTTCTACATGCCCCGCGACCACCCTTCCTTGACGCGGCGACCCGAAGACGAAACCGACACGAGTTCCGCGCGCGACGGCGAGCCTGTGTTCACGGACGTCAACGTCGCGAGCGGCATGGAGCAGACGTCGTTTTTTTTTCTGCAGGCGGCGCAGGCGGGCATGTCGCACGGCGTCGCGCTCAGGGGCGTGCTGGCGAGCGCGTGCAGGCGCCAAGGCGTTTCTTTGCCCACGAGGAGAAGTAAACCCGAGTGCGCGAAACCCAAACCCAAAACCAAGGTGTACGTGCTTTTCGGCGGGAACACTTCGGAGCGTCAAGTGTCTTTGATGTCCGGCGTGAACGTGTGGCTGAAACTTCGGTCGAGGCCCGATTTAGACGTGACGCCCGTGCTCCTCGCGCCCGAAGGTTTAGACGCCGTCGGGGCCAAGCTGGAGGACGCGACGGTGTTTCCCTTGTCGTACGCGCACGCGCTGCGGCACACCGTCGAGGAATGCGCGTCGGCGGCGCGTTCCTCGACGGATTCGGCATCGTCCGCCGTTCGTAAAAAGAACGAACGTTCCGTTCGCGACGCGTTGCTCTCTGGCGGTTTCTTTTACGACGCCGATGACGAAATCGACGACGTGACACACGCCGACGTTCGAGAACCGTCTTTCTCGCTGCGCGCGTTCGCGGCGCGCGCCGAGGCGGAGAACGCCGTCGTTTTCGTCGCCGTGCACGGCGGCGTCGGCGAGGACGGGACGCTCCAGGCTTTTTTTGCCTCGCGCGGCATCGCGTTCACCGGGAGCGGCGCGACGGCGTCGCGGCTGTGCATGGACAAGAGCGCCACCGGCGCCGCCATCGCGGGGGCAAACATGGAAGGCGTCACGACCTGCCGCAAGCAGACGCTCACCGCGTGGGAGATGTCCGAAGCGCTCGCCGCGGCGGCGGCGGCGGCGGAGGCGCGCGTCGACGACGTCGTCGATGATCCTCTGGACGCGTTGTGGGCGCGCCTGGTGGCCTCGGTGGGCGGTGACGCGCGCGACGGCCTGTGCATCAAGCCCAACAGCGACGGGTGCTCCACCGGTGTGGCGCGCCTGCGCTCGAGCGCGGATCTGAAGCAGTACGCTTTCGCGGCGACGCGCGGCGCGGCGACGGCGTCGGTGGGCGACCAGTCGGTCGCGATGCCGTCGCCGCCGCCGTTCGCGTTCGTGGTCGAGCCGTTCGTCGTCGCGAGCGCCGTGGAGGTGTTCTTCGACGCGCGCGCGGGGACGGAGAGCGTGCGCTTCAAGCACGACGACACGAACGACGACACGAACGACACGAAAGATCGTCCTCGTTATATAGAGATCACCGCCGGCGTGTCGGGCGCGTTTGGCGTTTTGCGATGCCTCCCGCCGTCGGCGACGGTGGCGGAGCGCGCGTGCTCGGTGCTTTCGTTGGAGGAGAAGTTCCAGGGCGGCACGGGCGTGAACCTAACGCCCGTGCCTCCGGAGCTGATCGACGGCGACGTGCTGGAGACGATACGCCACAGGATCGCGAGCGCCGCGAACGCGCTCGGGATAGAGGGGTTCGCGCGCGTTGACGCGTTTGCCGATACGCGCACGGGAAACGTCGTGGTGATCGAAGCCAACACGGTTCCCGGCATGACCCCGTCCACGGTTTTGTTTCACCAGGCACTCGCGGAGACGCCGAGTTTAGAGCCGGCGGCGTTCCTGGCACGAGCCGTCGAGCACGCGGTGCGTCGAAGGGACGAGAACAGGAAAGGGACGGACGTTCTCGGCGAAGAGACGCGTTAGGCGAGCGCGAAGGCGCGAAGAGGCGCCGACGCACGTCGACGTTTTTCTTCAATCCACGCTTGCAGTTCTCTCGTTTCGGACATCGCCTGCCTTCAATTTCGCCCTCGGATCATCCCGCTCGTCTCGCCACTCCGCGTCGCGCGTTCGTCCCCGGGGACCCTTCGTGGATGTCTCGCCCGCGCGGCGCGCCCCCCTCGAGCGGCAACAAGCTCGTCACCGCGGGCGCGCTGTTCGCGTTCGCGTGCGTCACGTTCTCCGCGCCCATCCTACTCACGGGGTCCGTGACCAACCCGCTGTGGACCTCCCCCGACAGCCTTCCCGTCGCCGCGGTCCGCCGGGGCGCGTTCATGAACAGCGGCTCGAAGGACGTCGGGCTGGACGCGACGCAGGGGCCGACGCTCGTCAAGCGCGAGTGAGGGTTTCGGTTTTCGGTTTCCGGATGTCGAGGTCCTCGGAGACGCGCGCCGAGGATGTCGAGCTGGACGCGCGACACCTCGATCTGCTGCGTCGGTACCGAGACGCCATGCGACATCTGCTCAGCCTGAGCCGCGCCGAGTACGCGCCGCGTCGAGAAGACGTTTCTGTTTCTTCGGACGAAGAAGAAGAGGTTTCTGGTGACGAAAGAACGAACAAAACCCAAGAAACAGACGACGCGTGTATACAAAGAAGTAAGTCGTTCGGACCGCCGTTGACGATTTCCTCCGTGCTGTACGCGCGTTTGGTGGTGGCGACGACGCGCCGCGCGTTTTCGTGGGCCGTCCCCACTCGCGAGGCGCTCGATTTGGTCGAGCGGCACGCCGGCGGTTATGTTTTGGAGATGGGCGCCGGGACGGGTTTCTGGACTGCGTTACTGCGCGCGAGGGGAAACGTTTCACGAATCGACGCGGTGGACCTCGCGCCGTGCGACGGGTACGAGCACAACGGCCACCACGCCGTTCAATGGCAAATTGGCCAAACAAAAAAGTCAGCCAATCCGCCGCCGTTCGCGCGCGTCACGCGCGGGACGCCCGAGGACGTCCTCGGGTTCGGAACCGAGCGCCCCTCGGCTCTGTTCCTGTGCTGGCCGCCTCGGGAGAGAGATGACGGCGAAACAATCGATGACAAAGACAAAACCCCCGAAGAGGCGGATCGGATGGCGATCCGCGCGCTCGAGCGCTTCGACGGCGACGCCGTGCTGTACGTCGGAGAGGCGCCTTTGTATTCGCCGAGTAGTAATATTCACGGCGAAGCGATTGGCTCTACGATTGGCTTTTCGCGCGGCGCCACCGCCGGGCCCGCGTTCCACAAAGAGCTTCACAAAGAGTGGCACCTTGTCGAGTCCGTCCCGCTCCCCAATTGGCCGGGCGCCTCGGACTCGCTGACGGTGTGGCGGCGGCGCGGCGCGGAGAGCGGAGCGCGCGCCGTTCAGACGGACAAAAAGAAAAAGGCACCGACGGAGGGAAACGACTTGAGAGCTCCGGCGACGGAGACGGAGACGTTTGCGACGGAGACGGAGACGTTTGCGACGTTTGCGACGACGCGCGAAACGCTTCTGCTCGAGGCTCGCGAGGCGTGGGAGTCAGCCACCGTCGCGGGCATCGCGGCGCGCGCGAGCCGAGGCGGCGCGAGGGCGATGCGCGGCGCGGAGCAAAGCGCGCTGCGCGCGGTTCGCGAGAGGAGCGGTTTCTTACGAAGGCTCGCGCTCGCGTTTTTGTGACACTTTGAGCGCTTAACGTTCCCTCAAGAATTCTCATCCGCTAGTTGTCGCGCTTCCAGGTACTCGTCGTGCGTCGCCCTGGCGACGCTGCTCCGATACCGCGTCGCGCGCGCGCTTCTGAGCAGCGCGCTCATCCCGAAGCGCCCGACATCAACGCCCGCCTTCGTCGCGAGCGACGCGAGCGTCTGCTGTTTCGTCCAGCCCTGCGCCCGCGCGACGCCCGGCAAGTACGTCGCCGAGCCTATGAAACGTCCTTTCTCCGACGGCGAGAAAAACTCAACCGTCAAACCGTGTGTATCGAGGTCCCAATCGTACACCCGCCTTTCCAATCGAGTCCCCTCGTCGTCGTCGTCGTCGTCGTCGTTATGTGTAACAGGCAGCTTCTCGTACGAGTGCAGCAGGGAAATCTTCACCGCTAGGCGTTCCACTTCTTTCACGGAAGTCACCGGTTCGAAGCGGCCGTCGCGCGTCCCGGCGAGGAGCGCGTACTCGCCCAGGCCGCCAATCAGGCGCCGGGGGGTGAGCGTGCCGATGCACCCGCGGAGGATCGAGCCGTTTGACGTCTCCCAGGTCACGAAGAAAGGACTGTTCGAAGGCGTGAGTGCGCGTTTCGTTTTTTTCGGGGAGAACGCCGCGGCGCGGAAGGGGGTGGGCGAAACGAGCGCCGGGGAACTACCGGTAGTCGCTCCGACCACGACGCGGTTGCGCTCGACCGAGAAGAGGAGATTTTCGGGGAAGAGATCGGGGTTCTCTCGACGGGATGTGTCGGAGAGACGCGCGACGTACCACGTGTGGTCCGCGTACCGCGGCGGGGGAGGCACCGCGCCCGGTGGGCCGGCGATGTGCGCGAGTAACACGTCGAAACACTCGAAACACATCTCCTGCGTGCGTGTGGGAAGCGAGAGGACGAGGGGAGGGCCGGTCGGGGATCGATGTTAGATTTTTTCAGAGCGCGCGCGTAACGCGTCGCGCGCCCGGGTTCGCGCGAGCGCGCACCTTCGTCGCCAGCGCGGGCGCACTCGTCGAGGCCATCTCGACCGTCCGTCCCGCCGGAAGACCGCGCGCCGCGCGGTGAAGCAGCCAGGGTCGCGGCGCGGTCAGATGAGCGAAACAAAGAGTGAAGGAGAGACAAAGAAAAAGAGCCCTCTCTTTTTCAGCAATAAAAAAACACAACTCATATGGTACAAACACCGAAACGCGCGCGCGACCGACATCGGCGTCATCATCACTCTTCGCGCGTCGAAGGCGGCGGAGTCGCCTGGTAGCTCGCGCGCAGGTACTCTATGATCTCCGCGCTCTCGAACATAGCGACACCCGTGTTTGGGTCTTCCAAGTACGGCACCTGAAACGTCCCCGCGCGCCGTTGCAGCGTCGTGCGCCGCGTCGATCCGCGCGCGCACGGTTGACTGACGTACGGAATCTCCAGAGCGCTCAGCGTCTCGCGCACGAGCGCGCAAAACGGGCTCGCCTCGTACGCCCAGAGCTGCAGCGGTTTCGCGACGGGCACCGAAGGTCGCGCGTAGAACGCACCGGCAGTACCGCGCTTTAAAGAGCCGGTCACGTCCGCGTCGCGACCGCGAGGATCCGAGCCGCCGCGCGCCGCCGTCGCCGCGCGCGCGCGCGCCGACGCCAAGAAACCGGGCGCCACCAGCGGGGACGGAGCTTCGCCGTCCAGGTACGTCGCGTACAAGTACTCCACGATGGCGTCCGCGCCGCTCAACGAGACGCCCGTGCTTTGGTCCGTCAGGTAAGGGAGCGAAGGGAGCGTCTGATCCTGATCGCTCGAATCCCGCGGCGCCGAGCGCGTTTCAGACAAAAGAAGCTTCCTGTGCCTGGTGGCGCCCAGCGGGCACGGGCGCATCTCGCACGCGAGGTCGAGCATACAGAGCGCCTCGCGCACGCGCTTGGACCCGCCGCACCCCTCGCGCTCGAAAAGGCGCAGGGGAGGGAGAGACGCTCTCTCGGACGGCTTTTCGTTTTCGTTTTCGGTTTCGGTTTCGGTTCGGCGCGAGACGCCTTCCGGAGTCGCCGGAACGACTCCGCGTGTCTCTTCCGGTGTCTCACGCGATACCTCCGCCTCCGCGAGTTTCGCGGCGGCGAGAAAGTCGTCGCGCGCCGCCGCCGCGACGGCGTCGCCGTACACGAAGCCTCCCGCCAACTCTTCGCGCGCCTGCGCTTCTCTTTTCGAGCCCAGCTTTCGCGACTCGGTGAACCTCGCGCCCAACAAGCGCACGAACGCGTACTCGTCCTTCGCATCCGCGCCCAGCCACGGGCGCCACCCGTTGACGAACAAACCCGAAGCGCCGCGAAGCACGCCCGTGGCGGCGGCGCCCGCCAGCGCGCCCAAAGAGCCGTCGGCGACGGCAAACGCGCGAGGCGCCGGAGGCGACGCCTTCGCGCGTCGCGCGGCGCGCGCGGCGGAGGACTCTCGCTTCGACGCCGCCGCCAGAGCCGGTCCCACCGCGGTGGTTTTCTTTTCGTCCACAGCGGGTGTCCACAGCGCGTGCGCGCCGTAAGGCACGCGCGAGGGAAGCGCGATGCGGCACACCGGGCCGGCGGCGACGTTTTTGGCGTCGAGCACGACGCACTCCGTGCGGCCTGTGGCGGCGGCGTCGCAGAGCGAGCGCGGCGCGCGCTCCAGGCCAAGTGTGTTTGGCTCCCCTTTTTTTTCTTCGCCTTGGCCCGTCTCCGCGTTCGTCGACGTCGACGCTGTCGTTTCGCACGCCAATGTCTCGTCGCACGCCACCGCGCACGCGGCTTCGTCGTGCACGTACAGCACCAGCCACCCGTCGTCCTCGTCTTTTCCGTTCGTGGCGGGCACGAATTGCTGCTCCATGCCGTACCGCCCGACGCCGTGCTCGTACGTCTCGCTCCGCCCCGTCTCCAGGTCAAACTTGACCACGGCGTCGAACTTGAGCTGCGCGTCGTTCGCCAGAGAGCTGCCGTGCACCCTGCCCGCGTAGGCGAACCTGTTCTTCACTCCCGCGAACGCGTCGTTGATGCGCGGCACCTCCACGACGTCGTCGAACAGCCACCGCTCGCCGATCACTTCACAAGAAACGGGGTCGATGACCCACTCGTGCACGCGCGGAACCGCGTCGCCGCTCGCGAGAGCCTCCTCGATCCACCGCCGCGTCCCGTTCGCCGCGAGCGCGCCGTGGAAAAACCCATCCTCGCGCACGCCGGTGACGACGACGTTTCCGGTCTCCTCGCACTCGTACGCGTTGATGAAGTGGTACACCATCTGCGCGCACGAACACTCGCACCAACGCACGTCCCCGACGACGGCGCCCGTGCTCGGGTCGCGGTCGGCGAGGCCGAAGCGCGCGCGCTGTTTCGGGTCGTACATCAGCGGGTGCTTCCCGCCCAGCATGCGCGTGGGCCGAATGTTCATGGAACCCTCGAACAGCACGATTCGTTTGGCGGTGACGCAGAAGTCGTGCATGAACGTCGCGCCCTGCGCCGCGTTGTGCCACAGCGACGTCACGTCGGACATCTTCCCGGTGTCGCCGTCCAGCGCGCCGAGCGAGATGTGCGGCGGGTACACCGGGTTGAACCCGAAGAAGTGCAGGTGGCCCGTGTCCGGCGCAACCTTCGGGTGCGCGGTGAACGGCACGTAGAACGGGAGCTGACCGTCGAAGTCGCACGCGCCCTTCGTCTCGAGCGAGTCCGCGTCGAGCTCCCAAGGGGGCATCGTGTCCTGCAGCGCTAACATCTTGCCTCCGTAGTTGGCGAGCGCGGTGTTGGCGGAGTCCTTCAGGAAAGAACCGCCGCGAAAAAGGTTGTGCACGGCGTTCGGCAGGAAGGACTCCCCGGAGGCGTTCATTAACGGCGCGAACAGCCTCGTCGACGCCTCCAGCTCGTCGTGCCAGGAGTTCGTGCGCACGTACCGGTTGCGGTACGTGACGAGACGAGAGGGAGACGAGAGGGAGTCGTCGCCGTCGTTCTCTTTCTCTTTCCGTGTAAAGTCCACCGCGTACACCATCCCGTCGCCCTCGAACCAGTGGTGCCACCCCTCCCCGAACCCCAAAGACGGCTGGTCCGGGCCCGTGCCCCACTTCTTGTAGTGCTCGCGGGGGAACTTGGGGTTCGGCCCGACGTACGAAAACTTGCCGTCCGGGAAGCCGGCAGGCAGCCTCCCAACCACGCGCATCTCCTCGGGCGAGTCCGAGAGCGACGAGTCTATTCCGACGAACCCCTCGAACACCTCGGAGAAGCTCCCGTCAGGAGCCAAGCGCTCGAGTTGGTCGTCCTCGTCCTCGTCCTCGTCTAAACCGCCGGTCTCGACCACCGCGGTGAGCTCCTCGGAGAGGGGCTGGAAGTTGCCCGAGAGGAACGCGGCGGCGTGTTCGCCGAAATCCGCATCCGCCAGCCGCGGGCCCGCCACGCGGTCGGCGTCCACGTACACGCGGGGCTCGTCGCGAGACTCGTCGCGCGTCTCGACGACATCGTCGTCGTCCGCGGCGTCCGTCTCCACGAGCACCGTGGACGACCCGCCGGTGGACACGGACACCGCCACCGTGGCGCGCGATGCGTCGCGCGAAACCAATCGCCTCGGCAGTCTCGCGGATGCGCGCGCGCCTCGCGCGCGCGCGCCGCTGGGGGCCGCGGACGCGCTGGACATCGCGCGCGCGCCCGCGTCCGACGCGCATGTCCGCGCCGACATCGCCACCCGACTCCGGTCCCACCGCCCGTGGGGGCCGCGCTGGCGAGTTTGACGCGCGCGCCACATCGACGTCACGCGATGCCGACTTGGCGCTGGTGCGTCGGAAATCTCGTGCGATCGCAACCGCCGAGCGTCGCCATTCGTCGAGAGCCGCTCCAGATTTTTCTGATTTTCCGCACGAGATCCCCGCGCGCGATCGCGGCTCGGACTGTTTGCCCCGTGCGAAGGCACCCCTTCTTTTTATCACCGCTGGCATGACGTCTTATTTGCTAAAACCCGCCCGCCGGCCACGTGCGGCGAATTTTGCCGCGAAAAACAGCCCTAAAAAATCTCATGCACTAAGTGCGCCTGGGTTCGAGCCCCAGCGAAGCCAGACGTTCTGTCGAATGTACCACAGGCTTTGTGTCCGAGTTGGTTAAGGAGTGAGCTTTAAGCGACTGATACACTTTTTGTCAACCGCTCTGTTCTAAGGATTCTAACGCGCACGCGTCGAGAGTATTCCTCCTCACGCACACCACACTAGCTAGGTGGAGCCTCACGCCCTCGAGCCCTGGTACCGGCGCCGCCGCGCCGCCGCGGAGGTCTCGCCCGAGAAATACGACGCCTCGTCGGCGCTCGCCGCGTGCGCGTCCTTTTCGCGCCTCGCGTCGCGGCGCGCGGCGACGGCGCCGAGCGCCCTCTCGCGCGCTAAACGCTCGCGCCGTGCCTTCGTGGCGTCGTCCACATAGGCGAAGTCCCCTTCCCGCGTCATACGCGCGATGAGCGCCGCGACCTCCGCGTCGATATGCGCGGCGTCGTCCGCGGCTCGGGGAGCGTCGGCGTCCCTTTTTTTCTCGCGGCTTTTTGTCGCGAGGAGCCTGCGTTTCCCCGCCTCCGCCTCCGCGCCGGACAGCGCCGCGATCACGAACGCGTCCGACCCGTTCCCGGTCGCGGCGCCGCGCGTCTCGAACATCTCCCATCTCGTGTGGCTGTTGGTGAACGCCACGACGTGCGCGTACAGGACACCCTTCTGCTCGGCGTCCCTCTCGTTCTTGTCGGCGCCCGCCGCGGTGGTCGGGCGAATTAAGTCGAGCTCAGACCCGAACCCGTCGCTCGACCCGCGCCCGGAGAACCACGCCCCGCCCGCGGACACGATCTCCAACACGCGCCCGCCCGGGTCGAGGTTCATGTTCCGCTCGGGACCGTACCGCCCGTCGATCTCGTCTTTGTTCTCGTACGGCCCGGGAAGCAAGACGATCTGGTCGTGGTTGACGTACTCGCCGATGCCGCGCCCCCTTTTTTCGCCGAAACGCGCCGCGCGCCCGGCGAGCTCCTCCACGGGAAGCGTCTGGTCGTACACGCCGCGTTTCTGTGGGTAGTCGAAGCCCTTTTGCGTGACGTACGCGCGCGGGTGCGACAGCGTCGCCTCGATCGCGCGGCTCACGTCCCGGAAAGGCAACATGGGCGTCCCGCGGCCGTACTGGTTGTGCCCCTCGGGCGAGACGTAAATCGGGCAGTAAAAGAACATGTTGTGCTCGCCGCGTCTCGGCGCCGTCCAACTCAAACCTCCGTCGTTACTCACGTCGACGTACGTCTTGAAACACGGCTCGTACCCGCCTTTTTGCCACTCGTAATACTCCTCGTAATAGTACCATCGAGGCGTGTGGCACCGTATCTGCTCGGGGGTGTCGAAGAAACACCTTCCCGTTTCCTTCGTGCGGTTCACGTTGTAGTGCAGCGTCGCGTTGAGGGTCCACGCGCTGAACCGCGCTCGGATGTGATCCGAGGGCACGAACCCCGTGCCGTTGATGTACACCTCGGTGTTCCCGCTGAACGGCCCGCGCGCGGCGTAATAACCCGCAACCTGCCTGGTGAACGCGTGGAACACGTCCGGCGCAGTCTTGACGTACGTGAAGTCAAACGCCTCTGACTCGGACGAAAACTCGGTACCGTCGTGGCTCAACGAAACGCGCGTCGGCGTGCGCAAGTCGGTGACGTTCGGGCCGAACGTGGTGTTCCGCGGGGGCATCGTTTGCTGCGGCGCGGGACACTGTACGCGGTCGTACCCGAGCCACGTGCCTCTCGATCGCAACACGCGTTCGGGGATGAAAGGCGCCCACGAGCAGTTGGTCAAGTGTTTCGTGTCCGAGAAGTTGGTCCCCTCGTCGGCGTCGCCGAAAAACACAACGCGCGGCGCGTCGTACGGATCCCACTTTTCGCCAAACATTGCGATGCGTTCCTCGATCGTGACGTTCAGCGCGGTGAGGTTGACGACGGGAATCGAGCAGTTGCCCCGCCAGGAGAAGTTCCCACGAAACTCGACGTGGTTCGCGAGCTCGGCGTCCATCACGCAGTCCGCGTGGCAGTCACCGTAGAACGTCCCCGCGGCGCGCGCGCGAATCTCCGACGCGTTCAGGCGCGTCTCGCCCGTCAGGTTGAACACCGCGTCGTGCGGCCCGAGGTGGTCGTACAAAAACTCGCACGTTATGAACTCGGAGGGCTGGAACGGGCGGTACGCGCGCGCGGGCTCCGTGGAGTTGAAGTGCTCGAGAAACGTCACGTTTAAACGGACGAGTTCCGCGGGGACGACAACGTACCCGATCCCGTCCGTCCCGTTGACCAATTCGCCCGCCACGCGGCTCGCGCCGAGCGGCACCGACGACGGCGGCGTCGCGTCGCCGGCGTCGTCGACGACGTCTCGAACCGCGGCGACGCTCACGCTCGCGCCGTCGTACTCCCGCACGTACGCGTTGCGCGCGCGAGGGTCGACGTGGCTCTCGTTGATTCCCGCGAGAAACGCCGCCTCCACCGTCGTGCCGTTCGCGAGCGTCAGCACGACACGCGGGTCGTCGAGTTCGAGTCGCGTCTTCCCAAACGCGCCGTAGCTCGTCAAACGCGTCGCGTTTGTCGGCGAAGCGCGGTTCACCGTCACCGTCACCACCGTCCCGCCGCCGTACGCGCCCGTCGCGTTGTCCGCGCGGAAAAATCCGGCGGGGGGGCCGTCGACGTACTCGAAGAACGCGAACCCGCCATGGTCGGTTCGCGCCGTCGCGAACGCGGAGGAGTCCGCGCTGAACACCACGCCGTCCGCGCTGACGGCGACGGCGACGACACCCTCTCTCGCGCGCGCGGGCGTGACGCACTCGACGCGCGTCGACGAGACCACGCGCGCGGGGACGTCGCTCGACCCGAACGCGTCGGCGGCGTCGGAGATGAACGCCGAAGTCATGCCATCTTCGTTCCCCGGTCGGTCGAAGACGTGGAAGAAGCGGCACGTCTCCCTGCCCGTGGGCGCGGGCCACTTGAACGGCCCGCCGTCGACAACGACGGCGGTCCCGCCGCGCGTCGGACCGGTGCGCGGTTTGACGCGGGTCACTTTGACGGGTTCGGATTCGAACGCGTTGAACGGTCTGTTCCACTCGACCGCGGCGTGGCCGGGGTAGACCCCGTTGGGCAGCGCGCGCGTCTCCACGCGCGCCTCTTTATTCGGGTACGAGCCGCGCGTCTTTGCTCGCGCGGTGGCGTCGGCGGCGGCCGCGCGTCTCGCGTCGTTCGCGCGCGACCACGCGTCGGGGGACGAGACGTCCGCGTCCGTGTAGGATGCGTCGTTCTCGTTGACGTGCACGAGTCGCTCGCCCGAGTCGTCGTACACTCGGTGGTCCTCCACGAGCGTGTCCGCGCCGCTGCCCCACACGTCGCTGCGCCGGGGGTGCGAGAACGCGTGCGTCGGGCAAACGCGCGCCAGGAGCAGGAGCAGGACCGCGCGAAGCAAGCGGGCACCCGCCATCGAGACGAAAAAGAAAAAGCGACGCGCGAGCGGCGACCCGGGGCTCACGCTCGAGCGGGCATGTTTCGTCGCTCGCGCGACGCGCGCGTCGGTGGCGCGGCCTGCGGCGGACGTGCGCGCGTCACGCGCGACCGGCGCGTCCGGCTCCGCGGGTGTGCAGGCGGGGCGGCGGCACGAGAGTCTTTCTTGGCGGTGACAACGGCCGCACGCAACAACGCAACAAATGCTTGGTTGGCGCGCGGCGAGCGTCAGTTTTTCGCGAGTCGTGGTAGTTTACGTGGTAACACCCCGCTGGAGACCGTCGGACGGCACTCCCTCGCGCGCTCGAGCGCGAGCACGTCGCACCTCGTCCCGACCGCGTCGTCGCGATGCGCGTCGCAATGCTCAGGCTCGCGATTCTCGCGGGTGCGTCTCCCGCCCTCTCTCTCCGCGCGCTCGCGCCGCCCGGGTCCCAGCCCTCCGCGCGGACCCGCGATCTGCACCACCCTCGGACGGGCGAATGCGCGCGCGGTGGCTGACCCTCCCTCCCCCGCTTCGCACCCGAACCTCAGGCGTAGCCGCGGCGACCGCGAGCGGCGCCTCCGTGGACGCGCTTTCCACCTCGGTGCCCATCGTGCGCATCGCCGCCTCCGCCGCGGAGGCGGACCCCGCGGCGAACGTCATCGCGCCCGTGCCCGGCGACCGCGAGAGTTGCCTGGCGTACGTGGCGGGGGGCGAGTCCTCTCTCCCCCCCTCGTACGACGTCGACCGGGGCATCGACACGTTCGGCCCGGGGTACTACAAGCGCCTGGCGAGGACTCTGACGCACCTCAAGGCGATGGTCGCGGCGTACAGGCTGGACGCGCCCGCGGTGCTCATCCTGGATGCGAACGAGAACCCCGTGACGCATCCCGACTTTTCCTTCTGGAGCGACGCGTCGACGGACGACGCGCTCGCGAAATTCGTCGACACCGTCTCGGGTCAAGACCCGAACTGGAGGCACGCGCAGCTTTCCATTTTGGCCCTCTCCGACGCCTTCGGCACGCTCGTCATGGACTGGGACGACGACGGGCGACCGCCCGCGACGGCCATCACGCCGACGCGCCGCGCGAGAACCGATTCCGAGCTCTGGTCGTACGGCGCGTACCTCGTCTCGAAACAAGGCCTGGCGAGCACTTTGCTGAAATTCGCCGACCGGTCTCACTCCGCCGCTTCCGCTTCTTCGCTTCAATTCGACTTAAGCGGCGCGTCGTGCGTCGAGGCGGACAACTGCGTGTTGTGGGAGGGCGTCGGCGGCGAAGGGTGGCTGGTGGCGACGCCGCCGCCGTTTGCGCCCGGCAGACAAGCCGCGAGCGACGAGGACGCGTCGGACGTCGAGGTGCCCGTGTCCGAGCTGGTCAAGGAGAACGTGTACCACGTCAGGCGCTGGTGGCGAAGCGCGGACGCGTTGCTGGCGGACGCCAAACGCGGGAGCCTCAGTGTGCCGTCGGACGATGCGCTGGACGAGATGATGCGCGGCGCGGGGGTGGACCCGGCGGACGCGCGCGCGGCGCCGAAAGATAGCGTCTCCGCGCCGGAATCGATCGATCGATCGATCGACGACGCGTTCGTCGGAGCGAGGGAAGAGACGACGTACGAGACGACGTACGAGACGACATCGACGACGAGCACGACGAGCGACGAACTCGACGACCTGGACGACCTCGAGACCGAAAAGGTGGCGCTAACTGCGGAATCCGTCCCGGTGCGCGACGACGACGCGAAAATCTCTTCGCGGCTGCTCATCCCGGACGACGCGCTCGAGGAGGCGGCGGAGGCGACGCGCGCCGAGCCGGCGACGCGAACCGCCGAGCCGGCGACGCGAACCGCCGAGCCGGCGACGGAGCCGGCGCGTGTGACGGCGGGCACGCCCTCGGCGTCGGCGGCGTCGAACGCCGCGTACCAGATGACGGCGGCGGACGCGGCGGAGGCGGCGCGCGCGGGGATCACGCGCACGGAGAGCGCGTTCGAGTACGGGAACAAGCTGTTCGAGCAAACCTGGGGAGGCCCGGCGGCGGACCCGTACGTCGCCGCGACGGGGAGCGTGGCGGCGGACCCGGCGGATGCGCAGGCGGCGGCGGAGGACGTGATGGGGCTGATGGAGGAGTACCGCGACGAGCCGAGGCTGGGCGCGACAAGAACTCGGCGCGCGACTTTCGCGGCGCTCGGAGACGCGAGGAGACGAAACGCTTTTTTCGCCGGCTCGGCGGACTCGATTAGGCTCGGCGCCGCGGCGGCGGCGGGCGTCGCGGGCGTCGCCGGCGTCGCTGCGGCGGCTCTCGCGGCGCGGCGGCGCGGCGCCGCGCCCGAGGCTGACGCGCTCGAGCGGGTCGCGCTGATGGCGTAGCCGGGTCCTGGGTCCCGCGTCGCGCGGTTGCCGGCGAAACGTCTTTTTTGTTCCGGAACGAAACGCGTTCGCCTTGGAACGATACGCGTCGCCGCCGCCCGTATTACGTGTTACCGCGCATACCCACACGAACTCGTCGTATTATTACCATCACACGCACACGCCACGCTATTCCTTCTTCGGTGGCGGCGGCGCCTCCTCGATCCAAGGCACGACTGTGCCGTCCGGCTGCGCGACCTTCACCATGTTGGTCTGTTTGTCTCCGCCGCACCCGCCGCACTGCGCGTCGGCGCCCTCGGCGCATCTCTCTCGGTTCCGGGGAAGCCCGACGTGCCCGCACTCCCAGCACACCGCGGCTTGCCCCATCCCGTTCGTGCCCTTACCATCCGGCCCGGCGCGAAGGATCTCTAGGTACGCGTTCACGCGCTCCGCGCACCGCCGCGCGCAGTCCGGCCGCTTGGCGAAGCAGAAAAGCTCCACCGCGGCGTGGAGATGCGGGGGGAAGTTCTTGTCGCCCGCCTCGTCCGCCTTGGGCACCACCTTCAGGGTGGAGAACTCGCGCTTGATCTCGATGGACGTTGCGCCCTCGGGAACGTGGAAGGGTTCGGCGCCCTCGGGGGGCGCGGCGCCCTCGGGGGGCGCGGACATGCCTGAAGTGGCGAGTCGGCGGCGCCGATTTGTGAAAAGTGCCCGAAAGCCGCCGACGCTTTTTCGACGAGTCCGAGAGCCGCGATTTCGCGATGTTACGCCTCAGACGCGCTCGCGCGTCTCGGCGGCCCAGCACCGCGGGTTTGCGGATGGAGCGCCCCGAGCGCCTTCGCGGGTGGACCGACGACGCGTCCAACCCCGAGGACCTGCGACTGGGTTTCTCGCCGGAGCACGTGCGGCTGGCGAAGGCGGTGGTCGTGGACGCGCTGCTCTCGCAGGTGGTGGCCTCGGGCGCATCGCGCGCCACGGCGCTGCACGCCAGGCAGCGCACGGTGGCCACCGCGGTGTCTTACTTCTGGCGCTTCTACCAGCGCAGGTCCTTCACGACGGACGAGCCCGTGTTGGTGGCGGTGGCGTGCCTGTCGCTCGCGGGTAAGACGCTGGAGAACCCCGTGCACGACCACACCAAGTTTAAGGCTTTGGCCGACGCGATGGCCGCCGAGATCTACGTCGACGAAGCGGGAAAGCGGGAAGGTGTCTTTTCGTGCGCTAAAGACGCTTTGCTCCCGTGCGAGCTGCGCGTGCTGGACCAACTCAAGTTCGACCTCACGCCGTACGACCCGCACAAAGAGCTGGCGGAGTCGATGCGAGACGAAAAGAACGATGATGTATTTCGCGTCGCGTGGAGTGTCTTGAACGATTCGCTAATAACGCCGACGTGCGTCTGCGTTTCCGAGCGCGCCGCTGCCATAGGGGCGATCGCCGTGGCGTGCGAGCTCCTAAACGTCGAGCCCCCACAGTCGGCGTTTTTGAGCCCCCCGGACGACGATGACGGAAACGAAGTGGGCGAAGTCGCGCTCGCGGCGAGGGAGATGACGCGACACCGCGCGGCGTTTGCGGAAAACGCCGACTCGAAATCGAAAGAGAGCGGCGCCGGAACCGAAACCGACGCGCCGAAGGGTGCGCCCGCGGGGTGGAGAGCGAGGCCGCCGATGCTCGCGGGGCTCCGTTTAAGGGCGGCGCGGATCATAGAGGCGGCGAGGCGAGCGGGGGAGACGGCGTCGTAAGACGCGCGCGTAGCGGCGCGTCTTTTTAGTCGAGCGTGAGCACTCTACTCTGTTCGTCTGCCGGTGAAAAAAAAAGAAAAGTTGATCGAGAAAACGCGTTTCTTCACCGGGTTCGCCGAGAGGCTGCCGATCGAACGCGAGGCGTTCGGTTTCAAAGTGACCGTCTCGATTTAAATCCCGTCTGTCGGCGTCGCGTTTCTCGGCGACGGCCGCGGCGTTTGAACGCTCCGAGGCGCACGCGCTTCTCAGAGCGGAAGCGACGCGCCACGACCGCGCGTCGTCGTCCTCGGCTCCGGCTCGCGACCCGAGCGGAGCGCCACGTTCGTCCCCGAAGCTCCAGCCCGCGGGGGTTCGGATGCGTGGGTGAGCGTCTGAACGAATCGCGAGGAAAGGCTTCCGCGGGTGCCAGACGGTCGCGTGCGCATTCGGCGATGGGGAAGCTCGGGCGGCTCGTGAAGCGCGTGACCGGCATCAAGAAGCTCGGCGGTGGGTCTCGCCCTCCCCGAGACGCCGAACCGGACGACCGCGAACGCGGCGGCGGCGTGGCCGCGTCGATGCCGCCGCGGCGGGACCCCCCCGTGTCGCCCCCGGCTCCGCGCGGCGACGCGCCCGCCGGCGCATCTTTCTCCTCGGAAGAGGAGTCCCCTCCCGAGCCTCGCGGCGATAAGCTCGCAGCGCTGCTCCGGCAGGGCGTGCGCATCGACGAGTCGCCCGCGACGCCACACGCGGCCATCGTGTCCCTTACGTCTCCCTTCCCGGCGCCGCCGAGCCCGTTCGCGAGCCCTCCTCGCGCCATAGCCGCGCCTCCCTCGCGCGCCCCGGCGACGGCGCGAGGAGACGAAAACGTCGTCGTCGCGAGTAACTCCTTCGCGGGTTCGCCGTTCGGCTCGCCGGCGGCGCGCGCGTCGCCGTTCACGCCCACGGCGACATTCGCGACTCTTCCGGAAGAGCAACCAAACGTAAACGTGTTCGTGGCGGATTTTCCCGACGTCCCCGACGTCGCGGGTGTCCCCCCCGCGCGCGGCGCGGAAACGACCGTAGACGGGCGGTCCCCGTCGCCGTCGCCGGAGCTCTCGTCGCCGTTCGCGTCGCCGTCGCCGTCGCCGTTCGCGTCGCCGTTCGCGTCGCCCGACGCCTTCGCGGCGCGCGCCGAGGCTCGGCGCGCGCGCGACGCCGAGCGCCGCGCCGCGATGTCCTCCTCGCAGGCAGTCTCGGAGACATCTCCCGCGGCGCGCGAACGCGCCGCGGTGACGCTGCAGGCGCGCGCGCGCGGGTTCCTGGCGCGCGCGGCGGCGCGGCGGCGGCGCGCGGCGCGGCGCGCCGCCGCGCTGCGCGAGACGTACGAGCGCGAACGCGCGGCGGCGACCGTTATCCAGGCGTTCGTGCGCGGCCGCGCGGCGCGGCGCTTTGCCGAGACGACGCGCCGCAGGAGGGGAGGCGAGCGACGCGTCGCGGCGATCGAAGCCGAACTCGCCGCGCTGAGAGCGGCAGTCGTCGCCAACGCGTCTTACGGCGGGTCGTCCCGGTCGCCCGAGTTTTCGGGCGACTGGCGCCGCGCGAGGGCGACGACTTTTACGGCGTCGAGAAAAGAAGAGAGAGAGAAAAGCACTCCTCCGGGTCCTTTCGGTGTTTCGCGCGGGACGGTTCGCGTGGACGGCGTTCGCGGCGTTCGACGCGCGACCGACGCTAGCCTCGGCGTCGCGTCGGACGCGTCTCCGTCCGCGTCCGGCTCGTCGCCGCCGGACGCGGCGCGGAGCAGTCCCGAATCGAGCAGCCCCGAGTTGTGGCGCTCGCCCGCCTCGACGGCGGCGCATCGGCGGAGCGCGCGACGGGACGGGTCGACCGCCGCGAAGCGAAGCGCCTTCGCTTCGCGGCGGGAGATGTCTCCCGGCTCGCGCGTGGTGGCCGCCGCCGAGGCGCTCGCGCGGCGGTACCACGAGAGCCCGCTGTGGGACGTGGAGGCGTCCGACGCGACCGAGAGACGTCGCGAGACGTCGCGGCTTGCCGCGGGTCCTCCCGCGTCGCGCGCGCCTCTCCGCGACGCGCGCGCGAGATCAGCGCGCGAAAAGAACGACGAAACGAACGACGACGACGCGTACGCGTATCGTTCTCGTTCTCGTTCGTTCGCGCCTTCGTCTCGTATTTCGTCTCACGCGCAGACCCCGCGGACGCCGCGGACGCCGTACGCCGAATTCGGACGCTTCTCCGAATCGCGCGCTTCTCCGAAAGCGCGCGTTGAAAAGGCGTCGTCCTTTCGCGGCGACGCGTCTTTTTCTTTTTCGCGAGACTCTTCGTCGAGTCGTTCGTGGTCGCCCGGCGACGAAGACGAGGAGGTCCCGGAGACGACGCGCCGCGGCCGCCGCGCGGAGGGGGTGAGCGCGCGCGGAGAGGGGAAGCGTCCGGCGTGGGTCGGCGTCGCGTCGCCGCCGAGGAGCTCGTCGCGCCTCGACCGGGAACGCGGGTTTGGAGGGTCGACCGGTCCGGCCGCCTCCGACCGTTCCGCGCCGCCGCGACAGAGCGCGTCCGCGATCGCAATCGAGACTCGACCGTTCCGACGAGCGTCGAGGATCGAACGCGCCGACGCGTCGGCGTCCCCGCGCGCGACGCCGGAGTCGGAAGCGACGAGCCTCGCAGGCTCGGCGGCGGCGGCGGCTCGCTCGTTTTTCGACGCGCGACCGGACGCGTTCGCCGCGCAGAAAATCAGGCTCGGGCCCGTCTCCGTCGCCGCGGCGCTGGCGGTGGGCGCGGCGTCCGCCGCCGTGCCCTGGGTGGCGCCGGCGCTCGCGCCTGGCCTCTCCGCGGCGCTCGGGATCGAACCGGCGTACGCGAGGTTCCGGTTTGGGGCGTTTTCCGCGTACGAAAAGGAGGGCGCGTTTAACCGCGCGCCGGTTGCCGCGCTGGACGGCGAAGCCGCCGGCGGCTTGCTGCTGCAGACGCGCCTCGCGGACGTGGAGGAGAAACTCGCGCGCGCCGAGAAGGCGCTGAGAGCGCGAGCTGATATGTATCGAGGCGCATCGCGCGACGCGACGGAGACGTTCGACGCGAACGCGAACGCGAACGGTTTTTTCGCGTTGGACGACTTGGAGTTGGACGACTTCGAGCGCGAACTCGAGCGCGAGCTGGACCGCGCGCGCGTCGGTTCCGCGCGACGACGTCCGGTTGGTCGGTTCGGGGACGATTCCGGGAGAGACTCCGATTCCGAAAGAGACGAAAAGGACTCGAGCGCCTTCTCGGGCTCGCCTTTGTCTTCGCGGTCCCGCGGATCGCGCCGATCCCGCGTGGATCGCGCCGGCGGGTCGGACGACGACGAGCGTTCGGACGCGTTCCGCAGCGCGGAGGCGAGTTTCGAGTTTGAGGAGTCGGACACGGAAACACCAACCGCCGCGCGTTTCCTGGAGCTCGAGCGCGAGACCCGGCGGCTGCGAGAGGCGCTCGAGGCGCGCGACCTGCTCGTGAAGGACGCGCGCCAACGCGCGCTCGCCGCGGAGGCGCGCGTCGCCGCCGCGGAGAGCGAAGCGGAAGCCGCGCTCGCCGAGGCGGCGGCGGCGGCGGCGGCGGCGGCGGCGGCGCGAGACGCCGACGCGTTGGATGACGAAATCGCGCGGCTCAGGCGCGCGGCGCTCGTCGCGGAGAAGCGGTGCCAGCTGGACGTCGAGCGGCGCGTCGAGGAGACCAAGGAGGCGTGCGACAAAAACGAAAACGAAAACGATCCAAACTCGGAGATCCAAACTCGCGCTCGACTCGCGACCGCGGAGGAGGAGAAACGGACGCTTGAAGCGGCGCTGGAGGCGACGCGCGCCGAGCGCGACGCGCTCGAGACCCGCGCGGCGCGCGCCGAGGCGGCGGCGCGCGACGCCGTCGCGGCTTCGGCAGCCGCGGACGCCTCCGCCTCCGCGCCCGGAGGGGCGTCCGGCGCGCTGGAGGACTCGAAGCGCGCGCTAGCCTCGGCGGAGGCTCGCGCGTCCGCGCTCGAGGCGCGCGCCGCCGCGTCGGACGCGGCGGCGCGCGAGGCGGAGGCGTCTCTGAAGGCGCGCGACGCCGATCTCGAGAACGCGGCGTCGGCGGCGCGGGTCGCCGAGTCTGACGCGCGCGACGCGCGCGCGGAGGCTGCGGCGGCGGAGGCTCGCGCGATCGAGGCTGAGCGGGCGCTTCACGCCGCGGGCGCCGGTTTAGCGGAAGACGCCGTGCTTTCCCGCGAGGTGGCCGTGGCGGAGGCGAAACGCGAGGCGGAGCTCGTGCGCGCGCGCCTGATGCTCGAGCGCGACGACGCGCTGGACGCGGCGGAGGCGTCCTCGTCGCGCGCCGAGGAGGCTGAGCGTCGGCGCGACGCGACGGCGACGGCGCTGGACGACTCGAAGCGCGCGCTGGCGGACGCCGAGGCGCGCGTCGCGTCGCTCGCGAGGCGCGCGGACGACCGAGACGACGCGCTCGCCGCGCTGCGAAACGAACTCGCCGAGGCGACGGCGGCGGCGGAGGCGGCGACGGCGCGCGCCGAGGAGGCGGAGCGCGCGCGCGACGCGACGGAGACGCAGTCTTTGTCGCTCGCGTCCGCCGCGGCGCTCGCGGAGACGGAGGCGTTCGCCTCTCGGGTCAAACACCTCGAGGCGAAGCTGGACGATACGCGCGAGGCGCTCGAACGCGCCAACCTGGAAGCCGCGCGCGTCTCGGCTTCGCGCGCCGCCGAGATGGCCGCCGCGCGCGACGCCGCCGCCGCCGACGCGCGGCGCGCGTTTGAAGCCTCCGCTTTGGAAACCGCCGAAGCTTATGCGGCGCTCGAGTCTGAGACGCGTTTGGCGAGGGAAGACGCCGAACGCGCGATCACTCGAGCCGAAGAGGCGGAGCGTCGCGCGCGCGACGCCGAGGCTGAGGCGACCGAGGCGACGCGCGTGATGCGGAGCATGGAGACGGACGCGCGCGCTGTGGCGTTGGCGTCGCGGCTGAAAGCCGCCGAGGAGGAGACGCGTTTGGCGAAGGAGGCGATTGACGCGCTCTCCGCGCGCGCCGCCGACGCGGAGCGAGCGCGGCGCGACGCCGAACGCGAGAACGCCGTCTTGACGACGCGACTCGAGGAGGCGACGGAGGCGATGATGGCAAAACAAGCGACGACGAACGCGGAGGACGGAGATACCGAAAAGACGAACGTCTTCGCGAACTCCGCGAACGAAGACGAAGACGTCGCGGCGCTTCGCGAGGCTCTGACTAATACGCGCGCGGCGCTTCAGTCGGCGCTGGACGCCGGCGAGGAGAGTCGCGTTTTGGCGGAGGCGAACGCGCGCGCGCGCGACGCCGCCGTCTCCGGCGCGGACCCCGAGGTGGGCGGCGTGGTGTTCGCCATGCGCCGCGAGCGCGCCGCGCTGCAGGAGCGCCTCGCGCAGGCGGAGGAGGAGCGCGCCTACTTCCAGAGCAAGCTCGACGAAACAGACGCGCTCCGGGAGGCGCTCGCGTCCGACGAGAAGAGGCGCTCGAGGCTCCTCGAGACGCCGGCGGACGGAGCGACGATGCCGTCACCGGCGGGGGAGACCGGGAACTCGCGGGTCGAGGACGGGCGCGGCGCGCGCCTCGAGACGCCCGCCGCGCGCCGCGCGCGCGAGGAGGCTGAGAACGAGGCGGCGCGGAGCGCGGCGGAGGCTGAGGCGGAGTCGCGTCGCGCGCGCGACCTCGAGTCTGAGCGCGAGCGCCTCGAGAACGCCGCGCGCGACCGCCGCGACGCCGTCTCGCGCGAGCAGGAGGCTGCCTCGCGCCGCCGCGAGGCGGAGCTGCGCGCGGCGCGCGACGCGGAGGCGCAACGCCGCCAGGAGGAGGAGGCGGCTTCGGCGGAGCGCCGCGCGCGGCGCGAGCGCGAGCGCGAGGCGGAGGAGGCGGCGCGCGCCGCGGCGCAGGCTGAGGCGGACGAGGCTTCTCGCTTGAAGGACGCGGCGCGCGCCAAGGAGAAGGAGAAGCGCCGTCTGGAGAAGCAGAGGGCGCGCGCCGAGGCGGCGGCGCTCCAGCGCGAGAGGGAGGCGGAGTCGGCGCCGTCGGCGCCGTCGGCGCGCCGCGAGCCGTCGACGGAACGAATTGAAAAATCGAGCGGACCGAACGACGGAGCGCGCGACAAAAGCGCGGCGTCCGAGGGGGACTCCGGCTTACCTTCGACGCCGTCACCGTCGGTGAAAGTCCCGGCGCCGTCCGTCGCTTCGGGCGAGCGGGTCCGGCCGGCGCTGGGTCAGACCGCCGCCGCGGGGCGCAAGTCCCCGGCGACGCGCCGCGCCGAGGCGACGCTCGCCGCGGCGAAGCAGGCGTGGCGCCGCGCGGAGACCGCGGCGGCGCATTTGAAAAAAGTCAAGGAGGCGCTGGAGTCGTCGCCCGCCGGCTCGGGCGAGCGCGCGCGTTTGACGGCGGAGGCGGCGGAGGCGGCGGAGGAGGCGAGGCAGGCCAAGGCGGCGTGGCAGGACGCGCTCGCGAAGGCGGAGGCGTCCATGCAGGAGGCCAAGAAGGGGCGGGAGGCGGAGGGGGCGAAGGTGGACGGGTAGCGCGCGTCGAAGACGCGCGAATTTAGAATGGCAGCGTTTCGACATGTTTCGGCGCCGAGATACATAAAACCTGTCGCGGAACTACGGCACGACCACGACAGAGCGCGCGTTGGCGGCGGCACGAGCGGACGACGACCGATGTCGTCGTCCGGCGCGGTCGTCCCCGCGCTCCGCGCGTTCGCGAAGGCGGCGCCGCAGCTGGTACGCGTCTAGCATCCTCCGGCCTCGTCCCCGCGCGTTTCCGCCCGCCGCGACCCGCCCGTCCCGCAATCCCCGATCGCATCTCACGACCCCTCTCTCCGCGCTCCTCGTGCCCAGACGGCGTCGACGCACCTGCGCGAGGGTCTCCTGGCGCTGTGTCCCGCCGGGGGAGAAGCGACGACGCTGCAGGACATTATCGAGGCGTGCGACGCGGAGCACCGGCGGCTGGGCGGCGACTTGGCCGACGCCACGGAAGAAGACGTGCGTCTCTTGGCGCTCTTCTCCACCGCCGCGAAGTGTTTCCTGTGCCGCACCTGGAAGACTGTCGACGACGTATGCGTGCACGCGCCGAGCGACGAGCTCGTGATACAGGTGGTGCGCCGCGTCTGGCTTCCTCTGCTCGCGGACGTCAAAGATAAAAAAACGGGCACGTGTGCCTTGGACGACGGCACGCAGCGCCAGGTGATTGACGAGTGCGTCGCGGCGTTGCGATGGCTGAGCGGCGGGTGGGGCGTGTCCATCGCGAGTGATTTGATCGATTACGCGCTCCATCACGTTTTCCAGGACAACGTCAGGGAGGTCACGGGGGTTTTTGGGGAGGAAGATCTCGGGGAGATGCGCTTGGAGGCTGCC
>ENA-OUOG01000086-OUOG01000086.1-marine-metagenome-genome-assembly--contig:-NODE-86-length-108021-cov-10.532637_pt1 | contig 108021 bp, 96 predicted proteins | sample MGYA00248635_ERZ508505 | MGnify/ENA primary metagenome ERZ508505 (study PRJEB26176, sample SAMN06267871) | marine metagenome | isolation source: Saanich Inlet, British Columbia, Canada | place: Pacific... | reverse complement strand
AGTTGGCATACAAATTGTTTAAATTCCCATTTTTAAGGGCTGCAAATGTAGCAACTTTATTCTTCTTTTCCAATCGAATTTCTACAAAAAATTCGATGAATTCACTTTTTTTTATCCCCTAAGGCGCAAAGGCTGCGATGCTTTTCAATTTCCATCAAAAAACCCCTCCATTTTGACTAAATTAATATAGTTAGCAAAAATGCGTTGCAAAAACACATTTTACGCTCTTTTGTGTGAAGATTCCTCAGATTCAGTTTTCGTCTCAACTTGCTATTAACAAATAATTAAGAGTTTAGTGTCAACTAATCTTAAAATTAACTTAACCATGAAGAAAAGCTATTTCTTATGGTCCCTGTTGGGACTGCTTACCCTGCAACTGGGCTGGGCACAACAAAAAACAATTACAGGTACCGTTAACGATGAAACAGGTGTCCCTTTAACGGGTGCCACCATTATTATTGATGGCACTAGTAGAGGAGTCGCTTCAGACTTTGATGGAAATTTCTCCATCCAAGCGAGTGAAGGTGAAACGCTGCTAATCACTTATATTGGTTGTGCTGATCAACGTCTTACCGTTGGGAGTCAGGATTCGTATACCATTAATTTGAGTCAAGACAACACACTAGACGAAGTGGTGGTAGTCGCTTACGGCACTACCACCAGAGAAGGATTCACAGGTTCTGCAAGTGTCATAGGAGCTAAAGACCTTGCGATACGAAATGTCACTTCTCCAATTGCCGCTATTGAAGGAAGAGCAACCGGAGTTCAGTTTACCTCAGCGCAAGGACCTGGTTCATCGCCAGGTATTGTAATACGGGGTGTTGGTACTCTGAACGGAGATACAGATCCGTTATTTATTGTAGATGGTGTTCAATATGAAGGAGAACTTAATACAATAAATCAAGAAGATATTGCTTCATTTACAATCCTCAAAGATGCTGCCTCTACTTCTTTGTATGGATCAAGGGCGGCAAATGGTGTCGTAATAATCACAACTAAAAGTGGAACCAACGGAGGGATAAAAGTAAATGCCTCAGTCCAGCACGGAGTTATATCACCTTCCATTGATTTCTATCCAGAATTGACACCTGGTCAATATTATGAAACTATCACCATCCCTGAGGGTACATCCAGGTTACTATTCACGTATAATGCAGGTGAATGGGAAGGAGAGAATCTTTATACCTTGACAGATCCAAATGGCACTATTATTCTAAGTGATGGAACTGGAGATGGAAGCAGTACCAATGGACCAGCTACAGGAGAACAATATAACACCTGCGACTAATACTGCATATTTACTAATTTAAAAAACCAGAGCACACTGCTCTGGTTTTTTTATACAATCCCCCCAACAGACAGAAATCGATTTTCCACAAAAGGATTCATCGCATTGATCATCTGAAAGCCTTGGTAGTTAGAAAGAGCTGTTGTCGCAATGTTGGCTGTTTTGATTTTTTTATGGTCAAGTAGATAACTGCGCTGCACCCCTTCAAACAAGGGCTTTTCGGGTGTAACCCAATTGGCTCCATCGAATAAAACAATATTAGCATAAGAAGCATCGGTCAAAAAACCATTTTTGGTCATCAAAACATCATCACAATTTCCTCTTTGGGCAAAGGCTGCATTGATTGTCGACCGATCGGTCCATTTGTGCGGGTAAGTATAGTCCCCAATTTCGATCAACTTCAAGGTTTTAATTATTTTGGGCACATAGGGCTGTACTTCAATGGAAAAGTCAGTAGCATTATACAAAAAACGTACTTTGAACAAACCTTGAGAAGGTGCTTGCGGGAGGATAGCTACTAATTGCCAAGGACAGGTACTTTTATAGACGGCATGAAAAGTGCGCTCCAAGCGATCTTGATGATAGTCGAGAAGAAAGAACTTTCCGTTTTCGGCTTTGATGGATTCAACCAGTGGGTACATATATCTTGTCCTTTAGTTCTTGGTATTCTTCTTCGAGAGAGCTGTAGGCAGTAATCCCTCCTCCACTCCAGTAATAAAAATCATTGTCCTGCTGTTCGATGTATCGAATGGCCACGGCCGAGTCAAGGTTTTCACCATCGAAATAACCATACACCCCTGTATAATAGCCACGTTCACGCGCTTCTACCGACTGAATAATTTCGATTGTTTTGGTTTTTGGCGCACCAGAAATGGAACCGGCAGGCAATAAATCCCAAATAATTTCACCCAATTGATTTTTCCAGTTGGCGGGGAGACGTCCTTCAATCTCAGAGCTTACCTGGAGTAGATCCTTTGCTTTGTTTTGAATTTTGTCGATGTAGCGAAACTTATTTACCTTGACGTTTCTAGCGAACTGAGAAATGTCGTTTCGAATTAAATCCACAATGGTGCTGTGCTCCCACAACTCTTTTGGATTTCCCAATAAAACTTCCTTCGCATTTGGAGAACTGGCATCGATCGTTCCCTTCATGGGATAAGAAAACAATTGTCCATTTCTAATCTTGATAAAACACTCGGGAGAATAGCTCAAAAGCGTATTCTTAATCAACAAACGATAGGGTGCTTTAGCGGCATGAAAGAAGCTTTCTAGATCCCGGTCAAGTTTAATTTTAGAAGGAAAGGTTAGGTTAACCAAATAACTATCACCTTGGCTTAGGTGGCATTGCACCTTGTCAAAAGCAGTTTTATACCGCTCAAAGTTTACGGGATGAATCTTTACTTTACTCGCTAAATTGGGTTGCGTTACTGCAGCATAATTTGTATGCCCATTGACAGCAAAATAGATTCCCTTCTCGTTTGCCTCTTGGGGAGAAAACACCATGGGCTTTTTCTTTTCAAAATCAATAAGAAAGAAAAAAGCTTCTTTACGAGAAGCGAGCTGGTTTACCTTTTCAATAAAAGACAATAAAGACATTTTTTTTACATCAATGAGTAAGCAAAGATAAAGTAAGTAACCTTTGAGTTACTTCTTAAATGATAAAAAATTGATTCCCGTTATTTTTGTTTTTCGTGCGCAATATCTTCACACATTTTATTTATTCTTAAAAAATTCAAAGTGCTTATAACAGTGATTCCCATGGAATTCGAACAATGGTTTTATAAAAAATTAATATTTCTTTAACATTTAATGGAAAAACACTAATTTGCAATATTATTAACTATATATATAAATTATGAAAAAAATGTTCTTAATGACTTTGTCGTTAATGCTATTCGCATTTTCGGGATGGTCACAAAAAACAGTAACAGGAGTTGTTTATGATACGTCAGGAATTCCACTACCGGGAGCCGCTGTTGTTATCGACGGAACAGCTGATGGTGTTGCCACAGATTTTGATGGATATTACAGCATTGAAGTAAGCGAAGGAGATGTTCTTGTGTTTAGTTTTGTTGGCTTTATCCCTCAGAAGATTACTGTTGGTACTTCCGATGTCATCGACGTTACTATTAAGAATGACGCCTCTGAATTGCAAGAAGTTGTCGTTACTGCATACGGAACGCAAAAAAGAGAATCTATTGCAGGTGCCGTAAGTATTATAAAATCTGATCAAATTGAAAATGCAACTTTCTCAAATGCTGCAAAAAGTTTGGAAGGATTGGTTTCTGGTCTGAGGGTGATCCAATCTAGTGGTCAGCCCGGTTCTGACCCTATCATTAGAATTCGAGGATTTGGCTCTATCAATGCAGACAATTCTCCTTTAATCGTACTGGATGGAGTACCCTACTCTGGAAGCTTAAATAGTATCAATCCTCAAGATATTGAGTCAACTTCTGTTTTGAAAGATGCTAACTCTACTTCCCTGTATGGAAATAAAGCATCTAATGGAGCTATTTTAATAACAACAAAAAAAGGAGCTAAAAATAGAAAGCCACAAATATCTATTGATTCAAGATACGGTCTCACTCAACGCGGAGTTGAAGATTACAACGTAATTAAATCACCTGCTGAATATTATGAAACTTATCACAGTATCCTTGCAAACAGTGAATACTACCGCCTTAATTCTGCTGGTACTCCAATCACCATAGGTGAAGCAAGACAATTCGCATCTAATAATCTAATTGACAGACTTAATTATAACTTGTATGATGTTGCAGATACAAGTCTTGTTGATCCTACAACTGGAAGATTAAACAGCTCTGCAAACTTATTGGTAAACGATCGCTGGGAAGATGCACTCTTTAGAGACAATGCAAATTTTACCTCTACCAACGTTAATATCTCTGGAGGAGCAGAAAAAATTGATTATTACTTCTCTATGGGAACAGAAGACAACAATGGTTATACTGTTCAAAGTAATTTCAATAGAAAAACAGCTCGTCTAAAAGTGAATGCTACAGAAATTGCTGACATAATTTCTCTTGGAGGTGATGTTTCTTATGCTAAATCAAATAGTCAATTCGTTCCTCTAGACGGTTCTACATCTTATAACAATGCGTTCCAATGGACCAGAAATATTGCGCCTATTTACCCTGTTTATCAATATGATCAAGACTGGAACCCAATCCCCTCTAATATATCGAATAGTGGATTTGCATATGATATGGGTAGTTTTCAAAGTTTTCCAAACGGTACCTCAAGAGGAGCAAGAAACTATGGTCAGGGAGAACATCCTTTAGCTCATATTGAGCAGAGTGTTGTGACAAACGAAACCGACAACATCAATACTGCAGTGAGAGCTAAAATTGATTTGCCTTTTGATATCAAATTTGAATATATATTAAATTATTTAACTGAAATTGGTCAATCAACATACTTCAGCAAACCAGGATCTTCTGTTGGCGCTACTTCTTTAAACGGAATCCTGGATGTTGGGAGAAATAATTTTTCAGCTTTAACAAATCAACAATTATTAACGTGGAAAAAAGAAATTAGTCGTCACAGCTATGATGTTTTAATAGGACATGAGACTTACAAAGAAAAATTCACGACACTGAGTGTTTCTAAATCAAATATTATTGGAACCTTAAGTCCAATACTTGATAATACTGCTGTCTACAGATCAGCAAGCAATTACAATACTCGGTATTATACTGAAGGATTTTTTTCTAGATTCATTTATGGTCTTGATAGTAAATACTATATAAACCTAACGGGAAGATATGATGCTTCTTCTGTGTTTCATCCAGATGAGCGTTGGGGAGCCTTTTGGTCGGCAGGTGCGTCCTGGGTGATGACTAATGAAGAATTTCTTAAAGATTTAACTTTTATCAATTACGCAAAATTAGCGGCAAACTACGGTACTTCTGGAAATGACAGGCTTTTCTATCCTGGAACTGGAATCAGAAACTTCGTGGCTTATGAGAATCAATATGTGATTGATGAAAATAATGACGCATTGACACAAAGTCTCTTCAGCTTAGGTGGTAGAGAGATTACTTGGGAAAAATCCTCTGCTTTTGGGATTAATTTAGAGATGAGCCTTTTTAATAGCTTAAACCTTGGTCTTGGTTATTATTCAAGAACTTCCAATGATCTTTTATTCGATAAACCATTACAACCTTCAACAGGGCAAAATTCTAGACCTGAAAATTTTGGTTCCATGAAAAATAGTGGTATTGAAGCAGAAATCGCTTGGACAGCCATAGAAAATGATAAATTAAGCATCGTTATCAATGCAAATATTTCAACACTTAAAAATGAGATTACTGAACTTCCTCGTGATTCAATTCAGGTGGGCAACTTCCGAAGAGTTACAGGTAGAAGTGCTTATGATTACTTCATGGTTGAATCAGCTGGTGTTAACCCAGTAAACGGAAATGCAATTTTCTTGACAACTGATTCAAATGGAGATAGAGTTGAAACGGAAGATTACAGTGAAGCAGCTACCAACGGAAGAGTCTTTCTCGATAAATCTGCCGTTCCCGACGTGACGGGAGGTTTTGGAGCAAATTTCCAATACGGTGGTTTTGCTTTAGGCGTTCAATTCGCCTATCAAATTGGTGGATATGGATTAGATAACGTTTACTATGGATTATTAGGTCTGGGTACAGAAATTGAAAACGTACCAGATTATAATCAAACTTGGACCGTTGACAATACAACAGCAAGTTTGCCAAGGGTAGATCCTCTAGAGCCAAATCAATACAGAAATTCTGATTTATACTTAACAACCCTGGGGTATTTAAGTCTTGCGAATGTCAATTTTGGCTACACATTTGATAATGAAATTCTTGACAAATATAATATTAGCAATATACGATTGTATGGAATCATTAATAATGCCTCTTTACTATACAGTGCAAGACAAGGTTACGATCCAAGACTCAATTCTTTAGGACGTTCTTCTGGAGAATATGGTGCCAACAGGACGATGTCTCTCGGTGTTAATATAAAACTTAGATAAAAATTGAATTATGATAACTATAAAATACATTAATATGAGATTGGATAGATTTATTCCTTTACTTACAGCAATTTTGCTTATTTCATCTTGTTCTGAGATTGATGACAGAGACTTCGCTGATGAAAGATATTATACCTCTTCGCATGCCTCAGCAGTTTCTGCTACTGGAGGTTCAACAGGCTTAGTGGCGCTGGATGCATCTATATTAAGTTACTTAATGGCAGGTGAATCTAGTACGGATGAATTCGGTCTTAAAGCAGTTGACATTGCTTTTGATATAAGAAGTAATGATTTAGATATGGATGGATCTACATGGTTTGGTGAATATCATCGCTATGATAATGTCATTCCTAATAGTGATAACACAGAACACTTATGGGAATTCTTTTATAGAGTGATAAATCAAGCAAATGGTATTATTAATACAATACCTGACGACTCTCCTGAAGAAATTTTGGTTTATAAGTATAAATCATATACATATAGAGCAATTGCATACTTTTATCTCATTCGAATATTTCAGCACACAAATGCTGCAGATTCTGTTGAAGCCATCCCAATTGATTTTGGAGACTTTGTAGGAGAATCAAATTCTACCGTTGGTGAAGTAAAACAAGTTATACTTGATGACCTAACACAAGCATACAATGGCCTGCAAGGATATTCAAGGAGTTCAAAAGAAGAAGTTGATGCTACTGTTATTGCAGCCTTCTTAGCGCGTTATCATTTAACCTATGAGAATTGGTCAGAAGCAGAAAGATTTGCTTCAGAGGCAATGTCTTTTGGAAGTCTAAGCAATGATGTTGCCCATGGATTTGATGAGATCGGTTTGTCGGAAGCGATCTGGGGATCAGTAATCACATCTCAAACAACAACTTTCTATCGATCATTTTTCTCTCATATGAGTCAAATAAGTGACGGATACAGCGGTTGGAATCACTTCAAAACAATCAATTCAAATTTATACGATTTGATTCCTAATACTGATGAAAGAAAGAAATGGTTTGCCGGTCAAGATTATGATCCTGGAGTAGTAATTGTACCTGGTTCATGGGGTCACTACAATTTCACACCAAAATATACCGTGTTGAAATTCTGGGATGGACCCACATATGGTAATTTTATTGGTGACTATATATATTTGCGCAACGCTGAATTTTATCTAACAAGGGCTGAAGCATTAGCTCGTTTAAATAGAGATGCTGAGGCACAACAGGTGTTATTTGATTTAAATTCAACGAGAGATTCAAGTTATGTAAAATCGACAAGTACGGGACAAACTTTAATTGATGAAATTCTTTTGTACAGACGAATTGAATTGTTTGGTGAAGGAGTTGCTTCTTTCGATATGGCTAGACTAGGTGTTGGTCTTAACAGACAAGATGGTCGTTTAAACCCTGTTCAACCAGGAGCTGATATTGTTGTTCCTGCTGGATCAGACAAAATGATATTCCCAATACCAACATTAGAATTAGATGCGCAACAATAATTGTTGACGCTATACTATAAAACCAGAGCATAATGCTCTGGTTTTTTTTATGCAATCCCCTCAACAGAAAGAAATCGATTTTCCTCAAAAAAGTTTATTTAACTGAAAACGTTAAAAACAAAATAGCTTGTTATAGCAGGAAAAAAAACGGATCCCCTACTCGACTTCCTCCACTGTTATTTTTGTTACTTTTACGCTGTAATAAACAACAATGGAGAAACAAGAAATTTATGGTGTACGCGCCATTATAGAATGCATAGAAGCAAAACAATCAATTGAAAAAGTATGGCTACTAAAAGGGCAGAGTGGACCGCTCTTTAAGCAATTAGAATTCTTGCTGCGCGAGCAAAGTATTGCACACAGCTATGTACCAAAAGAACGTTTGGATAGGTTTAATGCCAAAAACCACCAGGGCGCCATTGCGGCCATTTCTCCAATCGACTTTGTCTCTATTGAGGAAATGATTGAAAAGGCCTTAGCTGCCACTAAAACACCTTTATTCCTTTTGCTCGACCATATTACCGACACGAGAAATCTAGGCGCAATAATTCGTACTGCATCTGCAACAGGTGTGGCGGGAATCATTTTGCCACAAACGGGCAGTGCACGAATCACATCAGACACAATTAAAACATCTGCAGGAGCTATATTCTCGGTCCCTTTGGCTAAAGTTGAACACCTAAAAGACGCCATTTACCAATTGCAAGCAAATGAGATTAAAACCGTTGGAATAACGGAAAAAGCGGTCGATACAATTTTTGCAAAAAAATTGAATAGTCCATTAGCCCTTGTTATGGGTTCTGAAGAAAAGGGAATTGCACGGGGAACACTGGCGGTACTCGATGAGACTGCTAAACTACCTATGGTAGGAGCGATTGAATCGCTAAACGTATCTGTTGCATGTGGGAGTGTTCTTTACGAAATTGTTCGCCAACGTAATTTTAGCTAAATGATGCATGCACCCCTTGCAGAACGGATGCGCCCAAAAAAATTGACTGACTATGTTGGTCAAAACCATTTGATTGGCGTTAATGGGGCATTATCCCAAATGGTGGAAAGTGGAAACATTCCTTCCATACTATTTTGGGGACCACCAGGAACAGGAAAAACCACTCTAGCTACCTTAATCGCCAAAGTACACGAGCGCCCCTTTTACAGTCTGTCGGCCATTCACTCTGGGGTAAAAGAAGTGAGAGAAGTCATTGAACGAGCAAAACAGTCTGGGGGGCTATTTACGAAAAAAGGGCCTTTGTTATTCATCGATGAAATTCATCGATTCAGTAAATCACAACAAGACTCCTTGCTTGGCGCTGTTGAAAAAGGATATGTCACCTTAATTGGAGCCACCACAGAGAATCCCAGTTTTGAAGTCATCAATGCACTTTTGTCACGTTGCCAAACCTTCACCCTTCAGCCGCTAGAAATCGATGATTTAAGGAATTTATTAAACCGGGCCATCACAACTGATAGCGAACTAAAAAAGTATGACATAACGCTAAAAGAAGACGAAGCGTTATTAAATCTTTCTGGTGGGGATGCACGTAAACTACTCTCCCTGTTGGAACTGGTTGTACTTTCTTCTAGTACCAAGGAGATTGTCCTCACCAATGACCTAGTCCTCAACCAAGCGCAAACTTCAACAGTACTTTTTGATAAAAATGGAGACTTACATTATGATATTGCCTCTGCATTGATAAAATCGATTCGTGGAAGTGACCCCAATGCTGCTGTTTATTGGCTAGCTCGTTTAATCGAAGGTGGTGAAGATGTTAAATTCATTGCGCGTAGGCTATTAATTTCTGCCTCAGAGGACATAGGAAATGCCAATCCCAATGCATTGGTTTTAGCCAACAATACCTTTCAAGCAGTACAAGCGATTGGCTACCCTGAAGCCCGTATTATCCTCAGTCAGTGTGCCACTTATTTGGCCACTAGCCCAAAAAGCAATGCGTCCTATATGGCCATCAACAAAAGTATTCAAGCGGTAAAAGAAACAGGGAATCTTCCTGTTCCTTTGCATTTACGGAACGCTCCAACACAACTCATGAAAGAGTTAAACTATGGCAAGGGGTATAAATACGCCCATGATTACCCCAATAATTTTGTAGAACAGGCCTATTTACCCGAACAAATAGAAAATACACGGTTTTATGAACCTGGTGGCAATCCAAAAGAAAATCAAATTCGTCAGTTTTTAAAAGAGCGTTGGAAAGAGAAATACGGCTATTAGATTTTTTTCCAAAAAAACGGTGTAAACAAAATCAAGACCGTAAAAAGTTCTAATCGTCCTAGGAGCATCAAGAAAGATGCCCACCACTTGCTCCCCATCGACATTTCGTAGAAAGAGAAAGCTGGACCAAAATCACCTAGAGCAGGACCAACATTTCCAAGACTAGAAGCAGCGACCCCAATGGAGGTCATAAAATCTAACCCCAAAATAGAAAAACCCAAGGCACCAATGATGAAGGATATCATGTATAAAATGAAAAAGCCGTAAATGGTGTGGATGACATTTTCTTGGACAATCCCCTTGTTGTAACGTATCGGCAAAACGGCATTTGGATGCAAGGCTCGGTTAAATTCCAACAAGCCACTCTTGATCATTAAGTAATGGCGCACACCTTTAACCCCTCCAGAGGTAGACCCTGCCGATCCACCCATAAACATTAAACCGAAAAACAGCAATGTTAAAAAAGGTGTCCAAGCCGTAAAATCGGCAGTGACAAAACCTGTTGTAGTCACCACAGCAATTACTTGAAACAAGGCATGTCGAATAGAACTTTCAATTTTCCCAAATACTTGGGGATGATTAAATGTACTGTTAAGCATATCAACATTGAGAATCAAAACAAGAGCCACCACAGTGGAACATATTAAGATCATACGACTGTAAAAACGAAATTCCTCATCCCGAAACAAACGTTTTATTTGACCTGTAAAAGCAAAGTAACTCAACACAAAGTTCACTCCAGCAAGAAACATAAAAACGAGAATGATGTATTGAATCAATGGTTGATCATTCCAAAAAGAAACACTTGTATTTTTTGTTGAAAAACCACCCGTTGACACTGTGCTCATGGCATGATTGATTGCATCAAACAAACTCATACCGGCTGCCCAAAGCATTAGGGTTTCGACCACTGTAAATCCAACATATATGAACCATAAACGTTTTGCCGTATCCGTGATACGTGGATGCAATTTATCTGAACTGGGGCCAGGAGCTTCGGCGGTAAACAGCTGCATTCCTCCAATTCCCAACAATGGAAGTATCGCAATGGCCAAAACAATGATTCCCATTCCACCAATCCAGTGGGTAGTGCTGCGCCAAAATAAAACGCCCTTGGGCACTACTTCAATATCGGCTAATGCAGAGGAGCCCGTTGTGGTATAACCAGACATGGTTTCAAAGAAAGCACCAGAAACATCAGAAAAAACGTCGGTCAATAAGTAGGGCAACATACCCGAAAAAGTCATTAAAATCCAACCAATGGTAACAACAAGATAACCCTCCCTTTTACTCAATTGTTTGGTGTGATTACGGGTAATGAGCATTAAAATTAACCCTACCATGAGGGTAAGCAAAGCTGCCAGCGACAATTCGACGGTCACACCGTCTTTTGTGAGGATACTTACCAAGGTCGACAACAACATAAAACCACCATTGAACAGGAGCAGAACTCCCATTAAATAACAAATGATTTCGCTATTGAGTTTATGCATTTTATAAAAATAAACTTTCCACCTTGTCTAGGGCGCGAGGAAGACAACAAACGACCACACGGTCGCCCGCTTCGATCTTATATCCTCCTAGAGCAATGACTCCTTCGCCTTCTTTTATCACACCGCCAATGGTTGCAGATCGAGGAAAATCAATGTCCCTAATTTGCATCCCATTTACTTTTGACTCTGGCTTAACGATAAATTCTAATATTTCGGCGTTTAAACTATTGAGTGTAGTTAAATCAACCACTTCTCCTCTACGTATGTAACGGAAAATTGTATTTGCTGTCAGTAATTTTTTATTGATCAATGTATCTATTCCAATGGAGTGCGACAGTTGGAAATAATCCATATTCTCAACCAAAGCAATGGCCTTTTTAACGTTTTTGGACTTGGCCATTAAACAGGACATGATATTGGTTTCAGAATTTTCTGTCACACAAATAAATGCATCCATGGCTTCTAAACCTTCTTCTTCCAAAAGCTCCACATTCCTTCCATCGCCATTAATTACCATTACATCGGGCAATTGGTCGGCCAATTCAAAGGCCTTGTTCTTATTTTGCTCTACCAAAATGACATTGAATTTTTTATCCGCCAATGTTTTGGCTGTACTATATCCAATCTTACCGCCTCCCAGAATCATAACATTCTTGATAACTTCTTTATTTCTTCCTGTCAATTTGTACAGTTCTTCTACCCCTTCTTTAAGGGTAATGAAGTAAACCAAGTCGTTTGCCTCAAATTGGGTATCACCTCTAGGAATGATTGTGTATTGCGTTCCCTTGCGCTGGAGAGCAATGGGCATAAAATGAATGTCTGGAAAAATCTGTGCGGCTTCTTTAACCGTTTTGCCCACAAAAGGAACTGACTCCTCTAGAGTGGTTCCCAAGAGGGTAAGGGCACCATTTTCAAACTCATAACTGTCGCTAAAAGCTGACTGATCGAGTAGTTGCTGAATTTCAATGGAAGCTAGTTCTTCAGGAGAAATTAACTCATCAACTCCCAATTTTTCAAAACTCACCTCGTCATTATGATTAATGAACTCTGAGCTCGAAATACGTGCAATGGTTTTCTTACAACCCATTTGTTTGGCCAAGGCGCAAATTGTAATGTTGGTTGTTTCTTGTTCGGTAACGGCAATAAAAAGATCAGATGTGTCTATTTTAGCCTCTTTCATTATGCGCAAGGAAGTTGCATCTCCTTTAATCGCTTTGATATCGAGATGATTCTCTGCGTAATTTAAACGCTCTTTATGGGTGTCAATTAAAGTGATGTCCTGTGATTCAAAAGAAAGTAATTTTGCTAAGTGAAAGCCTACTTCCCCTGCTCCGGCGATAATTATCTTCATTGGTTTGTATTCGAAAGCATGAACAAATATAGTAAAGTTTCTACCGAAACTCCTGAATAGATCTACCATAAATTATTCGAAAGAAAGTATCTTTGCGCATATGAAAAAGACGGTTACTCCTTATAAAGACCCCTCTAGCAGCAAAAAAGAACAGGTTACACAAATGTTCGATGAAATTTCCAACCAATATGATGTTTTGAATCGCGTCATCTCTTTAGGAATTGACCAAAGCTGGCGGAGAAAGGTTGTGAAAATTGCTTCAGATTGCGCCCCTCAGCGCGTTTTAGATATTGCAACGGGCACAGGAGACTTGGCCATTGCCTTAAAAAAAACCAATGCAACCGAAATTATTGGGCTCGATATTTCACCCGGTATGTTGGCTGTCGGTAAAGACAAGGTAAAAGCGCTTTCGCTAGACAAAACCATAGCAATGGTTCTTGGAGATAGTGAAGACCTCAACTATGAAGACAACTATTTTGACGTTGTTACCGTTGCCTTTGGTGTGCGTAATTTTGAAAATCTCGAAAAAGGGCTAAGCGAGCTTTTTCGTGTGCTTCGCCCACAAGGACAATTAATCATCCTAGAGACCTCAGTGCCCACTAAATTCCCTTTTAAGCAGGGCTATCATCTCTACAGTGGATTTATCGTTCCTTTGGTTGGAAGAATTTTTAGTCGAGACCAACGGGCCTATCAATATTTGTCTGATTCTGCTGCCGCTTTCCCCTATGGTGACGTCTTCAACAATATTTTACGAAAAATTGGGTTTATAGAGGTGAAGGATAACCCACAAACCTTAGGGGTTGCCTCAATTTACTGTGCTACAAAGCCCTAAAAAAACAATACTTCTATACCTTACACTGTTCCTTTTTGGGATACAGTCTACCAATGCACAATATTATAGAATCAAAGAGCGGGTGAAACACCTCCAAAACTTTGACCAAAAAACATTACACTACGGCTATTATTTCGGGTTCAACAATTTTGGATTTGATATAAAATATGTTGACAATTACAGTGTGCCAAGGTCACGCTATTTCCCTTTAAATAGGCGCGGACAAGGATTACCTGATATTGAATTAGTGAAAAACACAGGCTTTAACGTAGGTCTTGTGGGTGACCTTCGGCTGAACAAATACTTTAATCTACGCATCGAACCCGGATTGTATTACACCCAGCGAGATTTGATTTATCCGGCTGAAACACCCGGTTTATTATCGGACAATGATTTTATTCGCGAGGTGAAATCAACCTACATACATGTACCTTTACTCGTTAAATTTTCTGGAGAACGCATTAACAACTGGAAACCCTATTTGGTTGGAGGAGTATCTACCTCATTCAACCTTTCAAGCAATAGTAAAAACAACGATGACAATTTCAACAATGTCTTTCGTGTTGAATCGCAAACATTTAATTATGAAGTTGGTTTTGGGATTGATTTTTACTTAGTTTACTTCAAATTCTCCCCTTCTATTCGAGGGATTTTCTCCTTTCAAAATGAATTGATTTCTGACAATCCTGCTAACGGAGTCAGTCCATGGACATCAAACATCACTAACCTGTCTAGTCAGACAATTGTGATCAATCTAACCTTTGAGTAGTTATTGACAAAATTCTCCAAGAGTTAATGCGCCTGCAATGGCAACATTTAAGCTCTCTGGCCCCTGTTTAACTTTTCGAGGAATGGTCACCCTACAGGTCACCAAAGCTTCTATCGCTGGAGAAATTCCGTGGGATTCACTCCCCAATACCAACATTGCATTTTCAGGAAAAGATGTTTCATAGATTGATTCTCCTTCCAAAAATGTACCATAAATAGGTAAATCACTTTGTGACAAAAAAGTATTCAAGTCGGTATAATGGCAATAAACTCTTGCCAAAGATCCCATGGTTGCCTGAACAACTTTGGGGTTGTAACAATCTACCGTGTCTTCTGAACAAAGTATATGTTCAATACCAAACCAATCACACAAACGAATGATAGTTCCTAAATTTCCGGGGTCTGCGATAGCATCTAACACCAAAACCCTTCCCATAGTGGGAAGGCTTGGTTCAGAGGGAATGGAAAAAAGGCCAAGCATAGGAGAGGCATTTTTCAATAAAGTCATACGTTCCATATCTTTTTGCCCGACCAAAGTGACCTGATGAAGGTCTGACTCCTGTGTGGCGTATAATGCACTTGGCGCTAGGCCAGATTCAATAAGCGCTTCCACTGTCTTTGTTCCTTCAGCAACAAATTGACCCAATTCTTTCCGGTTTTTTTTCAATCTTAAAGAACTGATTGACTTAAGCTCCTTTTTCGTAATCATAAATGATGTATTTTTGCTCAAAAGCGTTCCTACCTTGAATTTGGCACACACAAAAATAGCGATTCTTCTTTTGATCTGCATACTCTTGCAAGGGTGTAATAGTGTAAAACAATTGCCAAGTGATCAGCTACTTATCACCAAAGAAAGCATTGAGAAGAATGGAAAGACAATTTCAAAGGACCCGGTCAGTCTTCTTTCTTTAACTCCCGTCAATGAAAAAATTCTAGGGATTCCCTTTCGACTCCACCTTTACAATCTTAGTAAAGACAATCCAGCGGAGCCCTTTGATCTATGGTTAAACAAAAGACCTAAGCGCAGAGAGCGTCTATCTAACTGGCTTTCAACAAAACAAGTAAATCAACTGCGGAATTACAAACTGAATTTAAACACTTGGTTACGCAAAACTGGGGAAGCACCTTCAACCATTGATTCAACAAAAATTGCTTTAACCAATTCGCTATTTGAGCAATACTACAACAACCTTGGTTACTTCAACGCACAATCTACAGCAAAAACTGATTCGCTTGGGGATAAAAAAGCCTCCATTCATTATACCATAGAAACTGGAGAAGCCTTTGTCCTTGATTCTATTTCGCATGTTGCTGGATCAAAAGACATCGACTCACTATACAAGGCTCATTTAAACAATAGCTTTCTCAAGCAAGGAAACCCTTTTGTGGTCGAGAAATTTGACGATGAACGGAGTCGACTAATTGATCTTTTCAGAAACAACGGAATCTACAACTTCCAGCAACGATCGATTCGATTTAAAGCCTTTAAAGACAGCCTCGGGATTGACACCAAAATACCTGTAACTGTTGAAATTAAGAATGCACAAAAAAGAGTTCAAGACACTCTTCAAGAAGTTCCCTATCGCATTCAAAAAATAAATTCAATTGCTGTTTATGTTGAAAACCCCGAACAATCTGTTTCAGTTTACACAGATTCTATTCGAGCAGGAAATATTCAATTATTTTCTGTTGGTAAGCTAAAATATAAACCTAGGGTTTTAACAGACGGTGTTAAAATACAACAAAACGCTCCGTATAGTTACCAAGACAGAACAGCTACTTACCGCTATTTCAACGAATTGCAAAACTTCAAATACCCTTCGATTGTCTACACGCCCTCTCAAAAAGACTCTACCCTTCTTAATGCGGCGGTTTACCTAAGCCCCAAAGAGCGTTTCTCTGTTGGGGCAGATTTCGATGTATCACATTCAAACATTCAAGATGTTGGAATATCGCTTGGTACTTCTCTAATTAGTAGAAATATTTTTAGAGGAGGAGAAATCTTAGAGTTTGGTATAAAAGGTACATTAGGTGCTTCTCGCGATGTAGCTGAAGAAAAAAACAGTTTTTTCAATCTTTTTGAAATAGGTGGAAATATTCGACTACGGGTTCCCAGGGTTCTTGCGCCTAAATGGTTCGAAAACTTCTTTTTCTCTGACAAAGAAGTAAAAACATCCATAGCACTTGGGGTTTCATTACAAGAAAACATTGGATTGGACCGTCAAAACTTTACGGGAAATTTTGAGTTCAACTGGAAATCTTCATCAATCTATTCGTTTAATTTTAAGCTTGCCGATATTGAATTTGTTGAAAACAAGGCAATTGAAAATTACTTTAACGTCTACCGAAATTCATATGATCGACTCAACAGCATTGTAAAAACATTGCCCATTAACTCAATCTATTTGAATGAAGATGGAAACCTTGGGGTTCCACTGAAAGCCAATGCATTTATTCGTGATGTGATTAACCAAGAAACCACGCTCGACCCATCTAATGAAAACTACACAAGAGTTTCAAATATCAATGAACGGAAAAATCGTTTGACAGCAAACAACTTTATTGTTGGATCTTCTTTTACTTTTTTAAAAAACAACCAGGAAAGTATTCTTGATGAAAACTTTTCTCAACTGCGCCTAAAAGTTGAAGTCGTTGGAAATGTATTGAATTCCATTCTTAGCATTACTGGAGCAGAAGTTGACAATGACGGAAACAGAATTATATTCAACTTAGCGCCTTCACAATATTTCAAATCTGAAGTTAATTACATTAAGCACTGGCAAGTGGGGCGAGAGCGCATTTTTGCTTTTCGAGCATTTACAGGAATCGCATTGCCCTATGGGAATTCAAATAGTATTCCGTTTACACGATCATACTACGGAGGTGGATCGAATGACAACAGAGCTTGGCAAGCCTATAAACTTGGCCCTGGGTCAAGCAGTGGTGTGAACGAATTTAACGAAGCAAACTTTAAAATCGCATTAAACCTTGAATATCGATACCCCATAATTGGTGCAATTAAAGGAGCCTTCTTTATCGATGCAGGAAACATTTGGAACATCAACAACAATGTGCCAGAAATAGACCAATCGCTAAATTCCATTAACGATTTAAATCAATTGGCCGTGGGAACAGGGTTTGGAATTCGCTATGATTTTGATTATTTCGTCTTTCGTTTAGACACCGCTTTTAAAACATTTGACCCCTCTCTTACGAAGAGTGAACGCTGGGGTTCTCAAGTTGCATTTAAAAAAGCTGTCTTTAATGTAGGGATTAACTATCCCTTTTAACGTTTTTTCCTATTTTTGCCACGAATAAAATAAAATCATGAACATATCATTCCCTAAAGGTGTTGCCACTGGCCGCCAAGTACAAGAAATTTTTCAATTTGCTAAAGCAAATCAATTTGCTTTACCTGCAGTAAATGTTATTGGAAACAACACTGTTAACGCGGTTTTAGAAACAGCTGCTGAACTTAATAGCCCCGTAATTATTCAATTTTCAAATGGAGGCGCACAATTTAATGCCGGCAAAGGATTAAGCAATGAAAACCAGCAATCAGCAATCGCTGGAGCCGTTGCTGGAGCAAAACACATTCATGAATTGGCCGAACTCTACGGTGCGACTGTTATATTAAACACAGACCATTGTGCGAAAAACCTACTTCCATGGATTGATGGACTATTGGATGCCGGTGAAAAATTCTTTAAAGAAACAGGGAAGCCTCTTTATAGCTCGCACATGATTGATTTATCGGAAGAGCCCATTGAGGAAAACATTGCCCTTTGCAAAGAATACCTTACAAGAATGGCCAAAATGGAAATGACGCTAGAAATAGAATTGGGGATTACAGGTGGTGAAGAAGACGGTGTTGACAATAGCGATGTAGATGTCTCAAAACTATATACCCAACCAGAAGAAGTTGCTTTTGCCTATGAAGAATTGATGAAAGTAAGTGATCAATTTACCGTTGCTGCAGCCTTTGGAAACGTACATGGCGTCTACAAGCCAGGAAACGTAAAGCTAACGCCAAAAATTCTTAAAAATTCTCAAGAATATATCTCTAAAAAATACAACGTACCTGCAAACACAGTAGACTTTGTTTTTCATGGAGGATCTGGATCAACAGTAGAAGAAATTCGTGAAGCCATTGGATATGGCGTTATTAAAATGAATATTGACACCGACCTTCAGTACGCTTTTACCGAAGGAATTCGTGACTATATGAACGATAAAATCGACTACCTGAAAACACAAATTGGAAACCCAGATGGTGCCGACCAACCCAACAAAAAACATTATGATCCGCGCAAGTGGTTACGTATGGGTGAAGAAACTTTCAAACAAAGATTGGTCAAAGCATTTGAAGATTTGAACAATATAGATACATTAGCCTAAGTAAATAGCTAAATATGAGTTGGTTTAAACGAAGTGAAAAGGGTATTCAAACCCGAACGGAAGAGAAAAAGGATATTCCAAAAGGGCTCTGGTACAAGACCCCCACAGGCAAAATTGTAGAAACCCAAGAGCTCGCCGAAAATTTCTATGTCAGCCCAGAAGATGAATACCATGTTCGTATTGGCAGTAAAGAATATTTTGAAATCATCTTTGATGACAATCACTTTAAAGAAATCAATAGCGGCGTAGAGTCCAAAGATTTTTTAAAGTTTACTGATTCCAAGAAATACAGTGACCGTTTAAAAGAAGTCACCAAAAAAACGGGGCTTAAAGATGCTGTAAGAACAGCAGTTGGAAAGTCCAAAGGAAAAGAAATTGTGGTTGCCTGCATGGACTTTGGCTTTATTGGAGGATCAATGGGATCGGTAGTGGGTGAAAAAATTGCACGATCAATAGATTATGCAATCGAGAAAAACCTACCCGTGGTCATTATCTCAAAATCGGGAGGAGCTAGAATGATGGAGGGCGCATTTTCATTAATGCAGTTAGCCAAAACAAGCGCTAAACTAGCCAAGTTAGCAGAATCTAAACTTCCTTATATTTCTTTGTGTACTGACCCAACAACAGGGGGAACCACAGCCTCTTTTGCCATGTTAGGAGACATCAACATTGCAGAACCCGGAGCATTAATCGCTTTTGCCGGTCCGCGTGTGGTAAAAGACACTACAGGTAAAGATTTACCAGAAGGATTCCAAACAAGTGAATTTTTACTCGAAAAAGGCTTCTTAGACTTTATTACGCATCGTAAAAACCTGAAAGACAGAATTAACCTCTATGTAGATCTAATTCTCAATCATCCCATAAGAAAGTAAAGCCAAGCCTTTTTACTTAGATAAATTGGTGTATCTTTGCCATCGCTTTGATTAGCGAATACATAACAATCATTGAAATAATATTAGCATGTACTTAACTAAAGAAAAAAAAGAAGAGATTTTTGCTGAACACGGTTCTTCAAAAACCAACACAGGCTCTGCCGAAGGACAAATTGCTTTGTTCTCTCACCGCATTAACCATCTATCTGACCACTTGAAAAGTAACCGTAAAGATTACAATACGGAACGCTCTTTGGTTAAATTGGTAGGTAAGCGCAGAAGCTTATTGGATTATTTAAAAGCCAAAGACATTGCTCGTTACCGTGCAATTGTTGCTAAACTTGGTTTACGTAAATAAACTCTCTTTAATTTTATCGCACTATTAAAAAAGCTGAATCAACGCTTTTCATTGGGACCTACAAACGCAACACAACAACAATTAGGTTTTAATTAAAATGAAAAAAAATGATTCCAAAAGTTTTTAAAGAGGTTATAGACCTCGGCGATGGAAGAGAAATCTCTATTGAAACGGGCAAGCTAGCTAAGCAAGCTCACGGATCAGTTGTCGTGCAAATGGGTAAAGCCATGTTGCTTTGTACAGTTGTTTCCAACTACAAACAATCGGACGTAGACTTTTTACCATTAACGGTAGATTACCGCGAAAAATTTGCTGCAGCAGGACGCTATCCTGGTGGATTCTTCAAAAGAGAAGCGCGCCCAAGTGATGGTGAAGTATTAACGATGCGTTTAGTCGATCGAGTATTACGTCCATTATTCCCAAAAGATTATCACGCCGAAACACAAGTGATGATTCAATTGATGTCGCATGACGAAGATGTTATGCCTGATGCTTTAGCTGGTCTAGCCGCTTCAGCAGCCATTCAATTGAGTGACTTTCCATTCGAATGTGCTATTTCAGAAGCTCGTGTAGCTCGTGTAAATGGTGAATTCGTCATCAACCCTAGCCGTGCGCAATTAGCAGAATCTGACATCGACATGATGATTGGTGCTTCTGCCGATTCAGTCATGATGGTAGAAGGTGAAATGGATGAGATTTCTGAAGAAGAAATGACCGATGCAATCAAATTTGCACACGAAGCCATTAAAGTTCAGGTAGCTGCTCAATTGCGTTTGGCCGAAGCATTCGGAAAGAAGGAAGTACGTGAGTACGAAACTGCCGAAGCGAACGAAGAATTAGAAAAACGCATTCATGACATGGCCTATGACAAATGTTATGCCATTGCGAAAAAAGGAACCTCAAAAGCAGAACGTGGAGCTGCCTTTGCTGAAGTAAAAGAAGAAGTGAAAGCTTCTTTCACTGAAGAAGAAATGGCTGAATTTGGTCATCTTGTTGGTGGATACTACAGAAAAGCAGAAAAAGAAGCAGTTCGTGAATTGACACTTGCAGAAGGCATCCGATTGGATGGACGAAAAACAGATGAAATTAGACCAATTTGGTGTGAGGTAGACTACCTACCTTCAACCCACGGCTCTTCCATCTTTACGCGTGGAGAAACACAAGCATTGGCTACAGTAACTTTAGGAACTTCTCGTGATTCAAACAAAATTGACATGCCTTCTTATGAAGGTGAAGAGAATTTTTACTTGCACTACAACTTCCCTCCTTTCTGTACAGGAGAAGCGCGCCCATTGAGAGGTACGTCTCGTCGTGAAGTTGGACATGGTAACCTTGCCCAACGTGGTTTAAAAGGTATGATCCCAGCAGACAACCCCTACACTGTTCGTGTAGTGTCTGAAGTTTTAGAATCTAATGGTTCTTCTTCAATGGCAACTGTATGTGCGGGAACAATGGCATTGATGGATGCAGGGGTTCAAATTACACGCCCAGTTTCTGGTATTGCCATGGGACTTATTTCTGACGGAAGCCGTTATGCTGTATTGTCTGACATCTTAGGAGATGAAGATCACTTAGGGGATATGGACTTTAAAGTAACCGGTACTTCTGAAGGTATTACCGCCTGTCAAATGGACATCAAAATCAAAGGATTATCTTATGAGATTCTTGTAAACGCCCTACAACAAGCCCGCGCAGGACGTTTGCATATTCTTGATAAGATCACAGAAACAATTGCCACTCCAGCAGAAGATGTGAAGCCACACTCCCCAAAAATGATTACGCGTGTAATTCCGAACGAATTTATTGGTGCATTGATAGGGCCTGGAGGAAAAGTAATTCAAGAACTTCAAAAAGAAACAGGCTGTACCATTGTTATCAATGAAGATCCTGTAACAGAAGAAGGAATTGTTGAAATTCTAGGAACTTCGCCAGAAGGAATTGCTATGGTAGAAGCCAAAATTGATTCTATCACATTTAAGCCAATTGTTGGAAACAGCTATGAGGTGAAAGTGATTAAAATGCTTGACTTTGGTGCAGTAGTAGAATATCTTGATGCACCAGGAAACGAAGTCCTACTTCACGTTAGTGAATTGGCATGGGAACGCACAGAAAATGTTACTGATGTAGTAAACATGGGAGATGTTTTCGATGTAAAGTACTTTGGTCTAGACGCTAGAACGCGTAAAGAAAAAGTATCGCGTAAAGCATTATTGGAAAAACCGGAAGGCTATGTAGCTCGCCCACCAAGAGATGATAGTCGTGGTCGTGACAATAAGCGTCGTGACGACAGAAAACCAAGAAGTAGAGATTAATTTCTATTGCTTTTTGTAAGCGCAAAAACCTCTCCTCAAAAAGGAGAGGTTTTTTTATTATTTTAAATGTAACATTTTTACTTTTTGAACGTATAAAGAGGTACAATAAACGATTAGATGAGACAACTAAAAATTACCAAGCAGGTAACCAATAGAGAAACAGCTTCTTTAGACAAGTATTTACAAGAAATTGGAAAGGTAGATTTAATTACTGCCGAAGAAGAAGTTGAATTAGCTCAACGTATAAAAGCAGGAGACCAAATTGCCTTGGAAAAATTAACCAAAGCAAATTTACGATTTGTGGTTTCTGTGGCAAAACAATATCAAAACCAAGGATTAACCCTCCCCGATTTAATCAACGAAGGTAATTTAGGACTTATCAAAGCCGCAAAACGTTTTGACGAAACACGTGGATTTAAATTCATATCCTACGCAGTTTGGTGGATTCGCCAATCGATTTTACAAGCTTTGGCTGAACAATCTCGTATTGTTCGTTTACCACTAAACAAGATTGGTTCCATCAACAAGATCAATAAAACTTATGCTTTTCTTGAGCAAGCACATGAACGTGCTCCTTCAGCAGAAGAAATTGCAAAGGAATTGGATATGACAGTGAACGACGTAAAAGAATCCTTGAAGAATTCTGGACGTCACGTATCTATGGATGCTCCATTGGTAGAAGGAGAAGATTCTAACCTCTATGATGTATTGAATAGTGGAGAATCGCCAAATCCAGACCGTACACTTTTACATGAATCTTTAAAGACTGAAATTGAGCGTGCGTTAGAAACACTTACGCCTAGAGAAGCAGACGTTGTACGCCTGTATTTTGGTCTTGGCGATCAACACGCAATGACTCTAGAAGAGATTGGAGAAACCTTTGACTTAACTAGAGAACGTGTGCGTCAAATCAAAGAGAAAGCGATCCGAAGATTGAAACACACCTCGAGAAGTAAAATACTTAAAACTTATCTGGGATAAACCTTAAAGCAACCCTCTGGGTTGCTTTTTTTTTACAAACATATGAAACAACTTATTGCACCCTCTTTATTGGCCGCAGATTTTGGCAACCTACAACGTGATAGCGAAATGCTTAACAACAGTGAAGCCGATTGGTTTCACATCGATATTATGGACGGGGTTTTTGTTCCAAACATCTCTTACGGTATGCCTGTACTAAAAGCCATTGGCGAACACGCACAGAAGCCGCTTGACGTTCATTTAATGATCGTTGACCCTGATCGTTATATCGAAGAATTTGCAGCCCTCAATGCAGCTGTACTTACTGTACACTATGAGGCATGTAATCATTTACACAGAAGTTTACAGAAAATAAAATCTTGTGGTATGAAAGCTGGAGTTGCTCTAAATCCTCATACTCCCGTACATCTATTAACAGACATTATTCAAGACATTGATGTTGTTTGTTTGATGAGCGTTAATCCAGGCTTTGGGGGGCAGTCTTTTATTGAAAACACCTATGCGAAGGTAAGCGCCTTGAAAGAATTGATTATTGCAAAAGGCGCCGCAACACTAATTGAAATTGATGGCGGGGTTACCGATAAAAATGCAAAAGCATTGATCGATGCTGGAGCTGACGTTTTGGTAGCTGGTAGCTTTGTTTTTAAAGCCGAAAACCCAACCCAAACTATTGCCAACCTGAAAGCGCTTTAATAAACTTGAGATTACTCCATAAAAAAAAGGCTGAGCATATGCTCAGCCTTTTTTGTTAGTACTCAATGGAGGTTTATATCTCCTTATTGTTTTTTGCTTTTAAATTCAACTCGTCTACTTTTCGCACGACCCTCAGCAGTAGAATTGTCTCCTAATAAAAGAGTCTCTCCAAAAGCTTGCACTTCTAAACGAGCAGCATCTATGCCTAATTCGATTAAACGAGCACGAACTGCTTCAGCACGCTTTTGCGATAATTTGAGGTTATATTCCGTATTACCTTCTTCGGACGCATGCCCTTGAATAAGAATAATACCTTCTGAATTTTCGCTTAAAATTGCCTTTAAACCTTCGAAAGCTTTAATTGTTTTTGCACCTTGGATTCGAGAGCTATCTGCCGCAAACAAAATATTTAAGCCTATATCATTCAAAGCTTCTATTACAGCTGCAGTAACCTCTGGACAACCATTTTCTCCACTACCCGATTCTTCAGGACAAGCATCATCTTTATCTAAAACACCGTCTCCATCGGTGTCTGGCCATGGGCATCCTTTATTTTCAGCATCTCCTGCTTCCTCAGGGCATTCATCCTCTTGGTCTGCAATTCCATCTTCGTCAGCATCTGGGCATCCATTCAATTCTACCAAACCAGCAACTTCTGGACAAGTATCGTCTTTGTCTAATACACCGTCACCATCCGTATCAGGACATCCTTTGTTTTCAATAGGGCCAGCTACTTCAGGACAATCATCTTCGTTATCAGGAAGACCGTCTTCGTCGGTGTCAGGACATCCTTCGAATTCTTTTAAACCTGGTACATCTGGACATTTGTCTTTTTTATCCGAAACACCATCTTTATCTCTGTCTCCAGATCCTAAACCAATAGAAATACCAGCAGACGTAAGTAAATAATTCACCTCTGGTCTGTCTTGTGTTGCACGGTAGCTTGTTTCAGCAAAAGCACTCCAACGATCTCCTAATTGGAAGTTTAATCCAAAACTACCAAAGAATGTGTTGGTAAGGCTTTTTGAAAAATCATAATCTCCACCTTCTACTGCATCAAAGGAACTAAAACCCCACCCCCCTTTTACATATGGGCTTATTGCACCATCACGGTTGATTGCGTATTTTAAGGCCGCATCGATTGCAAAAAAATCAACACTTCCTGTTCCTGTTTCACGATTTAAGCTATTACGAGAAAATTGTGTACCTATTGAAAGACCACCAGCAATAGATTTAAATACAGATAAAGAAGGCACCCCGATATTACTACTTGGGAAATCACCTTTTGTATACATCTGACTATCATTCAATGTGTTTGAAAAATCACCTTGTAGTGATAAGACATTAATTCCTCCAGAAACCAACCAAGGATTATTGGAGTTTTGCGCAAAGACAGCAGTTGTCGTGAGCACAATTACAAATAAATTGAGTATCGATTTTTTCATAAATATGTTATTGTTAGATTGGTGTAATGATTGTGGTTAACCCACGCAGGTTCATAACGTTAGTAAGCTTTATATATTGCGCAATTTAAAAAAAAAAACTAACTGTCATTGCTAGCACTAATGCACACAACATTCTTTGACACAAAAAAGTAGGTTTCCACCTCAAGCACCCATAATATTTGTAATTTTGTGACTACCTTAGTACATACAATTTATTGATGATGAAAAGTGTAATTGACCGTTTAAAAACAACTCCTGTTCCTTCTCACAAAGTGAAAAATATAGATTTCGCTTTAGAAATTAAACGCTTAAAAAAAGAGAAAAACGCAGTCATCTTAGCCCATTACTACCAAGAAGAAGCAATTCAATCAATTGCTGATTACCTTGGCGATAGCCTTTATTTGGCAAAGCAAGCTGAAAAAGTAAACGCAGATATTATTGTTTTTGCTGGAGTTCATTTTATGGCAGAAACGGCTAAAATTGTCAACCCATCGAAGAAAGTACTTTTACCTGACCTAAATGCTGGCTGTTCTTTGGCCGACTCTTGCCCACCAGTAGACTTTGCAGCATTCAAAGCGAAGTACCCCGAAGCAGTAGTGGTTACTTACATTAACTGCTCTGCAGAAATCAAAGCACTCAGTGATATCGTATGTACCTCAAGTAATGCCGTAGAAGTCATCAACAGCATTCCCAAAGACAAACAGCTAATTTTCGCACCCGACAAAAACTTAGGTCGTTACCTAATCAAAGAAACTGGTCGAGACATGATACTGTGGGATGGAGCTTGTATTGTTCACGAAGCTTTTTCATTTGAAAAAATTGTACAACTTGCCAAAGAACACCCCAAAGCAAAATTTATCGCGCATCCCGAGAGCGAAAGTCAAGTTTTGGACATCGCTCATTATATTGGCAGCACCTCTGGCTTGTTACAATTCGTTCAAGAAGATCCAAGCGACACTTTTATTGTAGCCACAGAAGCTGGTATTTTACATGAAATGCAAAAAAGATGTCCTTCAAAACACTTTATTCCCGCTCCTGTAGAAGATGATACTTGTGCATGTAGCGAATGTGCTTTCATGAAATTAAATACCATGGAAAAACTCTATCGTTGTTTAAAAGACGAAACACCCGAAATTCGTTTAGATGATGTTTTAATGGAAAAAGCGCGCTTACCCATTGAACGCATGTTAGCTATAAAATAGATGCACACAGACGTACTTGTTATTGGCACTGGAATATCTGGATTGACCTATGCGATCAAATTAGCTGAGGAATCACCGTCCACAAAAATAACTCTGATTTGTAAAGACAAATTGGAAGAAGGTAACACCCGCTATGCACAGGGAGGAATTGCTGTTGTTTCAAACTTCAAGAAAGACACTTTCGAAAAACACATTAAAGACACCTATGTTGCCGGAGACAAAGAAGGAGACTTAAAAGTAATTGAATTTGTCATAAGAGAAGGGAACGAACGTCTGCAAGAATTAATTAACTGGGGAACTCAGTTCGATCTTAACAACAAACAGAAACTTGACCTCACAAAAGAGGGAGGGCATTCTGAAAAAAGAATCGTTCACTACAAAGATCACTCTGGTGCTGAAATTCAACGTGCCCTAATTGAAAAAGTGAAAGACTTCGAGAACATTCAGTACTTCGAAAACCATATCTTGGTCGACCTAATCACAGATCACCATACGGGCACAAACAACCAACGCTGTTATGGTGCTTATATCATCTCAACACTGGATGAAGAAATCATAAAAATTACAGCTAAAATCACTGTGCTTTCAACCGGTGGGGTTGGGCAGATTTACGCCTTTACCACCAACCCATTCGGCGCAACTGGAGATGGTTTAGGCGCAGCATATCGCGCCAAGGTTAAGTTGGAAAAACTTCCCTACATTCAATTTCATCCAACAGCTCTTTTTCCAAAAGTAGACGGAGAAACCTTTTTGATAACAGAGGCGTTAAGGGGTGAAGGAGCTCTTTTACAAAACTTATCTGGTGAACAATTTATGGGAAAATACCACCCCCTAAAAGAATTGGCACCAAGAGATATTGTAGCTCGATCTATTATTCGAGAAATGCTCGTTCAAAAAGAAACCAACGTTAACTTAGATGCAACAGCAATCAATAAGGATATTCTTCTGAACCACTTCCCCAATATTGTAGAAACTTGCCGTTCAATCGGGATAGACCCATGTTCAACACCCATTCCTGTTGTACCCGCTGCCCACTACAGTTGTGGAGGGATAGGCGTTGACGAGCATTCAAAGACCACACTAGAGGGCTTATATGCCATTGGAGAATGTAGTCACACAGGCTTGCATGGTGCAAATAGATTAGCCTCAAACTCACTCTTGGAATCCATTGTTTTTTCTCATCGCGCTGCACTTAATAGTGTTGAAAATCTCAAGGAAATCACTCTTTCTTCTTCTTTTTATGAAGCTATTCCAGATTGGAAAGGACAACATTTCAGTAAAGACAATCAACAAGAAGTCACCCACACCTTGAGTGAACAACTTCGAAAAATAATGAGCGAACAAGTGGGGATTTTCAAAACCACCGAAGGCCTGATAACCGCGCAATCCAACATCAAAAAACTCTATTTTGCTGTTGTCGATTTGTACAACTCAAACAAATTATCACCACAAATTTGTGAACTAAGGAATATGGTGAGCGTTGCCTATGTATTGGTGAATCAATCCTTGGAGCTAACAAAAAATAAAGGTGTTTTTTACAACCACAACTATGGAAAAGAACCTGTTCTATAATCGCTATTCAACACAAATTGATGCATTTATTTCTGCTGCACTAAGCGAAGACATTGGTGAAGCAGATCACACCAGCAGGTCTTGTTTAGACAACACCAAAAACAACGCGGCAAAACTTATCGTAAAAGAAAAAGGGGTGATTGCAGGTGTGAAATTAGCGGAGATAATATTCGAAAAAGTTAATCCTTCCATTCAATTTACTGGTCTCATCAAAGATGGTACTCCTGTAGAGGTTGGAGATATCGTCTTTACCGTAGAGGGTCCACAATACGACCTACTTACCACCGAACGACTTGTTTTGAATTGCATGCAGCGCATGAGTGGCATTGCCACCCTAACTAAACGACTTACAGGAAAGATAAAACATACCCAATGCCGATTGCTAGACACACGAAAAACTACACCAAATTTTCGTTATCCAGAAAAATGGGCAGTGGCCATAGGAGGGGGAGAAAACCACCGCTTTGGTTTATTTGACATGCTCATGATAAAAGATAATCATGTTGATTTTAATGGTTCAATAAGTAAAACACTTGAAAAAACCCAAGCCTATCTAAAGAGAATTAACCGTAATCTAAAGACTATTGTAGAAGTTCGTAACATCGTTGAAATTGAAGAATGTTTGGCATTTCCCTGGATTCACCGACTACTCTTAGACAACATGAATCCAACTGAACTCAAGGCAGCTATTGAAAAAATTGCAGGGCAATTTCCCACAGAAGCTTCGGGTAATATTACTGAGGAAACACTGGTCGCTGTAGCAGAAACTGGAGTTGACTTTGCTTCATTGGGCGCCCTGACTCATTCGGCTAAAAACATAGATCTAAGTCTAAAATCGATTGACTAGAGCTCAGGCATAAAACCAGTGAAATCAAAATCAAACCATTCAAACGTAGTATTTTGATTGTTACGGGACACGGCAATACGCATACGGATTTTTTGTTGCTTCTTGGCTAAATCTGCGAGTACCAAATCTTCCAGCTCCATTTTAAATACATTGGGTCTATTGTACATCGTTTTGATTGTTTCCGTTGTCCCATTTACATTAATCACTTCAATGGTAATTGGGCAAACACTCAAACACCTCGGAAACTTAAAAAGAGATTCGTCCGTAGCTGTAGACTCTAAATAAGCCGAAATAATTTCATTTTTATTGTCTCCTTTTTTGTCCAAACTAAAGTAAAGGGTGATTCCCATTTCCGATGGCGGGTTGGTAAAGGAATTGCTCAACACATTGCTCGATAATTTTCCAATGGTATAAAAAGGAATGACATTTTTCCCAGAGGGCAACTCTTTCATATCATAGATAAAGCCGTTTTTTTTAAAAACACCTTCAGCTAGTTTCTCGACATTTCCCTTCGAATTATCACCAGCACAAGAAGCCAGAAGCATTAGAATCGATAACATCACAAGAGGGAGTACTTTTTTCATGGAAAAATTTTAAAACATAAAAATACAACAACTCATTCAAAACAAAAAGGAATGAATACTTTGTAAGAAAAAAACTTGATAAACAATGTTACAATTACCTGTCAATTACTTGCGGAAAAAGAATTCCCTTAATGCAATTTTCATTTCTCGGACTAAACCAAGTGGGTTGCTATTTGTAGATGAAAGTTCCGCTCTAGTTTTTATCAAAAGTGCTTGGACCGATGGCTGCGTTTGAATAAAATCAAAAAGGCAGTTGTTTTGTAAATCTTCAAACCATGCTTCGGTTTGTTGCTTGCGCTGAACTTCAAATTTTCCACTAGATTTTAAGTACTGCTCATGCTCCTCTATGGCATTCCAAATATCCGTAATTCCTTTTTTCTCTATAGAGGAACAGGTTTTAACCTGTCTCGACCAGCCCGAGTGTTTTTGCGGAAATAAATGCAAGGCTTTTTTTAGGTTAGCTGCTTCCAACTGTGCCTTTTGTTTCAGCTCTCCATCTGCCTTGTTAATGACCAGTAGGTCGACACATTCCAATATTCCTCGCTTCATACCCTGTAGGTCATCTCCTGCCCCCACAATTTGGAGTAACAGGAAAACATCCACCATTTTATTCACGCTTATTTCTGACTGGCCTACCCCTACCGTTTCTACAATTACAACATCAAAACCGGCTGCTTCACAAAGAATAATGGCCGCTTGGGTGTACTGCCCTACCCCGCCTAACTGAGTACTGGTGGCTGTGGGGCGAATAAAGGCATTGTGATTTCGACTCAAGTCGTCCATACGGGTCTTATCGCCCAAGATACTTCCACCGCTTTGTTCGCTAGTCGGATCAATGGCTAAGACAGCTACTTTCTTTTGGTGTTTTTCAATGAGCTCCATTCCCAACGCTTCTATAAAAGTACTTTTCCCTGCTCCAGGAATACCACTCACCCCTATCCGAATAGATTTCCCCCCATGAGGCAGCAATTCTTCTAACATATTTAGACTCAGTTCCTGATGAAGTCTCAGGCTACTCTCACAAAGGGTGATTGCTTGACTCAAACTAGCGCGATTGCCAGCAAGGAGTCCAGCTTTTAGTGCATTAATATCTGGAGGAGAAAAATGGGCCATGACTTAACGAATTTCTTGACATATTTCAACCAAAACACCATGGGTAGTTTTGGGGTGAAAAAAGGCCACTAATTTGTTGTCTGCTCCACGAAAAGGCTTTTCCTGTAAAGGCGTAAACCCATCTGAAGCCAAGCGATCCACTTCAGCAGCAATATCGTCTACCTCAAAAGCAAGATGGTGAATCCCTTCGCCATTACGATCCAAAAATTTCGCGATGGGACTAGTGGGCGAAGTGGCTGCTAGCAATTCAATTTTTTGGTCCTTAATTTTAAAAAAGGCAGTGGCAACCTCTTGACTTTTAACCTCTTCTTGTTTATAGCAGGGGGTATTCAAAAGAGTAGAATATCGCGCAATAGCTGCTTCCAAATCTTTGACAGCAATACCTACATGTTCTAGTTGCTTCATTTTACGTATTTACCACAACAAGATACAATAAGGAAGTTATTTTCTCTCCAAAGTTTAAAAATAACAGATTACACATTCTTATTTTGAATAAGTAAACACATGGATCACATAATCTTACAAACTCAAGTAGATGTAAATAGAACAATAAACATAACAACCATCATTGTGATTTTCAAATAATGATTATAAATAAATAATCCGGTTAAAATAAGTACTTCATCTTTTACGGTGGACTCAATTGACCCCCTACTAGTTTTGCTTTTATAGCGGCAAACAACTATCCCATTTCTAGTGATTTGCCACTTGCTAGCCCAGAATTTTTCATACTGCCATTGAAACTTCGCACCATTGAGGGATATAACAGCTTTGTTGCCCCATGCATTGAATTTAATTTTTCCAATTTCTTGATTTAATGTCCTGTCAATGATTTTTACTTCTGAGCTAAAAAAATCGCTCTTGCTGAATTTTATTTTGACCCCAAATAACTCAGCCTTGGTGGAGTTACTAAAAACCTTTTCCTTCAACTCACCTACACTTTCGTGATTAGAGGACAACTGATAGGTTGATGAGAATAGGTCTTTTTTCCAATTAATTTTCATGAATATATTTTAGAACAGTAAAAAGGTTAAATTATTAGAAGACCTTGAGTATATACAATATATGATATATTATGGTAAAGAGAATTGACTCCACAAAAAAAGACCTCCATGCAATGGAGGTCTTTTAAACTTATCGTGACCCAGAAGGGATTCGAACCCCTAACCGTCAGAGCCGAAATCTGATATTCTATCCAGTTGAACTACTGGGCCAATGATTGAGACAAATGTAAAACTATCTTAAAGCATAAGCAAGGGATTTCAACAAACTAAAAACTGATGGAAAGATGTCTACTTTTTACAAAGCAATTCCTTAGCTTAGTAAATCAATCAGCACAAAATTCTGTTTTACGAGCATGAGTAAACTATATTTTTTTCGCCACGGACAGGCTTCTTTAGGCGCCGATAATTACGATGTACTTTCCCCCAAAGGCAGAGAACAAGCCAGTCTTTTGGGTGGCTATTTGGTGAGAGAAGGACTCAACTTTGACCAAGTGTTTGTAGGCCCCCTAGAGAGGCAAAAAGACACCTACAAAGGAGTCAAAGAATATTATGAAGACAACGAGTTGGCCTTTCCAGCCGCAGTAGAAATAAAAGGGCTAAAAGAACATCAAGGAATTAAGGCAATGAAAATTGCACTACCGGCTTTGATGGAAACAGACGAATACTTAAAAAAGCTGAGCCTTTCCTCTAAGAAAAATCCATCACTGGCTATGCGCAATGGAATGCTGGGTTTCCAATACTTTTTAGGAAATTGGGCAGAAGGTCATTTTTCGGTGGATGGCATTCCCAGCTGGAAATCCTTTAGGGAAGAGGTCCGTGAAGGACTGGAAGAAATACTGGCTGCAACACAAAAAGGGGAAAATGTTGCGCTGTTTACCTCTGGGGGAACCATTAGTGCTATTACAGCAGAATGTCTCGGACTTCCGACAGAAAAAGCTGTAGCTGAATTAAACTTCTCCATCAGAAACACCTCTTTTACAACCTTTTTACTCACCGGAGAAAAATTCAATCTACTTTCTTTCAATGAATTACCCCACCTAAAAAAAGACATGATCACTTTTGTGTAACTTTATCCTATGGCAAAAAAAAGCATCCCGCAAGAGCGAAAAGACATACAAGAATTAAAACAACGCCAAGCTTTTCTAACTGACGCTAACCGATCTACTGCCGTTAAGAAAAGACATGCCTCGGGTAAACGAACTGCACGCGAAAACATTGACGATCTTTGTGATGCGGACTCCTTCAACGAAATTGGTTCTTTGATTGTAGCTGGCCAAAAAGGACGTAAATCAATTCAAGAATTAAGAGAGCACACACCAGCAGATGGCTTAATCACTGGAATCGGCAAAATCAATGCAACGGCCTTTGAGAAAAACACCAACTGTTATATTTTAAGTTACGATTACACCGTACTTGCCGGTACACAAGGTGCCTTTGGGCACAAGAAAACAGATCGATTAATGGCTTTAGCCGAAAAGGCAAACTGCCCAATTCTCTTTTTTGTTGAAGGAGGCGGTGGCCGCCCGGGGGATGTAGATTTTGCGCCAGTCAGTACTGGCGGACTAGATCTGATGACCTGGCGCTCGTTTGCACGTCTTAGCGGGAAAATTCCACGTATTGCAATTGTTGGCGGATATTGTTTTGCGGGTAATGCGGCCATCGCGGGATGCGCAGACATTATTATTGCTACCAAGGAAGCCTCAATGGGCATGGGAGGCCCAGCCATGATCGAAGGAGGAGGATTGGGCAGCTTTCATCCGAAAGAAATTGGGCCAGCCACAACACTTACCAAAAACGGTGTGATCGATGTATTGGTAGAAAACGAGGAGGAAGCCGTAAAAATAGCCAAAAAGTACCTCAGTTATTTTCAGGGAAGAACACCAAAATGGGAAGAACACCAACAAAGGAAACTGTATTCCATTTTACCAGAAGACAGGCGATATGCCTATGATGTAACCAAAATTATCGAAGTAATTGCCGATAAAGACTCGGTCTTAGAACTCCGTAAAGAGTTTGCGCAAAATATGATTACTTCCCTCATTCGTATAGAAGGTAAACCCATGGGCCTTATTGCCAACAGTACACGCAGCTTGGGCGGAGCTATTGATAGCAATGCAGCAGACAAAGCGGCCCGTTTCTTACAATTATGCAATGCCTTTGGACTAGCTGTCATTTCCTTATGCGATACCCCTGGTTTCATGGTGGGGCCAGATCATGAGCAACAAGGATTAATTCGACATTCGTCTCGTTTATTCATTGCGGCAGCTTCTCTAGAAGTGCCTATGATAACCATTGTTCTGCGGAAGGCCTATGGCTTGGGAGCTATGGCCATGGCTGGCGGTAGTTTTCACGCTTCCTTTTTAACCCTTTCATGGCAGAGTGGAGAGTTTGGCGCCATGGGATTGGAAGGAGCTGTTAAACTTGGATTTAAAAAAGAATTAGAAGCCACAAAGAACAAACAAGAATACGAGATTTTATACGAACAATTGGTCGCTCAAGAATATGAAAAAGGCAAAGCAATTAATGCTGCGGAAACCCTAGAGTTCGATGAGGTCATTGATCCTGTAGAAACCCGAAAAAGAATTGCGACAGCCTTGGACTGTCACCCACAAAATAACACCCCCAGCCGTTCTCGTTTTATTGACAGCTGGTAACCCTAAAAATAAAAATATGAAAGCAATTGTATGTGAAAAATATGGCCCTCCATCTGACCTGGTTTTGAAAGAGCTCCCCAACTTACGTCCAGGAGAAAAAGAAGTGGTAGTTCGGGTAAAAGCCTGTAGTTTAAACTTCCCAGATACTTTAATCATTCAAGGGAAATACCAATACAAGCCAGAACTTCCGTTTACCCCAGGAAGCGACATTGCAGGAGTTGTTTCCTCGATTGGCAGTGCGGTAAAACACTTAAAGGTTGGCGATGAAGTATTTGGTTTTGTCACCAATGGTGGTTTTGCAGAAGAAGTTGTTGCGCCTGCACGAAATGTTTTCCCTAAACCTCCACAAATGGACGATGCAGTAGGGGCTTCTTTTTTGATGGCCTATGGTACTTCCTTTCATGCATTAAAAAATAGGGCTCGATTAAAAGAAGGTGAAACCCTTGTGGTACTTGGTGCCTCTGGCGGGGTTGGGCTAGCGGCAGTAGAATTAGGAAAGCTGATGGGTGCAAGAGTAATTGCCTGTGCTTCTACTGAAGATAAATTGGCCTTGTGCAAAACATATGGCGCAGATGAGGGAATTAATTACACCACAGAAGACCTAAAGAAAAGAATCAAGGAATTGACTGATGGCAAAGGAGCCGATGTGATTTACGATCCAGTCGGTGATAAATTCTCTGAGCCTGCCCTTCGCGCAATTGGCTGGGAGGGACGTTTTTTAGTCGTTGGATTTGCGGCTGGAGAAATCCCTAAAATACCTTTAAATCTGGCTTTATTGAAAGGCTGTCAAATTGTAGGCGTTTTTTGGGGTTCCTGGGCCATGCAGTTTCCCAATGACAATATGCAAAACACCATGGAGTTAATGCAATGGCATGCAGAAGGAAAGTTAAAACCACATATTCATGCTCAATATCCCTTGGCACAAGCCCACAAAGCCATGGAAGAAATGATGGACCGCAAGGTCCGTGGAAAAATTGTAATTGATTGTAGCTAGAGAAATTAACTTAAGACGAAAGTTTTTGCTTCACAATGGTCGAAATGGTCTTTCCATCGGCTTTTCCGGCCATTTGAGTTGAGGCCATTCCCATAACTTTACCCATATCTTTCATTCCCTCTGCACCGGTTTTGACAATGATATCCTGGATGATTGCCGCTACTTCATCTTCCGACAATTGCTCAGGTAGAAAGGCCGATATGACTTCTGCTTGCGCCTCTTCAGGTTCAGCCAAATCAATACGGTTTTGGTCACGGAAAATTGTTGCACTGTCTTTACGTTGCTTTACTAATTTCTGCACCAATTTGATTTCTTGTTCTTCCGATAAATCACCACCCCCACCGCTAGCAGTTTGTTCAAGTATTACAGCTGATTTTATGGCACGTAAGGCCTCTAATTTCAAACTGTCTTTCGCTCGCATAGCGTCTTTAATTTCTTCTGTAAGATTGGATAATATTCCCATGGTTAATCTACGTTATCGTGTAAAAATGAATTATTTGAGCGTAATTGAATGTCGTCATTACTATCTGCATCGAGACTAAAGGTGGAAGGCGGTTGCTCTTCAGCAGCATCGTCTGGTTCAAAGCCCAAGCGTTTGTATGCGGGCTGGCGTTCCATTTCCTCAATGTGATTTAATTTGTTCTTGAAAGTATAATTGAATTGCTTCAGTTGTTCTTTCCTTTTTTCGTTTTCTTGGCTGATGCTTTCCTCTATGGATTTATCGAAAGGACTCGTTTCTGCAGCTGAAGCCGATTGAGTGGTTGCGATGGGAAGTTCGGTTTTTTCAACTACTTTAAAATTGATTCCTTCCTCAATTGCTTCATCGATTGCTTCCTCCTTTTCGCTGACGGCAGTTGTGACTGAAAAATGATCGTCTAATTGAAAGACAGTTTCTGTCTCGGCTTCGGCTTCAATTTTTGTTTCTGTAATAACCGCTGCAGGCAATTCTTCTTGCTTGGCTGAAGCTGCCAAGGGCAATTCAAACTCAAACTCAATTTGTTGTTTCTCCTCTTCATCAAGCAATTCTGGATCAACAACTTCAATACTATTTAATACGGCAGATATGTCATTGAATATAAATTCATCTTCCTCAACTAAAGGAACTGAATTATTTTGTACCGGTATTGCTACTGTAACAAACTCAGGTGCATTTACTTCTAGAGAAGCGATTGATACTGTAGTTGGAATCAATTGATGCTCTGACGTAACGACTTCGGAAACAACTTCTATTTCAGCAATGGGTGTCACCGCTTCAAAAGCGTGAACTTCAATTTGATTGATGATTTCTTGTGAAACTTCTTTTTCTTTTTCTTCGAATGGAGCTTCAAAATCTTGACTATTGGTCACTTTCTGAACAACAGTTTCTTCCACCTCTTCTTCTAAACTATATTTTACAACCGGCTCTTCGATTGTTTTTTCGATGGGGGTATCAAAAATGGTCTCAAGACTTGCAGGAGCTTGGGTTAAGTCGTGTACCAAAGGCTGCTCTTCTTCGAGCGCGTGGATGATTTTCTTCGCTTCAGTATTGACAATTTCATATTGTTGTTCGGAATCAAAACCTGTTGCAATAATCGTAACCGAGATACTATTTCCTAAAGAAGGATCTTCTCCCACTCCCATAATAATGTTCGTACTATTACCAGCTTCGGCTTGAATATAGTCATTAATCTCACCTATCTCATCAATGGTTATTTCTTCTTCTCCAGAGACAATTAGAAGCAATACGTTTTTACACCCATTGATTTTATTGTCATTCAACAAAGGAGAGTCTAGGGCTTTTACAATAGATTCTTGTGCACGATTTTCTCCCTCGGCAAAAGCAGAACCCATAATGGCTGAGCCACTATCACTCAATACTGTTTTCGCGTCTTTAAGGTCAATGTTTTGCGTGTAGTGATGAGTGATTACTTCTGCAATCCCTTTGGCTGCTGTCGCTAATACTTCATCGGCTTTGGCGAAACCAGCTTTAAAGCCAAGGTTACCATAAACTTCACGTAGTTTGTTGTTGTTAATTACAATAAGTGAATCGACATTGGATTTCATCTCTTCCATCCCACGTTGCGCCTGTTCCAAGCGTATTTTTCCTTCAAACTGAAAGGGCATCGTAACAATTCCAACGGTTAAGATTCCCATTTCTTTGGCCATTTTGGCAATGATTGGCGCTGCACCTGTACCGGTTCCTCCACCCATACCGGCAGTAATGAACACCATTTTTGTTTGGGTAGAAAGCAAATCGTGAAGTGCGTCAACACTTTCTTGGGCAGACTGACGTCCAATCTCTGGGTTGGCTCCAGCCCCAAGGCCTTCGGTTAAAGAAGCCCCCAATTGAATCTTGATTGGAACACTGCTTTTTTCCAATGCCTGAGCATCGGTATTACATACGACAAAATCAACGCCCACAATTCCTTGCTGGAACATATAATTGATCGCATTGCTTCCTCCTCCACCGACACCGATGACCTTTATTACATTGGATCGGTTTTTTGGTAAATCAAAATTAAAGTTGCCAGATATGGTATCCATGGTTTCTTCGCTCATGCTGTTAAATTTAGGCTTTGTCTAAAAATTCTTTAAACTTATCTGTCCATCGTTCGAGGACAGAGTTTCTGTTTTTTGTGAGTACTGCTTGTGGCAAGATTTCAGTTTCTTGCACTTCAGCTCCTTCTTCTCCTTCTGCGTTCGCTCCTGTAGAAAGTATTTCAACAGGTGCTTTTTCAAGGGCAGCCATCAATAATCCAACGGCTGTTGAATACATTGGGCTGGTGGTTTGCTCATCGGTATCACCCGCTAAGTGCTCATTAGGATAGCCAACACGTGTATCCATACCAGTAATGTATTCTACCAGTTGTTTCAAGTGCTTTAATTGGCTTCCACCTCCAGTCAAAACGATACCGGCTATGAGTTTTTTCTTTTGGTCTTCGTGACCGTAGTTTTTTATTTCTAAGTACGCCTGCTCTATAATTTCAATGACACGAGCGTTAATTATTTTTGATAGCGTTTTTAATGAAATCTCTTTAGGATCTCTTCCGCGTAAACCAGGAATGGAAACAATTTCAGTTTCTTTATTCTCTCCAGGCCAAGCGGAACCAAATTTCACTTTCAATAACTCTGCTTGTTTTTGAATGATCGAACATCCTTCTTTGATATCCTCAGTAATGACATTTCCTCCAAAAGGAATCACTGCAGTGTGTCGAATAATCCCGTCTTTAAAAATAGCTAAGTCGGTTGTTCCACCTCCTATGTCAATCAAAGCAACACCAGCCTCTTTTTCTTCTTGACTTAAAACAGCATCAGAAGAAGCGATGGGCTCTAGCGTGATGTTCCCCATTTCAAGGCCAGCGCTCTTGATGCATCTACCAATATTTCTGATGGAGGAAACTTGGCCAACCACAACATGAAAATTGGCTTCCAACCGTCCGCCATACATACCAATGGGTTCCTTGATTTCTGCTTGTCCATCTACCTTGTATTCTTGCGGAAGCACATGAATAATTTCTTCTCCGGGCAGCATAACAAGTTTGTAAACCTGATTGATTAGCGTTTCAATATCTTGTTCATCAATTACTTCATCCGCATTTTCACGAGTGATGTAGTCGCTGTGTTGTAAACTACGGATATGCTGTCCCGCAATCCCAACAACCACTTCATTGATCGTTAAGCCAGATTTGGCATTGGCTTCAAGAGTAGCTTGCTGAATGGACTGTATTGTTTGGGTAATATTGTTCACCACACCACGATGGACACCCAAACTTTTTGATTTTCCAATCCCGAGAATTTCGACTTTATCGAATTCGTTTTTTTTACCAACCATGACAACTATTTTGGTAGTCCCAATGTCTAAGCCAACGGCAATTTTCTTATTTTCCATATCCTAATCAATAGCTCGCAACAACTTGTTGCGAATAGGTTAAATTTAATTTCACAGGTGGCGCAGCTTTTGTATTAACATAATATGCGCACACACGTTTCAGTTTATTTATTTTAACTACAAAATCATCTGGCTTTCCCCAAATAACTTCAAAAGGATGGGATCGTAATCCCAATACCAATTGATTGTTTTGTAACTTCAAATGAATCAATTCTTGTGCAAGAAAAGAATCACCACTAGCAGATTCAACTAGTCGAAGGACCTGTTTTAAATCAGCCGTTTCAATAGCACCATAAAACAAAGGAACAGTTGCCGTATGTCGTTTCGATAAAGGCATTTTAGCGCCTGTATTGTCAATGTAAAATGACGTTTCATCGATGACACGAAGAACGGGGGTTCTCTCTTCGATTTCTACAAATAACTCACCTTGCGGAATAGTGTATAATTGAACATTCTTAATCATTGGGTGTGCCAACAATTTTTGCTCCATTAACTTCAAAGCTACTACATCTTTCTGCTGAAAAAACAAACTGTCTTCGGTTTGTATCAACATCTTATTAACGATTTCTGGCGATAAAAAAAGACCGCTATTTTCGCTAAACAAAACCTTTAATGAGCTGATTTTACGATCATTACTTTTAAATAAAGCAAATCCACTCATTCCAAAAAGAAACAAGGAAACAAAGACAAGAAATAGAATATTTGTTGTTTTCATCTTAGATTAATTTTTGCTTTATTTTCTCCACTTCTAGCCCAATATCACCCGCACCTAAAACCACTTTCACACGGGCAGAAATAAGTGCAATTTGCGCCAATAACTGGTGTTTTTCTATCACAGAAACATTCACTTTAGTGCTGATTTTCTCAGCCAAAGCTTCTGCATTGATTCCAACAATTGGCAATTCGCGTGCAGGATAAATAGACAATAAAATGACCTCATCAAATTGAGATAAAGCAGTGGCAAAATCATCCATAAAATCGCGCGTACGACTGAATAGATGTGGCTGAAAAATGGCGCATTTCCGTTCTTCAGGATAGGCATTTTCCAGAGTCTCAAAGACGGCATTGATTTCTGTTGGATGGTGCGCATAATCATCGATCAATACATGACGATTGTTTTCAACGATCAACTGCAATCGACGATCTACTCCTTCAAATGTGCTAAATGCAGTGGAGAGTTGCTGTTCGTTCAACCCAAATTCACTTGCCATAGCAAAAGCTGCCAATGCATTGGATAGGTTATGCAAGCCCAATTGACTAAAATACAATCGCTGATAACTTCCTTTTGGAGAAGTAAGATCAAAGCGATAACCAAAACCCTCAGGCGCAATTGCTGTTATGCTATAATCAGCTTTTTCATAAATACTATAGGTCACACCTTCTAAAGGGACCCTTTTCTCGACTACAAGTACATCGCTCACCTTATTTCCAAATGCGCGGTAGGAATCAAACACTTCGTCTGCTGTTCCGTAGACATCTAGATGATCTGCATCGGTAGATGTAATGCAGGCAATATTGGGTGAAAGCTGTAAAAAAGAACGGTCAAATTCATCCGCTTCAACCAAGGCAACATTTCTTCCTGTCGATATTAGATTGGATTTATGCGCATTCATCATACCACCAACAAATGCAGTGAAGGGAGATTGCAAGCTTAAAAAGAAATGGGCCAAAATTGAGGTAGTCGTTGTTTTACCATGGGTTCCAGCAACAGCCAGAGTAGACATGCTATTGGTGATTTCACCTAAAAAAGCAGCCCGTTTCATACGCTCATTTCCTTGCTTTTCAAAAAACTGTAGCTGTGGGTGTGAACTTGGTACAGCAGGAGTAAAAATCACACGTACATCTCTCTGTTTGAATGCATCTGGCAAAATTTCAACTTCCTCTTGAAAGGTGATGAAGGCGCCACTTTCCTCCAACGAAGATGTGATAGTTGAAGGGGTTTTGTCGTATCCACCCACTTGAGCACCTAACTCCATGAGATAGCGTGCAATGGAAGACATACCAATTCCACCAATTCCAATAAAATAAAAAACTTTATTTTGCATGGGTAGGGATTAATTTTTTAATGTGTTGAACAATTGTTTCTGTCGCTTTTGGCAATGCCATTTGAGCTAGTGATTCAGCCATTGCTAACTGTTTCTTTTCTGACAAAACAATTGTTTTAAGTGTTGCTTCAAATGTTTCTTTTGCTGAGGACTCGGGCATTAGAATCGCCGCCCCTTTTTCTGCCAAAACTGCTGCATTTTTGTACTGATGATTCTCAGCTACATTGGGAGAAGGAATCAAAATTAAGGGTTTAGCCACAATAGATAATTCTGAAATAGTTGAGGCACCCGCCCTAGAAATAATAAAATCTGCCGCAGCATAGAGGCAATCCATTTCCTGAATAAAGGAATGAACGTTTATACTTCTTGAACTAAAAGAAGCATAATCCTCATAATACATTTTACCGCATTGCCAGATCAACTGAAGATTCAATTGATCAAATAATTCGATATGATCTGCAATTAAATCGTTTATTGCTCTTGCGCCAAGGCTTCCGCCGAGAACAGCCAATGTCTTTTTTGTTGGATCCAAGTTAAAATGCGCTAAGCCTTGTTCACGTAGGCTACTGATTTTTAGCAATGACTCCCGTACAGGATTCCCCGTATAATGTATTTTTTCCTTTGGAAAATAACGCTCCATACCGGGATAAGCTACCGCTATTCCAGCCGCTCTTTTGGCGAGCAATTTGTTCGTTATTCCTGGATGCGAATTTTGTTCTTGTAAATACGTTTTACTTCCCATAGCCCCTCCAACATATAACATGGGTCCGCTTGCAAATCCCCCTGTTCCAATCAAAACATCTGGTCGATACCGCAACCAGATAAAAAAAGAATGAATCAAACTGATCATTAATTTTAATGGGAAAAAAAAATTCTTCCACAGCTTTGCTCGTTGTATTCCAGCAATCCATATTCCATGAATTTTATAGCCTGCCTGTGGAACTTTTTCCATTTCCATTTTACCCAATGCACCTACAAAGACTATCGAAGCCGTTGGATCCTCTGCCTTAATCTGATTTGCAATGGCTAGGGCAGGATAAATGTGTCCGCCTGTACCTCCGCCCGAAATGATGTAGTTAAATTGCTTCACTTAATACAGCTAATGGATTATCTTCATTTACCTCTTCTTCTTTTTCTTGCGAAGATTTTTCTTGAGCAACACTAATGCTTAAGATGATCCCAAATGCAATACAAGTCATCCAGGCTGCAGTTCCACCACTACTGACCATGGGGAGTGTTTGTCCAGTAACCGGAAAAACATTTAGGGCAACTCCCATGTTGATAAACGCTTGTACAATGACAGGTAAACCCACTGCCATAACCAATAATTTACCATAAACCGATGTCGTTCGATGGGCAATAACAATAATTCGAAAGAGAATCAATAGATATAGCAGGATGATTGTTACCCCCCCCACTAGTCCGAACTCTTCAACAATAATGGCATAAATAAAATCTGAGCTACTCTGCGGTAAAAAGTTTTTCATAACACTCTTACCAACCCCAAGGCCTGTAATACCGCCAGTAGCAATCGCTATTTTTGCACGCTCAACCTGGTAATTACCGTCTGCACCAGAAGTTGGTTCGCGGAAATTATCAATTCTACTCATCCAAGTATCAACTCGATTGGGCATACTATCTGGAAAAGCTTTTGCTGCCAAGACAAAAAGGCATAGCCCCAGAAAACCTGCACCAAAAATGACCAATAAATACTTAATAGGGTAACCGCCAAAGAACATCAGCAATGAAACCATTGCAAACACAATTACTGCCGTTGATAAATTTGCTGGCAACACCAAAGCAAGAATTATTCCTACAGGCAACCAGAGCGGTACAAGGGTTTGGCTAAACCGGAGTTTCTTCTCTTTATTTTTATCTAAATAATGTGCTACATACATCATCAAAACCAAGGAGGCTAATGTAGAGGTCTGAAAACTGATCCCTACAAAAGGAAGGCGAATCCATCTACTTGCATTTGCACCACCTATCATGGTTCCTTGTGAGACGGTGTAGATCAATAAAACAACCACAACAGGCAACAATAATATTGATATCCCTTTAAAATAATGAAAAGGTATTTTATGTATCCCAATCATAAAAATAAATCCCATAACCAAAATAAACATATGCTTAAACAAGTGCTGCCATGGCGTTCCATTTCCGACCACATAGCTTAAATTGGAACTTGCGCTAAACACTGGGAAAAAGGAAAATAATGCCAGAAGAGCTAGAATCCCCCAGAGCACTAAATCACCTTGTATGAGCTTTGTTTTCTGTTCCATTACAATTCGCGAATGGCAGTTTTAAATTGATTTCCACGATCTTCATAATTATCAAAAAGATCGAAACTTGCACAGGCCGGAGACAACAAAATATATTCTTTTTTGTCTGCAAGCTTATGTGCCATTTTCACTGCTTCCGTCATGGATTGCGTCTCAACCATAAGGTCGACAACGGGCGAAAATGCATCAATTATTTTCTCGTTATCCACCCCTAAGCATATGATCGCTTTTACTTTTTCACGTACCAAGGGCAAAAGAGCAGAGTAGTCATTGCCTTTATCTACACCCCCAACAATCCAAACTGTTTGTCCTTCCATGCTCTCCAAGGCATAAAAAGTTGCATTGACATTGGTCGCTTTGGAATCATTAATATAGGTTCGGTTTTGTATTTTTAAGACATGTTCCAAACGATGCTCAACCTTTGTGAAGCTGAGTAAACTTTCACGAATAGAATCTTTACTAATGTCTAATAGGCGAGCAACAGAAACTGCTGCCATTGCGTTGAGCAAATTGTGTCTTCCCTGCAATGGGAATTGTGTGGTTGAAATCATAGTGGTAGATTTTTGTTCAATTATTTTAATTTCTTCATTTGCATAGGACGCTCCTAGAGGCGAAGTGTTGGTGTATCCAAAAGGGATTTTTTGTGCTGCAGTCGAAGAGGCCTGTAAAGCCTCGATCAACACTGGGTCATCTGCATTAAAAAGCAGAAACTGATTAGACCCCTGATTACTCGTTATACGTAACTTCGACTTGACATAAAGCGAGAAATCGTCATTGTAGCGATCTAAATGATCGGGTGTGATGTTGGTGATTACTGCAATTTCTGGAGCGAAATTTTGAATATCATCTAACTGAAAACTACTGATTTCAAGCACATAATAAGCATGATTTTCTTCCGCTACTTTTTGCGCAAAACTTTCTCCAATATTGCCAGCAATACCCACATTGAGGCCGGCTTCTTTCAACAAATGATGGACCAATAAGGTTGTTGTGGTTTTACCATTACTTCCCGTTATCCCAATCAATTTTGCTTTGCTGTGCTGGGCCGCAAATTCAATTTCGGATTGAATACTAACTCCAGCAGCACGCAATTGTTTAACAACCGCAACATGCTCTGGTATACCTGGACTTTTCATGACAATATCTGCTGCTAAAATCCGGTCTATGGAATGCAGCTTCTCTTCCCAAGAAACACCCAAGGCATCAAGCTTGGATTTCACTTCAGACGAAATTGTTCCAGCATCAGAAAGAAACACGTCATAGCCCATTTTATGACCTAAAATAGCTGTCCCTTTTCCGCTTTCACCTCCCCCTAAAATGACTAGTTTTTTCATTAACGCAGTTTTAAGGTTACAATGGTGAGTATGCTCAATAAAATACCGACAATCCAAAAACGAGCAACAATTTTACTTTCGTGGTAGCCTTTCTTTTGGTAGTGATGATGAATGGGAGACATGAGAAAAATACGCTTCCCCACCCCTGTTTTTTTTCTCGTATATTTAAAATAGCTGACTTGCAACACTACAGACAGATTCTCTATTAAGAACACTCCACACAAAAGAGGAAGAAGTAGTTCTTTTCGAATCATTATTGCAATTACTGCAATGATTGCTCCAATGGTCAAACTTCCTGTGTCGCCCATAAAAACCTGAGCTGGGAAAGTGTTGTACCACAAGAAACCAATCAATGCACCTAGAAATGCTGCGACAAAAACAGAAATTTCTCCAGCATTGGGGATATACATTATGTTGAGGTAATCGGAAAAAATAACATTTCCAGAAACCCATGCGAAAATGCCCAAAGTAAATACCATAATAGCCGAACTACCCGCTGCAAGTCCGTCTATCCCATCGGTGAGATTGGCCCCATTTGATATGGCAGTAACAATAAATATTACAATTGGAATAAAAATCAGCCATGCCCATGATTTTGCACCTGGAATCCAAGCAATCATTTCAGCATAATCAAACTCGTTGTTTTTAAACATCGGAATAGTCGTTATGGTAGACTTTTCTTCTGCCTTAAAAGACGACACCTCTTCAACTACCTTGATTTTATTGGCAGCCGCTTCTTGTCGCACGGTAACTTCTGGATGAAAATAGAGTGTTGCCCCCACGACTATCCCCAACAGAACTTGCCCCAAGATCTTGAATGTTCCCTTGAGGCCGGCTTTATCTTTTTTGAAAATCTTGATATAATCGTCTATAAAACCAATGGCTCCCATCCAAACTGTGGTAAAGAGCAATAACTGAATATAAATATTGTCTAAACGAGCCAACAATAAAACAGGGACGAGGGTACTCAAGATTATCATAATCCCTCCCATGGTCGGGGTTCCAGCTTTCTCGGATTGACCCACAAGACCAAGGTCTCGAATACTTTCTCCAATTTGTTTCTTGGCTAAAAAGTCAATTATTTTCTTCCCATACAAGGTTGAAAAAATCAATGAAAACATAGCGGCGATAGCAGCTCTAAATGACAAAAACTGAAACAAGCTCGCTCCGGGAAACTGATATTGTGCTTCTAAAAAATCGAATAAATAGTACAGCATATTAAAAGAGTTGTTTACATATTTTTTGGGCAACTAAATAGTCATCAAATGGCGATCTAATTCCGTTAATTTCTTGGTAATCTTCGTGTCCTTTTCCAGCAATCAATAAGACGTCTCCAGGCATCAAGGACATACATGCAGCCTTTATTGCTTGCTCCCTACTGGTTATGCGGAGTGTTTTCTTAAAGTCTTCTGGGCTCACGCCAGCTTCCATCGCATCGATGATTAACTCTGGATCCTCATCGCGGGGGTTATCTGCCGTAAAGACTACCTTATCACTTAGCCGAGCAACCACCTTCCCCATCAAAGGGCGCTTACCCTGATCACGGTTACCTCCACAGCCCACCACCGTTGTGAGCGTTTCATTTTTGGTGCGTATTTGCTGAATGGTCAGTAAAACATTCTCCAATGCATCAGGGGTGTGAGCATAGTCTACAATTATAGTAGCCTTATTGGGTGTTGCAAAAGTTTGAAAACGTCCTTTCACATTTTTCAATTCACTAATCATTGCAAGGGTCTCTAATGTTGTAATTCCTAATTCTTGAGCAACTGCAAAAGCCGCAATAAGGTTGGAGGCATTGAATCGACCAACCAGTGATGTCCACACCTCTTGTTGATTTATTTTCAACAACATCCCTGAAAATTGTGTTTCTAAAACCTTCGCTTGATAGTCGGCAAAATTCTGCAAGCCGAATGATTTCTTTTTTGCTTTAGAATTCTGAAGCATATAGGCTCCGTTCTTATCGTCTGCGTTTGTTAATGCAAAAGCCGTTTTGGGCAATTGGTCAAAGAATTGTTTTTTTACGTCACGGTAATCTGCAAAGGTTTTGTGATAATCTAAATGATCGTGCGAAAGGTTGGTGAAGACTCCTCCGGCAAAAACCAACCCCTTGATTCGATCTTGATCTATTCCGTGCGAAGACACCTCCATAAAACAGTAGTCAACTCCCGCCTCAACCATGGTGCTTAGATAAGCATTGATTTGCAATGGATCTGGAGTAGTGTGCGTTGCGGGTATTTCTTCTGAGTTGTATTTGATTGCTATGGTTGACAACAAACCAGTAGCATATCCAGCTTTTTCAAACAAACGATGCAGCAAGGTTGTAACAGTGGTTTTTCCATTGGTTCCGGTTACGCCTATCAGTTTTAATTTGGCCGATGGGGTGTCATAGAAATTAGAAGCCAAAATAGCCAAAGCTTTGCGACTGTTGGTGGTTGTAATCCATACCACATTGACTGAAGCATTGATGGGTTTATTTTCACAAACAACTGCAACTGCACCCAATGTTATGGCTTTCTGAATATAATCATGTCCATCTACCACATCTCCTTTTATTGCCACAAAAAGACTTCCTTCTTTTACTTTTCGCGAATCGAAAGCAACAAAAGAAATTGGCATATCCGTTTTACCTTGAATTGCTTCAAGACCAACACCAAACAGAATGTCTTTTAACTGTTTCATGATAATTCGAGTAATATGCTTGAGTTTGGCTTAACCTTCTCTCCTGACTTGATGGATTGTCGAATTACTTTACCACTTCCCTTCAAGGTTACTTTTATTCCCATTTGCTCTAAAAGGGAGAGCGCCTCCATGGCTGGCATTCCCTTTAAATTTGGGATGGTTTTTGTGAGCAACAATTCCTCTATCGAAGGCTGTTTTTTATTGGATTGCTGTAAAGAATCTAATCCAACAATCATTTCCACTGGTGTAGAATAATACATTTTTTTAGCAATTTCTTTAAAGACTGGCGCCGCTACCGTCGCACCGTAATAACCCTTTCTCTTATTAGGCTTATAGATCAAAACGATGCAGGAATACTCGGGATTATCAGCAGGAAAATATCCCACGAAACTAGAGATATACTGCACATCATCTGTGGCGTAATCCACCTGGCATGTTCCTGTTTTTCCGGCCATAGTGAAGGTGTTGTCTTTTATAGCAAATCCTGTCCCCCATTTTTTATCGACTACATTGAACATCATTTTCTGCACCTTTTCAATGGTCTCTTGAGAGCATATTGATGGATTCAACACCTCTTTCTCAAAATGCTTAATGGTTTCGTTTCCTAGGGAATTGATACGATCAATAAAACGCGGCTTAACCATTTCGCCATTGTTAGCAACCGCATTGTAAAAAGTGAGTGTTTGAAGTGGTGTCAATTCAACCCCATAACCATAGGCCATCCAGGGCAATGTGATACCGTTCCAGTTTTGATCGGAAGGATATGGAATTTTCGGCTGTCCTTCGCCAGTTATAGCAATTCCAAGCTTTTCGTTAAGCCCCATGTTGTACAAACGATCAATGAACTTTCGTGGTTGATTTTTATAATTGGAGTGAATCATCTGAACAATTCCAGTATTGGACGAAACCTCAAATGCTTTAGAAAGCGGAATCAAACCATACCCACCTTTTTTTGAATCCCTTACTTTGTATTTCCCATAAAAGGTAAGTATCCCTTTCTTGGTGTCAATTAAATCGTGTGGTTCAGCCACCTTGTCTTCCAATGCCGCAATCATGGCCATCAACTTAAAGGTCGATCCCGGCTCATAAGTTGTTCCCACTGCATAGTTCAATTTCTCGAAGTACTTGCCCTTCGCTGTGCGCCCTAAATTAGCTATCGCTTTAACGGCACCCGTCTTTGTTTCCATAACGACCACGGTTCCGTGTTCTGCCTCATATTTCTCTAACTGGCCAAGCAATGCGTGATGCGCGATATCCTGAAAGTTGACATTGATTGTGGTATACACATCATAGCCCTCCGTGGGTTCTTTCTCATTGTTATCATTGATGGGCTTCCACTGTCCATTGGCAATTTTCTGCTTTAAACGTCGGCCATTCTCCCCTTTTAAATATTGACTAAATGCTCCTTCTAGTCCAACACGTAAATAATCTCCAGCAACATCTCTCTTTTCGTACCCAATGGTGCGTTCTCCAATTTTACCCAATGGATGTTCACGAATTAATTTGGACTCGACAATCAAACCTCCTCTTAGTGAGGACAGTGAAAACAGAGGAAGTGTTTTGATTTGCTTGTACTCTGAATAGGTTAGATTACGTCCAATGAGGGTGTAGCGATTTTCTTTTCTTTTCGCTCTTTCAAGATTCAAAAGATGGTGTTCCTGGGTTTCACCAAGAAGATCTGACAGACCTTTGGCAAGCGCTTTTTTATTCCGTTGAAAAAGATCGTTGCTGGGAACTTTAGCATCCCAACGTATTTCATAGCGGGGTACTGTTGTGGCTAAAAGACTTTCATCATCGGAGTAGATATTCCCGCGACTTGGCTGCAAAATCACGTTTTTAACCGTGCGCTGTTTTGCGAGTTCACGATAATAGGCCCCTTCTTGGGTTTGTATGTATAGTAACTTCCCAACCAAAACAAAGGCAAACAAAAAAAGCCCCAACACAAAGAGGTAAAAGCGATTCATTATTTGCTTTTGCTGTTCCATTATTCTTTTGGCATTAATTTAATGGGAGGAGTATTGGCAGGTCCAACACCCTTTTCGGCTAATTTTTGCGTAATACGGGTTTCCATTTTCAAGAGCATCAACGTCGCTCTTGTTTCTACAAACTCACTTTTTATTTCTTTGATATCATTGTTCAATTGAGCAATCTCAAATATCTTCCTGTCTGCACTATGCCCACTTGCAATAATCACCAACGCCAGAAAAGAGATAAACAAAAGGATGCGCCAATTTCGCAAAGCATCATCTTTGATCAGAAATTCAATATTTAAAAGGGCCAACAATTGCTTCATTGCTTTTCTGCTATTCTAAGTTTTGCGCTACGCGCACGATTGTTCCGTTTTATTTCATTGGCTTCTGGCACAATGAGCTTACCCACTTTCTTCAATGGGCAGTTTCGATTACCAAAAAAATCCTCCTCAGCTTTCCCTTCAACAACGCCTTCACGAATTATATTTTTCACTAAACGATCTTCGAGTGAATGATAGGAAATACACACCAATCTTCCGTTTTGATGAAGTACTTCAACGCTTTGTTCAAGAAAACTTTTAATAACCGCTAGTTCTTGATTAACTTCTATGCGTATGGCCTGAAACAACTGCGCTAGAGTTTTGTTCAAATAACGTTCTGGCACCAATGGCTTAACGACAGCAATCAATGCCTGTGTCGTTATAATTGGCGCCTCTTCACGCGAGGCAACAATATGCTCAGCTACTCTGTAGGCACCTCTTAGCTCACCATATAATTTAAATAGGTCGGCCAATGCCTGCACGCTATATTCGTTGACAATTTTCTTTGCATCCAACACAGCTTCTTGATCCATTCGCATGTCCAAAGGCCCATCAAAACGAATAGAAAATCCACGCCCCTCAGCATCAAACTGATGGGAAGAAACACCAAAGTCTGCCAAAATTCCCGTTACTTCTTTGACCCCATATAACTTCAAGTAGCGCTTCAGGTCCCTAAAATTCGCCTCGATTAAAGTGAAACGATCATCGCTCAATGCGTTTTCAAGCGCATCTTGATCTTGGTCAAAAGCATACAGTCTCCCCTCAGGAGATAATTGATTTAAAATTTCTTGCGAATGTCCTCCTCCACCAAATGTAGCGTCAACATACACACCATCGGGGTCGGTAATTAGGGCCGCAACAGACGGCTGAAGTAAAACCGGATCATGGTAGTTACTCTTGTTCATTTTTGTCGCCCATTACTTCTTCTGCTAACGCACCAAAATCGAGGGTTGCCTCATTGATCGCTTCTTCATACCGCCCTTTGTCCCATATTTCGAGAATATTAACAGCAGAAGAAATCACTGTTTCACGGTCAATACCAGCATGCTGAATTAAATCCTTTGGGATCAATAATCGGCCAGTAGCATCGATTTCAATCAAGCGTACACCAGCCGTAAATCGTCGAATAAAATCATTGTTCTTCTTATTGAAGCGATTCAACTGATTTACTTTTTCCATCATTGCCTCCCATTGTTTCAATGGATACAACTCAAGACAGCTATTAAATACGGCACGTTTGAGCACAAAACCATCGTGGAGATTCTCCGACAACTGTTTCTTCAACGCCATAGGAAGCATTATCCTTCCTTTGGCATCAGCCTTACACTCATATGTTCCAATAAAATGCTGCATTCTAATGTCTTGCAATTGATTTGATCAAATATAATTGATATTTACCACTTTTTTCCACTAAATACCACTTTGTTGATAACTTTAACTGCTAGCACTGTATCCCATTGACTATCAATTCAAAAAAAAATGTGTAGAGTTAGTCCTTTTTAATGCCTATATTTGTCGGCTAATGTGAACGAGCCAAAAGGCATGGAAAATATATTAACTCAAGAATCTGACTATATCTATTTAGAGAAAGGTGAAGGGCAACCCATAGTCATTCTTCATGGTCTTATGGGAGGGCTAAGTAACTTTGCTGGAGTACATGAATATTTTCCTGCAAACGGGTACCAAGTAATTACCCCTGAATTACCGATTTACGATTTACCCCTCAAAAAAACGAACGTGAAAGCATTTGCCGAATACCTGCATGGCTTTCTCACCTTCAAGGGCCTTACAGACGTTATCTTATTAGGAAATTCACTAGGCGGACACATTGGTTTAGTTTTCGCTAACACTTATCCCGAATTATTGAAAGGACTGGTTCTAACGGGCAGTTCTGGCTTATATGAAAACGCCATGGGTGAAAGTTATCCGAAACGCGGTAACTACGATTACATCAAAAACAAGAGCGAAGAAGTTTTTTACGACCCAACCGTTGCCACTAAAGATATTGTTGACGAAGTCTTCGAAACCGTTAACGACCGTAATAAACTAATCAAAACACTGGCCATTGCAAAAAGTGCTATTCGTCACAATATGTCGAAAGACCTTCCATCAATGCTCACACCAACTTGTTTAATTTGGGGTAAAAACGACGGAGTAACCCCTCCTGCTGTTGCCGATGAATTCAACACTCTCTTGCCTAATTCTGATTTGTTTTGGATTGACAAATGTGGACATGCACCCATGATGGAGCATCCAGATGAATTCAACCAAATACTTCATCAGTGGCTTAAAAACAAGCACTACTAAATACTCGCCATGCGCGTTACCCATTCCGAATTCATTATCAGTAACACCGATGTGGCTAAATGCCCCAATGAACCCCTACCTGAGTATGCCTTTATTGGACGTTCGAATGTGGGAAAATCTTCTTTAATTAACACACTTTGCTCTCGAAAAAACTTAGCAAAAACCTCAGGAAGACCCGGAAAGACTCAGTTAATCAATCATTTTAAAATAAATAAACAGTGGTTTCTGGTAGACTTACCTGGTTATGGTTACGCCAAAACATCTAAGACAACCAAGAAAGCGTTTCAACAACTCATTACCCGTTATTTCGATAAAAGACAGCAGTTGATTTCCGCTTTTGTTTTGATAGACGTGCGTCACAATCCGCAACCGGTAGATTTAGAATTCATGGAATGGCTGGGAACAAATCTCATTCCTTTTGCAATTGTCTTCACCAAAGCAGACAAGCTAAAACCACTTGCTATTAAACGCAATGTGACCGCCTATCTAAACAAGATGAAGGAAGACATGTGGGAAGAAACTCCTCCACATTTCATTACCTCTTCATTGCACAAATCTGGTGTGGATGACGTATTGAATTATATCGATGGAATGAACCAAGATTTTAACGCAGCGCGTTAAGATTTTCCGTTGCGGTCAATTTTTAAGTTGGTCGCGAAGTACTCACAAAAATCGTTCATGGTTGCTGTCATTTTCTCATTTTGCGTTGCACGAAAAAAAGTTTGCGCCATGGTCACCAACGATTGATGAAAGAAAACATTCATTTGATCTACGGGCATTTCTTTCACCCATAAATCCATGCGTAAAGTCTCCTGATTTTTCCCATCCCAAAGCGACATTAACAATGCCTGTGCTTCTTCTTCATTCACACCTCCGTCGGGTGCAGACCAAATAATTTTTTCGGGTATTTTATTTTCATCCAATTGCACATCAATCTTGATATGGGTGTCTTTTCCTTCACTCATCATTTTACGGGTTTGTAGTTAGAAGCTGTAAACAGCTCCATTGCTGGGATTTTAATAATTTCTTGTGGGCTTTTTTCGGGGTATTTTTTGGCGTAAGCACGAACAATTTGCCAGCCCAACCATTGGCCAATTTTCCCTGGGCTTTCATTGTCAATTTCCAAATAGAACTTAGAAAAAGGAGCAGGCTCCATAAAGCGTTGAAAATAGGTTGCCTGTGTCTTGTACAACAATTCGTTCTCAATAAAATATTGCCAAATAAATCGTTCATTATCGGCTACCCATTGCATTTCGCGTGCGTTGTAACTAATCTTGATCCCATCGGTCTCGTTTGGCAACAAAACATCTTTTAAATAAAGTTTCTTTCCATAATAAACCATTTGCCCCAAAAGTGTTCTATCGGTTGGAACAGGGACAACGGTTAAAGCAAATTCATCCGACAAATGAGCCCCAAAATAGGCTACATCCATATCACGAACAATGTACTGAGGAATACCCTCATAGAGTTTGTTTTTCTCTCCCAAAAAGGTATCTAAAGAGATCAAAACCAACGAATCGGTATAGACCGTCTTATTCTGGTAATCCACGTTGTTTGTAAGCAAAACAACTCTGGGATCATTCTCACGTGGAAAATAATATTTTATATGCTGAAATAGGGGGCGAATTTGACTTTCAAACGGGGCTAAAGTTGGGAAAACGTGGCTAATCTCATTTTGCAAAAGCACTTGCAAACTGTCGCGTTGACGTTTCAACCAAATACTATCAGAAAACTGTGTTGGAAATAGATAGGGATATTCTTTCTTCAGGGAATAAAAATCAGCTGGAGAAGCATTAAAAAACTTGACGTCAAAACGTTCGAATTTTAGATCAACAGGGATTTTAGCAATTTTTTCTTCAATGGGATTGGTCGAGGTGCATGCAAAAAATGCAATGAAGCATCCAAATAAGATAAGAATTGATAAAAATGATCGCTTTTGTACCTTCATTGTTGTGCTTTATTTCTTGTCCAGAGAGAAGTTTCTTATTTTTATACAAAGTTACATGCAAAAAATAGAGTAGCGATGAAAAGTCCAGAAAAAGTAATTACACATATTGTATCCTGGTTAAAAGAATACGCAGAGAAAACGCAAATGAAAGGCTTCGTTATTGGCGTTTCGGGAGGCATTGATTCTGCCGTAACCTCTACCTTGTGCGCAAAAACGGGCTATCCAGTGATTTGTTTAGAAATGAATATTCACCAAGAAGAAAATCAGGTGTCACGTGCCAAAAATCACATTAACTGGCTAGAGAATCAATTCCCTAACGTAACCCACCATTGCCTATCGTTAACAGCAGTATTCGAGTCATTCAAGGCCATGCTTCCCCCAACCGATAAACACGAAGTGGAGTTTTTAAGTCTAGCCAATACAAGAGCACGCCTGCGCATGTCAACACTTTACTACTTTGCAGCACTTGAACGCTATTTGGTGGCGGGCACAGGAAATAAAGTAGAAGATTTTGGGGTAGGTTTTTACACCAAATATGGTGACGGAGGGGTTGATCTTAGCCCCATTGCAGACTTAATGAAGTCGGACGTATTTGCCTTAGCAAAAACCCTCGGCATCAATAACGACATCCAAACAGCAGCGCCAACCGATGGCTTATGGGGAGACGACCGAACAGACGAAGATCAACTGGGAGCTACCTATGATGAATTGGAATGGGCCATGCGAAATGTATCCACCGCTGCGTCACAGTTTTCAGCAAGACAAAAAGAAGTAATGAAGATTTACCTGGCTTTTAACCAGCAGAACAAACATAAAATGGATCCAATTCCAGTATGTGAAATTCCTTCCGCTCTTTTATAAAACTCGATTAAGTTTGGTTGAAACAAGTCGTCTTAATTGATAGTAACTCATCACGTCTTCTAACAATCCTTGGTGTTCTTCTGCAGGGTTATTCATTTCCTCCTGTAAGGATTCAATTTTCATGTTGACCAAATGTTTCCGCAAACTCAAGATTGTTTCGGTAACCATTAGCCCAACTTGTTCGTCGCGTTGTTTAACGAAAATATTTTTCTTGTCCCATTGGTGTAATAAATACTTCTCTTCATTCATTAGGATGGTACTCACCAAACTACTCAATTCTGGCGAGAGACTGGGCATCAATTTATCCATCTTCAATTCACCTTGGGTCTGGAACTGCTCCAATAAAATATAAAATAACGCTTTGAAATCTTGATTGGCAAGCTCTACTTCGTCTTGCTGTAAATCGAGGAAGATTTTTTCATACACTTTGGCCTTGACCGCCGTAATTTCTTCTTCAACTTCTTGAGATTCCTTCGAAAACTGTAGAATAGACTCCTGAAATACTTCTTCTCTGTTCCCATAGAGCATCAGTATAGTGATGATTTGCTTTTCCAACTCATACAATGCATCTACTGTTAAAGAGGGTGTTGCTTGCTGAACCACCTCCATTGTTTGCGGTTGAGACTGTTGTGTTTTTCGTTGTGTCGCCTCTCCTTTAGCACGTTTTTGTGCCAAAGCACTGAAGAGAACATCTTCAGAGATTTGCATGATCGATGCACAACTTTGAACGTAAACTTCTCGCTGAATCGCATCAGGAATTTTTGCAATACTCTCCACCATATCTTTTATGGTAGTCGCTTTTTTAACGGGATCGTCTTTGGCTTCTTCCATGAGAAGAGAAGCCTTGAACTGTATGAAATCTTTTGCATTGTCTGCAAAAAACTGATGCACTTCATCAAGACTATGGGCTTTGGCAAAACTATCTGGGTCTTCACCTTCAGGGAAGGAACACACCTTAACATTCATCCCTTGTGCAAGAATCATATCGATTCCTCGGAGGGCAGCACGGAGACCGGCTGCGTCGCCGTCAAACAAAACAACAATGTTTTGCGTCAAACGTTGAATTAGACGAATTTGATCTTGTGTAAGCGCTGTTCCAGAAGAAGAAACAATGTTTTTTACCCCGCGCTGATGCATTTGAATTACATCGGTATAACCTTCTACCAAATAACAACAATCTTCTCTAGCAATCGCCTGTTTGGACTCATAGAGACCATACAAGACTTTGCTTTTATGATAGATTTCACTTTCAGGTGAATTGAGGTACTTGGCTGTTTTTTTATTATCTCCTAGAATACGCCCCCCAAAACCAACCACACGTCCAGCCATACTCTTTATGGGAAACAAAACGCGCCCACGAAAACGATCAATTTGTCGATCTTCGTTCACAATTGTGAGGCCTGTTTGCGATAAAAATTCTAGGGTATATCCTTGCTTAAGCGCTTCATTAGTGAAGGCATTTTTATCTTCTAAGGCATAGCCTAAGTCAAATTCTTTTATGGTTTCATCGGTAAATCCACGTTCCGAAAAATAGGTTTTACCTATGGCTTTACCAGCCTGGGTTTCCCATAAGTTATTTGAAAAATATTTTTGTGCATATTCAGAAACAAGAAGCATACTTTCGCGCGCATCGCGCTTCGCCTTCTCCTCATCTGTTTGCTGCGTTTCTTCAATTTCAATGTTATATTTTTTGGCTAGATACCGAATAGCCTCAGGATACGAAAATCGTTCATGCTCCATCAAAAAAGCAACAACATTCCCTCCTTTTCCGCTACTAAAATCCTTCCAAATTTGCTTCACAGGAGAAACCATAAAACTAGGAGAGCGCTCTTGCGAAAATGGGCTCAGGCCCTTGAAGTTAGACCCTGCTTTTTTAAGTGACACAAAATCACCAATAACCTCTTCCACACGAGCGGTTTCATAGACTTGATCAATGGTTGATTTTGTAATCAATGGTAGTGTAATTTAATGGTAGTATAAACTTAGTAAAAAAGGGCTTACTGCTTACGTGAAATTACGTAATTCACCATTTTCTCTAATGCATTTCGGTATTCATCTTCAGGAAAAGTAACCAATATATCCATGGCTTTTTGGCGGTATTCCTCCATCTTTTCTTCGGCGTAAACAAGTCCTCCAGCGGCTTTGACTTTAGCAATCACTTCTTTTACACGTTTTTTATCACGATTGTATTTACGTATAGATTGTATAAGCCAATTTTTTTCCTGTACAGAAACAGTATTCAACGTATAAATCAAGGGCAAGGTCATTTTTTGCTCCTTAATATCTATACCTGTTGGTTTCCCAATGGCTGTGTCTCCGTAATCAAACAGGTCATCTTTGATCTGAAAAGCCATGCCAATATACTCACCAAACAAGCGCATTTTCTCAACAATAGCATCGTCATTTTGCACCGTTCGTGCACCCATAGCGCAACAAGCTGCAAGCAAGGTGGCCGTTTTTTGACGAATGATGTTATAATAGACCTCCTCAGTAATGTCTAATTTTCTAGCTTTTTCAATTTGCAGAAGTTCACCCTCGCTAATTTCTTTTACAGCTACAGAAATGATCTTTAATAAATCAAAGTCTTCATTTTCGATGCAAAGTAACATTCCTTTTGAAAGCATAAAATCGCCTACAAGGACGGCTATCTTATTTTTCCACAGTGCATTGACTGAAAAAAAACCACGTCGCATATTAGAATCGTCGACTACATCATCGTGAACCAAAGAAGCCGTGTGAATTAACTCAATGACTGATGCTCCTCGAAAAGTGCGCTCATTCACTTTTCCTTTGTTCAACATTTTTGCCGTTAGAAAAACAAACATAGGGCGCATTTGCTTCCCTTTTCTATTGACAATAAAATGTGTGATACGGTTTAGTAGGGCAACTTTTGAAGACATCGAAGCAGTAAACTTCTCTTCAAAGAGTTCCATCTCTTCGTAAATCGGTTCCTTAATTTGCTCGACAATTTTCATCTGTTAAATATACACTTTCATCAAGTGTTTTGTTTGTTTTTATTGGCCAATTGCCCACAGGCAGCATCGATGTCTTTCCCGCGCGAACGACGAACCGTAGCAGTGATATGTGATGCAGCTAAAAATTCCATGTATTGGTTGATTATTTCTGGGCTGGCCTGCTTGAAGGCATCTTCTCCTATGGCGTTGTATTCAATCAAATTAACCTTAGAAGGCACTTGCTTGCAGAAGTCTACCAAGGCACGTATGTGCTCCATATTATCGTTGATTCCTTTCCAGACTACATATTCATAGGTAACAATTTTACCTGTCTTCTCGTGCCAGTACTTGAGAGAATCCATCAAATCTAAGAGAGGAAAGTTTTTGGCAAAAGGCATGATCTGCTCTCTTGTTTCCTGAATTGCAGTATGCAGTGAAACAGCGAGATTGAACTGAACTTTATCGTCTGCCATTTTCTTAATCAACTTGGGCAAGCCAGAGGTTGAGAGAGTAATTCGCTTTGGCGACATTCCCAATCCAGAAGGAGAAGTAATTTTCTCAATGGCGCCAATCACATTATTGTAATTCATCAAGGGTTCTCCCATTCCCATAAAAACAATGTTGGACAATGGCCGATGAAAATAGGCTTTACTCTGGTGATCTATGGCAACAACTTGGTCAAAAATTTCATCAATTTTGAGGTTACGCATTCGATCTAATTTTGCGGTTGCACAAAACTTGCAATCCAAACTACAACCCACTTGAGATGAAACGCAAGCAGTGGTGCGATCTTTTACTGGAATTAAAACAGATTCCACTACCCGGCCATCAAAAAGCTGAATCGCGTTTTTAATGGTTCCGTCTTTGCTTCGCTGTTGCTGATCAACAGCAATATGATTGATGGTAAAATGTTCGTCCAAAAAAGCACGGGTCTCCTTCGAAAGGTTGGTCATTTTATCGAACTGATGAATGCCTTTATTCCACAACCATTGATAGACTTGTTTTCCTCGAAAAGCTTTATCGCCTTGCTCTTTGAAAAATTCTTGTAGTTCCTCTGAGGAATAAGCACGGATATCTTTTTTGGTTGCCGTCATCTGTTTATTTAGATAACAAGCATTGCATCACCATAGGAATAGAAGTTGTATTTCTCTTTCACAGCCACCGCATAAGCTTCCTTAATAAAGTCTGGATCTGCAAAAGCAGAAGCCATCATCAATAACGTTGATTTTGGTGTATGGAAATTTGTGATCATGCAGTTTGCTATGGAAAAATCAAAAGGTGGGAAAATAAATTTATGGGTCCAACCTCGGTAGGTGTTCAATGTTTTCTGTGAAGAAACTGAACTTTCTAACCCGCGCATTACGGTTGTACCAACGGCACAAATTCTTCGCTTACTCTTTAGCGCATTATTGACGATATCAACCGCTTCTTGTTCAATGATCAATTCTTCTGAATCCATCTTGTGCTTAGACAAATCTTCAACCTCAACAGGATTAAATGTACCTAAACCAACATGGAGTGTGAGTTCTGCCAAGTCGACACCTTTGATCTCAAGACGCTTCAATAAATGTTTAGAAAAGTGCATCCCAGCTGTAGGGGCTGCAACTGCTCCTTCATTTTTTGCGTAAATGGTCTGATACCGTGTTTTGTCTTCTGGTACAGGATCACGTTTTATGTATTTGGGAAGAGGTGTCTCGCCCAATTGTTTTAGTTTTTTTCTAAACTCCTCATAGGAACCGTCAAAAAGAAAACGCAGGGTTCTTCCGCGAGAAGTTGTGTTGTCAATTACCTCTGCTACTAAACTATCGTCGTCGCCGAAATAGAGTTTATTTCCAATACGAATTTTTCGTGCTGGATCAACCAACACATCCCAAAGGCGTTGTTCTTCATTTAGTTCGCGCAATAAAAACACTTCAATACGTGCTCCTGTTTTCTCTTTATTCCCAAACAAACGTGCTGGAAAAACCTTGGTGTTGTTCAACACCATTACGTCACCTTCATCAAAATAATTTATGATGTCTTTGAACTGGTGGTGTTCGATGGTTCTTTTTTCACGGTTCAAAACCATTAAACGAGATTCGTCACGGTTTTCTGCTGGAAATTCTGCCAATAATTCTTCTGGCAATTCAAAATTGAAATCAGATAGTTTCATATAGAGTGATTATGCTGCATTCGGTTTTATCGAATGCCAGCGGCAAATATACGTTCTGGAGATAGGCCTTGTCAAGTAAATGAAGGTATTTCCCTTGACTATTTTTCAACTATCTGAAAGCCAGTGCGCTGCATGTCTTCCCAAAAACCTGGATAGGACTTTGTCACTACCTCAGCTTCATTAATCTCAAGTGGAACCTTTAATCCAAGAGGGGCAAAAGCCATGGCCATTCGATGATCGTGATAGGTGTCGATCGCTTGTCCTTTTTGAAAATTCTGTATAGAGGAAAGATGAAGACTGTCGTTGGTTACTGTAATGTTGGCACCCAACTTACTCAACTCTTTTTCCAAGGCCAATAGGCGATCCGTTTCTTTAATTTTTAGGGTATGCAAGCCTGTTAGCACACATTCTACCCCTAAACCATAACAACTTACAGCTATTGTTTGCGCAATATCTGGCGCTTCAACCAAATCCATTTCAAGGCGTGCAGGTAAAACAAACCCCTTTTCTTTTTTTAGACTTAACCCCTCCTTTCCAAAATGATGTGTAACGCCAAGTTTTTGATAAATATCGAGTAAAACTCTATCTCCCTGCAGGCTGTCTTCTCGATAACTTGATAAAATAATCTCTCCTTCCTCACAAAGTGCAAGGCAGCTGAACCAATAAGAGGCAGAACTCCAATCAGATTCTACGATTTGTTCCTGAGGAACAATGACTGCCTGATGAGGAACTCGAATTGTTGTTTTGTCAAAGCTAGTTGACACCCCAATTCGCTCTAAAAGAGCAAGCGTCATTTTTATGTAAGGCAAAGAAGTAATCTCTCCCTGAAGGTGCAACACTAGACCCTTGGTCAACTTGGGCGCAACCAACAACAAGGCCGAAATATACTGGCTGCTTATATTGGCCGGCAAGCTAACTTCTCCACCCTCCAATTGTTTCCCCAGTATGCGCAATGGAGGATACCCCTGCTTTTGGTCATATGAGACGGAAGCTCCCAATGAATTCAGAGCATCAACCAATAAACCTATAGGGCGTTCTTGCATGCGTTTTGATCCCGTCAATACAATTGAACTATCTGTTTTTGTGGCAAAATATGCCGTTAAAAAGCGCATGGCAGTTCCGGCGTGGTGAATATCTTTCAATTCGTCATTGGATCCTAAGGCCTTGGCCATAGCGACAGAATCATCAGAATTTGAGGCATTTTCAATGCTTAGTTGTGGGTACAAAGCTTGCAATAATAACAAGCGGTTTGTTTCACTTTTTGAACCGGTAATGACGAGTTTGGTCGCAATGTTTTTAGTACTATGATCTACGGCTAATTGCATGGACAGCGATCTATTTTAATTTTTGATTATTGTGATGTCGGTCGTGATCACGTTCGGTTTTTATATTGAGTTTTTTATCAAAAGATGCCTGTAAATCAACACCCGTTTGATTGGCTAAACACAGAACTACAAACAAAACATCGGCCAATTCTTCACCAAGGTCCTTGTCTTTATCGCTTTCTTTTTCGCTTTGCTCTCCATACCTACGTGCAATGATGCGAGCTACTTCTCCCACCTCTTCGGTCAATTGCGCCATATTGGTTAGCTCGTTAAAATATCGAACACCGTGGGTTTTAATCCAATTGTCGACGACGGTTTGTGCGTTTTGAATGTCCATAGGATACGTTTTTACAAAATTACGCTAAGTTTAATTATCTCCAAGAAATGATTAAAGGTATTCTTCAATGACCCCTAAACAGTTGACCACAAGGCAATGTTCATGAAGAGGCTCCTCATGACTGTTAAAATGTATGGCTTGCATACCCAAAGTTAGTGCCCCAGCAATATCCGCTTCGTAACTATCGCCAATCATGAGTGCTTTTTGGGGTGTTGAAGCTGCGAGCGAAAGTGCCTGTTTAAAAATAGCTGAATCTGGTTTTTTAATTCCTGCTTTTTCAGCCGTAAGAACGACGTCAAAAAAACCTGCGATGCCAGAATTTTCCATTTTCTTTTGTTGTACCTGCTCAAACCCGTTGGTAATTATATGTAAACGATATTGTTTCTGCAACTTTTCAAGCAAAGACAAGGTACCTGGAAACAAGTGAGTGTGCGTAGACAATTGATCGATATAAGCATCGGAAATACGGTGGATAACCTCATCGCCCTGCGGATATCCTACAGATTCAAATGTTTTTTGCAAGCGCACAAAACGCAACTCTTCCGTTGTTATGGTGTTTTCTCTGTATAATTTCCAATAAGCATGATTAATGGGCGCATAGGCAGTCATAAATACCTGAGCGGAAAAAGGAAAGTTATAGGGGGGTAATATATTCTCAAAAGTCGCCGCAGAGTTGGTTTCAAAATCCCAGAGAGTGTGATCTAAATCAAAGAATATATCGGTGATTTTATCTTTTTTTATCATGTGCTTGAAGATAAGAAATAAACACCGATCGTAGGGCTTCATTTTCTTTAGAATTCTCTAGCACTTTATTACTAATGGCAAAGCAATGTACTGCTGATGCCAAAGACAAGTTTTCTTCAAACTGTTGCAGTTGCCTGATGACATCAACGGGGGTAAATTCACTAAAGGCATTTTCGCTTGCAACCACAGGGTAAACCATTAAGGGAGTAGACATTTCATTGGCAAGATCGTAATACAAAAACGGAACGGCTGTACTTGCTCTATACCCAAACACCATAGAATAACCAAGACTAAAATCAGCTGTAACTTCTTCTGCCAAGAGACTGCGATAGGTTTCATCAACGGTTGTTACACCCCAGGCAAATCGTATGTTATTCACTGATCTGTGGATCAAAGCATTTAAACCATTTCGCTCATTTCGCAATTGTTTTACAACAGTTCGCGATGGGTAGGAAGCCAAAAGAGATACTTCAAAATAGTCTGCAACGCCTTTAATCAAACTCTGAAAAGAAGCATTCATCGTTGATATTCCCCTGTCTAAGTAGGATTCTTTGGAAAACAAAAAAAAGAACCTCAGTGAAAATGGCATTTTATAAAACAAGGAAGTAAACTCTTCAAAGGTATTCCAAGGGTCGTTTCGCAATCCTAATAAAACCAATGGATGCTCGACCATCTCCCATAGGTTAAGCTGAAAAACAGATTTGCACCATTGGTACACGTTGCTAAAAAAAGACTTATTGCTGTATTTAAATGGTGAAACAACCTCAATCAAAGGAAGAAATTTTTCTTTTCGCTCTTTAGGTACGGTAAGTTCTGGAAAGCTTGCTTTTAATTCCTCGTAGAAAGCTGCTATCCAGTGATCGACCAATGGGGTTTGAAGAAACTTTTTCTCATGCGCCAAACTCTGTTCCGCTAAATATCGTCCAAACGCATCTTTAACATGCGGCAAATATTCTTCATAACGTGTGATCAAATAAAAAGAAGCCGCAAAAAGATCAAAAGGCAATTTTGATTTATCGCCTACTTCAAAAAAACAAGGATGGCCCTTCCATTGGTTCATTTTTATATCCACTTCTTGAATCCCTTGTTCAAACAACAAATCAGTTGCTTCAATAAAAAATTCATTTCCCAAAGGAGTTTTACCGTAACTCATTTTGGGTCCTGCATGAGCAATAAATGTATCCAAAGTTGTGGTAAAACTAAACGTTAACCCCAAAGCAGTTTCAAAAACATGCTTAAAGGCATAGTCAAGTCGAGGTGTGATTTTTTGGCAAAAGACCAGTAACATTACAACATATTTTCGTCGGCAAAGCTAAAGTAGCCATTTTCAGATACAATTAAATGATCGAGCAATTGAATGTCAATAACTTTGGCGCCTTTTTGAATTTTAGCGGTCAATTGTTTATCTGCCTGGCTAGGTCGAAGATTTCCCGTGGGATGATTGTGGGCCAAAATGAGTGCTGTTGCTCCAACCTCTAGGGCTTTTTTCAAGACCAAGCGCACATCTACCGTGGTTGAAGCGATGCCTCCTTTACTCAAGCATTGATGGCTAATTACCCTGTTTTGATGATTTAAATAGGCAACCCAAAACTCTTCATGTTGTAAGAAACTCAATACGGGCTGAAAAAGCTGATACACATCTTTACTCTGTGTGCACTGCAACTGTTCCTTCGGCGTTTCTAGCTGAATTCGTTTACCAATCTCCAACGCCGCCTTAATTTTTACTGCTTTGGCTGGACCAATCCCTTTCCAATCCATTAATTTTTCAAGAGCGATACCATGCAATTTCACCATGTTATTATCAACTGACGCTAGTAAACGTTGCATGAGATGCACGGCAGATTCTCCTTGGTTTCCGCTACCAATTAACAAGGCTAACAATTCTGCATTTGAAAGTGATTGCGCTCCTTTTTCGAGCATTTTTTCTCGAGGGCGATCATCTTTAGACCATTCGCGTATGGTAAAATGTGTAGGTTTTTCTGACATGATTTGGGTTATTTTAATACATTCGTTCAGCACTAGTAAAATACACATTTTATGCAATATCCACCCAGTCATCATCAAGAGGAACGTTTTCAGAATATCATTAACCTCATACAAGCCTATCCGTTGGCTACCATTAACAGCTGTTTACACAATAAAATTGAAAGCAGCCATACACCATTAATCTACCAACCAAATAATGGTCTTGGCGAATTGATTGGACACTTGGACAAATACAATCCGCAATTGACTCATTTTCGTGCAAATGAAGAAGTACAGCTCATCTTTAATGGACCGCAAGTATACATCTCTCCTTCGGTTTACAACACGACACAACTCCCCACCTGGAACTATTTCAAAGCGCACCTAAAAGGGCGGGTAATTCTGGAAACAGATCAAGAAAAAGTAAAACAAAGTTTAATCAATATGACGGCTTTCTTGGAAGGGAATAATCCCAATTATGTATTGGAAGCTAATAATCCGCGCATGGCAAATGCATTGGATTATATTGTAGGTTTTCGCATTGTCATTGACGCATGGGAAGGGAAATATAAAATCTCGCAAGACAAACGAAAAGAGGACCGTGCGTTGGCAAAGCAAGCCATGATTATGGACGCCCAAAAAACAGAAAAGGCGATCGATTTATTGTACAGTGCGCACCTTACAAAACCTAAGCAATAGCAGAGGAAAGCAATGCCCAATCCAAGCCGCCATAATTCCCAGAGCTCATCATCAACAAGACAGACCTATCGTAGTTCTTCTCTAACAGATAGCGGTGTAAGGAAGCTGGATTCGTAAACACTTGTAGTTCGGTAAGACCAAAAGCAGCTTTGATCTCTTCTGTAGCTATTGCTGGTCGGCCTTTAATTTTCAAGGCTTCAGGATCGTAAAAAACAATGGCTTCATCTAAAGCAGTTAAACTGTCTTTATAATTGGGTAAAAATTCTGGATCAAGACTACTATAGGTGTGTAACTCCAAGCATCCAATATTCGTGAAACCTTCAAACTGTTTAGTTACCGCCTTAACTGTTGCAGTCACCTTACTGGGCGCGTGCGCAAAATCTTTGAAGAGATAAGAAGATTTTCCTTCTGCCACTCGCTCTAAACGTTTTGCTGCTCCTTTAAAACTTTCAATGGCCTCATAGAAGTCCATTTCGTCTACCCCCATAAGCTGACAAATCCATTTTGCGCCGGCCAAATTGGAGAGGTTATGATCCCCAAAAACTGACAAAGGCAAATCGCCTTCTTCTGTTTGGAGGTAGGTTACTCCCTGCTCAATTATTGCCGCAGGCTTTTGATAGCTTTGCCTACGAATGGTGTTTTCACTTTGCAAAATCAGGCGGGTCAATACAGTATCTTCTTTATTATAAACAACTGCACCACCCGGCACAATGGTTTCAATATATTTTCGGAATTGATCTTCATAGTCTGTCAATGTTGGAAAAACATTGATGTGATCCCAAGCAATCCCAGAAATCAGCGTAACATGCGGTTTATACCACAAAAATTTAGGCTGAAGATCAACGGGAGAAGAAAGGTACTCATCGCCTTCAATCAACATAAAATCATTTGAATCTGTTAGGTGAACCATGGTATCGAAACCTTCGAGTTGAGCACCTACCATAAAATCTACTTCAATATCATGGTAATTCAATACATGTAGTACCATGGCGGTGATTGATGTTTTTCCATGACTTCCTGCAATAACGACACGTGTTTTCGTTTTGCTTTGTTCGTATAAAAACTCTGGATAGGAGTAAATTTTAACACCAAGTGCCTGCGCTGCAAGAAGCTCAGGATTATCTTTTTTGGCGTGCATTCCCAGAATCACACCATCTAGTTCGGGAGTAATTCGAGTTTCATCCCACCCCAATTCGACGGGGAGTAATCCTGCCTTTTCAAGGCGCGACTTTGAAGGTTCAAAAATAGCATCGTCGCTACCTGAGACCTCACAGCCCTTTGCCTGCAGAGCTAGTGCAAGATTATGCATTGCACTTCCGCCAATCGCAATAAAATGTAGTCGTTTCATAATGAACTCCAGTGGGTTTGTTTAAAAAATTTGGCTTGCTCAAAGTTAGGATTAATTTCCAAGGCTTTACTTATCCATTTTTGTGCTTCCGCATCTTCCGCTTGCAATACATGCAATTGAGCTTTGCGAAAATAAGCCCACTCAATAGGCATGTTATAGAAGGGGGTTTGATTTTTAATAAAATAATCAATCGCACATATACCAATAGGAGCAGCAATTCCATTGTGTGCGCTTATTTCGGCAATTTTATAGGGAAAATTCATTGATTTTGACGCGAAGAATTCAGGCAAATCAATTCCGCAAAAATTCTTTTCAATCAACAAGTCAAAGCCTTTTGTATAATATGTCATTGCTTTTATATCATCCGCAAGGGTTTTGGCAATATACCCCTGAGCAAAATACCCCTGAACAGGGCTTAGCTGTTCTAATTTAAAAGCAAGTTCTTTGGCTTTATCTATGCCTCCACCCAAGAGAGAGGGCACCATACACAACGCTTCTATGTAGGCCTCATAGCTTGGCACAAAACTCGGATCTGTTTTAATTGATTGATCAAAGTTTTTCAGCATGGCTTTTACATTCGGGATTGAAAATAGTGGATTTGTTTGAAGAGCAATGATACCATTTGTTCCCGCAATCAAATAAAATAATTCTGCACTTTCGCCAACCAAAATAAGTTTTTCTTGCAAAGCAGCCAACACATCTTTCTGCTCTTTGTAAACAGACGCAAGCGCTATTTTTTGCTCGACTTTTTCCAATGGAATAGCCTCACTATTCAGCACTCCTTTAATTTGGAATTCATACAGCTTCCTTTTGGTCGTATCACTTTCAAGAAAGGGAGGACTTTCTTGTGCAAAACAAAAAACAGCCGTAAAAAATAAAAAAAGAAATCCCTTTATTCGATTGGTTCGTTGATCAACGCCCATAATTTATCCTTTAATTCAATCATGCCCATTTGGCTCACCGAAGAGATCATCATATGTGGAAGATCACCAAAACTATCGTTCATTTCTTTGGCGTATTCCGCTTTCAATTCTTCATCCAGAAGATCGCATTTGGACAAGACAATCATGTAATTTTTATCCAATAATTCGGGATTGAACTCTTGAAGTTCGCTCCGCAAAATCTCAAATTCTTTTTTGACATTTTTGGTGTCAGCAGGGATAAGATACAACAAGACTGAATTTCGCTCAATATGTCTGAGAAAGTAATGTCCTAATCCTTTTCCTTGGGCAGCACCTTCAATAATTCCAGGAATATCCGCCATCACAAAAGAACGGTAATCGCGGTATTGAACGATGCCCAAATTAGGTTTTAAGGTAGTGAATTCATAATCAGCAATCTTTGGTTTTGCCGAGGTAAGGGCTGCTAAAAGGGTCGATTTACCGGCATTGGGGAAGCCAACTAAGCCAACATCGGCCAAGACTTTCATCTCTAAGGTGATTTCCATTTCGCTTCCTTTTATTCCAGGTTGCGCATATCGTGGGGTTTGACGTGTTGGCGATTTAAAATGCCAATTCCCTCGACCTCCTAATCCGCCTTCAAGTAAAATCACTTCTTGATCCTTCTCTGTAATTTCAGTAATCACCTCCCCCGTTTCAGTATTTTTAACCAGTGTGCCAAGCGGCACATCAACAAAAATATCTTCGCCTTGGGCACCAGAACTTCTGTTTTTACTCCCATGCTCTCCATGACCAGCAGAAAAACTTCGCTTAAATTTAAAGGTGAAAAGCGTCCATAGGTTAGGGTTTCCACGTAAAATAATGTGTCCACCTCTTCCTCCGTCTCCCCCATCTGGGCCTCCTTTGGTGATGTATTTTTCTCGGTGTAAATGCGTAGAGCCTTTTCCACCATTACCAGAATGAATCCTTAATTTAACGTAGTCGACGAAATTTCCTTCGGTCATAAAATGGGCTTAAAGTGCGTCAATAGCGGTCATCAAACGCGCTGTTATTTCCTCAATTGATCCAATTCCATTGATGCTATGAAACTTATTTTGGGCAGTATAAAATGCACGCAACGGGGCAGTTTTTTGGTTGTATTCGTCAAAACGATTACGAATCTTGCTTTCGTCCTGATCATCTGGACGACCGCTGGTTTCTCCTCTTTTTAATAGACGTTCCACCAATTCATCATCTGTTGCTTCAAGGGCAATTGTTCCAGAAATGGACATTTCTTTTCTCTCTAAAAAAGCATCTAAGCTTTTTGCTTGGGCTTCTGTTCTTGGAAAACCATCGAAAATAAATCCTTTTGCTTCTGGGTTTTTCTCCACCTCAGCTTCCAACATGTTTATGGTTACCTCATCTGGAACAAGGTCGCCTTTGTCCATATAAGACTGTGCCAATTTCCCAAGATCTGTAGCGTTCTTGATGTTGTAGCGGAAAACATCTCCGGTCGAGATATGAACCAATTTATAGTGCGATTTTAAAAACTCAGCTTGTGTGCCTTTTCCAGCTCCAGGTTTTCCGAAGAGAACTAAATTAATCATAGTTTATATTTATTGATGCAAAGATACCTAAAATAAGCCTTTTTTCTATTGAGGTTTACCAATCAAAGATATATGTGTATTTTTGTGGAAAAGATTTATGCAATACTTCTCTTCCACAGCGAAATTAGGGATTTTAGGCGGAGGCCAATTGGGCAAAATGCTCTTATACACCACACGCAAGTGGGACATTACAACACACGTGTTAGATCCAAGTCAGAGTGCTCCTGCTAAATTAGCCTGTGACCACTTTACCCAAGGAGATTTCAAAGATTACCAAACAGTCTATGATTTTGGTAAAAACCTCGATGTCATCACAATCGAAATCGAACATGTCAATACAGAGGCGTTGCATCAATTGGAAAAGGAAGGTGTGCAGGTATATCCAAGTGCAGCGACCCTAGAGTTGATTCAAAATAAAGGCGTACAAAAAGATTTTTATCAACACAACAATATTCCCACCTCAAAACACCAACGTTTTGAAAACAATGTAGTTCTTGCTCAAGCCATCGAAACAGGTAAACTTAGCTTCCCATTTGTATGGAAAGCAGCTCTTATGGGTTATGACGGCAATGGCGTTAGTATTATTCGCTCTGAAAAAGACATCAATCAATTGACTGACCAAGAATGCATAGTAGAACAATTGGTTCCTTTTACCCACGAGTTGGCAGTCATTGTAGCACGAAGTTCAACAGGTGAAATAAAAACTTATCCAGTGGTGGAAATGGAGTTTCATCCAGAGGCAAATCAAGTTGAATATGTACTTTGTCCTGCGCGAGTCAGCGAGGAAATAAAAGAAAAAGCAACCGCAATAGCCATCAAAACTGCTGAAGCATTTTCGCATGTTGGACTGCTGGCAGTAGAATTATTCCTTACTGAAGAAGGCGAAATTTTAGTCAACGAAGTTGCTCCTCGTGCACACAATAGTGGACACCTCACCATAGAAACATCATTGACTGATCAGTTTGAACAACACATCCGCGCAGTACTTGGCCTGCCACTTGGCAGCACCAACGCAATTATTGCCGGTGTCATGGTAAACCTTGTTGGCGCAGAAGGGCACTCAGGTCCCGTACACTACAACAACATCGAACAGGCATTGGCTATAGAAGGTGTTACCCCCCATATTTACGGAAAGAAAGACACACGCCCTTTTCGCAAAATGGGACACGTTACTATTGTCAATAATGACATTAATATTGCCCGCGAAGAAGCGGAAAAAGTAAAAAAAATAATCACTGTAATCTCAAACTAATGGCACAGGTAGGAATTATCATGGGAAGCGAATCTGACTTACCCGTAATGCAAGCAGCAATCGATGTATTAACCGAGTTAAAAATTGAACATGAGGTCGACATTGTTTCTGCCCATCGCACTCCAGAAAAAATGATGCGCTATGGACAACAGGCACATCTACGCGGAATTAAAGTAATTATTGCTGGAGCCGGTGGAGCTGCACATTTACCCGGAATGGTAGCCTCTCTTAGTCCTTTACCCATTATTGGCGTTCCTGTAAAATCCAGCAATTCGATCGATGGCTGGGATTCAGTTTTATCCATCCTTCAAATGCCAGGAGGAGTACCCGTTGCAACGGTTGCGCTTAATGGAGCAAAGAATGCAGGTATTCTTGCGGCACAAATCATTGGCACCTCAGACAGCATTGTATTAGATCGAATCGTTGCCTATAAAGAAGCATTAAAAACAAAAGTTATTGCTTCCTCCAAAAAATTAAACCCCTAAATTACTACCATTGAAAAACCCTTTGTTGGTCGATTTTTCGACTCCTTTTGCAACGCTTCCATTTGAACAAATCAAAACAGAAGATTTCCTTCCTGCCATTACACATGAAATTGAGGTAACCCTGAAAGAAATTGAAACAATTTGCACTAAGCCCGAAGAACCAACTTTTGAAAACACCCTCGAAGCTATTGAAAAAAGCGGAGCCAAATTAGGGATAGTTTCTGGCGCACTCTTCAACCTCAACAGTGCAGAAACCAGTGCAGAGTTACAGGAAATTACGCAAAAAGCAGCACCCTTACTAACAAAGCTACAAAACGACATCCGTTTAAATGCGACTTTATTTGAGCGCATTAAAACTGTTTTCGAAGGAAATACGGATGCATTATCGACCGAGCAAAAAACATTACTTGAAAAAGAGTACAAAGGGTTTGTTCGAAACGGTGCTTTATTGAATGAAGAAGAAAAGAATACTTTACGAGATATCGATCAACAACTGGCAAAATTAAGTTTGAATTTTGGCGAACATGTACTGGCCGACACCAACGCATATTCTCTACATATCACTGAGGAAGAAGACCTTAGAGGTCTCCCTGAAAGCGCTATTGGAATGGCCAAACAAATGGCAGAAGCTAAGCATTTAGATGGCTGGCTTTTTACACTTGACTACCCAAGTTATGTGCCCTTTATGACCTATGCAGAAAACAGAGAATTGCGCAAACAAATGAGCCATGCTTTTGGGCACCGCGGATTTCAGCAGAACGAAAACAATAACGAAGAAATCATTCTCTCCATTGTAAAGTTAAAACACCAGCGTGCCGCGCTTCTTGGCTACGAATCACATGCTGCTTTTGTCTTGGAAGAACGCATGGCCAAAGACGAAGAAACAGTCGTAGCATTTTTAAATGATTTAAAAGAAAAATCTTACCCAAAGGCGAAACAAGAATGGGAAGAAATTCTCAAATTTGGAAAAGAACGATTGGGGTATAGCAAGGTTGAAAAATGGGATTCAAGCTTTATCTCTGAAAAAATAAAACAAGAACGATTTTCTTTCAATGAAGAGGAATTAAAACCCTATTTCTCTCTTCCAAAGGTACTCAAAGGCCTTTTTCATATCGTAGAAAAACTCTACGGATTAAGCTTCGAAATAAACCCAGACATTGAAGTATACCATCCTGATGTACTGGCCTATGAAGTAAAGAAAGAGGGTGCGTTTCACGCTGTTTTGTATGCAGACTTTCATCCAAGAGAAGGCAAACGAAACGGCGCATGGATGACCTCTTATCGCTCACAGAGCAAAGATCAACGACCACATATTTCTATTGTGTGCAATTTCTCTCCTCCCACAAAAGAAACACCTGCACTGCTTAGCTTCAACGAAGTAACTACCCTCTTCCATGAGTTTGGTCATGCTCTTCATGGCATGCTGGCCAACACCACCTATAGCGCCCTAAGTGGCACAAGTGTCTCTTGGGATTTTGTTGAATTACCCAGTCAAGTATTGGAAAATTGGTGCTACCAACCCGAGGCACTGGCCTTGTTTGCTAAGCACTATACAACCAATGAGTTGATTCCTCAAACCTATATTGATAAGATCATAAAGGCAGGACAATTCCAACAAGGGCTTCAAACCCTACGTCAGCTCAGTTTTGGCTTTTTAGATTTATCGTGGCACGGAAAAACCGGACCAACAATTACCAATGTAAAGGCACATGAAAAAACCGTAATGCAACCCTTCCAGTTTTCAGAAGACAGCCCAGAAAGTTGCATGAGCACGGCCTTTTCTCATATTTTTCAAGGAGGATATTCTGCTGGTTATTACAGTTACAAATGGGCAGAGGTCCTCGATGCAGATGCCTTTGAATTATTTCTTGAAAAAGGAATTTTCGATTCAGCAACAGCGCAATCTTTTCATGACCATGTTTTATCTAAAGGTGGCACCGAACACCCCATGGAACTCTATAAACGATTCCGAGGGAAAGAACCCAACCCAAAAGCATTGTTAAAAAGAGCTGGCTTGCTTGTTTAATTTTTGGCAGCTTCCCAAGACAAATATCCGCCGTCAAGTTCATAAATCTTGGAAAAACCCAAGGCTTTCATGGCAATGGCTGCGCGAGCGCTTCTTCCGCCTGATTTACAATAAATCAGTATGGGTTCATCTTTATCCAACTGATTGATCTCGAAAGGAAAATCCAAAGCAGTGACCGATATATTTACCGCATTGGGTAAAGCTCCTTGCTCAAACTCTTCAGGGGTTCGAACATCAACTAAAGTATAATTCTTCTCCATTAGAACAGTAAATTGATCTACAGATTGTAAACTGCTAATGGATTGAAGTATAAGAAAAAAGAAAAGAAAACGCATACTAAAAAGGTTTAATAAAATAGAATAAAACGCCCAATATTGGAATAGCCTCGACCCAAAATAAAGTGCTGTTTTTTGTGCTAGATGGCTGTATAACAAATAAGGCAACACCATAGGCAACAAGCATAGTGCCGAAAGCGTAGGCCTCTTGAAGAGTATGCTTAGTGTTTAAAGCCAACAAAACTCCCACAAGTACGAGTATACCATACCCTAGAAATTGTGTTTTTTTTCGTCCAATGAGCTGAGGAATTGTCCCTAAATCCAAATCATCTGTCGATGAATCACGTATCTCAAAAGGCAGGGTCGCAACAAACACCAACAGAAAACGTTCTGCAAAAAAGAGGTAGTGCGCCCAAGAAAAATGAGGCTCTTTTAGCAACGGAAAAACAGCTGTAAGCAAGGTCCAACAGAGTGCGACAATAAATATCTTGATGCCATATCGATTGCGAAGATTTTTATTTCTTCTCGGAAAAGGAATGGCATAAGCCAAGCAAAAAAGAAAGCAAAGCAAAAGCAATAATTGCTCTTGCATATTAAGCCCAAAAAATAAAAAGCCACCATAAATAAGAGCCAATAAATACAGTACCACATAAATATGAGGCAATGACTGCTTTATGTAAACAAAAGGATAATAACGAATACCATTGTAGGCTAAAAATGAAAGGCACAAAATCAATTGCCACGGAGCAGAGGACAAACTTAAACCCCATTGACTGTGGGTCAATGCATAAAAACAGAGTACCATCAATGCTACATGAAAGTTACCTTTTACATACTCCCGTAAGATTTGCTTTACCACCCTCATTGGGCAAAATTAGCGAAAGTGTTTATAAGTTGATGTATGGGGTTGAAAACTTCTCTAAAACTGTCTGCAAATAGCATTATTCTATCAAAATTATTAAAGTAAATTTGCTCAAAAAAGTAGCTTATGTTTGCGAACAGACACTTAGGTCCAAATGAAAAGGAAAGAGCACAAATACTTAAAACTATTGGTGTAGATAGTATTGCTACACTCATCGATGAGACAATACCGGCAGATATCCGTTTAGCTAATCCGCTGGATTTACCCGAAGGTATTTCAGAGTATGCTTATCAAAAAAAGATTCAGCTGCTTTCCAATAAAAACAAACTCTACGACAACTATATCGGGATGGGATATCATCCTGCTATCGTACCAGCGGTAATACAACGTAATATCCTAGAAAATCCAGGATGGTACACCGCCTACACCCCCTATCAAGCTGAAATTGCACAAGGTAGACTAGAGGCTTTATTCAACTACCAAACGGTGGTAACTGACTTGACCGGGATGGAATTGGCCAACGCATCTTTATTGGACGAAAGTACGGCAGCTGCAGAAGCAATGAGTCTTCTCTTCGCTGTTCGCACAAGGGAGCAAAAGAAAAGCAATGCCAATCAATTTTTTGTTGCAGAGAACACCCTCCCACAAACCCTAGCACTACTGCGTACCCGAGCAACACCTGTTGGTATTGAAATCATACTTGGAAACGAAAACGACTTTACACCAAGTCCAGAATATTTTGGCGCTTTTTTCCAGTATCCCGGCAAAAATGGTGCAATTATAGATTTACCCAGTCTTGTAGAACGGGCAAAGAGTCAAGAGATCAAAACAGTTATCGCTGCTGATTTATTATCGCTCACCCTGTTAGAAGCTCCAGGTAAATACGGTGTTGATGTTGTTGTGGGAACCACGCAACGTTTTGGTATTCCGTTGGGTTATGGCGGTCCTCATGCTGCCTATTTTGCTACCAAGCAAGCTTATAAAAGAAATATCCCAGGCCGCATCATTGGTCAAACCAGAGACATGGATGGGAAACCTGCACTTCGCATGGCACTTCAAACAAGAGAGCAACACATAAAACGCGATCGTGCTACCTCGAATATATGTACCGCTCAAGTTCTGTTGGCAGTAATGGCTGGAATGTATGCCGCCTACCATGGACCAGAAGGATTGAAAGGAATTGCTGAAGAAATTCACAACAAAACCAAACGCCTAGAATCTATTTTAAATGGCTTAGGTATACAACAAAACAACAACGCTTTCTTCGACACACTTCATGTTAATGTGGAGGCAAAAAAACTGCAAAGCATTGCACTTGAAAACGAAATCAATTTATTTTATCCTGATGCTTCCTCAGCCACAATTTCTTTAAACGAGGCGACAACCCCCGAAGATTTCGAAAAATTAGTCAGTGTTTTTTATGCTTATGCTGAAAAAGAAGTTCCCGAAACTACGGTAAACGCTGAACGCATTCCAACAAACCTAAAACGGGAAAGCCCTTTCATGACACATCCTGTTTTCAACTCCTATCATTCTGAGACAGCCCTCATGCGTTACATCAAAAAATTGGAGCGAAAAGATCTAGCCTTAAATCATTCTATGATTTCGCTAGGTTCGTGCACCATGAAACTAAATGCAGCAAGTGAGATGTTACCCCTAAGCTCTCCTCAATGGGGAAGCCTTCACCCATTTTCTCCACTAGATCAAGTGGAAGGTTATCAAGAAGTGCTCAACGCCTTAACACATCAACTAAATATTGTGACAGGTTTTGCAGCAACATCTCTTCAGCCCAACTCTGGTGCGCAAGGAGAATATTCTGGATTAATGGTGATTCGTGCCTACCATTTATCGCGCGGTGATAATCATCGTGATGTTTGTATCATTCCTGCCTCTGCGCACGGAACAAACCCAGCTTCAGCAGTGATGGCCGGAATGGAGGTTGTGGTAACCAAAACCGACGAAAGAGGAAACATTGATTGGGATGATCTTCAAGAAAAAGTCCTTGAACACAAAGATCGCTTGTCTGCACTAATGGTAACCTATCCATCCACCCATGGGGTGTTTGAAGCGAACATTAAAAGTATTACCGCATTAATTCATGAACACGGCGGACAAGTTTACATGGACGGTGCCAATATGAATGCCCAAGTTGGACTAACCAGCCCAGCAGCTATTGGTGCAGATGTATGCCACTTAAACTTACACAAAACTTTTGCCATTCCTCATGGTGGAGGTGGACCTGGAGTTGGTCCAATTTGTGTTGCCGCACATTTAGCTCCATTCTTGCCTACAAACCCAATCATTCCCACTGGAGGAGAGCAAGCCATTGAAGCCATATCTGCCGCCCCTTGGGGGTCTGCACTGGCTTGTCTAATTTCATATGGATACATAGAAATGCTTGGAAGTGAAGGACTACAGCAAGCAACTGAAATTGCGATCCTAAACGCCAACTACATCAAAGAAAGAATAGACGGTGCTTACCCAGTACTCTATGTGGGAGACCATGGGCGTTCCGCGCATGAGCTCATTATTGACTTACGTCCGTTCAAAGAGAAAGGGATTGAAGTAGTCGATGTCGCAAAACGATTAATGGATTACGGCTTCCACGCCCCAACTGTATCGTTTCCCGTTGCTGGTACCATGATGATTGAACCGACTGAAAGCGAGAACTTGGCTGAAATCGATCGTTTTTGTGATGCGATGATTTCCATTGCTGCAGAAATTGCATCAAGCGATCATCACGACCAAAACAGCCTTCTAAAGAATGCACCGCATACTTTAGAAATGGCCACAGTCGACGAATGGACCTTTAACTACAGCCGAAAAAAAGCATTATATCCACTTGCATTTGTACGAGAAAATAAATTTTGGCCCACTGTTAGACGTGTAGACGAAGCCTTTGGAGATCGTAATTTAATCTGTAGCTGTCCGTCTGTTGAGTCGTATTCAAATAACTAATTATCAGCTTTTTACTTATTTTTATACGCATAAAAGAAAGGATTAAAAGACCGTTGAATATCGTTCGTGTTTTTATCGATTTATCTAACAATGCTTTGCAAATGATACATTTGAAATGAAATTGCTTTAATTATGAATATTTCTATTTCAGGTACAGGAAGAGCGGTTCCTACTTCCATCCAGAAAAACAGTGACTTTTTATCACATCAATTTTTAGATGAGAAAGGAGTAGCGTTTTCAAACGATAATGCAGAAATTATCGAAAAGTTTTCTTCCATTACAGGGATAGAAGAACGTCGCTATGCGCCTGATGAAATAAACTCATCTGACCTCGCCACTGAGGCTGCAGCCAAAGCAATTGCTGCTTCAGGAGTGGACCAAGAAACCATTGATTACATCATTGTAGCGCACAACTTTGGAGATACACCAGCAGGATCATGTCAATCCATGGCGCTGCCAAGCATTGCATCAAAGGTGAAAACAAACCTGAATATTATCAACCCCAATTGTGTTGCCTACGACCTTTTATTTGGTTGTCCAGGATGGGTAGAAGGTGTAGTCCAAGCAACGGCATTTATCAAAGCTGGTATGGCAAGCAAATGTTTGGTTATTGGAGCAGAAACGCTCTCACGTGTCGTTGACCCATCTGACCGCGATTCAATGATTTTTGCCGACGGTGCTGGAGCCACCATGATTGAAAATACAGACGACGGCGGATCTTTACTTTCACACAAAACAGTCACCTACACCTCGAACAATGAAATTGACATCTTGAACTACGATCAATCCTATGATCCTAACAACAAGAACAATTACATCAAAATGAAAGGACGCAAGGTATATGAATTTGCACTTTTACATGTACCACAAGCCATGAAAGCTTGTATGGATGCTTCTGGTGTTCCCATCGAAAATTTGAAAAAAATATTCATTCATCAAGCAAACATGAAAATGGACGAAGCTATTGTGAAGCGATTCTTTCGACTGTATAAACACAGCGCTCCAGAGAATGTTTTACCCATGAATATTCAAACTCATGGTAACAGTTCTGTTGCTACTGTTCCCACGCTATATGACCAAGTAATTAACAATGATCTTGAAAACCACAGTCTTGAAAAAGGGGATGTTGTTTTATTTGCTAGTGTTGGGGCAGGGATGAACATCAATGCAATTACCTACCGCGTTTAATTCTACTTCAACATTTATAATCCTATTTAAATTGGTGCTATAATCCTCTTAATTGTGTATTTTTAGGCATGGTAAAATTGCTTGAACACATCGGAAGATATTTTATTATGCTCCAAAAAACTTTTGGGAAATTCACCAAGTCTTCTGTCTTAAGAAAGCTCGTTGTTCGTGAAATCGATGACCTCATTATCGGATCACTCGGAATTGTTGCATTCATTTCCTTCTTTGTTGGGGGAGTTGTTGCCATCCAAACAGCCATCAATTCAGACAACCCCTTACTTCCAAAATACTTGGTTGGCTATGCCACGCGTCAGTCCATTATTTTAGAGTTCGCACCCACCTTTATCTCCATCATTATGGCTGGAAAAGTAGGCTCTTTTATCACCTCTTCAATTGGAACTATGCGCGTTACCGAACAAATTGATGCGCTAGAAGTCATGGGAGTAAACACCTACAACTATTTAATTTTCCCTAAGATTGCCGCAATGACACTCTATCCATTTATCATTGTAATTTCAATGTTTTTGGGGATTTTTGGAGGGTATTTTGCCTGCATTACTGGTGGCTTTTCTGCTCATGCAGATTTTGTAGAAGGCTTACAACTAGACTTTAATGCCTTCCATGTAACTTATGCATTCATCAAAACGTTTCTTTTCGCCATGCTTTTGGCTACCATCCCCTCTTATCACGGCTATTTCATGAAAGGTGGTGCACTTGGCGTAGGTAAAGCAAGTACCACGTCGTTTGTGTGGACTAGTGTTGCCATTATTTTAATGAACTCCTTTGTGACTAATTTTTTGCTGACCTAATGATTGAAATCAACAACCTTAAAAAATCGTTTGGTGAAAGCGAAGTTCTCAAGGGAATTTCCACCGTTTTTGAGCAAGGAAAAACCAATCTAATTATTGGTCAAAGTGGCTCTGGAAAAACCGTCTTTTTAAAATGTATTTTAGGACTTCACCAAGCAAGCGAGGGAGAAATTTTTTACAACAAGAAGCCAATCTCAAGTATGACAGAGAATGAACGATCTTTGCTGCGCCAGGACATGGGCATGGTCTTTCAAGGCAGCGCATTGTTTGATTCTATGACCGTAGAAGAAAATGTTATGTTTCCCATGCAAATGTTCACCGAAGCCCCAGCCGATGAAATTAGAGATCGTGCAAATTTCGCCATCAAACGTGTTAACTTGATTAATGCCAACAACAAACTTCCCTCAGAAATCTCAGGAGGAATGCAAAAAAGAGTTGCCATTGCAAGAGCTATTGTAATGAATCCTAATTATTTATTTTGCGACGAACCCAACTCTGGCTTAGACCCAAAAACAGCTATTTTAATCGATAACCTCATCCAAGAAATCACCCAAGAATACAAGATAACCACGGTAATCAATAGTCATGACATGAACTCTGTGATGGAAATTGGAGAGAAAATCATCTTTTTAAAAGATGGCGAAAAAAAATGGGAAGGAAGTAACAAAGAAATATTTAAAACCAACAATGCAGCAGTTACCGACTTTGTCTATTCTTCTGAGTTATTTAAAAAAGTACGCAAAGTTTACCTGGAAGAAAGTGAGTAGTTAAACAATCGAATCGTCGCCCAAGTCTTTTGCCTTATCGCGGAGTTGCTTAATACTTTGGCCGTCTCCTTTTGGGCAAATCAACAAGATATCTTCTTGATCAACAATCACAAAATCTTCCAATCCTTTAACGACAATAAGTTTATCCTTAGACGAATATACCATATTCCCTTTCGACTCTTGGGCTATTATTTTAGCATTGACCGACACATTCTCTTCTTTGCCTGGTGTCAATTGATCATACAATGAAGCCCAAGTACCAAGGTCATTCCAAGAAAAGCTTGCCTTAATCATTGAAATGTTTTGGGCCTTTTCTAGGATCGCATAATCAATCGAAATACTCTCCGCTTTTTGGTATTTTGCATCTAAAAACGCCTGCTCCTCTTTGGTTCCAAAAGTGGGAATACCTGCTTGAAAAAGCGAGAGCATGGCAGGTTGAAAGTTTTTAAATCCTTCCAACAAAACCTGGGTTGACCAGACAAAAATTCCAGAATTCCAAAAGTAATTACCGGCTCTAAAAAAATCGATAGCCTTTTCCTCAGAAGGCTTTTCTGTAAAGGTTGTAATGGAAGTAAATGGCTTGTCCTTATCTTCCACTTCCAAATAACCATAGCCTGTATGTGGACTGATTGGAGGTATTCCAAAAGTCAGTAACTCATTATGCAAAGAAGCATGGGTCAAGGCCTGTAAAACATCTTTCTTAAACAAAGGTAGGTCACCAATAAAATGATCGCTGGGCAAGACCACCGTGCACGCATTGGGATTTCGATCATGTATCTTCAAGGCTCCATACAACAAACATGGGGCTGTATTTCGCATTGCTGGCTCGCAAATGATGTGTTCCAACCCTATATTTGGTAATTGTTCTGTGACCAACGATTTATAACGTTCATTGGTTAGAACATAAATTTGATCCGGAGGAACAATTCCCTCTAGGCGATCAAACGTCTGTAGTAACAACGATCTTCCAACTCCGGTTAGATCGAGGAATTGCTTTGGAAAGGACGTCTTACTGGTTGGCCAAAAACGACTTCCCACGCCCCCAGCCATGATTAAAGCAAAGTTATTATTGATTTCGTTCATCTTCAATTCATTTGATTAGCTTCTGCGTTGGGCTGAAAAAGATACGTTTTTCCTGTTTTAATCTCCAGACACTCAAAACGCTTTCGACGTTGAACTCCTTTTTGAAAAACACGCCCATTGTCTAAACTAAATTTAACACCCTCAGGAAGTTCAAAGATAGCTTTTTTATGGGTGGGCGGATCGTACGTTTTTAGAGCAAGCCCTAGGTTTTGATCTGTATCACTACTTGCTTTGGGGTTTTTCAAATGTTGAGCAAAAACAGCCAACAAAGGTTGAGGGAATATTTCTTCCACCAAAAAAGGAACACTAACACTTCTAAAACAATTTTTCCATTCTTTGCCATGCGATTGAATTCGAAATCCATGGTTGATAAAAGCAACATGATGCCCCACCTCATGCAATAAAGTGATCAAAAAACGATAAGGGTTTTGCTGCTCATTGAGGGTTATTTGCACCCGTCCAGAAGGAAGTTTTCTAAAATCTCCATGCTTGGTTTTACGCTTTCCTACCACCTTGACATCTATGGGATATTGTGTCAATAGGGCATTGATTTTATCTTGTGCGGCAATCGGAATAAAATTTAAAAACTGCATGGTACAAATTAACTAGGGAGTACTGGAAGAAACTTGCAAAGTTTTTCCATTGTAATACTGATGACCTGTTAATCCAAAATTGAGCAAATAAGGAGCGAAGCCTGCAGCTGTAATCGGTGCCTCAAAACCAGGAAAGGCTTCAGCAAGCATTTGAGTTTGTACTGCCCCTAACGCAAGTACATTAAACTTAGGCCCAGATTCTTTGAACTCTTCTGCCCATAGTTCCGTTAGCGTAATGACTGCCCCTTTACTGCTGGAGTAAATGGATAAACCGGGGAATTTGGCACTCCCTTGAATTCCGCCCATACTACTTATACTAACGACATGACCACTAGAGGGAATTTGCGGTAACAGTTGACGTGTTAATTCTGCCAAACCAAAAACGTTGACCTTGTAGATCTTCTCAAAAAGAGCAAAACTACTTTCTACTACGGGAGTATTTGTCAATACGCCTGCATTGTTAATCAATACGTCTATCTGTGTATTTGCGATTTTTTGCACAAAGCCATGGATCGCTTCTTCAGAAGACAAATCAACCGAATAGGCTTGAACACCCTCTATTGCCTCCAATGCGCTTATGTTTCGAGAAATAGCAATAACGCTGTGCCCATCAGCCGCAGCCAATTTTGCTGTTTCCAAACCAATGCCTTTTCCGGCGCCTGTAATCAAGATTGTTTTCACTCGTTTTTGTTTTAAGATAAAAAAACCCGCACAAAGGCGGGTTAAGCAATTATACGATTTGAATTAAACCAACATGGTAATTGGATTTTCAATATACGATTTTAACGTTTGTAAGAACAAAGATCCTGTTGCACCATCTACAGAACGGTGATCGCAAGCAAGGGTTAATTTCATGGTGTGACCCACCACGATTTGCCCATTTTTCACGACAGGTTTCTCCACAATTGCTCCCACAGATAATATTGCTGAATTTGGCTGATTGATGATTGAGGTAAAGGTCTCAATCCCGAACATACCTAAATTTGAAATGGTAAAGGTACTTCCATCCATTTCAGCTGGAGTAAGTTTTTTATCTCTTGCTCTACCAGCAAAATCTCTTACCTGTGCGCCAATTTGTGGCAAGGCTAATTCATCGGCAAATTTAACCACCGGAACAACCAAACCGTCCTCTACAGCAACCGCTACACCCATATGGACATGGTGATGCTGAACAATTTTGTCGTCGTACCAACGTGAGTTAACTTGTGGGTGCTGTTTGAGCGCTAGAGCAGTTGCTTTAACCACAATATCGTTGAATGATATTTTTGTATCAGGAATAGCGTTGTATTGTTGACGGAATGCCATGGCATTTTCCATATCAAATTCAACGCCTAAGTAGTAATGAGGCGCTGTGAATTTAGATGCGCCTAATCGCTTGGCGATTGTTTTACGCATCTGGCTATTGGCCATTTCCTCAACAGACTCAATTCCTTGAGGTGCTGCAAAAGCAACACTACCCGAGGCTTGATAACTTTCAATATCGCGTTTAATGATTCGACCGCCATCACCAGATCCCTGTACGGCTCCTAATTGAATTCCACGTTCTTCAGCCAAGCGTTTGGCCAAAGGTGATGCAATTACGCGTCCGCTTGTATTTTGTACTGCTACTGGTGCTGGTGCAGATGTAACAGCTGGCGGCGCAGCAGTAGGCGATGCTACTGGGGCACTGGCTGTCTTTTCTTCTACTACAACTACTGGTGCTGAAGTACTCGCTGTTGCTGCTGCAATTGCCTCATCAACATTGGTGTCTTTGTCTCCAATGATGGCTAATAAGCTATCTACTGGGGCAGATTCTCCTTCTTGAATTCCAACATACAAAAGTATTCCGTTGTAGAACGCTTCAAATTCCATCGTGGCTTTATCTGTTTCAATTTCGGCAAGGATATCACCTTCATTGACTGTATCGCCTACTTTTTTGAGCCAACTTGCTACAGTTCCTTCTTCCATGGTATCGCTCAAACGCGGCATGGTAATAACTTCAACGTTATCTGGAAGTGCTGGAGCAGATTCTTTCGCTAGAGTGTCAACTACTACGGGAGCAACAATTTCATCTGCAGATGGAGTAACTGTCCCACTTAGGTGAGCTGAAATGTCTTCTCCTTTTTCGCCAATAATGGCAAGCAAGGTGTCAACTGGCGCAGTTTGCCCTTCATCTATTCCGATATGCAATAATTCTCCTTCGTAAAAAGCTTCGAATTCCATCGTCGCTTTATCCGTTTCAATCTCTGCTAAGATATCGCCTTCTTTCACTGAATCGCCTACCTTTTTAAACCAAGTAGCAACGGTTCCTTCCTCCATTGTATCGCTCAAACGAGGCATGTTAATGACTTCTGCCATGACTAACTTAATTTATGTTTTAAAAATGGATAGTTGGGCTCTTCGTAAACAGCATCATACATAACTGATTTTTCTGGATAAGGAGAGTCTTCTGCGAATTTTTCACATTCCAGAACACGTGCCTTTACATCAGCATCAATAGCTGCTAACTCGTCTGCAGACAAGTAATTTTTCTCAATAATAATGTTTTTTACTTGTGTAATCGGATCAATTTTACGGTACTCCTCAACTTCTGATTTGGTACGATAATGTTGTGCATCTGACATTGAATGTCCACGGTAACGGTAGGTTTTCATTTCTAAAAATGTTGGTCCTTTTCCATCACGTGCATGCTTTATGGCTTTGTCTAAAGCTTTGGCAACAGCAACTGGATCCATTCCATCTACCGGTCCACAAGGCATTTCATAGCCAAGACCCAATTTCCATATTTCTTGGTGGGAAGCCGTTCGAGCGACAGATGTCCCCATGGCATACCCATTGTTTTCAACGATAAACACTACCGGAAGTTCCCAAAGTGTTGCCAGGTTGAGTGTTTCGTGTAATGAGCCTTGTCTAACCGCACCGTCTCCCATATAACAAAGGGTTACAGCTCCTGTATTGTGGTACTTGTCGCCAAAAGCCATTCCAGCTCCTAAGGGAATTTGCCCTCCAACAATACCGTGACCACCGTGAAAACGGTGTTCTTTTGAGAATATGTGCATAGAACCACCCAATCCATTGGAAGTTCCTGTAGCTTTACCATATAATTCCGCCATCACTCTTTTTGGGTCAACGCCCATTCCAATTGGCTGTACGTGATTTCGATAGGCTGTAATCATACGGTCCTTACCCAATTCAATGGCATGCAAAGCGCCTGCTAAAATAGCCTCTTGCCCATTGTACAAGTGAAGGAACCCCCGTACTTTTTGCTGAATATATACCGCCGCTAGTTTGTCTTCAAACTTTCGCCAGAAGAGCATATCTTTGTACCAATCGATATAGGTTTGTTTGGTGATTTTTTTCATGCGGAAAAAAATATTTTAGGTTTATTATTTGGGCAAAAATACCACTTTTTACTTAAAATAATAGCATTTCGGAGACACATAACTACTCTCTAATGTCATAAAAATAACATCAGAGAACATTCATCTTATTCTGGCGTTTCGATAACTGGATTGCTCAAATTAAATGTAAGTGAAAAACGAAGGGTGTTTTCCAAAGGATTTCGGATCCTAGAGGTTGAAAATAAATAAGATATGTCAATGGTAGCAAAATCGAGCTGAAACCCCGCTCCTAGCGTTAAAAATCGTCGAGATCCTTTTTCTAGGCTTTCATTAAAATAGCCTGTTCGCAGGGCAAACACATCTTGAAAAACATATTCCACCCCTGTTGCCCACGTGATTTCTTTCAATTCTTCACTTATACCATTTGGTGCATCGCTAAACGATTCTATGATTCCATTCAAAAAACTAATGTCTGGTTGCTCATATAAGGTTACGCCATTTTGCTGCCCCACCTCAACCGGAGATGGCACCAACAATTTATTCAATTCGAAGTTAAAATTCAGGACATTACTTGCACCTAAGTCTAAATTCATTCCAGCTCCAACACGAAGATTGGTCGGGATAAAGTTTTTTTGCCCACCTTCGTCATATTTTAAACGCGGACCAATATTGGATACATTCACTCCATATCGCATACTGGCTTTATTACTTCCCATATCAAAATATTCTCCTTGATAAAAAGCGGCGATATCAATCCCAATACTACTTGCAGGGGTTGCATCTGCATCGCTTGAAAGTTTTAAATCAGAGCGTATATAACGTGCAGCTACAGCCATTGAAAACTTTTCATTCAACAGTAAACCATAAGAAAAATCTAAGGTGAGTTCGTTTGGACGCTCAATTCCTTGTTGCACAATGGTGTTTCCAATCAGGTCATTGAATTGTATATCACCCAAACTGAAATATTTTAAGCTTAGCCCCCAAGCACTGCGTTCTGTGTTTTTGGTGTAAAAAGTGAGATTTGCTAAAAAAACATCGTCCACAAGTTTACTAAGGTAAGGGGTATAGCTAACCCCAATAGCTTGCCTTTCTTTGGCGAAAACATATTTAGCAGGATTCCACTGTTGCGAAAAAACATCGGCTGAAGTGGCTACTCCTAACTCACCCATCCCAGCAGATCGCGCATCTGGAGTAATCAATAAAAAAGGAACACCTGTCGTTATCACACGGTTTTCACTTTGCGCATGCAAACCCGCTCCAAGCAACATTGCTAGGAGCACCATATAGTCAAAGTGTTTTTTCAAAAAAAACATTCATTGTGTTTGTATATATAACGCTTGGATTTATATTTTCTTGCCCACTGCAAAACATTTTCATTGCATTATAAATTACAGCAATAAATGCATTATTTTTGCGTTATAAATCTGTATTGGTGGAGTTAATCGTTGTAACCACTGTACAATAAATTGTATATTGCAGCTTTATGAGTAGCAGTGTAGTCAATAAAAAAACTAATATGAACGTGAAGTTTATTTCAAAATGTACGCTTTTTATTGCCCTTGGGTCAATGATTTTTACTTCTTGCGGAAAAAACAACCAATCTAGAGCCACTGGCTGGAGTATTAATTCCAAAAAAGGCGGTTTCCAGTATAATGTTGATTTTGAAGATCAAGAAACCGGACCTGGACTTGTTTTTATCGAAGGGGGAACCTTCACCAAAGGACAAGTACAAGATGATGTAATGCACGACTGGAACAACACTCCTTCCCGTCAGCACGTAATGTCTTTCTATATCGACGAAACAGAAGTTACCAACCTCATGTATCTCGAATTCTTGGATTGGTTAAAACTGGTCTTCCCACAAGACAACCTTCAGTACAAACAAATTTATGAAGGCGCCATACCAGACACATTGGTTTGGAGAAATCAATTGGGTTATTTTGAAGAGCTAACCACAAATTATTTACGTCACCCAGCCTATGCTGAATATCCTGTTGTTGGCGTAAATTGGTTGCAAGCTGTTCAGTTTGCTGAATGGCGTACAGATCGTGTGAATGAATTTATTTTAGAGCGCGAGGCGTATATCGAAAAAGATGTACGATACACGGAAATAGATGCAAATAGCACCTTCAGCACCAGTGCTTACCTTAAAGTTCCCGAAACAACTTATGGTGGAAAAATTGACAGTCTTGTTGGAAAAAATGGACGTCAAAAAAGAGACACCACTGAAGTGAATGTATATGCAGGTGTTGACAGCGGATTGCTTTTACCAGCCTACAGACTCCCCACCGAAACCGAATGGGAATATGCAGCACTTGCCCTTGGAGGTGAGCGTGAATACAATGCCTATAGAGGAAAGAAAAAATACCCATGGTCTGGAGAATACACACGTTCTGTAGACAGAAGATCTGAAGGAGATCAATTGGCCAACTTCAAATTAGGAAAAGGAGATTATGGCGGAATTGCCGGATGGTCAGACGATGGAGCAGACATAACCATACAAGTAAAATCTTATCCCCCAAATGACTTTGGTGTGTATGATATGGCTGGTAACGTTGCCGAGTGGGTAGCCGATGTATATCGTCCAATTGTTGACGATGAAGCAAATGATTTTAACTACTACCGCGGAAACGTATACCTGAAAGAAGTCATTGGTGACGATGGTAAAGCGCAAGTTATTTCACCTGATCAACTGGTCTATGACACTTTACCGAACGGAAAAGTCTTGTTGAAACGTTTGCCTGGTCAGCTAGAAAAAGTTGCCATTAACGAAGAAGAAACCTTTTTACGTCAAAACTTCTCAGAGAGTGACAACAGAAACTTTCGTGATGGTGATCTAGAATCTACGCGTTCATTTGCCGATGTTCGAAACGGAGATGAGGCTGGAAATGGACGACCAGAAACCACCAAAATGTATGATGCGCCAACGCATCCAAAAATAACTATAGATGAAAACGGTAATAAAATCCGTTCTAAAGATAAATCGCCAAAACGCACTTCATTAATTACTGATGAAGTACGCGTTTTCAAAGGAGGATCTTGGAAAGATCGCGCTTACTGGTTAGACCCAGCGCAGCGTCGTTATTTACCTCAATACATTGCGACAGACTACATCGGCTTTAGATGTGCCATGACACGATTAGGATCCAAAAGCAAAAACAAAAAGACAGCCCGTCACAAAAGGAAAGGCTAACAATCATTAAAAGGCATTTTCGAATGCCTTTTTTTATAGCATGACAATTCCAACATTACATTCGCACTTTCTAGAAAGCAATGGCTTTTCAACAGATACTCGAACACTGAAGAAAGGAGACCTCTTTTTTTGTTTAAAAGGAGATAATTTTAATGGAAATATATTTGCCCAAAAAGCCATTGAAGCTGGGGCTTCCTATGTTGTATTTGACGATCTCGATTATCAGCCCAAGGCAGAGAATGCAATTTATGTAACCAACACCTTAGCCTGCCTTCAACAACTGGCCGCTTATCACCGAAAGCAATTTGATATACCAGTCATTGGCCTCACCGGATCAAACGGAAAAACCACCACCAAAGAACTTATTCATCGTGTACTCTCACAACACTATAGTGTTCATGCTACAAAAGGGAATTTAAACAACCACATTGGTGTACCTCTTACCCTACTCGGCATTAATGCCGACACCCAAATTGCCCTGATCGAAATGGGAGCAAATCACCAGAAAGAAATTGCCTTTTTGAGTGAACTTGCCCAGCCAACCATGGGGTATATTACCAATTTCGGAAAAGCTCATTTGGAAGGTTTTGGAGGAATTGATGGAGTGATTAAGGGGAAAAGTGAGCTCTATGATTTTCTTCGTAAAAGCAAAGGAAAAGTCCTTGTAAACGAAAATGATCCAATTCAAGTAAAGCAGAGCAAAGGCCTTGATATTATCTTGTTTGGCACAAAAGTAAACAACCACTATCAAATAAAGAATTCACTTGATTCAAGCGGATATTGCATCGCTCATACCGATGAAATAACCATAAAAAGTCAACTTACAGGGTCCTATAACTTCGACAATATTAATGCTGCTGTCTGTCTAGGGAAGTTCTTTTCACTTTCCCTTGAGCAAATCAAAGAAGGGATTGAAGCTTATCTGCCTGCAAATAATCGTTCGCAGTGGACAAATACCGAAAAAAATAAGGTTTTACTGGATGCGTATAATGCCAACCCCACCAGCATGAAAGCTGCAATAAATGCTTTTGCAATACATGAGGCGATACATAAGACCGTAATTTTGGGGGATATGCTCGAACTTGGCGACTATGCAACCAAGGAACACCAATCCATTGTTGATCTCGTTAAAGCGGCTAATTTCGATACAATTATCTTGGTTGGGCCTTTATTTTCTCGCACAAGTAAAGCAGATGGAATACACTATTTTACCTCCACGCTTGCTGCAAAAAAACACATCCACAACAATCCAATAGAAGGATCTACCCTTTTAATCAAAGGCTCACGAGGAATCGCCTTAGAGCAACTCCTCGATGAACTTTAATTAGTTTTTCAATTCAAAATAATCGATTGGCTTAAAGCTTGAAAGTGAGATTGCTTCAATTTCAGCTTGCAGGTTTTCCCAGGTTTCTTTGTAAAAAGCATTCACTTTGGCTAGTGCATCTTTGGTGTCATTTTCAGCATGCTTCAACAATATTTCTTCGGTGGAAGTAATTCCTTGCGGGCGACTAGCGACATACCGCCTTGCCATAGATATACGGGTCATCACCGTACTTTCTGGGTTTCTAACAATTCCCTGACGTTTATCTTCCTTCCCTAAAAAGAGAGCTACCAATGTGGTCATTTCTTTAGAGGCCTCACTACACTTCTTCAATAAATCTTTGTGCTGTGTAGAATCTTGCTGCTTGATTCTCTTTTGGTAATCTTTTAAAATACCTTGAGAAGTAACCAATTGCTTCACTGCATCAGCAGCAGCGGCCATATAGCCTTCCAATTGTTTTGACGCAGCATATTGCTGATCAATGCCTTCTTGAGAAACGTTCAGCCGTGGATCAGATTTAACCTCAAGAGAAACCGAATTGGACTGCTCACCAAAACTAAGTTCAGCACGATATACACCAGGCTTGACCTCAACTCCAGAGGGCTCGCGTTTGGACTTTCGGATTTTTCTACTTGGACGATTTACCCCTTTTTCATCCATATTCCAATACCAACGGTGGAGCCCTTTTTCTTTGGGTGCCTTTCGTTCTAGTGTACGAATCAAGCGATCTCCATCATAGATTTTCAACTGCAAAGAGTCTGATTTGACTTCTTTCTTGTTTCCTTCTTCTTTGGCTTCTTGGGCTTCTTTTTTTTCTGTTGGAGAATAGAAATAAGTAAACATGGCACCGTAATTTCTATTTTCTCCGTGGTACATAGCATCCCCTCCAAAACGAGAACCTGTGGGCTGCTGGTAGGCGGCCAAATAGGCTGTTGGGGGAGTAAACAAATGTGCCTTTTTCTCTAACAAAGTATTGGCTTTTGCGATGGCACGCATCGGGCGAATATCGTCTAACACCCATGCTGCTCGACCAAAAGTTCCAATAACTAAATCGTGTTCTCTTGGGTGAATAACCAAATCCTTGGTTGATACCGTTGGAAATACTTTAGGGTCCATCTTTTGCCATTTCTCACCGGCATTCATCGAATAATACAAACCATCATCGGTTCCTAAAAACAATAAATTGGCCGTTTCTGGATCTTCTACAATACAAAGAGCATAGCTTTGCACATCAGACTGATCGACAATTCGTTGCCACGTTTTCCCGTAGTTGGTTGTTCTGTAGGCATAAGGTGTATAATTGTAGCGACGGTAATCGTTTGCCACCAACAATGCTTCCCCTTTATTCTTATTCGAGGCTTTAATTTGGGTAATCCAACTCCCTGCGGGTAATCCTTTTAGATTTTTGGTTACTTCATTCCAGGTAGTTCCTCCGTCTTGGGTGAAATGCACACGTCCATCATCTGATGCCGCCCACAACATATCTTTTTCCAAAGGCGAAGGCTCAATCACCAATAGGGTACAATGGTTTTCGGCTCCCGTAGCATCTAGGGTAAGTCCACCACTTTCGCTTTGCTTAAGTTTTTCAGGATCATTGGTCGTTAAGTCTGGGGAAATAACCTCCCAAGTCAAACCTTTGTCGGTGCTTTTATGGACAAATTGACTTCCAAAATAAACAGTACTATTGTCAAAAGGATCTTGTCCAATGGCCGCATTCCAATTAAAGCGTAAACGAGTATCTGCCTCTGGATGGGTAGGACGAACAAGATAATTGTTTCCTGTTTTCCAGTCATAGCGCGATACAACTCCTTGCTGACTCATGGCATAGCCATAGCGCGAATTGTCTTTATCTGGAACCACATCAAAACCATCACCAAAGGCAATTTCTTGCCAGTAGGAATTTCGAATACCTTGAACCTTCCAAACATAGGCTGGACCTCTCCATGAACCATTGTCTTGCATTCCTCCATATACATTATAAGGAATTTCGTTGTCGACGCTAATATGATAAAATTGCGCCACAGGAATATTTCCAACAAAGCGCCAGGATTTCCCTCCATCGCGGGTAATGTTTAATCCCCCGTCATTTCCATCGATCATAAAGTTCCCATCTTCAGGGTGTATCCACCAAGCGTGGTGATCGGGGTGTACGCCATTGCTTACTCCATAGGCTGGCATGAGTTGCGAGAAACTCTTCCCTCCATCTTCCGATACGTTTACATAGGTAAAGACCGAGTACAAACGATTTTCATTTTCAGGGTCAACACGGATATCAGAATAGTAAAACGGACGATTCCCTATTCCTTCTTTATCGTTTACTTTCTTCCACTTGTCTCCGCCATCAATTGACTTATAGAGTGCATTTTTCTTAGCTTCTACCAAGGCATAGACAATATTGGGTTTGTTTTTGGCCATGGCTAAACCTATACGTCCCAAATCTCCTTTGGGCAAACCATCTTCGTCTGTTTTTTCTTTCCATGTAGCTCCACCGTCTAGGGTGACGAAAATTCCGCTCCCCTTCCCACCAGAGTTAAAAAACCACGGATCACGCTTGTGTTCCCACATAGCTGCTATTAACTTATTTGGATTGGTAGGATCCATGATCAAGTCGGCTGCGCCTGTTTTTGGATTTTGGTACAGTATTTTACTCCACGACTTTCCGCCGTTTGTTGTTTTATAAATACCGCGTTCTTGGTGTTCTCCCCATGGAGAACCAATAGCAGCAACATAGACCGTGTTGGGCTGGGTGGGGTCAATGATGATGCGGTGAATGTGCCTTGTTTCTGCCAAGCCCATTGCATCCCAAGTTTTTCCTCCGTCCAAGGATTTAAAAATACCATAGCCTCCATTGAGACTGTTGCGGGGGTTTCCTTCTCCTGTTCCAACCCAAATTACATCTGGATTAGATTGCTGAATGGCCAATGCGCCAATAGAAGCAGTACTTTGGTCGTTAAAGATAGGTGTCCAATCAATTCCTCCACTGGTCGATTTCCAAACTCCACCAGAGGCTGTTCCCACATAAATATTATCGGGCGAGGAGTTGACCACATCGATAGTAGTAATTCGGCCACTCATGCCGCCAGGACCAATATTACGTGCAGCTGTTTTTTTGAGATAGGAAGGTGAAAAGTCTTGCGCAAAAATTGCCGTAGACCAAATCATCAACAAAGAAAATAAAGATGCTTTCATAGAAATAGATTAGACCACAATATAGAAAATCTTCCCTAAATAAAGCCAAAAGAAAAAACCCTTCGAAAGAAGGGTTTTTAGTGAATCAAACAACGTAATTAATAAATGCTAAGCAGAGATCACAATGATTTCTGCTTGTGCATAAATAGATTCAAGTTTTTCTGCATACTCCAAAGGAGTAAGACCTTCATTGCAGGGAAGGCTTAACTGAGCTCCGCGACGAACCAAAAGGTTTATCATTTCAGGCTTGTCGAGGATAACCGCATGAATAAGCATTGTTTTCCCATCGAAGAATTGATTGGGGTGAATGCTTTTTTGGGACAATGCATTTTCAATAAACAAATAATCGTCTGATGCAATGGCCGAAATAATCTCTTTAGCACTTACCTCAGTTACAGCTGTTGGTGTTGAGCTGCTTAACAATGTTGTTAGGAAATAAATTAAAAATGTTTTCATAGTGGAACTGTTTAAAGGGTTGATCTTTCTTTTTGTTCACAGCAAAATTACGTCCACTTCCCGAACTTTTTTTCATCTTTATTTAACCAAAGAATCACTTTTGCCAAAGTGATCAAATTGAGGTTCAAAAATTACACCTTTGGTAAAAAAGATACTAGCGGTTTTTCAAGTTGACAAAGAATCTCGCAACCCAGTACAATAGTATGTGCTGCAAGGGAAAGAAAACAAGATTCTCGCTAAGAAATATAATTGATTGAAAAAAAATGAGTCTTTGAGGAAAGAAAGTGGGTGTTAAGGGATTCGAACCCATGACCTCTACCCTGTCAAGGTAGCGCTCTAAACCAACTGAGCTAAACACCCTTAATGCCTTTTAGCTTGTTAACATCTTGATAGTGCCCGAATGTTATTTTGCTTGCTTCAAATATACACCAAACTTATTTTTTCTTTTTATAATCACGCCTAAATTTATACTATTATTGGAGATTTAGAAATATTTAAAAAGATTAGGGAGTATATCCAAGTTGCAGAAAACTATGGGACATTCTTCAATAAACGTATCCCCAACCTATTTAAGAGGTTTAGAAGTGCCTGAACTAACTGAAGAGGATATGACTGCTATTGAACTGTAATTGTTCCATACATACCATTGTGAGCTGAACATTGATAGTAATAGGTTCCTGCTGTTGTAGGTGTCCAACTTACTACTCCGCTTGTAGTCCCATTATTAGTTACATTAGAAACTTGATTATCTGTACCTGTCCCTTGAACTGTTTTAATGTAGAATGGATGACCAGCAGCATTAACCGTAAAATTGAGGGTGTCTCCTGCGTTTATTGTTATTGAAGCGTCATCTCCACTAACTGTTCCATTAATATCTGTTCCAGATAAGGTATAATCAGAATTAGAACTAGCGGTTACCGAAATTGAATAAGTATTTGCAGCTGCCGCATTATCTGGGGTATACCCAGACTCTCCTTGGTCATTGTCTTGAAATATAGTTCTTAATACTTCCTTACTTGGTATAGAAATTACAGGTTTGAAGTATGTGTTATAAATCTCGTATCCCAATGGATTATTAGCTAAAACACCTTCTGGAGTTCTTGCATTATCATTCCATTCTGGAGATAAACTACCTCCTTCCCAAAACTCACTAAATCCCCACATTCCATAGGTCAATAAATACTGGTATTCTTTAAGCATAACTGGCCAAGCATCACGATTATTGATATCGCCTCCATAACCTTCAATATCAAAAACTCCATTTGTATAGGCTTCTTTCATTGCGAGAAAAATATCTGTATTGGTAATATCTTCTTCCTCAGCTTCTATATTTAAAGCTTCAGTTGAGCCCTCAACTCCTCCTCTTACTCCAAAACGATGAAGCGTGTGAAGTGTATGTTCCATAATTTCATTAATATCATCATCCCCTGTACCCTGACTATCTATATTTTTATACCAAACCATATCGTCTAAGGATAATCTTTCTTCAAAGGCTTGTATGCCCGGATATGATTGATTCCGATTATCGTTTAAAAAATTTGGAGAGTATTCATTTCCACCGCCTCTTGCGATTCTTTGACCAGTTGGTCTTCCCTGATGCCACCCAATTTCACCTTTAAGAGTTTTAATCATATTTAACTGTGCATCGGAATCAATTCCTTCTGAATCTTTATCTATGAGCAACTTAAATACCTGTGCAGTTTTATATATCCACTCATCTGGAACGGCTTCTTGTCCTCCAATTTCACCAGCAACAATTAATTTGATTCCATTAATAGTTAGTTCTCTATCATAAAAAACTACCGGTTCAATAGCTGTTATATCTCCACTAGAATAGTAATTTGTTGCAACTTGAATTAATTGAAAATTAGCCGTAAGTGTAAGGTCTGTATTTACTGTAATACTTACTTCATTAGAAGTTACTTCACTTCCCGTCCAGCCAATAAATTCATATCCATCATTAGGTGATGCAGTAATTGTTAGAACAGTGCCTTCATCAAATGTCCCACCAGCAGTTACACTTCCACCATCTCCTGCTATCACCGTAATGGTATATTGGGTTGGGGCTGGGGTTTCAGGTTCTGGTTGAGGTGTTTGAACAACTGGAGCAATTGTATCCTCTTCTTCAGTTGAGCAGCTGTAAATAAAGAGAAATGATAAAATTGTTATGGTCAAAAGAGAGAAAGAAAACTTTTTCATTTAAATAAAATATAATAGTTAATGCATAAAGTTAAGTAACTTTAATTTTAATTCGTGCGTTTTTTCCGGATTTACACAACACACAAAAGGCAAGTCTTCATTAACTTCATTAACTTCATTAATAACTTATCTCTTTCTTGGGAAAGTGTATTGTAATTCCATAAATTTTTGAAGATGATATAACTGGGGTTTAAACTTTTTTTTCTTTCCTAAAAATAGAACAACAAAGGGGTAAAAGTGTTAAGGCAGAAAAGCCTATTGTTAACTTTAAAAAACATAGGCACCTAAAATCATGACTTACATACATCGTTTGCCTTGTTAACTTTTTCTACCTTTATAAAAGCAAGTTGTTCTGCTAAACTTACCTTCGCGCTATGCTGAAAAAGTCATTATTCCAACATTGTTTGGACCACCTCAATAAGAACTTAGTATCATTTGAAAAAAGAAAACTGGATATCCTAGCTGCCCTTGAATCTGAAAGCAAAAGTAGTGCAGGCGATAAACACGAGACGGGCAGAGCAATGGTTCAGCTAGAACGAGAAAAATTAGGGGAACAAATAAAGGCAACGGAAAGAAACCTGGGTATTTTAATCCCACTTGAAAAGCACAAAACATCAAAAAAAGCTGGACTTGGCTCCCTCGTCAAAACAGATCAGCTCAACTATTATATTGCCATATCTACTCCAGCAATCAACATAGATAAAACCGATTATTTTTGCATTTCAGGACAAAGCCCCATTGGTAAATTACTCCTTGGGAAAAAAGTAGGGGAGGGAATTTCATTCAATGGGAAAACCAGCACGATTACCGAGATACTTTAAGTTCACTTCACTGAAGTGCCTTCTTTGATAGTTGGAGGGGTACTTGACAATAATTTTCCAATAACAGCCGATTCCATGATTGACAAAAGAAAAGAAAGAAGTAGTCAAAGAGATTTAGTAGCTTTAGGTTCTAATAATAAACCATCATAACAAACCAAATGTTCGGAATCTTTAAAAAGAAAACAGAAGTAGAAAAGTTACAAAGTAAATATGAAGCCCTAATGAAAGAGGCATTCGATTTGTCAAAAACAAATAGAAGTATGAGCGACCAGAAAACCTTTGAAGCGAATGAGATAGCTAAACAAATTGACGTTTTGAATCAAAAGGCAAAGGCGTAACTAGATGTTTTTAAATAGAATCGTATGTGGTACTTAGACCGCAAACTAATTTTCCCAAGAATAATCTTGCTAACAAAATGACCAGCTGTAACTACATCTTTACATCTGAGCGGCTAGGGTTTCGAAAATGGACCAATAACGATTTGGTAGAATTTACCCAACTAAATTCTGATGAAAAGGTCATGGAGCATTTTCCAAAAACCTTAACCAAAAAAGAAGTTGAACTGCTTCTCAAAAAATTGAATCTGCACCTTATTGAAAAAGGATTTACCTACTATGCAGTGGAGCTTCATGCCACTAACGAATTTATTGGAATGATAGGGTTGGCACATCAAGAATACAAAACAGACTTTACCCCTGCGATAGACATTGGATGGAGACTAAAAAGAAGCGCTTGGGGAATGGGATACGCAACAGAAGGTGCAAAAAGATGTATTGAATATGCCTTTAATGTATTAAAAATAAACACGCTAATCGCCGTTTGTACAATCCATAACCAAAAGTCTGAAAATGTCATGAAGAAAATCGGAATGACAAAAAGAGGAGAATTTAATCATCCAGAGTTAATAAATCATCCCGATTACGTGCAACACCTCTGCTATGATATAAAAAATCCATTTAACAACAGCCAATAAAATATTTGGTCTATTTAAACAGTGGCGTTATTTTTGCCCAAAATAAATCAGATTGACAAACAATTCGCCAGTTCTTAAGACTCGTAAAAGCCCTCTTCTTCTTTTTGTGAAATTTCTGTGGTTCGTTATTTTCTCAATCCTCATCATACCGATTGTTTTTTTTGAGAATTTTGGTAATCGTGCAAGGAATTTACCTCAGCGCAACAAAAGAACAAGAGAACTACTCGAACAACTAATCGATAATATTAGTAATCATGATTATTCTCTATTGACTGATCTTAGTCTCGATATGTCCATTATATGGGGCAAAATCATTCTATCGTTTATAATTGGATGGTGTTTCGTTTATCTCAATGGACTGAGGTTTTTTTCTGAAATCATCAACAAAAGGAAATATAGCACCTTAATAAAGACACTGTTCATCCTAGGTTTTATAAGCAGTTATCTTATTTTCTTGACCATTATTTATCCCGAGTCGGTGCTTGTCTTTTTCTAAACCACAAGCCAATTTTAACCTCAAATCACTTTTCCAGACTCTTCAGTAAAAAGAAGACCCAAAGTTTCCGTATTTTTTTCTGCTAGTGATGAATCAATAATGTTATATTATTAACATTAATTCCTATTTTTGTGCAAAATTATACAAATGATCATAGGCACTCCCAAAGAGATAAAGAACAATGAATTTCGTGTCGGTTTAAATACTGCTAGTGTAATGGCACTCACCAACCAAGGACATCGTGTGCTTTTGGAAACCAGTGCTGGTATGGGCAGCGGAATGTCAGATGAAGACTATATCGCCGCAGGTGCTACCATTGTTGCTTCGGCAGAAGAGGTTTTTGCCAAAGCAGATATGATTGTTAAAGTAAAAGAACCGTTGGCTGCAGAATACGAATTGATCCGAGCAGGACAAATTGTCTTCACCTATTTCCATTTTGCTTCTTCATTAGAGTTAACAGAAGCCATGATCAAAAGCAAAGCTATTTGCATTGCCTATGAAACGGTTGAGGACAAACAAGGTCGTTTGCCTTTACTTACCCCTATGTCGGAAGTTGCCGGAAGAATGTCTATACAACAAGGAGCAAAATACCTAGAAAAGCCCCAAGGCGGAAAAGGGCAGCTTTTAGGTGGAGTACCGGGTTCTGCCCCAGCCAAAGTAATGATCATTGGTGCTGGTGTTGTGGGAACTGAGGCAGCAAAAATGGCTGCAGGTCTTGGTGCACAGGTCCTTTTACTGGATATTAACTTGGATCGCCTTCGCTACCTTAGTGAAATTCTCCCTCCAAATGTGACACCACTTTACTCATCCCAAGAAACCATTGCAAAAAATATAAGCGATAGTGATCTCATCATTGGTGCTGTGCTTATTCCTGGTGCCAAAGCACCCAATATCATCTCTCGTAAAATGCTCCAAAAAATGGAAGCTGGAACTGTTTTGGTCGATGTGGCCGTTGACCAAGGCGGTTGCTTTGAAACCTGTCAACCCACAACCCACGAAGAACCCACCTTTGTGGTAGATGAGATTGTTCATTACTGTGTAGCCAATATCCCTGGTGCAGTTCCCATGACCTCTACCAACGCCTTAAATAACACTACCCTACCCTTCGTGCTACTTCTGGCCAATCAAGGGTGGAAAGAAGCCTGTACGAACAATGAAGCCTTAAAAAAGGGCTTGTCCATTTATGATGGAAAAATTGTACATGCCCCAGTAGCCAACACTTTTGATCTACCGCTATATGATAACGCCATTTGATTTGCTACATTTGATGTACTGAAAATGCACAATGATCCAAGAACTCACATCCATTGTAGGAGAAAATAATATTCTTGCCCACGGGAAAGAAAAAACCCGATTTACCCATATTTGGAAAACAGACATTCCATTAGCCGCTTTGGCTGTTGTTTTCCCCAGAAGCACAGAAGAGGTCTCAGCCATCATGAAGCTGTGTCATGAAAACAACCAGGAAGTAGTGGTCCACGGTGGAGTTACCAATTTAGTAGGGGGAACACAAACCCAAGAAAAGCAATTGGTTATCTCCTTGGAAAAAATGAATAGCATTGAAGAAATCGATGAAAAAAGTAGAACCATTACCGTACAGGCAGGGGTGATTCTTGAAAATGCCATTGATGCGGCCAACGATAACAATCTTTTCTTACCCCTTAGTTTTGGTGCCAAAGGATCGGCACAGGTTGGTGGAGTAGTCTCTACCAACGCTGGTGGATTACGTGTTTTTCGATACGGCATGACACGGCAAATGGTGCTTGGACTAGAAGCCGTTTTAGCCGACGGAACCATTATTTCCTCCCTAAAGAAAATCATCAAAGACAATTCTGGCTATGATCTAAAACAATTGTTTATTGGTGCTGAAGGGACATTAGGAATCATAACCAAAGTTGTTTTTCGTTTGCAGGAAAAACCGCAAAGTCGTTCTTCGGCCATCGTAGGACTAGATAATTACGAGCATGTCATTGCTTTGCTCAAGTTCATGGAAAAGGGACTTGCAGGCACCCTTTCGGGCTTTGAGTTAATGTGGCAACGCACCTATATTGCCATGACTTCTGCCCCCGATTTTTCGGCCCCTATCCCGAACAATTTCCCTTATTATGTCTTCATCGAGAGTCTGGGTGGAGATACAACATCCGACTTCAACCGTTTGGAAGACCTCATTGCAGAGGCCTTTGAAAAAGAACTTATTGGTGATGGGGTATTGGCCCAAAGTGATCGCGAGCTACAAGGTATTTGGAAGATAAGAGAAGATGTTTCTGTCTTGGCCGACTTGGCCCAGTTCGACCAGCATTTCGACATTAGCTTACCCATTCCGGTAATTGGCAAAGAAATAGACGCTACCGTTGAACAACTAGAGCAACTTGATTTTGTCGAAAAGATTTTTCCTTTTGGACATGTGGCCGATGGAAATATTCATTTCATTATTGGAAAGAAAGAAAATTCGCCTGAAATCATCGATGCAATCAATGCCATTATCTATGGCTGTCTTGAAAGAAACAAGGGATCCGTTTCGGCTGAACATGGAATTGGATTAGATAAGAAGAAATACCTTTCTACTTCTAGAACCGAAAATGAAATTAATTTGATGCGCACCTTAAAGCGAGCATTGGACCCAAAAAACATACTAAACCCTGGAAGAATTATCAGCGTTTAGTCTTCTTTCATTTTAATGGTCATATTCCGAATGTTTAAGTCATAAGGATAGCGAACGTGTTGAATGACATAGTTTGGAATACTTGTGTCATCAAGGGGGTCAGATCCGTTGGCAACTTCTGTTGTATCCAAATAACCATCTCCATCATCGTCGTTGTCAAAATTGTTCCCATAGCCATCTCTATCGGTATCTAACTGTTCAGAAGGGTTTTCTGGAAATGCATCGGCCATATTACTTACCCCGTCGTTATCGTCGTCACCAGTAGGGTTTTGAGAAGATAAAAATGTTGGTCCACCAATCGTCGGGGTGGAGGTCTGCGCTATTGCATCAGGCACAAAAGGAATCAATTTTGTAATCATTTCTTGAGGTTCTCGCAATAATGCAATCGCAAATGAAGAAAGAGAGGGTAAGTCCAAACGAACATGTTCATAAAACCCTTGATTGATGCGTGTTGCTGTCCAAATAGGAATATTGTTGTACTCAATAGAAAAGCGTTTTTCTCCTGGATAAATGACTGGAGATTCTACGCGGGTAGTATTGGTTATTTGTGCCGTATCCGCTGGCGCAACATAAACAGCAGTATCTGGAGAGCTAAGTGAAGTTCCCGACAAGGCGCTATTGTCTATATAAAGGATTGGAAGGCGATCCAATTTATAGTCAAACTCTAACACTAAATCATTGGTAGGGAAATCGGAAAAGTTTTTGAGCGCTTCAACTTTTTGCTCAACGGCATAAGAAATCATCGCCCAATTACTGTAGGGCAAACCATTTTCATCTACCGGATGGGTGAAAACCGTATTTCCAGCAGCAGTACCGCTAACTGTCCAAGAAGTAGCATCGGAACCTGCAAACAGTAAATTGTCTTTATAATAGAGATCGATAAAATTTTCAAAGTAACGAATATCCTCATTGTCACGGTTAAAAACCGCTAAACCAACATCATAGCGCCCATAGGCGTCATAACCTACTGTTTCTATAATCTCATTAATTGAATCGTTTGTTGTCCCTCCGGGAAAAGACCAGACCAAACTATCAATATTACTCGCTGAAGCAATAAAACTCACATCAAAAGAAGGAGAACCAGTATTTGTTGAAATACCTATAGATCTGGAGGTAGAAATAAAAGAAGCATTGAGGCTTCCTACATTCTCCCAGTTTGGGTTTCGTACTTCCTCTTCTTGTACGGGTGGCTCAAAAATAGGCGGAGTGCAGGCAACCACAAAGAGTAGTATAAACGAAACAATAAAGGTGCTTGAGCTAAACTTCATTCAACAAAAATAAGTTTATTTATTATATTTATATAAGTACTTGAAAATCATTCATAAAAAAACCCCGATAAACGGGGTTTTCTTTACATAAATACGTTGCTTATGCAGCGTTTTCTTTCTTGATTAGGTTCAAGGCAGAGCCTTCTTTAAACCATTCAATTTGTTGTGCATTATAGGTATGGTTAGCCATAATCGCATCTTTTGAACCATCTGCATGAACTACTTCAACAGTGATTTGTTTTCCGGGAGCAAAGTCCTTCAAATCGATAAAGTTAAAGGTGTCATCTTCTTGAATCAGATCGTAATCAGCTTCGTTAGCGAAGGTGATCCCTAACATCCCTTGTTTCTTCAAGTTTGTTTCGTGGATACGTGCAAAAGACTTCACTAAAACAACTTTAACACCTAGGAAGCGAGGTTCCATAGCGGCATGCTCACGTGAGGAACCTTCACCGTAGTTATGGTCACCCACAACAACCGTTTCAATTCCTGCGGCTTTATACTGACGTTGTACATCTGGCACACCACCGTATTCGCCAGTTAATTGGTTTTTTACAAAATTGGTTTTTTCACCAAAAGCATTGACTGCTCCAATCAAACAATTATTAGAAATATTATCCAAATGACCTCTAAAGCGCAACCAAGGACCAGCCATAGAGATATGGTCGGTAGTACATTTTCCGAGGGCTTTGATTAATAGTTTAGCGCCCGTTAAGTTTTCGCCATCCCATGGAGCAAATGGGCTCAATAACTGAAGGCGTTCAGAAGTTTCACTTACTTTAACCTCAACAGAAGAACCATCTTCTTGTGGAGCGAGGTAGCCATTTTCTTTTACGTCAAATCCAAGCGGTGGTAATTCCATTCCTGTTGGTGGATCTAACTTTACCTCTTCTCCATTTTGATTGATCAACACATCCGTCATTGGATTAAAGTCGAGTCGACCAGAAATAGCAACAGCAGCGACCATTTCAGGAGAAGCTACAAAGGCATGCGTATTTGGGTTTCCATCTGCTCTTTTCGAAAAATTTCGATTGAACGAGTGAATGATCGAGTTTCGCTCTTGTTTGTCTGCACCTTCTCGTGCCCATTGTCCAATACATGGCCCACAAGCGTTGGTGAATATTTTAGCGTTTAAATCTTCAAAAATGGACAATAAACCATCGCGTTCAGCAGTGTAACGCACCTGCTCTGAACCTGGGTTAATTCCAAATTCTGCCTTGGTGATCAAGTTCTTTTCAACAGCTTGTTTGGCAATCGAAGCAGCACGTGATAAATCTTCGTAAGAAGAGTTGGTACACGATCCAATTAATCCCCATTCAACCTGTAAAGGCCATCCTCCTTCTTTGGCTACTTTGCTCATTTCTGAAATAGGTGTAGCTAAATCGGGTGTAAAAGGTCCGTTTATGTGTGGGGTGAGTGTATTTAAATCAATTTCGATTACTTCATCAAAGTAATCTGCAGGATTAGCATATACTTCTGGATCAGCTGTTAAGTGCTCTTTTACCTGATTGGCAGCATCTGCTACATCATCTCTGTCCGTAGCTCTTAAATAACGCTCCATGGATTCATCGTATCCAAAGGTTGAAGTGGTTGCTCCTACTTCTGCACCCATGTTACAAATGGTTCCTTTTCCCGTACATGACATAGATTCGGCACCTTCGCCGAAGTATTCAATGACAGCGCCTGTTCCTCCTTTTACCGTAAGGATACCTGCTACTTTAAGGATTACATCTTTTGGTGCAGTCCAACCGTTTAGTTTTCCTGTTAACTTAACTCCAATGAGTTTAGGGAATTTCAATTCCCAAGCCATATCGGCCATAACATCTACAGCATCTGCACCACCAACTCCAATGGCTAGCATTCCTAGTCCACCTGCGTTAACGGTATGCGAATCGGTTCCGATCATCATCCCCCCTGGGAAAGCATAGTTTTCCAAAACCACTTGGTGGATAATTCCAGCGCCTGGTTTCCAAAACCCAATACCGTATTTATTTGAAACAGACTCTAAAAAATTGAATACTTCTGAAGAAGTAGAATTCGCCGATTTTAAATCTTGTGTAGCACCTTCTTTGGCTTGAATTAAGTGATCACAGTGAACCGTGGTAGGAACAGCTACTTTTGCTTTTCCTGCTTGCATGAATTGCAACAAGGCCATTTGTGCTGTTGCATCTTGACAGGCAATCCTATCTGGCGCAAAGTCCACATAGTCGTTCCCACGAGAAAAAGCGCGTTGAGACGTGCCTTCCCAAAGGTGAGAATACAAGATTTTCTCCGATGCGGTTAATGGTTTTCCTGTTAACTTTCTTGCTTGTGCAACACGATCTTCCAGTCGTGCATAAACTGCTTTGATCATTTCAATGTCAAATGCCATAATCCAATTATTTTAGGATAGTAAAATTACAAAATTATGCAACAGATTTTACTCGTTTAACAGATTAAATTGACCTATTGAAAAATAGTCAAAATAATGGTATTTTTAATGCGAATCAATTCGTCAATAAATACAAAGAATCAAAATTACGTTGATCCAAACTAATATTCATTTTATGCAATCACCCTTTCAAAAATACAAAGCACTAATTTTAATGCTATTCTTGGGCGGCTTTATAAGCTTTGTCGATAGTTTTATTCTGGACGGAAAGTTTAAAGGAATCGAAGAACACAAACATTTAATCTACCTTGGAACATTGGTCGCTGGACTCGCAGTTGTTCTAGCCATTGTTTTAAAAGAAGACAATCCTACCGATTAGCCTTATCTTTGTTAAAAAAAGATGCAGCATTTTACAAAAGAAGCCATCGATGAATTGGCCTCCCGCTATAAAAACAACTTAATCAACAGTGTTTCTGGTTACAAGTCTGCCAATTTGATTGGCACAAAGTCGAAAGCCGGGAAAACTAATTTAGCTATTTTCAATTCAGTCGTTCACTTGGGAAGCAATCCTGCCCTGTTAGGTTTTATACTTCGACCAACAACCGTTCCCCGACACAGTTACCAGAACATGAAAGAAAATGGAGTGTTTACCATTAATCATATAGCCCAACAACAAATTGAAGCGGCGCATCACACGTCGGCCAAGTACCCAGAAGAGGTCTCTGAATTCGAGCAAAGTGGTTTATTGGAAGAATACAAAAACGACTTCTTCGCTCCTTTTGTTAAAGAGGCCCCTATCCAGATAGCGTGCTCTTATGTCAATGATTATCTAATCGAAGAAAACAACACCTTGTTGGTTGTTGGTGCAATCGAGCATTTATACATAAAAGAAGATATGTTAATTGACGATGGTTGGGTGCAGCTGGACAAAGGTGAGATTGTTACAATTAATGGACTAGATGGCTATGCGTTACCAACACTCTTGGAGCGATTTCCATACGCCCGACCAAACAACTAAACCATGGAATTTATCGCTTCTTCTCTTTTTGATTATGTGGTAAAGCATTCGCAGGCCGAACCGCCTTTATTGACAGAATTGACCCGAGAAACACATTTAAAGGTTTTGCAGCCGCGAATGTTGAGCGGGCCTCTACAGGGACGTTTTTTGAGTATACTCTCTAAACTCATTTCGCCCAAACGAATATTGGAAATTGGCACCTTTACAGGCTATGCCACCCTCTGTCTTGCCGAAGGCTTACCGAAAGATGGACGTATTGACACTTTGGACATCAATGAAGAATTGACCGATTTTCAACGTTCCTTTTTTGATCGCTCTCCTTGGGGAAAGCAAATACATCAACATACAGGGAATGCCCTCGAACTTATCCCCCAACTGAACATAACCTATGACCTCATCTTCATTGATGCTGATAAAAAGAATTACCTCAACTATCTTGAACTGGTTCTTCCGAAACTACGTTCAGGAGGGCTTTTGCTGTCTGACAACGTGCTGTGGAGTGGTAAAGTGCTGGAAGAAACACAGAAAAAAGATGAGGATACAAGGGTACTCAAAGAATTTAATAAGCTTCTATCCAGTCATACTGAACTAGAAACGGTCCTGTTACCCTTAAGAGATGGGCTTACCATCAGTCGGAAAATTTAAAGCTTGCGCTTAACCGAATTGGTCAAGTTGTCAAAGTCTTCTTTTACTTGATTTATTTCTTTTTGAATATCCCCTCCAATTTGTTTGGTAGGATCTAGATCAGCAGACTTTTGAATTTCAGATTTAATCTCATTAGTAGCCTGTTTGACTTGGGTAATTCCCTTGGCCAACCCACGTGCAATAGAGGGTATTTTATCGGCACCAAAAATGAGCAAAACGATAAAAAAAATAAACACAATTTCGGCTCCACTGATGAATAGCATGCTAGGATTTTTTTTCAAATATAGGCGAAAAAAAAAGCAGTGAATAGTTTCACTGCTTTTTTCACATTTTTTTTCTTTATTCGTTAGCCTTGAACTTTTGCTTTAAAGGCATCAAAGTCAGAATCGGCTTCTTGCTTAGGCCAAGCATTATTGGTTAAATCAATGTCTGCTGTTTCAGCATCTGGATCAACGGTTACACCAATCAATTCTTTGTCTGATGTAATGAGTTTTTTTACAGAAGCATCGTTCTTGCGCCATACTTGAACCGGGTAAGTAATACGTTCTGTAGTTCCGTCAGCATAGCTGTATTCAACAATGATAGGCATTACAATCCCACCTGGCTTTTCAAACTCAATTTCATAGAAATAGGCAGGAAGTTCTTGTCCTTCTTCAAGCGTAGATGCCAACACTTCAGAGTGATCTTTTGGTTTTCCTTCTGCCAAAGAAGCGTCAAACTCCTCACTGTTCTCTGCAACCATAAAAACCGATGGATTTAAATCATCTGCCGTCATGCCATAGCGAGCCAATAGATCGTTTACTTCTTTGCTTGGGGTCGGAGAAACATAATAACGTTTCACCTCTTTCACCCCTATATCCACAACGTCTGTCGAATAAAACCAACCTCTCCAAAACCAATCTAAGTCTACTGCAGAAGCATCTTCCATGGTACGGAAAAAATCTTCTGGAGAAGGATGTTTAAACATCCAGCGCTGCGAATATGTTTTAAAGGCAAAATCAAACAGTTCAGGTCCCATAATGGTTTCCCGCAAGATATTCAGTGCTGTAGCCGGCTTTCCGTAGGCATTTGGCCCCAATTGAAAGACGTTTTCTGGGTTAGACATGATTGGGCTAATAAAGTCTTGATCACCGGACATATAGCGGACAATTTTAGACGGCTCTCCTCTACGTGAAGGGTAGTCGGCTTGAAATTCTTGCTCAGTAAGGTACTGCATAAAGGTGTCTAAACCTTCGTCCATCCATCCCCACTGACGTTCATCAGAGTTAACAATCATGGGGAAATAGTTGTGCCCCACTTCGTGAATAATCACACTGATCATTCCGTATTTTGTTCGGTCCGAATAGGTGCCATCTGGATTAGGACGGCCATAGTTCCAACAAATCATGGGGTATTCCATCCCCTGGTTTTTGGCATGAACAGAAACCGCTTTTGGATAAGGGTAATCAAAGGTGTATTTGGAATACACTTCAAGGGTATGGGCAACCACACGCGTAGAATATTCTTCCCACAAGGGGTTTCCTTCCTTAGGATAGAGCGAGGAGGCAATAATATTTTTACCGCCTACCTTCACGGCCATCATGTCCCAAATAAAACGTCGGGAGGTGGCAAAACCAAAATCACGCACATTTTCTGCCACAAAACGCCATGTTTTTGTTTTGGTTGCTTTTACTTTTTCTTTCTCAACTACTTCGTCTTGAGAAACAATGATCACAGGGTTATCGAAAGTATTTAAGGCTTTTTTATAGCGCTGATATTCTGTTTTGGTTAACACCTCTTTTGGGTTTTGCAAACTTCCTGTCGCCTCCATGATATGATCTTCAGGAACAGTAATATTCACTTCATAGTTTCCAAAATTAAGGGCAAATTCTCCATTCCCCCAGAACTGGTAATTCTGCCAACCTTCCACATCATTATAGACCGCTAAACGTGGAAAAAATTGTGCTATTACATAAGCGCGATTATCATCTTCTTCAAAATATTCATAACCAGAACGTGCACGATCGGTGACGTGGTTATTGATTTTGTACCACCACTTAATTGAAAAGGTATACTGCTCTCCGCTTTGTAAGGCCGTTGGCAAGTCTACACGCATCATGGTTTGATTTATCGTGTGACGCAATGGTCGTCCGCTGGCGTCTTTGACATGTTCTATATTGAAACCACCCACGAATTTCTCTGTGGTAAACTCTTCAATAAACGAATTCACCCCTCTGTATTTTGGGGCAGATGATGGTTCTTTTGCTCCTTCCATATCGTTCTCGTTACGGATATTCTGATCGAGTTGAATCCAAAGATAAGGTAGGGCATCCGGAGAATTATTGGTATACGTAATGGTTTCACTTCCGTATAACTTGGTGTTGGCGTCGTCTAAACGGATATCCATTTTGTAATCTACCTGTTGTTGATAATAATCAACACCAGGGGCCCCGGCGGCTGTTCTGTAACGATTGGGCGTAGCAAACTCTTCGTATAATTGCTTGAAATTGTTGTTGTTTTTATGCCCTTGCACTGCTGTAGAATCTTGTGCAGATACGAAGAAAGCAAAAAACAAAGTCATTGAGGCTAAAGCATGTTTTTTCATTGATAATAAATTTTATTGGGGTTAAATATACTTTAAATTATTTCAGTTTGAAATCCAGTGAATTGAATTTATTTCTCA
>ENA-OUOG01000083-OUOG01000083.1-marine-metagenome-genome-assembly--contig:-NODE-83-length-108619-cov-6.269048_pt1 | contig 108619 bp, 97 predicted proteins | sample MGYA00248635_ERZ508505 | MGnify/ENA primary metagenome ERZ508505 (study PRJEB26176, sample SAMN06267871) | marine metagenome | isolation source: Saanich Inlet, British Columbia, Canada | place: Pacific... | reverse complement strand
TTCGTTGTTGTTTCTTTATTAATTTCCACAACTAACTAAAATTGACTCGGTCAAAATGGTTCTTTTCACTTGTATCTCTCGATACGCGCTGTCATTCTTATTTTTAATTCTTTCAATGAACGTGAACTAAAACTTACTTTACTCGTTCAATTCGTAAACCTAGTTGAGCGTTTTAGCGGATGCAAATATAAAACCCTTTTTATTACTAACAATGAGTTTTTTAAACTGTTTTTTAAATAATCTGTAAACTTTATTTAATCCCTGTAAAATCAAGCCCTTACAGCAGTTGTTTTATTCGAAAAAATTCCAAATTAATCCTATGCGTATCGAAAAATCTCGGTAGGGCGTAAAAGGTGCTGCGTAATAATCGTAGGGTGCATCAGGATAAATCAAATGCTCAAGGGTTGAATTGACGTTTTCAAGTTTAATAAAAAGACGTGAACTTTGGATTTTTGCATTGAAGAAAAAGTCAACTCGGGGATATTCACCAATCTTAGTATTGTTCTGAGTTACAAATTCAGCTATTAACGGATTGTATTGATCGGCATAGTAATCGGTAAAAAAAACAAAGGTAGCTCCTGACTGAAAAAATAAAGCCGCATTAAACATGGATGAAGTCAACATAAGGGTGCTTCGAGCTAACCATTTAGGTACGTTCAAAGCCAGAGGTCCAGAAAGTAATTCGTCTGGATTTTCCTCTTGTGTGACTTCTTGGAATTGTACGGCATTGATCCATGAAAATTTCCCAAAATCCAAACGCTGATCAAAACGTGCCTTAAAGTAATCGATCTTCTTGTCCATTTGTACAACTTCTAGTTTAAATCTTTTATTAAGATCTTTTAGAAGAGTGGTATTGTTAAAGAACGTATAGTTGTCTATTCCTGTCCATTCACCTGAAATACGCCCCCATTTTGGATGGGACAAGACCAAACTTTTTGTTTTGAATTCTTGATTTATTAAATCCGGGTTGTGCCAGGTGTATTCTCGAAAGTCACTCTGCACTAAATGATAGTTAAAATTTAGAGGTTGTGAACGATCCTTATATGCTGCGCGAAGATGAATACCTTTAACTAATTTACGACTTACAGCAACATCCCAAGCACGAGTACCGTACTCCGTTTTGAATGAATTATAAAAGCCTGCTTCTGCCTTGACCCCAAATATAGACTTTGACCACTTTGCTTCAGCAGCTAGTTGATTGGCATTGATGCTGTTGGGGAGTAGGGTGTCTTTTTGGTATTCATTTTCCGCAAAAGAATAATCCCATTGAAGATGATGAAGATCAACTTTTAATTTTCCTAAAAAAGTATTTTCAAACTTGGCATACAAGCTGTTTTCTAGAGTAGAATAATAGGTGGTATCGACTGCTGAACCCTCGTTAAAAGTTTCATAAAAATAGTTATTGACTCGTGATTGATTCAATTGATAATTCTTATTTTCATAATGAGCACGATATCCTAAAGTCATTTTATAAGCAGTTGTGTCCTTGGCTACTGGAAACATTCTATATTGATGATCCATAAAATAACGCTTACCCTCTAGCACATTTGTACCAGCAACTTGGGTTGGTAGTTGAGAACGGTCCAAAAAACCATCATAAAAAACAATTTCTTCCTCGCCATTCTCGTTTAGTACAGCTTGCCCTTGGTCATCTGCTACTACATAATTTGGTGCGTTTTCAAAAAAGTAAACCCCATCATTATTCAACCCTCCGTTGTAGTCATTTTCAAGCGACTGTGTAGTTTGGTGCAACCGTAATCGATAGCGATGATTGTACGTTTGATATTGAGTGCTGATTCTAAATTGGCGTGATCTGCTCAATGATGAAGTGTATTTTCCTAAAGATCGAAAGCCTTTAAAGGAGACTGCTATATTGAATTTTGGAGAGGTGTTAATTGCAAGGGTTGCGTCTAAATGCTGACCTTGCTCAAAAGTTGTTTTAAAAAAAAGCTCTGTATAGGCAGAAGGCATTTCATAATAAGGGACATCTTCTTTTTCAAAATACCCAAAGTGCTTTACCCGAGCTCCCATTTGTGGGGTATATGATTGTTCGTGAAAATCATAGCCAAGTCTATTAAATCCTTCTCCCATATTGGGTAAGGGCAATAATTCAAAATAATCTTTCCTCAAAAAATTAAATGCGTACTCTCCCGCTAGGGAAAGGCTGGTATCCACAGATTTTTCTGTTTCATCCAAATAGAGCATTTTATAATCTGAAACAGTAACTTCTTCCATGGACTTGAGGTATGGACGGTAACGCTTTTTCTTTTCATCTGTGGGCTTGGCAATCTTTTTTTCTGGCATTTTAACTTTTTCCCGCAGAGAATCTTTTTTTTGCACAGTGTCCGCTTTTGAGGATAAAAGTGAGTCTTTAAGCGATGTTTTGACGTGGGTTGTCTGAGGCAAACTATCTTGAATCTCAACAGTCACGTCTTGGCTGAAAAGCAAAAAAGAAAGTATAAAAAAACTTAGCGTAAGGCCAATGCGCATGCCAAAATTATTTGTTTGCGAAGTTATAATAAATGTGAGTAATTTGTTCTACATGAAGGGAAACTTAAATCAGATCCTTTGAAAAAATTAAAGAGACAACTTTCAAAAGAACTTGAAGCAGGTACTGACGAAGCCGGAAGAGGGTGTTTGGCGGGACCCGTAACAGCAGCAGCGGTAATACTTCCTAAAACCTTTAAACTGCCCTACCTCAACGATTCTAAAAAACTCACTGATCAACAACGCTATACATTACGGCCTTTAATTGAATCGCAAGCGCTGGCATTTGCTGTGGCTCATGTTTACCAAAATGAAATTGATGAAATCAACATTCTTAATGCTTCAATTAAAGCCATGCATTTGGCCTTAGAAAACCTCAGTCTAAAACCAGAATACATTATTGTGGATGGAAATAAGTTCAAACCATTTCACGACGTTCCCCACAAATGCATCATTAAAGGAGATGGAAAGTTTTTAAATATCGCGGCTGCCTCTGTCTTGGCAAAAACCTACCGAGATGATTTTATGAAGGATTTAGATCTAAAAAATCCGGCATACCATTGGAAAAAAAATAAAGGATACCCCACAATTGCTCATCGAGAGGCTATTCAAAAGCACGGCATAACCGAGCATCACAGAACTTCATTTCAATTGCTTCCTAAACAACTCAAACTGGATTTATAAACGCTACAATCCGTTAATAACATTTATCAAAAAACTGTAGAAACCGGTGAGAGTTTTTTAATTTTGAATTCTATGCGATTTGTATTAACGTTGACCTTTATCACCTTTTTTATTTCATGCTCAACTGCTGAAAAAAAGGCCCCAGATTTATTGAGTTGTGTTCCTCAAAATACCTTGGCTGTTTTACAGCTCAATGACCAGAACATGATCACCAATGCTTTTTCAAACTCACTTTTTTTAGAAAAAATTTTAGCTCTTGATCCTGTATTGTACTCGGAAACCTTGAGTCTATTGCCTGATACACTTCTAAATGAAGCACTTCTCTGTTTTACTCCAGAGGGAAAATCAGGGATGGGGGTTACCTTTCTCTACACCACCAAACCACAAGACAGTATTCAGCTTCCAGAGGGCGAACACTTTGAATACGATAACGTCAAAGTAGCTGTTACACAAGTCAACGATAAAAAGCTATACCATACTTTAATCAAAGGCATCGCAATCAGTAGTAGTTCAAAACTTATTTTAGAGAATAGCATTCGAAACATTCAAAATGACAGATTGGGAATTCAAGATGGAATTCTATACGATTTAGCTAAAATAAGCGACGAGAATGCGGCCTTCAATCTTTTTGTACGCAAGGGTTTTGATCAAACGCTTTATACCCTATTTCCCAACACCCCATTATTCCCTTTTCTAGGCTCAAGTTGGTACTCGTTTGATTTTAACACTAAAAAAGAACCGTTTACCCTAGATGGCGTAAGCTTTATAAACGACTCCGTTCCTGATAAAATCTCCTTACTGAAAGGACAAAATGCACAACGTCTCTTAAGTCCTCAAGTAGTTCCCCAAAACTTTGACAGCTATTTTGGACTTTCCATAGCAGACTATAAAGCCCTTGAAAACCAATTTAAGCAATACAGTCGTCATCTCAACATCCCATTAAACACAATTAATTTTGATTTACTAAGTGCGGTTGATGAAATAGGCTGGGTACAGTTGCAAGAAAATCACACCGTACTTTTGCACCTCAACAATACTGAAATAATTAGCCCTCAATTATTTTCAACCTCGGACCCTCAAGGAAGTTATCGAGGAGTTAGCCTCTACGCCCAGGAACTTCCTGAAGATTTGAACGTACTGCTGAATACCCTAGGAAGCACTTCAGCTGTCAAATGGTGTGCACAACTGGATGACTTTTTAATCTATTCAAATTCAGATGTACACCTTAAACAAGTGATTGGAAATTACCTTGACAACAACACCTTATTTAATGACTTAGACTTTAAAGCCCTGCGCGAAGATTTAGCGGATAATAGCAGTTTTTTGTGGCTCGGAAAAACTCCAAACCTTAAAAAGAAATGGGCTGCTGATTCAAAAGAACGGAAAACTGCATGGAGTAAAATTAATTTAAAAGACTACCCACTGCTTGCTTTACAAGGAGTTTCAGAAAGCAATTTTATCCAAACGCGTTTAACCGCTCAAAAAAAGAATTTAGCTCCACAAAAAAACAGTGTAGTGAGTCAGTATAGTTTTTCTCTAGACGCAGCTGCTTCACGAGCTCCTCAGTGGATTAAAAACCATAGAAATAAAACGATGGACGTAGTGGTTCAAGATCAAAACAACGTCTTGTATCTGTTCTCTAATACCGGAAAACTCTTTTGGAAAAAACAGCTTGAGGGTCAAATAATTGGTGCTATTGAACAAGTGGATTTGTACAAAAATAAAAGGCTTCAAATGGCTTTTAGAACCTCCAATCGCTTTCAAATTTTAGATCGAAATGGAAAAATTGTACGTCCATTTGACATCAAACTAGCTGATCAAAGCCCTCAACATTTAGCAGTATTTGATTATGATCTGAATAGAAACTACCGTTTCCTGCTTACTGATGGAAAAACTGTTAGGATGATTGATAATCGAGGGAAAAATGTGAACGGATTTCGCTTAAAAACGCTGAATAACGGATTGGCGCATCCCCCAAAACACATTCGTTTTGGATCAAAAGATTACATCCTTACACAATCTGTTGACGGGAAAATTCGGATTTTAAACCGACAAGGTACTGACCGAATTAAACTAAAGGAATCATTAACAACTTCATCTAATCCTGTTTTTGAATACCGCAGTACCTTTGCCGGAACCACGATTAGCGGGGATATGTTTCAAATCGACTCCAAAGGAAATGTACTTATCAGTAAGTTGGAATTGGGTGATGATCACCAGATTTCCATGAGTGCTAAATCTTTAGTCAGCTTGAAAGAAAACAAACTAAACATCAAGGGAATTCCTGTAACGCTGCCTTACAGCAATTATACCAGTCCCAAAATCCATTATATAAAAAACACCATCTACGTAGTATTCACTGAATTAGACACCCAAAAAGTATATGTTTACTTAAGCAATGGAAGTCTTGTGGGTGGCTTTCCAATTTATGGAACAGCAGAGAGTGACTTAGCCAATGCTGATGGTGATACCGCTATTGAATTGGTAGTACAGTCTGAAACTGACGGATTTATCATCTATGAACTGAATTAGTTTTCAATCCACTGCGCCTCAAATAATCTACCTAAATGACTCAGTAGTTTTTCTTTAACATCTTCAACATCTATTTCGTTTCCCAGTTCCTTCTCTAAAGAAGTGACTCCTTTTCCTTGAATTCCACAAGGAACGATATGATCAAAATAACTTAAATTGGTATTCAAATTGAGCGCCAAACCATGCATGGTAACCCAGTGGCTTGCACGTACTCCCATAGCACATATTTTTCGGGCAAAATGGGTTCCAACATCCAGCCATACTCCCGTTTCTCCGGGGCTTCTTGTAGCTTTAAGCCCATACTCCACTAAAGTATCTATAACGGCTTCTTCTAGGAAGCGCAGGTATTTGTGAATATCAGTAAAAAAATTATCCAAATCAAAAATAGGATAGACGACCAATTGACCCGGTCCGTGAAAGGTGATATCCCCTCCCCTATTGGTTTGATAAAACTCAATTCCTTTTTGAGCAAGGGCATCTTGGTTTACGAGTAAATGCTCCATTTTACCGCTTTTTCCTAACGTAAAAACGGGCGGGTGTTCAACCAGCAGTAAGTAATTATTGGTGGGGTCTGGGGCTTCTTTTTTCCTGTTCGCACGCTTCAAATCAATGATTCCATTAAAGAAACGCTCTTGGACTTCAAGACTGTCGCTGTAAGACTTGTGTCCCAGATCAATAACGTTAACTGTCTTATTTTGTTCCATGCATCTTTTATCTTCTAGAACTCCATCGGTCAGGATTATTTAAAATCACTAAAGCTGCAATCACACCCGGAACCCAACCACACAAAGTAAGTATGAATACGATAAACACAGAACCGCACCCTTGGTCGATCACAGCAAGTGGGGGAAATAAAATAGACAACAATACGCGAAAAAAACTCATATAATATACTGTGTGCACAAAGATATAAAATTTGACTCCCTAGATTTTTTTAGTCTGCTTATCTTTGCATCAAATATTGATACTATGTCAAAGCTTTCCGAACATGAACTCATCCGAAGAGAAAAAAGAGCAGAACTCAAAAAGCTCGGAATCAATCCTTACCCAGCAGAACTCTTTGCTGTTGATTTTTACTCAAATAATTTACCTGAACATTATGAAGAAGGTAAAAAAGTTGTAATCGCTGGACGGCTAATGTCGCGCCGAATTCAGGGTAAAGCCAGTTTTGCAGAACTTCAAGACAGTCAAGGAAAGGTACAAGTCTATTTTAATCGAGATGAAATTTGCCCAACTGAAGATAAATCCCTCTATAATGAGGTGTACAAAAAACTACTTGATATTGGGGATATTATTGGTATTGAGGGAACACTTTTTACCACCATGGTTGGAGAGCAAACGGTAAAAGTAACTCGGTTTCAGCTTTTAAATAAAACCTTACGGCCACTGCCCTTACCCAAAACCGATACTGATGGAAATGTATATGATGAATTTAATGATGCGGAACTACGATACCGTCAGCGTTATGTGGATTTGATCGTCAATCCTCAGGTAAAAAACACCTTCATTCAACGCTCTAAGATCACAACAACCATTCGGAATTTTTTGACCGAAAAAGGATATCTGGAAGTCGAAACACCCATACTACAGCCAATTCCTGGAGGTGCAGCTGCACGTCCGTTTGTAACCCATCACAATGCGTTAAATATTCCGCTTTACTTACGAATTGCAAACGAATTGTACTTAAAGCGACTTATTGTAGGTGGTTTTGAAGGCGTCTTTGAATTTGCTAAAGATTTTAGAAACGAAGGAATGGATCGTACCCACAATCCAGAATTTACTGTCATGGAGCTTTACGTGGCTTACAAAGATTATTTCTGGATGATGGAAACCACCGAAAATTTATTGGAACAAATTGCGGTAGCTCTGAATCAAAACACCCAAGTTCAAGTCGGAGAACATCAAATTGACTTTAAGGCACCGTACCCTAGAGTTCCGATCCTAGAAGCAATCCATACCCATACGGGGGTTGATGTCTCCAGTATGTCAGAAGATGAATTGCGAAAAACAGCTACCGACTTAGGGTTAGAAGTAGATGAAACGATGGGAGAAGGAAAGTTGATCGATGAGATTTTTGGCGAAAAATGCGAACACCACTACATTCAGCCTACCTTTATAACTGACTATCCCAAATCCATGAGTCCTTTAACAAAAGAACATCGAAGTAATCCTAAATTAACAGAACGCTTTGAATTGATGGTTAACGGAAAAGAATTGGCCAACGCTTATTCTGAGTTAAACGATCCTATTGAACAAAAAGAACGGTTTGAAGCACAATTGACTTTGAGTGAAAAAGGTGATGATGAAGCCATGTTTATTGATCATGATTTTATTCGTGCCTTAGAATACGGCATGCCTCCAACCTCAGGTATTGGAATTGGCATCGATCGTTTAGTGATGTTAATGACCAACAACAGTTCCATACAAGAAGTCTTGTTTTTCCCACAAATGAAACCTGAACGACAAGCGGTAGCACTTAACGATGAAGAAAAAATGATAATGGATGTACTTAAAAAATTGGATTCCAATGGATTAGTCGCTATCAAAACTGCCGCCGGGTTAAGCAATAAAAAATGGGATACTTCAATCAAAGGCCTGACTCAAAAGAAGCTTGTCAAGGTGGTTAAAAATGAAGAGGGTTTGTTTATTGAAATGTTAAATTAAAGTCAATGCTTTAAACCATCAACCAGATTTGCGATCCAAAGGGCAAACAAAACATTGAATACGATGAAAAAATTTATTTTCCTTTTTGTCCTTGTACTTCCATTAATAGCTTCATCTCAACGCATGGAACACAACCAACCCAGAGAAAAGCTTACTGCCGAGCAACGCGCTACATTACATGCCAAAAAAATGCAATTGGCGTTAGCACTTTCAGAATCCCAGACCGAGCGTCTTATTGAAATTTTTAAGAAAAATCAACGTCCTGAACGCCCAAAGAAAAAAGAAGACATTACTTCCGAAGAGCGTTATGAAATGCATTTAAAACAAATTGATCATCAAATTGCCATTAGAAAAGAGGTTAAAGAAGTCTTGAATGAAAATCAATTTGCAACTTGGAAAAAAATGAATCATTCCAAAAAACCTCGAATGGCTCATCGAGGAAAAAACCAACATACACAGCGGAAAAAGAAGAGGCGAGAGTTGGTTATCAAATCAATGCAGGAATTACAGGAACTTTTATGATCCAAGAGTTTGACAATAAAGGAATGGCGCTGGGCTATTCCTATCAGATGCCTACTGCAGGTCAATTGAGTAGCCTGACGGGAGGGAATCATGAGATTTTACTCCGCATTCGATTAGGGAAAGACCCCGCAAAAAAAGAAGAAGAAAAACCGGATGAAAGCACTGTGGGAACTCGAAACTTAGAGAACAAACTCAGCTCGGTTACCGAAAAGTAAAAGGACATTTACCAACTGGAGATCACAGCATCCAGGGCCGTTATCGTCTTGTCGATGTCTTGTTCTGACAAAGCATCGTTGAGAAAGTAACTTTCAAAAGCGCTGGGTGGGAGGTAAACCCCTTGTTTTAACATTCCGTGAAAATATTTTTTAAAGAAGTCGTTGTTTCCATGAGCAGCCGATTTAAAGTCCGTTACTGCATGCGCTGTAAAATGAACAGAAATCATTGACCCCAAACGATTAATTTGATACTGAATACCCGAACCACTTAAAACAGATTCAAAACCCTGGTGCAAACGCAGTGTTTTATTCGCCATACGATCGAATAAAGCATCGTCCTGATTCAGTGCCTGAAGCATGGCTAAACCTGCTGCCATGGCCAAGGGATTTCCACTCAATGTACCTGCTTGATATACAGGTCCATCAGGAGCTAAATGGCTCATAATTTCATTACTGGCAGCAAAGGCCCCTACGGGCAATCCACCGCCAATCACTTTTCCAAAGGTGACAATATCTGCTTTAATCCCCAACAATTCCTGAGCACCTCCTTTGGCCAAACGGAATCCCGTCATGACCTCATCAAAAATCAAATAGGTTTTATTTTGATCGCATAAACTTCTCAAACCTTCTAAAAATCCTTCTGCCGGGGGTATGCATCCCATATTTCCAGCAACAGGCTCAATGATGATGGCTGCAATCTGATCCGGGTACTCTGAAAAAAGAGCTTGAACAGCCTCTAAATTATTGTAAGGAGCAAGTAAGGTATCTTGCGCAGTACCTTTAGTAACGCCTGGACTACTTGGGCTTCCAAAAGTTACGGCACCACTTCCAGCTTCAATCAAAAAGGCGTCTGAATGTCCGTGATAGCAGCCGGCAAATTTGATGATTTTTTCTTTTCCGCTAGCTCCCCTTGCCAAACGAACTGCACTCATACAAGCTTCAGTTCCGGAATTAACAAAACGGATTTTATCCATATTGGGAACCATTGCAAGAGCCAAAGTTGCAATTTCAGTTTCTAAGGCTGTTGGCATTCCGAAAGAAGTTCCTTTTCCCGCACGTTCTTTTATGGCTTCAATAACAGGGGGAAAGGCATGACCAAGGATCATAGGCCCCCAGCTTGAAATATAATCGATCAGCTTGTTTTCATCGGCGTCATAAAGATAAGCTCCTTGAGCACGTTCGACAAAAATGGGTGTTCCCCCCACAGATTTAAATGCTCGTACTGGAGAATTTACCCCACCAGGAATTACAGCTTGTGCTTCTTTGAATAAATTACTACTTCTTTGATATTGCATACTTATGGATTGGGAATATTGAGGGACTGACCCAAATAAATGGTTTGATCTTGAATTTTATTTAATTCTATAATTTGGTCAACTGTGACATTGTATTTTTTGGAAACTGAATAAAGGGTATCTCCTTTTTTTACGGTATGAATCGTTTGAATTTTAGATTTCTGTTTTGGCTTTTTTGCCATTTTAATTTTTTCATCAAATCGAGTTAGATCAAAACGCTCAATGAGGCTAATCAACTTATCTGGATATTTAGGGTCGGTTGCATACCCCGCTTTTTTGAGGCCTTTTGCCCAAGCTTTGTATTGATTTGTTTTGATGTCGAACAAAAAAGCATAACGACTTCGGTCCTTGAGGAATAGCGAATGATCTCGAAATGAATTTTCTGAATCTTTATACACCCGAAAACATTCTCCTTTTTCGTCGTCGTCGTGATAGATTCGCTTTCCGTTCCATTCCTTGTGACATTTTATTCCAAAATGATTGTTGCCTTCAATGGCTAGGCGTCCATAACCCATACCTGATTCTAATATTCCCTGAGCCAAAGTAATACTGGCTGGAATACCGTAAGATTTCATTTCGCTCTGAGCTATTGGAGAATAACGTTCAATATACGCCATGATTTTTTCTTTATTCGTCATGGCTTTTACGAGCGGCTGTGGCTCTTTGTATTGAGGGCTCGTAGTCGTCGATTTTACTTCTTCTTTTAGTGCTACCGGTTTTTGCCTTTCGACAATTACTTTTTTTGAACTCCCGCAAGCGGTGAGAAAACTAAACGCAATTGAAAAGAGGACTAAATTCCATATCTTAAAAGAGGTATTCCTTTTTTTTGCAATTGAAGGTTCATGGGTTTGATCCCTTGAAGTCCTCCGCTGTGAATCACTAAAATATTTTTCCCCCAACGCCATTGTTTTCTTTTAATTAGGTCAAAAATACCAAAAAGCATTTTTCCAGTGTAGATTGGATCCAAAGGAATCTCATATTGTTGATAAAAATCATTCATAAAGGTTATTAATTCGGGTGAAACTTTAGCGTATCCCCCAAAAGTAAAATCGGAAAGAATACTCCAATTCACTTTCTGGGTAAACTCAGCAACAGAGGCATGGACTTCTGGATTATTTAAGGCGTTAAAACCCAAAATAAATTGATGCTCGGCCGAACGTTCAACAAGTCCTGCTAAAGTTCCGCCAGTACCTACACAACAGCAAACTGAGTCAAATCCCATATCTTTTTCGGTTATTATTTCTGTACAACCTTTTACAGCCAAAGTATTGGTTCCGCCTTCTGGCAATAGGAATAGCTCTTTTTGTTGAGCTTGATACTCTTGAACTAAAGCCGACTTTTCTTTTTCTTGGTAAATCGCTCTAGTCACACACAAAAGCTGCATCCCCTGACGTTGACAAAAATCAAGGGTAGTACTCTGTTCAATTTTAGTTGCCCATTCTTGCCCGCGTACAATTCCAAGAGTAGGAATATTATATATTTTACCTGCCGCTGCAGTAGCGGCTAAATGATTTGAAAAAGCACCACCAAAGGTTAAAATGGAGGGTCTTTTCTTTTGACTGTATTCCTTAAAATTGTAGTTTAATTTTCGAAATTTATTTCCTGAAACAATGGGATGAATCAAATCCTCTCGTTTTATCGTAATCGAATGTCCTTCTATAGAGTCAAGCGGTTGATTTATACTATTTTTGAAAGAATTAAAAAAAGTCATGCACAAAAATACACTAAAATGACACAGGGTATTCCACCCTTAGAGAAAGGTGATTTTTACCTTACAGAAGAGGGGTATAAAGTTTTTACGGAACAGTATCATTTAAAAAGAGGACATTGTTGCCAAAGTAACTGCCGGCATTGCCCGTTTGGATACGATCCGAAAAAAAATTAAGCTTTCGGCATACTTTTTGAGTATCTTTAAGTTATAAACATCAACATCATGAGGTACTTCACGCTTATTTTTACAGTTTTACTATTTGTCTCCTGCGCCAGCATTCAGGTGTACTCAGATTTTGACAATAGTGTCGATTTTTCTCAATTCAAAACATTTGCTTTTTTTAAGCCCCAGATAGATCAAGTCGATATCTCAGATCTAGACAAACGTCGAATTTTAAAAGCAATCGATTCAGAGCTCAGCGCCAAAGGACTTTCAAAATCCGAAACACCCGATATTTTGATTGGATTTACAACGAATGCCAAAGAAAAAATTTATGTCAGTACAATGAGTAACTTCGGTTGGGGTTGGGGCTGGGGATTTAACCCTTGGTTTTGGGGGCCTAATAACAATACCGTTAGTACTCGAACGGAGGGTACATTATACATTAATGTAATTGACGGTGTGAGTAAACAATTGATTTGGCAAGGAAAAGGACGTGGTGGTATTCAAGAAAACATGAAAGACAGAGATGAAAGAATTGCACTTTTTGTGCAAGAAATTATTGAAAATTATCCTCCTATTTCACCGCAAAGCCTTTAGGAAAAACACACTTCTTTAGCAGCAGCTAATGCTCCTGTAATACCTTCGGGATTTTTTCCTCCTGCAGTTGCAAAAAAGGCTTGACCTCCCCCTCCTCCTTGGATGTACTTTCCTAAACTTCGAACAATAGCTCCAGCATCTTTTTGTTGGTCACCGACCAATGATTTTGAAATGTAACAACTCAGTAAGGCTTTTCCTGATTTTTTCGATCCCAAAACCACTATGGCTTGATCTAAAGCTCCACCGAGGTCGAAGGACACGTCTTTCATTCCCTGTGCATCAAGATCAACTTCAGCTGCTACAAAAGAAACACCTTCAATTTCAGTGATTTTTGATTTTAATTCCTCTAAAAGCATTCTTACTTTTAATTTGGACAATGCTAAAATTTCTTTCTTTAAATCAGTATTTTCTGATTGTAAAGATTCAATTGCTTTTAAAGGATCTTGATTTTGTTTGAGCAACTTATTTACATTATCCAACAATTCACTTTGCTCTTCGAAATGAGTTTTAACTGCATCTCCTGTAATCGCTTCTATTCTTCGAATTCCTGAAGCAACAGCACTTTCAGTTAGAATTTTAAAGTGCCAAATATCCGAGGTGTTTTTCACGTGGGTTCCCCCACATAATTCAATGGATTGACCAAATTGAATCGTTCTAACGGTATCCCCGTATTTTTCTCCAAAAAGTGCCATGGCGCCTTTTTCTAACGCCTTTTGGTAAGGAGTGTTACGGTCCTCTTCCAATTCGATTTGCTCATGAATTCTCGCATTGACAAACTGCTCCACAGCGGTTAATTCCTCTGTACTAACTTTTGAAAAATGCGAAAAATCAAAACGGAACATTCCTGAATGAACCATAGAACCTTTTTGTTCTACGTGTGTCCCCAAAACAGAACGCAACGCTTGGTGCATCAGATGTGTTGCAGTATGGTTGGATGAAGTTCTTTTACGTTGTTTTTCATCTACTACAGCAATGAAATTCCCTTCTAAAGCATCAGGAATTGTTTTGGTTTGATGAACAATGAGATTGTTTTCTTTTCTCGTATTGATTATGTAAAAAATATCTCCATTAACCGCTTGCAAATAGCCCTTGTCTCCTACCTGCCCACCCCCTTCTGGATAAAAGGGTGTCAAATTAAATACCAATTGATAAAAATCGCCTTCCTTGGCTGAATTCATTTTTCTGTAACGAGTAATTTTAACTTGGGTATTAAGATGGTCATAACCCACAAATTCCTCGGTATCATCCTCTCTTAATATGACCCAATCTCCAGCTTTAGATGCAGCAGCAGCTCTAGACCGCGACTTTTGAGCTTCCATAGCTGTGTCAAATCCTTTCTGATCTACGGTAAACCCTCGTTCACTAGCAATTAGTGCTGTTAAGTCAAACGGAAAACCAAAGGTGTCATATAATTCAAAAGCTTTTGTTCCGTCTACTGTTTTGTTTGGTGCATTTTTAAGGATGCTTTCAAGAAGTAACAATCCTTGATCTAAAGTTTTTAGAAATGAGTTTTCTTCCTCTCGAATTACATTGAATGCCAATTGTTGCTCTCTCAGAAGTTCTGGAAATGCCTTACCCATTTGCTGACTCAAGGTTTCCACCAACTGATGAATGAACGGTTCTTTTTGATTTAAAAAAGTAAAACCATAACGAATGGCTCTTCTTAGAATTCTTCTAATGACATAACCTGCACCATTATTACTCGGCAATTGTCCATCTGCAATGGCAAAATAAACTGTTCTAAGGTGGTCCGCAATAACGCGTATTGCACGATCTGTATTTTCACTTTTACCGTAAGTGGTATTGGTCAGGGTTTCAATCTCACGAATTAAAGGTGTAAACACATCTGTATCGTAATTTGAATTTTTACCTTGTAAAACCATACACAAGCGTTCAAATCCCATTCCCGTATCGATATGTTTTTGCGGTAATTTCTCTAAACTGCCGTCAGCTTTGCGATTGTATTCTATAAAAACAAGATTCCATACCTCAACTACATGAGGGTGATCCATATTGACCAAATCGGCTCCTGCAGTTTTATTTTTTTCTTCCTCAGTACGAATGTCAACGTGAATTTCGGAACACGGACCGCAGGGACCTTGATCCCCCATTTCCCAAAAGTTGTCTTTTTTGTTACCCAACAGTATTCGATCTTCTGGGATTATTGCTTTCCAAAAATCATAGGCTTCATTGTCCTTGGCTATATTTTCATCCGGAGCTCCTTCAAAAATAGTTACATAAAGTGTTGTTGGATCAATTTTATAAACCTCCGTAAGCAGCTCCCATGCCCATTCAATCGCTTCTTTTTTGAAATAATCGCCAAAGCTCCAATTGCCAAGCATTTCGAAGAACGTATGATGGTAAGTGTCTATACCTACTTCCTCAAGGTCGTTGTGTTTACCGGAAACTCGCAAACATTTTTGAGTATCGGAAACCCTTTTTAAACTTGGCTTTGCATTTCCTAAGAAAAACTCTTTAAAAGGATTCATCCCTGCATTGGTAAACATTAAAGTAGGGTCATCTTTAATCACCATGGGCGCTGAAGGAACGATGGTATGTGCTTTAGAAGCAAAAAAATCTAAAAATTGTTGCCTAACTACGGTGGATTTCATGCTTTTAGTACTATAAAATTAAAGTTGCTTATCTTTGCAACTGATTAATACTGGTTTATCTTTCTCAAAATTGATAACTTTGAGGGATTAGATAAAATAATAATGCAAAAGAAAAGAAAATTTATAAAACTTTATGAGTAAAGTTAAATACTATTACGATCCTGAGACACTTTCCTACAGGCCGATAGAAATAACAAATAAGAAACGGGTTTCAAATTTCATCTTGTTTCTTATCGCATCCTTTGCTTTTGGACTAACTTCTTTGTTGATCTTGTTAAACTCTGACTGGATTAATACGCCTGCTGAGATCAGTCAAAAAAGGGTCATAGAAAATTACCAACTTCAGTTTGATATACTCGATAAAAAATTAAATCAAATAGAAACTGTTGTTTCTAACATCGAAGAACGAGATAACAACATCTATCGGGTTTACTTTGAGGCTAGCCCGATACCAGAAGAGCAACGAAAAGCTGGTTTTGGTGGTGTAAATCGCTACAAAGATCTAGAGGGTTATGATAATTCTGACCTCATTATCAATACTGCAAAACGACTTGATATACTTTCCAAACAAACCGTAGTACAGTCTCGATCATTAGACGAGATTGAGCGTTTAGCGGCAAATAAAGCTGAATTGATTGAGGCTATACCGTCAATTCAGCCAATTAAAAATCAAGACCTAACAAGAATGGCCTCAGGTTATGGATATCGTATTGATCCGTTCACCAAAAAAAGGCGATTTCACTATGGAATGGACTTTAGTGCACGAAAAGGGACTCCTATTTACGCTACAGGAAACGGCGTGATAAAGCGAGCGGATAATCGTTCTTCCGGGTTTGGAAAACATATTCGAATCGATCACGGATTTGGCTATGTAAGTATTTATGCACATTTAAGTAAATACAACGTCAGAAGAGGTCAAAAAGTAAAACGGGGGGATATCATAGGTTTTGTAGGAAATACTGGACGATCAATGGGTCCTCATTTGCATTATGAGATTTTAAAAGACAAGAAAAAGATCAACCCTTTGAATTTTTATTACGGAAATCTTTCTCAGAAAGAATTCGATGCCATACTGATCCAGTCTAGACAAGAGAACCAATCCATGGATTAAAATGCATATAAACCTTCCTGAAAAAAGATATTATTCAATCGGTGAGGTTGCAAAAGCATTTAATGTTCAACCCTCTTTACTGCGTTTTTGGGAAAAAGAATTCAAAGAAATTCAACCCAAGAAAAAAAATAGCGGAACACGGAAATACACCCCTGAAAACATCTTAACTCTTCAGTTTATTTACCATCTGGTAAAAGAAAAAGGAATGACCCTAGAGGGTGCCAAAAAGCAACTTCAAAACAAGTCTAAATCAGGATCAAAAGAAGAGCTTCTTGCAAGACTGGAGACTGTAAAAGCCTCATTGATTCAACTGAAAGAAAAAATGTAGCTTACTTTTTTCTAAAGAATATCTGAATGGGTATGCCATTAAAATCGTACATAGAGCGCAATTTATTTTCTAAAAATCTGCGGTAAGAATCTTTAACATATTGTGGAAGATTACAGAAAAACGCAAACTGAGGATAGGGTGTTGGCAATTGGGTACAGAATTTGATTTTCACAAACTTCCCCTTATATGATGGAGGAGGAAACTTCTCAATGATGGGGAGCATTTGATTGTTAAACTCTTTCGTAGGAATTCTTTTCGAACGATTTTGATAGATGGCTACTGCCGTTTCTACTGCTTTAAATATTCTTTGTTTGGTAAGTGATGAGATAAACAAAATTGGAACGTCAGTAAAGGGCTCAATCTCTTTGCGAATTAGCGTTTCAAATGCTTTGGCTGCATGGGTGTCTTTTTCTACTAAATCCCATTTGTTAACTAGGATGACAATGCCTTTGTTATTTCGGTGTGCCAGCCAAAAAATATTCTGTACCTGACCGTCAAAACCTCTTGTTCCATCAACTACCAATAGGCAAACGTCCGAATTTTCTATGGCTCTAACAGAGCGCATCACAGAATAAAATTCAATGTCTTCTTTAACTTTTGCTTTTCGTCGAATTCCTGCGGTATCTACTAATTTAAAATCAAAGCCAAAACGGTTGTACTGGGTGTCAATACTGTCACGCGTTGTGCCTGCAATGTCCGTAACGATATAGCGTTCCTCACCAATGAGGGCGTTAATAAAAGAAGATTTTCCTGCATTTGGACGTCCTACAACTGCAAACCGTGGGAGGGTTTCTGTTTCTGACTCTTCTTCCTTGGGTAAACTTTTAATTAAATCGTCTAACAATTCTCCACCACCACTTCCATTAATACTGGAAATTGGATAAAACTGTTCAAAACCTAAAGAATAAAACTCTAAAGTATTTTCTCTGTGCAGTGCATTATCAACCTTATTGAGGGCGAGAAAAATTGGTTTGTGAGCTCGGCGGAGTAATTTTGCCATAGTTTGATCCATACCAGTGACTCCGTCTGTTGCATCAACCATAAAAATGATGGCATCTGCTTCATCTATAGCTAGATTGACTTGCTTATCAATTTCTTTTTGAAACACATCATCACTTCTTTCTACATATCCACCCGTATCAATCAGGGTGAAAACACGTCCATTCCAATCGGACTTTCCGTAATGTCGATCACGAGTTACACCACTTATGGCATCCACAATGGCTTCACGTTTTTGGATCATCCTATTGAAAAAAGTAGATTTTCCTACATTGGGCCTCCCGACAATGGCAACAATACTGCTCATAGACTTTATTTGGTTGCAAAAGTACTTTATTCTATTAAAGGGTATGATCCAAATCTTTAAAGATTTATGAATTTAAATTTTAAGTATCATTCCAAAATCCTAAAAACAAAGATTAATCTAGTTGCACAACAATCTATAAAGTTGTAAATTTGCCTTTCATATCGCGAGGTAGAGCAGTGGTAGCTCGTCGGGCTCATAACCCGAAGGTCGCTGGTTCGAGTCCAGCCCTCGCTACTAAAAAGCTCCTTGATTTCTCAAGGAGCTTTTAATTTGGAATCAAATGTTGCTTGGCTATTTATAGATTAGATTAAGATCTGATAGATAAAATGATTCTTTTTTAACACAAAGCAGTTTTGGAAAAAGTAACAGATTTTAAATTAATTCGAATAATAGAATTATATTTAAAGTAATTAACCTTGAACCAATAGATCATGTCACAAACAAGAAGATCATTTATTGCTGCATTAGCAATGGGTACAACAGCAAGTGCCTTCCCTTTACTTAAAGAAATTGAAACGTTAGATTTAGATCTAGAATTTACCAATAACGAAATTGCAGATGCAAACAAATGGGTTGCCAAAGTAAAAGGCACTAAAAAAATTGTCTATGATGGAACTACTTTTAATAAAGGTTTTCCAGTGCATTGGAACTGGGCGTTTCATCAATCCAATAAGGATATGAAAGTTCCTGAACGTGAAATAACAGCAGTAAGTGTTTTTAGATCAATGGGGATTTGTCCTGCATTTAAATCTGAACTCTGGGAGAAATATGCTTTTGGGGAATTTTTCAAGGTAAACGATTCCAAAACAGCTAAGCCTTCTCTTAGAAATTTTGTCAATGACCCTGAAAAAGGGGATTTACCCGCTGGTGGAATTACCGGTATCTCAGCAATGCTTAAAAAGGGCTCTTTATTTTGTGTGTGTGGAGTAGCAACAAAAATCATTAGCGGTATCATTGCTAAAAGGATGAATTTAGATGCTGATGAAGTATTTCAAGATTTTAAAAATCATATTATTGAAGGAGTACAAATTGTACCTACAGGGGTTTGGGCCCTTGGAGAAGTACAAGCCAAAGGTTGTGGATACATTTTTGTAGGCTAGGTTTTATTCTTAAGTTTCTACCCTCCAGATAAGGAGGGTTTTATTTTTTGAAGCTTTACCGTCGCTCCAAATGCCTGTTTATTATGACTACCTTTGGAAAAATTCTTTATTTGGAATCAAAAGAACATAAGTCAGGTTTTGTAAGCATCATTGGCAATCCTAATGTTGGGAAGTCAACTTTGATGAATGCCTTAGTAGGAAAGGAGCTATCCATCATTACACACAAGGCACAAACCACTCGACATAGAATACTTGGAATCGTCAACGGAGATGATTTTCAGATGGTGCTATCAGATACACCCGGAGTTATAAAACCTGCCTATGAGATGCAAACTTCAATGATGAATTTTGTAAAAGAAGCTTTGGTTGACGCTGATGTATTGCTTTATATGGTTACTCCTGAAGAAAAGGAATTGAAAGAAGAACGCTTTTTCGAAAAAATTAAAAACACAAAGGCGCCTTTGTATATATTGATTAATAAAATTGATCAAATCAGTCAAGAGGTGCTTGAACAATCGGTTGCCCATTGGGAAACCTTATTCCCTAATGCAAAAGTATATCCAATCTCAGCCTTAACAGGCTTTTATATTCCAGAGCTTTTAGCTGTTTTAATTTCACAACTACCCCCCTCGCCTGCTTACTTCCCAAAAGATCAATTGACTGATAAACCAGAACGTTTTTTTGTCAATGAGTCAATCCGAGAACAAATATTAGCTCATTACTCCAAGGAGATTCCGTACTCTGTTGAAGTTGTTACCGAAGAATTTCACGAAGATCCTAAAATTATCAAAATACGGTCCGTAATTTTAGTTGAGCGAGAAACACAAAAGGGAATCATTATTGGTCATAAAGGAAGTGCATTAAAAAGAGTAGGGATTGGTGCGCGTAAATCCTTGCAACAATTTTTTGGCAAAAAAATTCACTTGGAATTGTATGTCAAAGTTTCTAAAAATTGGCGTTCCAGTGCCCAACAGTTGAAACGATTTGGCTACAATAACTGATCCTCTTTTTGAAATTATTTTTACCTTTAAAACAAACCTTTTGTAATGAAAACTAAAAAAATCTTAATCCTAAGTGTACTGACCCTTGTTTTATTTTCGTGTCAAACTGAGACAGAACAACCCCCCAATATCCTATTCATCATGTCAGACGATCATGCTTATCAAGCTGTAAGTGCTTACGGATACGGATTGAACAATACGCCCAATATTGACCGAATAGCGCAAGAGGGAGCCTTATTTCAAAAAGGATTTGTCACTAATTCTATCTGTGCTCCGAGTCGGGCGGTTATGCTCACTGGAAAGCACAGTTTTGTCAACGGTAAAGTGGATAACATACAAGATTTTAACTGGGATCAAGATAACTTTGCAAAACACCTGCAAAAAGCGGGTTATCAAACCGCTTTGATAGGGAAAATTCACCTTCGAGGTCTTCCTCAAGGGTTCGACTATTCTGCCGTATTGCCTGGTCAAGGACATTATTACAATCCTGATTTTTTAATTGATGGAATTAAAGAACGAATCAACGGTTATGTTACCACCATCACTACTTCTTTAGCTCTTGATTGGCTTAAAAATAAGCGTCAAAAGGAAAAACCCTTTTTACTTTTATATCATCAAAAGGCCCCCCATAGAAATTGGAAACCGGAAGAGAAATACCTCACGCTTTTTGACGATAAAACCTTTGACCCCCCTGTAAATTTTTTTGACGACTACTCCAACAGAGGAACAGCCGCCAAAACTCAAGAAATGCTAATCGCTGCTTCAGAAGAACAAATTGCAGTAGCGCACGGCAACGGAGGTCACGGTCGTTGGGGGCACGATTTTAAATTCCTTACTGATCCCTATGGAAACAACACCGGTTTTGAACGAGAACTAGAGCGTTTTTTGCCAGAGCAAAAGCAAGCTTGGTTGGAGGCTTACACTCCTAAAAATGACACCATGAAAGCTCAAAATCTAGAGGGTAAAGAACTTGCACTTTGGAAGTTTAATCGCTATTTAAAAGACTACCTCAGGACCATCCAATCGGTAGATGATGGCGTGGGTGAAGTTTTGAATTATCTTGACCAGGAAGGACTGACCGAAAATACCATTGTGGTCTATACCTCTGATCAAGGCTTTTACTTAGGAGAACACGGCTGGTTTGACAAGCGTTTTATGTATGAAGAATCCCTTAAAACTCCAATGTTAATGCGTTATCCTAAGGAAATTCCAGCAGGTTCTACCGTCGATAAAATGATTCAAAATCTAGATTTTGCACCCACTTTTTTAGACTATGCCGGAGTTGAGATACCAAAAGACATGCAAGGGGCTTCCTTTAGAAATGTGGTCAATCAAAAAGGAGGAGCTTGGAGAGATGCAATCTATTATACCTATTATGAATACCCTTCTGTCCATATGGTCAAACGCCATTACGGCGTCCGAACCGATCGGTATAAACTCATGCATTTTTATTATGATATAGATGAATGGGAACTATACGATTTGGAAAAAGATCCCTCCGAAATGAATAATCTTTACGACAATCCTGATTATACAGATGTTCAAGAACGCTTGCATCTTAGACTCTCTGAATTGCGTGAGCAGTATGGGGATTCGGATTCTTTAGACCAAATGCATATTGAGCGTTATCTATCTGCTAGAAGAAATTAACTATTGTATTTTAATTAAAATTTTAGTTTTATAAAGACAATTGACCTGCATTTAATTCGGCATAAAGAAGCGCTAGAACACGTAAGAAATACACTTGCTGACGAACAACACAAGGGCTCCTTCTCTTTAACTGTTATTACTGGGAATTCTACTGTTTTACAACGTCGGATTTTTGAAGAAATACTTGAAAATTCACCTTATACCTATTACATCCCTAGTTGGAATTTAGGCCAGATTATTGTAGAATATATGGAGTTATAAAAAAATGAATACAATTACAATTCTAGACGACTACGGAAAAAAGTAAAACATTCCAGACCTCAAAGTCTTTAAAGATCACATTGAAAAATACCATTCTCATAAGGGTAAAGGAGACGGAAGTTTACATGAAGAAAATGGGTATTGGTTTCGAGTCACCGATGCGTTTTATAAACATGTAATGTCTCTTTAATTCATAAATTAAAAAAACTCTTTTTTAATCGATTTTAGTCATTTTTGATCAATTTTGATTCGTTTTTTGTGTTTTTTGATTGTTTTTAGACGATTTTAGTTAAAAACTAAACCTGGCCAATTACAAACTTTCCCCAAACAACACCCCCCTAAAACGACTACACAGGAATCCTATCTTAAGGAAATGATATCAATGTATTAAAAAAAATCCTTTTAATAATCTAGATGCCCTAGGTGAAGATATATTTGATTTTATAGTAATAGCACCACTTGGATATATTAGAAAATAGAGCTTTTCACTCGTTTATTTTTTATTGATTTTGAACGAATAAGTCCCCGAAGTTAACTCAATCCAAAGTTCTTCTTCGTGCTTTTCAATACCTTGAATCCCATTTGTATTTACTTCAATTGGTTTTCCATCAAGTTGAATTTGAGCTTTTATTGTCTTTTGGAACTTTAATGTTGCAGTAGTATTGGGTGGTATTTTTGCTTTATAGTTCCAACCTGATTCAGTCCATTCCCATGCGCTTTCTATTTTTCCATACATGGAATTATAATATCCTTTTGCCCATTTCATTTCTTGGGCAGGATCAGGAGTTGGTTGCAATATAAAATGTTTAAAAGCTACATTACGTGTACCCCTTTGAATTCCAAGACTATGGTTATACATCCAAGAAGCAACCGATCCAAATGAATAATGATTGAACGAGTTCATGCTGTTGTTCCCACCAAAACCCTTTTCATTGGTATAGGAATTGAGTCTTTCCCATATGGTCGTAGCCCCATTGTCAACCGAATAAAGCCAAGACGGGTAAGTGCTTTGTTGAAGTAATTTGTAAGCTAAATCATGACGCTTATACTTAGACAAAGCAGAACTTAGGGAAGCCGTTCCGATAAAACCAGTCATCAATGAAAAAGGAGGTCTAGAAACCCCCAATTCATCCGTATTTTCTCTATTGATGGTTTGAGCTAGGAGCTTTATTGCTGAATCCGAATTTTTTTCATTCAATACTTCTAAATCCAAAGGGATTGCATAAGAAGCCTGAGTGTCCATAAAGTCTCCATTGGAAATTTGTCTCTCGGGCGGAAGTGGAGGCCCAAACCTCAAGCTTTGGTGCCCTTTGTGAATTGTTTTTCCAGTTTGGTAATCAAAATACGTTTTGTTTAAGAATTTTTTTCGTGCTTCATAAAGTGATTTATAAGCAATTACTTCCTTTGATCTTCCAAGAATTTCAGCAGTTTTAATAACAATTTCAAGACCTTTCATGTGGTATGCAGCCCAAAATAATGTTGGATCATTTTTATATCCCTCTGGGCTGAGCCAGTCTCCTAAGGGTCCTTCGATTAGATAACCCGAATCTGCTTCAATTTTTGAATTTAAAAACTCAATGTAAAACTTCATGGAATCAAAATGTTCTTCGAGAGTTTTAATATCTCCGTATTGTTGGTAGAGCTCCCATGGGATAATAATTCCGGCGCTGCCCCATAAGGTTCCACCAAATCCACCACCTACCGGAGCAACATCTGTAAATCGCCCCTTGGAAGACTGTAGGTCTCGCATGGACATTAAATGACGGTTTAAAAAAGGCTGAACAGGAGCGAGGAAGGTCGCTGTTTTTGAAAACACGTTGATGTCTCCACTCCAACCCATACGCTCATTTCGAGCCGGGGTATCCGTGGGAATAGAAAGAAAATTTCCACGAAGAGACCATGTAATATTTTCCCATAATTTATTGACTTTGGCATTCGAAGTTTCGTAATGTGAAGACAGTTCATCAATAGAGCTGATTACCTGACCCTCAATGCTTTCCAAGGGAATGGGAGTTTTAATTCCTGAAATTTCTAAAAATCGAAATCCGTGAAAAGTAAATCTGGGTTGAATGGTTTCTTTGTCACCGCTTCTTATATAGAGGTCCTGGGTTAAGGCAGCTCGAATATTTTCAAGCATAATCATTCCAATTTCACCTTTATACTCTTTGAGATTAGGATATTTGACCTCTGCATAACGCAGGGTAATTGTGTCTCCTTTATTTCCTTTTGGCAGCACAACTTTGGGAATCCCAACCATGTTTTGTCCCATATCATAAACAAACACGCCAGGACGAACTTCATCCATACTTATGGGTTGGATTGTTTTTACGATTTTGGCGGCTTCACCCATCTTCCCTTTGAACTGTAGTTCATTAAAATTAAAATCTTCATCTTGGTAAGTTGTTTGCTCAAGGGGTACTTCGGTTGCAGCTTTCCATAAGGTATGGTTGAAATCTGGATTTGACCAACCCTTGATCATAGCGTTTAATCTTGCATCGTAAACCTCTCCTTGAAAAAAGCTTCCGTAGCGGATAGGACCCTCGGTAAAAACTTTCCAGTCTGAAGTGTTCGATGCAATAATTTTCTCACTTCCGTCCTCAAAGGTTACTATGAGTTGTGCGAGAACGGACTGTCGATCACCAAAAAAATTCCAATTTTCTCCACTGTAGGTAATGTTTCCACTCCACCAACCTTCACTCAGCCAAATACCAATGGCATTTTTAGATTGACTTAGAATCTGATCTGTGAGGTCATACGTTTGATACATATGGTGCTTATTGTATTGTGTCAATCCGGGGTTGAAATATTCATTCCCCAGTCGTTTCCCATTGAGATGAATTTCATAGATCCCTCTACTGGTTAAGTAAAGTCTCGCTTTCACTACTTTTTTTAAAGGAAGCTCAAACTCTGTTCTCAACATAGGTGTACTAGACTTGCTTGGGTTTTTAAGAACAAGTAACCCTTTATCTCCACCCGAAACTTTGATTTGATGTTCTTGAAAAACTACATTTGGATGTTCATTAACCAGGGATGAAAATAGCCCCGTATAATCCTTTCGACTCATGTCGTCTTGGAATAATGTGTTGGAAGGACTTCTAAAATTTAATATTTTGATATTGCTAAATGAAGCCTTTTGTCTGGGATCAATTGAAAACCCAATATCTCCTACCATGTGAAAGCTAATGTAATTATTACCTGCCCCAACAGGGTTTAAGTTAAATCCTTTTCTTGCTCTTGGAGAGTTGCTTGGATCGTCATTTTCCGAGATTTTATGTTCCTCTTGAGTTCCGTTTAAGAAAATTTCCACCAGACCAAAATTGGATTGAATATAAAATTGGTGTTGTTCATATTGATTGGCTGTGTTTACTAATGCCCTAGGAATTTCAAAAGAGCGGAAGGGTACATTCTTTTGATCTTCTTCAGAATATCCAACTCGGTAAACATGAAGTTTTGCGTTTTTACCAAAATTAAGAGGAGCGGTATCAAATTCAAATTCAATATAGCTTTCATTTATCGAAGAACGCACACCTTGAATGTTTTTATTTCGATCCATCAACCGAGTATCGTTTCCACCCATTAAAAAAGAGGCTTTGGTTGATTTGAACGCGCTGTCGAGTTGAATGCTATACTCCAATTTAAAAACAGACAGATAATGGGAATAAAAATTTAAATCCTCATCACTTACACCGATCCATTTTGCCTGGTTCCACGCTTCGATTTTCGTGCTCATTAAGCCGGTTTCAAACCATGAAGTTTTGGAATGTTGTTCATTCTCTTCATCCCATATTGTAACGGTATAGTGATAACGTGTTCGAGGTTTTAATGCTTCTCCACTGTATTGGATTCCAACAGAGAGGGAATTTTCTATTTTACTTGAGTCCCAAACTTGCTGTTTCTTCTCATTATTCACTTTAATCTGGTAAGCTTTCTGGAATGCACCTTTTGACTGATTTAGATCCTGCATTTGCCAACTAAATATAGGTTTATCGGTATCAATACCCAGAGGGGTGGTTTGATAATCAATCTGAAGTTTAGTAAGTTGTGCTTGAGCACTTAGTGAGATCAAAAATAAAGTAAAAAGGAAGTGAAGTTTAACTTTTAAGAAATATGTTATCGGTGAAACTTTTAGTATGGCCATGCTTTTTTTAAGTTTAAAAAATGATCAGTTAAGTTTTTAATATAAAAAGAAAAGATGAGATATATTTCAAAAGTTTACAAACTTTCCCGTAATAACGCCCCTAAAGTCACTCTAAAAGAATCTTAGAATAGGACAATTAGATCAATTCATTAGAAGGAATTTGTGTTGGAGGTATTGGTGCATAAAAAAACCCTCCACTTGGGAGAGCTTTTTTTAAATAATTAAGTCTAACAAAGCCCCCCTAAAGAGTTCCTTTTCTAGACCCGTAATAAAACAACCCTAATCCTATTAATCCAATGACAATTCCTAGAAGAGGAGCTGTAGGTTTTCCATTTATTACATTAATTAATTCCGGCAGAGCAAAAAATCCTGCGAGGGCGAAATACAGTAACGACAACCTTTTTAAAACATCTAAATCATTGAAAGATAATGATCCATAAATTAAAGCAATAATCCCAATAACTACTAGACCTAATACAAGAGAAAATTGATCAAACATAGTTATTGCGTCTGCTGATGGATTGTCCCCTAAAAAGTCTCCTAACAGCATCATCTTAAATTCTGGAGAAAACCAGGAAATAATTAATGGCAAGGCTTGAAGAAAAATTAATACAATGTTTATTTTAAAAATAGTTTTAATTTTCATTTTAATCGATTTTTGGTTTATAATGTATAGATTGTTAAATAATGAGTGAAATTGTTAACTCTAAGAAAACACTCAGTAGTTCTTTTTAAAGTTTATATTTGATTCTAAGAAAGAAAATCTATTTTTCTTCCCCTGCGAGATCAAAAATTCCTTTTTCATAATCCACATGACCTATGTGTAAATATATTTGATCTTCATGACTTCCACTTGCAAGACTCCAGAACGTTTTACTAGCTTCTTTGGCCTCATCAGAGGAAGATGATGATGCTGTAGTAGCTTTAGCAAAGTCTACAAGAGAATTAAAACATTGCCAAACTTCTACTTCCGGTCCAGAGCCCATATAGTGATAAGAAACTCCTCCAGCTATGGAAGTACCTGCATCAACACCTGGTTTAATTTGCCAGTCAAAAAAAGCATTTCCCATTTTAGACCAGCTTCCCGAAGAATTATAACGGCCTACAACCATGACAAAGGGAACATCAAAGTTTACATTTTTCACTGTTAAAAATCCAGTTTCTGAATATGCTCCTCTCATTTCATCGGTATGTCCGTCTGAAAAAGAACGGTACTCAGCCCAATCTTTTTTTAGGGCTTCTTTCTTACTTTCATCTTTGATAGCATCTACCTTAGCTTTTATATTTTTAAGGTAAAGTTCTGAATCTACCATGTAGTCTTCCATTGTTTCATATTGATCATACATGACAAAAGTATGACCTGATCCATACCAGTGTCTAAAAAGCCATTCTCCCGTTGATTTTCTATTTTTACCGGCACCCATATCCGCAAATTTTTTATGCAATTCGATAAATCGTGGAACATCACTCACGGCTACATCATTGATGTAAGTAACCGATTCATAAGTCATTGTGTTTTGTGCATAAGACAGCATAAAACTAAATGATAATAAAGTAAAAATTAGTTTCTTCATTTTAATTGATTTATGGTTAATTGTAATTTTAAAATTAGACATTTTAACGTATAAATAAATCCCATTTCTATTATTTGAATAGAAAACCCTCCACTGGGGAGGGTGGAATAAATTTAATCTAAATTGTCAACTCTTCTGAATATATCTGAACTAAGAAGACTTCTTATCTTATCCATTTTTTTGTTTGCCTCTACATCGCTTTTTTTCATTGAAGAGGTGTTCGATCTCTGTGTGTAAATTTCTTCAAGGGTATCAAAAAAATCAACTGTGTAATAATTTGTTTTTCTTTCTGCTCCAAATTGATCTAAAACCTTAGTTAACGCCCAAGCACTCATGCCATTTTTTTGGTTGATAGGCATGAAGGTTTTAAGCTCCATAGATTCATAAGTAGCTTGACTATACCAGTCTACACTCATACTATTAATTACTGCGTACTCAGCAGGTTTACTGCCTTCTGTTGAATTGTTAAATCCACCCTTGTAGGACACGTCAGTACTATAGATTTTTTTAAAATGTGACATTTGCTTTTCTCTAATTACATCCCAAGTTTCAGGGGCTAATCCTTCGGGTATTCCACTTATTTGAGCAGAATTTTTTCGATTTTCTTCTGTGTAAAATTTAACGTACAAAAAAGTTGTTTCGGTAGATGCTTCACTAGGATTGATCAATTGCCACATTTCCCAATTAGATAAAATTCCTGCATCTTTTTGTTGTTCCCATATAGATTTGAAGTATTTTTCAAAAGCTAAATGCTCTTCAATATCGGAATTATCGATTGTACCATACCACATGTTAATTCTCATTTCTCCAGCTTGTGCTAAAACAGAAAAACTTAACAATAAGGTAAATGCGAGTACTATTTTCTTCATTTTGATTGATTTATGATTAGTAATACTTAAATGTATATATAATTTACTTGATTAACAACACCGCTCTGTAAATATCTAAACAAAAAAATCTAACAACTGTTACAAAGTAATTTTTGGTACAGGCAATGATTATAGGGAAGCGTAGAGCGATTACCAATCTAAATTTGGGGGCTTTGTTTTGAATGTCTCTTAAAATTACCTTAGATTGATTCAAAAAAAAATTAAATGGAAATAGGAGTAGATAGTTTTGCAGCAGTTGATATTCGGAAAGGGAATCCAAATTCACAAGACAGGGTAAATGCAATAGCGGATTTAATTCAAAGAATAGAATACGCAGATCAGGTGGGATTAGATATTTATGGAATTGGAGAGCATCATCGCGAAGAATTTCTTGACTCCGCACCCCATATGATCCTTGCAGCTGCGGCTGCAAAAACAAAAAGAATTAAATTAGGAAGTGCTGTCGCTGTATTAAGTGCAGCAGATCCCGTACGCGTTTTTCAAAACTATGCTACTTTAGATTTAATCAGTTCGGGCAGGGCAGAAATGGTTGTAGGGAGAGGATCTTTTACTGAGTCATTTCCTCTATTTGGGTTTCAGTTTGAAGATTATGATGCGCTTTTTAAAGAAAAATTAGAGCTCCTTTTACAAATTCAAGAAGATGAAATACTGAACTGGTCAGGTAAATTTCGTGCCCCTCTTCAAGATCAGAAAATTTCGCCAAGACCATTTCAAGAAAAAATACCTGTTTGGCTAGGTGTAGGTGGAACACCTGCCTCTTTTACTAGAGCTGGAAGTCTTGGTCTTCCGTTGATGGTTGCAATTATTGGGGGTGAAACTCACAGATTTAGACCCTTAATAGACTTGTATCGCAAAGCAGGCGAAGAGGCTGGTTTTACTCCAGAAGCATTGAAGGTTGGCATCCATTCTCTTGGATATGTTGCCGAGACAAAAGAACAGGCTGTAGAAGAATACTATCCCGGCTATGCCTACAATTTTACACGTATTGGAAAAGAAAGAGGCTGGCCACCAGTAACGTTTGAGCGCTTTGCAGCGCAAAATAGCAAAACAGGTGCATTGGTGGTTGGTGATCCAGAGGAGGCTGCTGAAAAGATCTTAAGACACAGTGCCTCGTTAGGCGGAATAGACCGATTTACATTTCAACTGGACAATGCCAATTTAACCCATCAACAATTAAAAAACACCATGCGTCTTATCGCAGAAAGGGTTAAACCCATCATAAACAAGGCGTAGTAATTCAATTATTGAATACTCATTTTTTAACTTCTACAAAAGAATCAACTCAAGCGTTCTTTCGTTTTCAAAATTTTACTCCCTCAAGTTAATTTAAAGATTTTCCTCCTTTTTCACCTGTTCGGATTCTGTAAGCTTCATTTACTGGAAGCACAAAAATTTTACCGTCTCCCACACGATCTGTTGCTGCTGATTTTAATATGGCATTGATTGTGGGTTCCACAAAGTCATCATTAACTACTATTGAAAGATATCTTCGTTGTATCTCTGAGGTACTGTAACTGATTCCTCTGTAAACATGTCCCTCTTTTTCGTTTCCAATACCTGTAACATCCCAGTAGCTGAAAAAATTAACTTCAACGTTATGCAGGGCTTCTTTTACTTCTTTAAACTTTGATTTTCTTATAATGGCTTCAATTTTTTTCATAATATCGATTTTAAATTATTCGTTTGAGGCATATGATTCAACACCAAAAGAAACCTTGTCGATTCCAGCAATTTCTTCATTTTTAGTTATTCTAATGCCAATAGTCATTTTTGTACGTATTTTAACCCAGGGATAAATTAATTTTTTGACCCGTCTTCACCGCTTGATAAATAGCATCAATAATTTTAATGTCTTTTAATCCCTCAGATCCATCTACAGCAACTGGAGCTTTTTCATTGTTTAATAAAATTCCAGCCATGGCATCCATTTGGACGGTTTGATGAGTGACTACAGGAGCTTTTAAAGGGCCTAAATGTGAGCTCCCCTCAATGGGGCCATAGCCTGTAGAGGGCCGCATTTCTACATGTCCTTTAGATCCATTTAAATAGAAACGATCCAGGTTATTCATGGTATAAGTAGAAAGACAAGAAGCAATAGCACCACTAGGAAAACCCATCTGAAATTGAATGGTTTCGTCTATTCCGTCTTTGAATTTAACAGGGTCCGTTTTTGTTTCTTGAGCAGTTACCCAGATCGGTTCTTCGCCCACCATATAGCGCGCACCATTAATGGAATATATTCCGATGTCCATCATGGCGCCACCACCTGAGAGCGCTTTGTTCAATCGCCATTGATTTGGATTGCCAATTCGAAAACCAGATAACCCTTGAAAAAAAAGAATCTTTCCCAATGCCCCTGATGTTCGTAAGGCAATAGCCTCTAGTGTTTTAGGCTCAAAATGCATTCGGTATCCTATCAATAACTTTACGCCTGCTGCCTCGCATGCTGCAACCATTTGTTGACCTTCTTCTGCATTGATGGCCATCGGTTTTTCACAAATGACATGTTTACCTGCACGAGCCACTTGGATGGTTTGCTCACAGTGCAATGCATTGGGCGTAATGATGTAAACAGCATCAATGTCTGGATTAGAACGGATTTCAGCGATGTTGTCGTAATGGTAGCAATTTTCATCTGGAATAGCATAACGGGCTTGCCAATCTTTTATTTTAGAAGGAGTACCACTCACAACACCCACTACCTTGGCTCGAGTACAAGACTCCATAGCTCTGGCTACCCGATTGGCATAACTCCCCAGTCCCATTATGGCAACCCGAAGAAGGGGGCCGTTATAAGCTTGAGGTGGTTTAGCAAACAAGTCGTTTGTTACAGGTATTAGGGGCAAAGTTGCAGCAGTAAAGCTTACTTTTCGAATAAATTTTCTTCTTGAATTCATACTAACGATTTTAACCAAAAACCAATTTAACCAATTTTTTGTGGAACAACCATTTCAGGTTTTTAAATTTGATCTTTCATTACTAATCCCCAGGAGAATAATGAACGGTGAGTGTAAAAGCCGTTTTAATGGTTTTTTACACAATGTTGTGCAATGTATTTATTTTAATTGTTCTTTGAAATAGAGGGAAGATTACTCTCCCCTCATTGCATCCTAGTTCGGCGTAGAACGATAATGTGTTGGTACTTTAACAACCTTACCAGACTTAGTCTTGTAAGTATATTTCTCAACATATACCTTCTTTTTACCGCCTTCAGTTTGTGCCATAATAAAATGTATTAAGGTTAAACAATTAAATCAACACCAAGCCCTGATCTTTAGGCATCAACGTTAACTGCCTTTTAGGGTTTTGGTTACTGACTAATACTAGGATGTTTTTCAAAGAACTATTTATCGGTTAAATCACTCCGCCGATTAAAGTGAGTGATAAATTTTTTTAATAATCAAAATATGTCAGTAGTTAAAACGTCAAACCAAGACATTAAACAGGTAGATTCAATTACAAGCCACCCTAAGTTTAAAGAAGTAATGGACTTAATGAAAGGCGAATCAATCGAAACGATTGAAACTTTACTTTTAAAAGTTATTTCAAATTGTCGAACTTCTTCAATAGTTCTTTAATTGTGTCGTGAGACGAAATCATTTCAGCAATTCTTAGGCGAATAATATCTGGTAAACGGTCAACTTGATTTATTAAATGTAAATCCATTTGAACTTGGTGGTCATTAAGCCTAAAGTTTAAGCACTGCAAGTATTCAGATACAGTTTCTTTAGCATATTCAAGCCCTGTGTCTTTTTTAAAGTCAGACTTAAATGTTTCGTAATTGTTTTTGAATTTAATACTCATATATGTGTCAATTTTAATGATTTCGTTTTCAATATGTTGCACAACTACTGCATATCGCTCATATGTCGTTTATCCAACCAAATAAGCTGGCTAAACGCAATGGCGTTTAGTTTACTTTTATCCAAAAAAAAATATAGTATAAAGACCCTATCGTAGGTTGGAAGTAGAATAGATGGGGACTTGTATCAAAATAAATGTAACAAATTTATGTAAAGGCATCTTGTTAAAGTAAGGGTAGGATTACTTCAGATTGTAATGTAAATCCAGTTGTTCAAAACAAAATTACACCCCTGGGGAGTGACACAAACGCAGTATTTACTCGTATCGGTATAGATCGCCTTTGGTATCTATATATTCCTTTTTTTTTGTAAAATACGTTGTTCCTGTTTTTTTATCGAATACAATACTGTCACTTATATATTCATATCGGTCAGTTGAGATCCCTTTTGAAATTAACAGCCCGAGAATAAAACAACCTACTAAAACACTACTCGCTATAATAATTGAATTTTTCATTAACTATTCATTTTTCTAAAGATACTAATTCATCACCAAACTACTCAGAGCAAGTTGTTTGAAAATAATTTGACCTAAAAACAATCTTAAGAGAATTTGAAGAGACTTATTCTATAAATAGAATTATATTTATAGAACATAAATTTTATATTATATCCCATGTATCAAACACTACGCAACCTAAGTTCATCTGCTTTCTTTATCCTGACATTAACTACTTTTTTAACGGGGTTTGCGCATACTGGAGCCCATAACAACCAAGGAAAATTTTGGCAAATACAAGAGGGTTCAAAAACAATTCATGCGAATTATATCTTTTTGAAAGACCACACTGTTTATTTGAGAGATCATAACACAAATGCGGTTTTAAATGTTCCATTAACTGATTTTTCAATGGAAGATCAATTTTTGATTTTAAAGCAAAACGAAGTATCACAAAAAATCAATACAGCACATCAACAACTTTCTCATTTACACACTGAAGAAGTCAAAAAATACAGTAAAACCAAAGCTGAAATAGCGTTGATACTATTCTTCCTTTTAGCCGTTTCAATCATTCTTTTCTTTGGAATTACCAAAGCACGTAAACCGGCCTTGATAAGCCTGTTTTGTTTTTCATTTGTGTTGGTTTTGATCGCTTGTTCTCCTGAAGAAGATGATATTCCAGAACAAATTGTAACTACCCCACCACCAGCTACTCCTGAACCACCTGCTACTGATACAGACACAACGGACACTACCACTACCGAAACCGATACTGCTGACACAGATAATTCAACTGGAGAGGGTACACTTTTGAGCACAATAATCAGTCATTTTGAAGCGTATGCAGGTGTCACAATTACTAGCGACGATGACTATTTTTACATCAATTCTTACAGTTGGCCAGAACACGGAATGGGTGTTGGAATCACCTCTTGGCAAGAACAAGTTCCAATTCCTCAAAACTATACGGGAGATAACAGTTGGGTTATCCCGCTAAACCCTGAGATGGCAGATGAACCGTTAAGTACCAATGACCACCTTCTTAAAGGGGCTCTAGCTGTTGCTGTAAACGGAGTTCCTATTTTTAATGTCTTTAACAACAGGGGTGAAAACGCCTTCCTTATTGGCGAACTTGACGATTGGGGAGGACATTTTGGTCGAGGAGATGATTATCATTATCACCTCATACCAACCCACTTAGAAGAAACCGTAGGGACTGACCAACCATTGGCTTATGCCCTTGACGGATACCCCGTTTACGGATATACCAACGAAACACTTGACCAAGCTTTTGGACGTTATGATAGTGAGGACAACTACCGCTATCACGCTAGTGATGTCGCGCCCTATTACATGCCTTATGTGATGGGAGAAATAACAATTGATCCAAACTCTACGGCTCCTGAAGACCAGATTTATCCTCAACCAGTTCAAAATCCTATTCGAGCGTCTGATGGGTTCAAAGGGGTAAATGGAGCTTCCGTAACTGGCTTTACTCAAACCGGAACCAACGCATTCTCATTTGAGTATACTGTAAGTAACACTAAGTACTATATAAATTATAATTGGGATGAAGATTGTAAATTTACATATACCTATGTAGATGAAAACGGTGGAACCACAAATTTACCTACCTATGGTGCCATTTCAGACACATCTCAGAATGTAGAAGTATACAACAATGTTAATTTTTGTCAAGATGTAAATCTGAGTGGTTCTTCCTACGATTCTGCGGATGACTCCACCACTTCAAGTACTGATTCAAGTGAGTCCGACAGTCCTGACTCGAATACAGATACTTCTTCTGACGGCTTTTCAGCAACTTCAGACGATTCAAATTTCACTCTGTCAAGTAGCGCAATAGATACTGATGGTGCACTACTCGATGCTTATAAATGCGAATCCAAAGTCAATGGAATAGAAAAATCTATTCCGGTTGCTTGGTCTAATGTCCCTGAAGGGACAGAAAGTATTGCCATTTCAATTCATGGTTTTCCAAATCCAAATGAAACCAATTCCTATCTTACACTTTGGAATATTGATCCAAGCGTAACTGAAATTACCTATGGTGGAGCAAATGACGGTGCATGGTATATGGGACCAAATAAGGACGGAGCAAGTATTTCTTATTCTTCACCTTGTAGTCCTAGTGCAGGGTCAGCTACCTATTATATGACCATTTACGCCTTAAGTGAAACTCCTTCGAGTCTTCCCGATAGTGATTCCCTTACTGTAAATTATTCTGTTCTCCTAGAATCACTTTCGGAAGTGACTATTATTGATCAAGTTGTTCTAGAATATGTATCTGTTACAGATTAATTGAAAATCCATTTAAGGGGGCTCTGATTCTGAAGTATATTAGTCGTGGGTAAAGAAAATTTCAAATACATTTTCTCAAAAAACTATGGATTATTATATTGAATTAGGCTATTGGGGTCTTTTTGTAGCTAGTTTTCTAGCTGCAACCGTAATTCCTTTGAGCTCTGAAATTGTACTTAGCGTTTTGATCGCAAAGGGGTATGATTTTGGAGCTAGCCTTGCTGTCGTAACCATTGGAAATTGGCTGGGAGGCCTTAGCAGCTATGCTCTTGGATATATCGGTAATTGGCAAACCTTGGAGCGGTATTTTGGGGTCAAAAAATCGAAAGTTGTACGCGTAAAAAAATATGTTGAGCAATGGGGTAGCCCACTTGCATTTCTTTGTTGGCTCCCACTTGTGGGTGATGTTTTTGCTGTTGGCCTTGGTTTTTTCAAAGTTCGATTCCCCCCTGTTGCACTGTGGATGCTGGTCGGTAAAATGCTGCGATATGCTATTTGGGGAGTGCTCACCCTTTGGGGAATTTCTTTATTTTAGACGCTTAAAAACTAAAACAATGAAACGTAACCCGATAGAAGTTTTCAGTGAGTGGGCCGACCTAGATAAAGATTTTGGGATGGAACAAAACCACAAAGAATCTGTAGAAAATATGCTCACTTTTGCACTCAAAGAATACAACTCATTTTCTTTTATTGATGCTGGTTGTGGAAACGGTTGGGTTGTCAAAAGTGTTAAAAAAAATCCACTGTGTGTAGATGCTCTTGGAGTGGATGGCTCAGCAAAAATGATTCAAAAAGCAAAAAAATTAGACACCTCAGGTTCTTATGTGTGTGCTGATTTAATGTCATGGTGTCCGGAAAAGCCTGTTGACATTGTCCATTCAATGGAGGTATTTTACTATCTAGAAAATCCAAAAGACATGATCCAACGGATTTTTGATTCATGGCTCAATACAAAAGGAAGACTTATTATTGGTCTTGATTTTTATCTTGAAAATAAAGTTTCACATGACTGGTCAGACAGCTGCGGTATTTCGAATATGCAGCTCTTCAGTGAAAATGAATGGCTTGAATTTTTTAAGGCTGCTGGTTTTAATTCAATTCGTTCATGGCGTTTTGGCGAAAAGGAAAACTGGGCAGGAACCCTTATCGTGACTGGAGTAAAATAAGCGTCTATGTATCGTATCTGCCTGGAGCTAATCGCTTACTAAATAATGGAAATAGTGAATGGGGTACTACCTTGAGCAGAAAAACAATAAGTTTAAATGTTTTACTAGGGACACATACTTTTTTCCCTTTTAAAGTCGTGCTAACCGCTTCTTCAGCAACCCGCTGAGCTGTTTTTTTTAGAAAGGAAGGTACCCGATCCATCTCCTCCTGAACCCCGCTTGCTGTATGAAAATTAGTCACTGTATATCCAGGGCAAACAGCGGTAGAAGTTATCCCACTTTTGTTGTAATTTAAATTTAAGCCTTCGCTAAAACGGTTGATAAAGGTCTTTATCGGACCATATAAGGTTTGAATTGCAGACGGAGGTGCAAAGGCTGCAACAGAAGAAATCATCATTATTCTTCCCTTTTTTCTGGTGAGCATATCCCGAACAAATAATTTTGTCAATTCAATCACAGCAAGGGCCAATACCCGAATGAATTTTTCTTCCTCTTCCATTGGGGTCTGGTCAAAAGAGGAGGGAATTGCATAACCCGCATTATTGACTAGCAAACTAATTTCATGTCCTTTTTGTTTACAATAATCGTAAAGGGCTTGTGGGGCTAAAGGATCGTGTAAATCAGCAACTACAGTTTCAACACTTACATTGACTTGGCTCGATATTGCGTGTGCCGCATCTTCTAGTTTGGTTTTATTTCTCCCTGTTAAAACAAGATCAAAACCCTTATTCGCCAAACATTTTGCAATCTCTAATCCAATCCCTGAGGAAGCTCCGGTAATTAATGCTGTTTCCTTTTTCAATCTTGATTTTTTATTACAGTACAAAGTAAGAATTAATTCATTACTGGAAATCTAGACAATGACTTCAAAGTTGTTTTGAAATTTTCTTAGAATGTTGTTTTTTTACAATGTATTCTACTCAGGCAAACTATTATTATGAGAATTTTCTATTTGGTACTGCTGTGTTTAGGCGTTCAAAACTTTTTGGCTGCCCAAGCGTTGTATAAAGAATTTTATTTTGATATGCCTTTGGATGAGGCCAAAGATATTCTTCAAGAAAACTCAAAAACACTTAAAAATTTAACTTTAGGAAATGGGACTTCTTATGCCTTCAGAAAACGATCACTTGTTGATCATGAAAACCGTCTGGTAAGTATCAATATTTGGAGTAAAAAAAATCTGAACCTAGCCCAGGCTACCAGTTACTTAAAAAAAACTCGCACCTATTTTGAGTCTAGCGGTCACAAGACGGTTTACGCTCAAGAGAATTGGTCAAATCCAATTTTAGTTAAAAAAAATCTGCCGTGTATTCGCTTTTTAGATTCTGAAAAATCGGTGGTCATTGAAATGGATCCTCGTGGACAAGGAAGTGTTTACAATGTCTTTATTACGTTTTATAATTACGATTGGTTTATTCGCAAAGCAAAGGGTGAGGAATAAATTATAGATCAATATTTACCCCCAAACCTAAAAGTTCTCTCACCTGAAGTTCCCCCAGTAAATCATCATCATACAATAGATGCAGAATAAAATTTCCTGATATTTTATTGTTGACCTTAAAACGTATATTGGTATCCCACTCAAAATCAACGTTTTTTGTTTTTTCCAGGTAGTTCACATAGGTGCTGAATTTGTTCTCCCAAATGATGTTCTTCATGATTTCTTTTTGGAAAAAACCTGAAATCGAAGCGCCAAAGAAGAACTTTGAACGTTTGTTAAAATCAACCCCAAAATATTTAGCATCGGGTGCTAATTCTTTAGTGTAATTTTTTGAAACCACAATGAATCGAGCAGATATTGGAGACAAGTTTAGTCTAAACGAATCGCTTTTTTTGTAGTAAAATCCCAAGCCCGCTTGAAGTATTGCAGGAGACAAAAATTGTGAAACTTTTTCTCGCAATTCATTACCATCCTCATTATAAAATCTAAATCCGGGCAATAATTGGGTCTTAAAATTTAAAAATCCTGAATAATTCCAATAGCGATTGATTTGCTTTCCAACGAGTGAGTTAATTTCAAATCGATCATCTGCCTTCTTTAAAAACTTACTCCCTGATAGGTAAGTGGTCCCTATAGAAAGCAATAAGTTGGTGTCCCATACCAAACCATTTCGGTCAGAGTAATTGAAATTATAGTCCAGTCCGTAAAGTACCGTTAAAGCACTTTCTCCACCAGAAATCCAATTTGAAAAATACGCTTGATTAAAGTTAAAACGGGTATTGCCATAAAATTTCATACGCTTCCCTCCCATTTCTGACTCAATTACAGCATCAAAAGGGAGTGCTTCTTCTTCCTCATCCTGAGCAAAAATGAATGAAGAAAAAAAGAAACTAAGTAAGACAAGAAAAAGGGGATGTTTGTGGAAATAGAATTTCAAAAAAAAGTTCATCATAAAGGTTTTGGGTAGGTACTTTCTTTATTTGGTTTAAATTTATAAAAATTAAAGCAGAAGTGTTTATGAAATCTATGGATAAAATTTTTTGCCTACTGTTCGGTTTGCTTCTTTGTTCATTTACACAAAGCAGTGCTCAAGAAAAGTCATGGGATAATTTTACGATTATAGACAGCATCGTAAATGATGGAATTCGAAATAAGGCATTCCCCGGGGCACAACTATTGGTTTATAAAAAAGACCGTGTCCTACTCCACAAATCCTATGGATTCCACACTTACGATTCCCTTTCAAAAGTTGAACGCACCAACCTCTATGATCTTGCCTCTGTTACAAAGGTTCTTGCCGGTACCTTGGCTTTTATGAAACTCTATGAACTGTACGGCATTGATTTGAATGCTAGCGTTGCTGATTATTTTCCTGCTCTGAAAAGGAGTAATAAAAAACAGACACGCTTCAAAGAAGTTTTAAGTCACAGTGCCGGTTGGCTTCCTTATATCGCGCATCAAAATTTGGTTCGAAAAAAAAATGGAGCTTTTAAATCAAGAACGCTACAATCAAAAAAATCTAAAAGATATCCTCTCCAAATAAGTGATTCACTCTTTCTTTTTAAAAAATATTCTAAAAAAATTATGCGGCGCATACGCAAAACAAAAATAAGTACACTGGGGGAGTACAAGTATTCAGGACTTTGGTTTTTTATGATACCTGAACTTACGGAGCAATTGAGCGGTCTTCCATTTGAATCTTTTTTAAAAAAGCACTTTTACGACCCCTTAAAACTTGAGAGACTCACTTTTTTACCCACAAGAAATTTCTCTAAAAAAGAAATTATTCCCACTGAATATGACACCATTTTTAGAAAGCAACTGGTTCAGGGCTGGGTTCATGATGAGGCAGCAGCACTGATGGGAGGGATCTCTGGAAACGCTGGTCTATTCTCAAATGCCGCTTCAATCGCGCCTATTTTAGAAATGCTTTTGAATAATGGAACGCATGATGGAAAAGTTTACTTAAAAGCCGAAACCATAGCACGCTTTACTCAAAGAGCCTATCCAGAAAGCTCCAACAGAAGGGGTCTTGGATTCGATAAACCCAGCGTAGTAGCAAATGATGAGCATTACCCCTCAAAACTGGTTTCTCTGTCAAGTTACGGACACACTGGGTTTACGGGAACACTCATTTGGACAGACCCCGAAAAGGATAGCTTTATCATTTTTTTAAGTAACCGGGTTTATCCTTCAAGAGCCCAACGGGGTCTTTATCAAATGAATATAAGAGAACAACTTTTAGATCATGCCTTTGAAAATTAAAGCACTTATAGGATGGCTACTCATCCATCAATTTGCATGTGCACAACTGCCTTCAGGATTTACTGTACTCAACAATCAAATTCCTGAACTAGAAGTATCGTTAAGGTACGCAACATCAAACAATTTTATGGGCCGTCCGGTGGCAGGGTATAAAGGAAACCGAGCCGTGGGTTCAGTAGCACTCGCTGTTCAGTTAAAAAAAATACAAGAACAATTAAAGCCTATGGGCTTAGGACTTAAAATATACGATGCTTACCGTCCTCAAACCGCTGTAAATGATTTTGTACACTGGTTTAAAGAACCAAACGATACCCTCGCAAAGCAAGAGTACTATCCTGAACTTAATAAAAATACGCTATTTGATTTAGGCTATATCGCTTCAAAAAGTGGACACAGTAGAGGAAGCACTGTTGACCTTACACTGATTTATTTAACCGGAAAAAATAGCGGCTTAGAGCTTGATATGGGTGGACCGTGGGACTTTTTCGGAGCGCTGTCCAATTATGCCTATCCAGATCTTACAGCTGGGCAAAAAGCAAATCGTAAAATACTTCGAGACCTAATGATTAAAAATGGATTCTCCCCCTATAATAAAGAGTGGTGGCACTTTACATTGATCAATGAACCCTTTCCAAATACGTATTATGACTTTTCAATGGATTTTCCCTAAGGAAGTAAGGACGATGGAAATGAACTGAGATCAATATCCCAAACAATTGGAAGCAGAAAATAGACCATGATGCTAATCAGAAGTATTGAAAAAATGTTCATTACAATTCCTTTGGAAACCATATCAGGTATCCTGAGATAACCCGATCCAAATACAACTGCATTTGGTGGTGTTGCAACCGGCAACATATACGCACAAGAAGCTGCAACTGCACACCCAACCATAATTCCGAATGGATGAACACCCACTTCAAGTGCTAAAGGTGCCAAGACTGGAAGTAGCATGGCTGTAGTCGCTAGATTGGATGTGATTTCAGTTAGAAAATTTATTGCGGTGACTAAAAGCAGTAACAATAAAAATAATGAAAGTCCTCCAAATTCGGTCATTAATTGACCCAGCCAGTTAGCTAAACCACTTTGTTCAAATGCTTTTGCTAAAGCCATTCCTCCTCCAAAAAGCAGAATAATCCCCCAAGGTAAGTTGGTTGTATCTTTCCAATTAAGTAATGGTTTTCCTTTCTTTTTTGAAGGTATTATAAAAAGTAATAGTCCAAAAAGTATGGCAATTATTGTATCATCTATTTTTGGAAAAATCGGTTGCAACAGAAAAGAACGACTTATCCAGAAAATCGCTGCTAAGAAGAAAACCAAAGCAACTCGCCACTCTTCATAACCAATTGGACCAAGGTCAGTTTTTAATCGAAGTATTTCCTCCTTCCCTCCAGGAAATTCAGTTTGCTTAAATTTGAATGCTGTTCTTGTTAGATAGAACCAACAAAATAGCAACAAGAGTATTGAAACAGGAAAACCAAAACTGAACCATTCCAAAAATGTAATTTCATAGCCGTAAGTAGATTGGATGACCCCAGCCAAGACTAAGTTGGGGGGAGTTCCAATGAGCGTTGCTATTCCTCCAATTGAGGCGCTGTAAGCAATCCCTAACATTAATGCTTTCCCGAAAATAAGATTTTCATCCTCAATGGTATTGGGGTTATCTTTCAGCTGCTTGATAATTGCAATTCCAATGGGAAGCATCATCACTGAGGTTGCCGTATTGGAAATCCACATGGATAAAAATGCTGTGGCAACCATAAATCCTAAAATAATTTTTCGGACATCTGACCCAATAAATGCAATAATATTAAGGGCAATTCTTCGATGCAAATTCCATTTTTCAATACCTATGGCAATTAAGAATCCTCCCAAGTAAAGAAAGACATATTTATGCCCAAAAGAAGCCGTAGTATCCGCTAGCTCCATACCGCCACTTAGTGGAAATAAGGCTATGGGTAGCAATGCCGTTGCGGCAATTGGAATAGCTTCTGCCACCCACCACACGGCAATCCAGAGTGTAGAACCCAGAACGGAATGGCCTTGATCGGATAAACCTACAAAGGGCTTTATAACAAGAACTAATATAAAAAGTAAGGGGCCTAAAACTAAGGCGATACGTCTTTGCATAGTTTATTTTGTTGAACTAGAAGTGTGATCTGAAATTATGTACCATTGGTCTTCAACCCGTATCCAATTGAGTGTAAAATAACCCTGAGCATCTCCTATGGTTCTTGTTAAATAAAATTTTCCTTGTAATTGAATAACAGTAGGACTCAAACTCAATACATTCAATATATCGAACTTCAATACGCCCATTTGCTCACGATCTGAATATGTTTTATGATAACGGTTTTTTGTGGCCTCCCATCCGTATATAGGTCCTGATGCTCCTGAAAAAACTAGCTGATCTGATTTTAAATATCCCAGCATGAAGGCATCTATATCCCCTCTATTCCAATCATCTTGCTGCTGGTAGAGTATTTCAACAATGGCTAAGGAATCTTTTTGAGATACGCGCTGCTGTGAAAAAAGCACTGTTGAAATCAAAAATAACCCGACAGAAATAAATATTCTCATTAAGGTAATTTAAGCGTTGGATAAGTGATGTTTAATTGCTCAAGGTAAGTATCGTACTTACTTTCATCATAATAAAATTGCTCTAATTCTGGTCTAAATTTATCCATAATTTCCTTGTTTAAATAAATTGGAGGCGGGTCCTTTTCGCCAATCATGGGCTGGTATTTAGTCTCTTTGCTTTGAACATTTTCAAAATAATCGTTGGCTTGTTCCAATAAAACTGGTTGAGTTAGAAAGTCAATCACCGTCGTTGCAACTACTTTTGCTCCTACAGTTCCTCCTTTGTGAGCAATTGGAGTGGCCATTGCGATAGCATTAGACCAGTGATGCCCCTGTAATCCAGGAATGTTTGAAGGAAATCGAAGCGTCACTGTAGGGATCGTCCAAGAAATATCTCCTATATCATCTGAACCTCCACTTACGGGATTTTTTCTAGGTTTTCCAAGTTGGGACAATTGAGTTGCCAAACCGTTTGAATTGTTTGAGTTTACCTCTTTTTGAACCGCTTTTGCCAAGGATTGATCAGCCTCAGACCATTCTGGCAGACCAACCAACTGAATGTTTTCATACATAGTTTCAGCAATGGTTTTGTTAAAATGTCTAGGCCAAGCTGTACCGATTATTTTGGAACTTACTTTGGTATCCGTCATTAGTGCTGCGCCTTCAGCAATATTATTCGCATCATTGTGCATTTTCATGATCCCCTCATAAGTAACATCTCTCAAATAAAACCAAATAGAAGCTTTAGAAGGCACCACATTGGGCTGGTCTCCTGCATCAGTAAAAATTGAATGCGATCTTTTTAACGGGTGTAAGTGTTCCCTTTTGTAGTTCCATCCTACGTTCATCAATTCTGCTGCATCAAGTGCGCTTCTTCCTCTCCAGGGAGAACCGGCAGAGTGTGCAGCTTCTCCATCAAAAGAGTATTCAACTGAGATTAATCCTGTTCCTCTAGCTTGACCATAGGATACAGATAAGTTACTACTGACATGCGTAAAAATACACATATCGATTTTATCGAAATAGCCATCCCTTACATACCATGCTTTTGAAGCAACTAATTCTTCTGCAATTCCAGGCCATATCACCAAAGTGCCACCTAAATTATTTTTCTTCATTTGCTCTTGAAGCACAAGTGCTGCAGTAATGATTACTGGAATCCCAGAATTATGCCCTTCACCATGTCCAGGAGCTCCTTCTACCATAGGTTGATGATAGGCTACTCCAGGAAACTGAGAAGCTTTAGGGATGCAGTCAACGTCACTTCCAAGCGCTATGGTAGGTCCCTCTCCAAAACTCCATCGCGCCATCCAAGCAGTTGGAATTCCTGAGATCCCTTTTTCAATTTCAAAACCTACAGCTTCTAAAATCCCCGTCAGATATGCTGACGATTCGTATTCTTGAAAACCCAGTTCCGCAAAACTGAAAACCTTATCAATCATCACCTGAGTATTTTTATGATGATCACTAACAGATGCTAAGGTTTCTGTCTTAATTTTTTGAATTTGTCTTTTTGAAAATTTTTGTTGTGCCACTATAGTCGTAGTGTGTACAATAAAAATAAATGCCAAAACTTTAGAAAGAAATGAAAAACGATGTCCCATAGAAATTTTAAATTTATCTAAAATACAAATTAATTGAAGGACCTCAACTTAAAAAAAATGGCTGAAATAAAATACATTCTATATGTTGTACTTTTACTGTTTTGCTTTTGTGATCAAAACAGACTAACTGCTGAATCTCTTGTGGAGAAGAGTATTCTGGCACATGGAGGTGAAAATATGATCAAATCGATTCAGTACACTAAGTCAACAAAATTATTTACCGAAAATGGTGAATTGGAAAATCATCTTATCCAGAAAATTACACACCAATGGGACCCCTTCTTTACTTTGATGGAATGGGAACATTCAGACGGAATTCACAGTGCTGTAAAAAAATCGGGGGAAATTTCTTTAACCGTAAATGGAGCGTTGATTACAGACTCCTTACAATTAACTCAAACTGGTTCGAGTCTCGATGCGGCGTTTTATGTATTCTGGCAGCCTTTTAAACTCATAGAGCCTTCTGCAAAAAAAGTTTTTTTAGGCAGGCAAAAAATATTGGACTCCATTGAAGTTTTAGCACTGAAGGTTTCGTATTCTGATGATCCTAAAGCAGATCTTTGGCATTATTATTTCGACCCCAATACCTATAAGATCAAAGCGGTAAAAGTAAAGCACAAAAAACGGAGCAGCCTAATAATTAACGAACGCTATGAAACCGCAACAGGCCTATCCTTAAACAAGACTAGAAAGAGTTATTTTTTAGATTCTCTTGGACAAATAACTTATCTAAGAGCAGCTTATCAATACGAAATTCTATCCGTAAACTACAAAAAATGATATCGCTTAAAGGCTTCTATTGCAGCGTAATCTGAAAGTCCCATATCTTTATACTTTTTTGCCGTATCGGCATTACGGTCTTCTGCACGAATCCAAAATTCTCTGTGATCATCACCTTGGAACATGACGCCATCTTTTTGTGATTGGTGGTAAAAAATTGCTTTTCTTTTTCTCAATACTTGGTCTGGACTCATGGGTACCGCCATTTCGATTTCGTGAATTTCCCATTCATGCCATGCACCACGATACAGCCACATCCAGCAATCTTTCATGTATGATTTTGTTTTTAAAGTTTCAAGAGCATTAAAAATTACATCGAGACATACTCTATGTGTTCCGTGTGGATCAGCCAAATCACCTGCCGCATAAATTTGGTGAGGTTTCAATTCCTCTATGAGTCCTATTGTAAGGTCAACATCTTTCTGGGATACAGGATTTTTATCAATTAAGCCTGTTTCATAAAAGGGCAGATTCATAAAATGAACTTGATCGTCGGGTATTCCTATATACCGAGTGGCACCCAAAGATTCTCTTTTTCGGATGCTTCCTTTTAAATCGCGAATGCCCAAGGGTGTTGGATGCTGAGGATTAATGCTTTCAAATTCCTCATTGAGTTTCTCGATACGTTCATTTTGATCTGATTTTAGGAGGTCTTGAGTTACTTCTAAAAATCGTTTGGCATCTTGATTTGAAACGGCAATATTTCCAGAGGTTTGATAAGCTACATGAACTTCGTGACCTTGAGCTACAAGTCGATCAAACGTACCACCCATGGAGATTACATCGTCATCTGGATGGGGACTAAAAATAATCACTCTTTTCTTTGCTGGAAGTGCTCGTTCTGGACGATGCTTATCGTCTGCATTGGGTTTACCTCCAGGCCAACCTGTGATGGAATGCTGTAGCCTGTTAAACATTTCAATATTCAAATCATAGGCCGATCCATGGGAAGCAAGCAAATCAGACATACCGTGCTGATTGTAATCTGCATCTGTAAGTTTTAAAATGGATTTCTCCGTGGTTTCGCAAAGCCAAGTAATTGCTTTAGAACGGAGTGGCTCGTCCCATTCACAATGTGTCACCAACCAAGGTGTTTTAATTCGTGTTAAATCAGAAGCCGCTTCATGATCCAACACCAAGGTTGTATTGTGATGAAGCTGAAGATAAGTTGTAGGGATCATCGGCGATATTTCGCCCTCAATTGCCTGCTGAATGATTTCAGCTTTGTTCGTTCCCCAAGCCATGAGTAAAACTCTTTTGGCCGATAAAATTGTTTGTATCCCCATTGTAATCGCTTTTCTTGGAACATTCTCTATTCCTTGAAAAGAAGGTGCAGCATCGTAGCGTGTTAAATGGTCTAAAGTGATGGTGCGGGTTTGAGAATTTTGATGAGACCCAGGCTCATTAAAACCGATATGTCCTGTTCTACCTATTCCTAAGATTTGTAAATCAATCCCACCAACTTCTTTAATCTTTTCTTCATATTCAATACAAAATTTTCTGACCTCATTGGTTGGAACTTCTCCATTGGGAATATGAATATTTTCAGCTTTGATGTCCACAAAATCAAACAAGTGAGTATGCATAAAATAATGATAACTCTGCACGTCTTCTTTTGAAAGAGGAAAATACTCGTCCAAGTTAAAACTAATTACATTTTGAAAACTCAAGCCCTCTTCTTGGTGTAAACGAACCAACTCTCTGTAAACACTAATTGGGCTTGAACCTGTAGCAAGTCCCAACACACAGGCTTCATTTGTTTTTTGCTTTTCTTCTATTAGCGAAGCAATGGTGTGGGCTATTAACTTAGAGCCTTCAGTAGGGCTGGTGCAAATTACATTGTGAAGTTTTTCGTACCTTGTTTCTTCAAAACTTCCAGGGGCTTTGTAATCTAAGCGCTGAGTATTTGATAATTGCATTAGAAATAAATCATGAGTGAATCTCAAAATTAAGGTTTCTTGATTAAAATGAATTTCTTTTTTTAGTGTTTTTTGGATTAATCTAGATTCCTGTTTTAAGAAAAAAATAATTGATGAAAAATAGCATTGCTTTTATACTTCTTTTTCATTTTACCCTAGGGATACTTTCTCCTATGGCAACAATTTTTAAAGCTTCTGATATTGAAGAGAACATCGTATTGATGAATTCAGAAATGGACCATAAGATGGAAGAGGAAGAACTTGAAGAAACTGTCATTTTATTTTCTGTCTCAGAAAAAGAATTAGCTAAAAATTCTACCTCACTATCCAGCTACTGGAAGCAAAACCCTTATCAATACATCGGTTTAAATCTGTTTTGGACCCCACCCAAAATATTGATTTAATTCACTTCTATTTTACCCAAATTATTTATTCATTTCCCATTATGGGAACAAAAACCTACACAGATGAAAAATCTATTTTCGCATATAAAAGGCGATATTCTTGGCGGTCTTACAGCCGGAATTGTTGCACTCCCGCTTGCCTTAGCCTTTGGCGTAAGTTCTGGTCTGGGTCCAAGTGCTAGACTCTACGGAGCTATTTTCTTGAGTTTTTTTGTTGCGCTATTTGGTGGTACACCTACTCAGATTTCAGGCCCAACCGCGCCAATGACAGCAGTCAGTATGGTTGTAATAGCAACTATTTTATGTGTCCACAACGGATCTATTGAGCAAGCACTCCCCTATATTTTAGGAGTCTTTTTACTAAGCGGACTTTTCCAAATTGCCTTAGGCTTACTCGGTATTGGAAAATATATAAAATACATACCCTATCCTGTGGTATCTGGCTTTATGACCGCAATAGGAGTTATTATTTTAATCACTCAAATATCTCCAGTTTTAGGCTACGACGTTAAAAATGACACCGCTTATGTGGAGCAATTTAAACCGTTGGCAGAAGAAAAAATCTTAGAAAAAATTCTCCTTGACGAATCCAAAGAAGGATTGTTGGTGCTTGAAGATTTCGAAGAAACCATAAAAAGAGCAAGTGAAGTTAATCAAACATCGATATACGAGGAAGCTGTAAATCTTGCAAAAAATAATTCTTCAGGTGTGGTTGGAACGATTAAAGCAATTCCAAGATCCCTAGGAAACATGAACTGGATTGAAGTGATTTTAGCCCTGAGTACCATTATAATCATTTATGGATTTAAAAAAATAACAACGGCTATTCCAAGCACTCTAATTGCACTTCTTGTAGTTTCGGGTATTGCAATAGGTTTTGGCATTGATTACATCGCCATTCAACAAATTCCAGATGGTTTTCCTAAAGTTCAGTGGACCTTATTTACTGAATTTAGCCTTTTTCAACTCGTTCCCTATATTCTCACTGCATTGACACTCTCTCTACTTGGGGCAATTGACTCGCAATTGACTTCTGTTGTTGCCGACAACCTAACCAAAACCAGACATCTTCCAAACAAAGAGTTGATCGGTCAAGGGATTGGGAATTCTATTGGTGCTGTTTTCGGCGGGATCCCTGGTGCTGGAGCTACAATTCGAACTGTTGTCAATATTCAATCTGGAGGTAAAACAAAAATCTCTGGTATGGTAGCTGCTTTGGTACTACTGATCATTCTTTTGATCTTAAGTCCTCTTGCTTCCCAAATTCCAGCAGCAGTTTTAGCGGGAATTTTAGTAACTGTAGGAATTGGTGTCATGGACTACAAAGGATTGAAAGCCCTTTCTAAAATACCTCGGACCGAAGTTACTGTCATGATAGTCGTGCTTTTGCTATCCGTATTTTGGAATTTGGTTTATGCAGTAGGGATTGGGCTGGTATTGGCTTCATTGTTCTTCATGAAAAAAATGGGAGACATCGCAAAAAACGATACTCGTGTTTCTACAATTTCAAGAGAAAAGGCTTGGAAAGATGAAACCAAATTGAGTGAATCATTTAAGGAAAATGTCTTTATTAAACATTTGAGTGGTCCTTTATTTTTCGGATTTACCTCAGAATTTGTAAACCTTGCAAAGCAAATACCTAAAACAGCGAGTATTCTAATTATTAGAATGGATCGGGTTCCTTATATGGATCAATCTGGATTATTTGCCATGGAAGACGTACTTATGGATTTGATCAATAAAGAAATAGAGATTCTTATGGTAGGGATTCAATCACAACCCAAATACCTCATGAAAACTATTGGAATTATTGGAAAATTGATCCCAGAAGAACGAACGTTTGATCGATTTACAAAATGTAAAGCTTTCATAATCAAAGAACAGTCAAAAATTACTGCCTAATTGAAATCTTAATGTCAAAAAAGCACCTTTTTTTAGACTGTAAGGTGGGTGCTTTTTTTGATTAAAAGCATTAATCGACTTCGATATTTTTATTTTCAATTACGGATAATTCTTTAAGTTCCCCATTCTGAAAAAGTATTGGAAGACTATCTAAGTGCTCAAACTTTTTGGCGGGCTTATAATTGATATAATCTTGAAACAAAAATCCCTTAATTTTTCTTTTGTTTTTGACTTTTCGAAAACGAGTTCCACCTCCATCAGTATAGTAGTTGTAAGCTAAATAGTCAATTTGATAATTTTCTTTATTGATCCAATAGCGAAATTCATCCTGAAAATCAACTCCACCACCTTGTTCATCAAATGTTATTTTTAAGGTCCAGTAGTGATTTCCTTCAATTTCTACAGCGCGCGTAAGCAAGGGGTTTACAGCTTGATCTTGAAGAGGTTTAGGCAGTTGAAAAAAGTACATTACTGAATTTAAAGAATTTGTATAAACTTGTTGAATACTGTCTTTAATTACAATCAAAGAGTCATTTTCAAACCGCTTTAATTTTTCATTGGAACTCATACGGTCTAAAATTCGAATACCCTCTTTTTCAGTTGCTCTTGAGTATGAAAAATAAGTTCCATCTACCACCAAATCATAGTGATAGGCTCTAAAGTCGAAATTGATATGGTAAGTGTTCGCATCAAAACCATAAGCTGTAGTCGCATTTTGAATCAGTTCTTCAGCAGTTTCAGTATCTGGGGTTTGACACGCTGATAAGAATAGAAAAAAAACAATACCGGGTTTGTATAAAGAAATCATTGATAAGTTTATTAATAATTCTAATATAAAACGAAGATACAACTAAAAGATATGCTTTATTTTTGGTACAAATAAAGAACCATCATGGAAGTATTAAAAACATTAATTATAGGAAGCGGTCCCGCTGGATATACAGCTGCTATATATGCAGCAAGAGCAGATCTTAAACCTGTTTTATATACAGGTATGGAGCCTGGAGGTCAACTGACTACTACTACAGAAGTTGATAATTTTCCCGGTTATCCTGAAGGGGTAGATGGACCAACCATGATGGTGCAATTACAACAACAAGCTGAACGATTTGGAACTGAAGTACGGATTGATATGGTTGAAAAAGTGGAACTCGCTACCACTAAAGGTGGAATTCACAAAGCATTTACAGCCGGCGGAACAGAACTCCATGCAAAGTCCATAATTATTAGTACGGGAGCTACTGCAAAATATTTAGGTATTCCCAGTGAACAGCGTTTGCGTGGTGGGGGTGTTTCAGCCTGTGCTGTGTGCGACGGCTTCTTTTACAAGGGTCAAGAGGTCGCTATTGTTGGAGGGGGTGATACAGCAGCTGAAGAAGCAACCTATCTTGCCAATATTTGCTCAAAAGTAACCATGTTGGTGCGAAAAGATGAAATGCGAGCCTCTAAAGCGATGCAACATCGTGTGACCAATACTGCCAATATTGATTTGCGTTACAATACAGAAATTGAAGAAGTACTTGGTGACCAAGTTGTAGAGGGGCTTAAAATGAAAAATAATCAAACTCAAGCAGTTGAAGAAATTCCAATCACAGGACTCTTTATTGCTATTGGACACAAGCCAAATACAGAAATTTTTAAAGGACAGTTGGATATGGATGAGGCTGGATATCTCATCACTGAAGGTAAATCCACCAAAACCAATTTACCTGGGGTTTTTGCTTCTGGTGATGTTCAAGATAAAGACTATCGTCAAGCGGTAACTGCAGCAGGAACAGGATGCATGGCAGCATTAGATGCAGAACGCTATTTGCAGTCAATTGAAGATTAAACCTGTAAGTCTTCCCATTGCTGCATGAGGGTTTCTAATTCTTTTTTCTTTTGCTGATAGGAATCAAAAAAATTAGGAGCTGCAATAGTTTGTTCGTAGTTGATCTCAAGTTCTAAATCAATAGCTTTAATTTCCTTTTCTAGCCTACTGATTTGTTTCTCTACTTTGATTATTTTTTTTTCGTTAGAACGAGCTATTTTTTGCTTTTCGTAATTTGCTCCAGATCCTTGGTTTTCAGGTTTTACTTTTTCTTTCGTTCTTTTTTCTAGCTCTTTCAAAGACGCTAGTTTTTTGTCCTCTAGATAGGCATTAATATCGCCTAAAAACGGCTTGACTTCCTGGTCTCGGAACGCAATTACTTTTTCACAAAGACCCTGAACGAAGTCTCGGTCGTGTGAAACCAATATCAAAGTCCCTTTAAACTTCAGCAATGCCTCTTTGAGTACATTTTTTGAGGCGATATCTAAATGATTCGTTGGCTCATCCATAATCAAGACATTAAAGGGCTGTAAAAGAAGTTTACACAAAGCTAATCGGTTGCGTTCTCCTCCAGAAAGCACTTTGACTTTCTTCTCTACTGCTTCTCCTGGGAATAAAAACGCACCCAATAAGTCACGAACTTTTGAACGGTTTTCGGGTGTAGCCGAGTCTTCTGCTGATTCAAGTATTGTTTGATTACCATCTAAATAGGTTGATTGATTTTGAGCAAAATAGCCCAGCTGAACGTTATGACCTAGTTTGACTTTTCCTTCATAATTAATTTCTGACACAATAATTTTTGCAAGGGTAGATTTTCCTTGCCCGTTTTGACCTACAAATGCAATTTTTTCACCTCGCTCTATCTCAAGATTGACATTGCTTAATACCTGTTTATTATCATATGCCTTAGCAACCTCTTGAATTTCCAATATAATCTTTCCGGGTTGATGAGAAATTCCAAATTCAAATTTAATTTTTCTGTTTTCTTCTGGATCAATTTCGATTCGATCAATCTTATCTAATTTTTTAATTAAAGATTGTGCCATACTCGCCTTGGAAGCCTTGGCACGAAAACGCTCAATTAATTTTTCTGTTTGCTGGATTTCTTTTTCTTGATTTTTTTGAGCGGCTTGTTGTTGAGCACGCAATTCTTTTCTCAACACCATGTACTGAGAATATGATTTTTTGAAATCAAAAATTCGATGTTGTACTATTTCGATCGTACGGTTGGTAACTTGATCCAAAAACATTCGATCATGAGAAACCATCACTAGCGCCCCTTTAAACTTTTTTAAAAATTGTTCTAGCCAAATTATGGATTCAATATCCAAGTGATTTGTAGGCTCATCAAGAAGGAGGATATCGTTTTCTACGAGAAGTAATTTTGCCAATTCAATTCGCATTCTCCACCCTCCAGAAAAGGTGTCAGTAGCAGCGTTGAGATCACTCATAGTGAAGCCTAATCCCAATAAGATTTTTTCTGTTTGTGCTTGATAATGATACCCCCCTATCATTTCATATCGGGTATTCAATTCGTTCAGTTCGTCTAGCATATCCAAATAGGACTGACTCTCGAAGTCTTGGGTTGTCTCCATAAACTTATGGATTTGTTCTTGACGTTCCTCGATTTTCTTAATTTCATCAAATGCGAGATAAGCCTCTTCCAATACAGACCTTCCATTTTCAAAATCTAAATCTTGTGGGAGGTACCCAATTTTACAATTTTTTTCTAGGGAAAAAGATCCTGAAGTTGGTACATTTTCTTGAGCCATTAAGCGCAAAAGAGTGGACTTTCCAGCACCATTTTTACCAATTAGTCCAACACGGTCTCCTTTCCCAAGACGAAATGAAATCTCATCAAAAAGGGTTTTACCCCCAAAACTAACCGTAATTTGATGTGCGTTAAACATGCTTTATTTTCGGACTGCTAAAATAGCTTTCAAAACGATCAATCGCTACTTCATTCGGAATTTGTTTTCTTTCTTCAATAAAATGTAAAAGCCATTGGGATAATAATGGGGCCATAAGCACACCCCGTGTTCCTAAACCATTAAAAATATAAAGGTTGGAATGAGTGGGGTGAACCCCCAGAAGCGGCCTTCGGTCAACTACCGTTGGCCGAACAGCCGCTGCGTGTGTAATGATTTCATAAGGGGTATCTACTATTGTATTTAATTTTTCAACAAGCCACGATCTTCCGTTTTCCGTTGGTTTATCGGTCTTATCCTCCCTTGAAAAACTGGCCCCTACCCAAAATAAATCCTCTTGAGTTGGGGATATAAATACGGGTCCCTTTATGATTTGTTTTCTTGAGAGTTGCGGTGCTTTAATAATTAAGTATTCGCCTTTTGACCCTACTAATGGCAAGTAGTTAAACCAGGGGTTAGCTTTCAATCCATAGCCTTCACAAAAGACAATATTTTTTGCTTCAATATCATGGTATTTTAGCTTTTCTTCAGAAATCTTAAGAGCTTTATAATCAAACACTTCATCAAGGAACCAATCCGAAAATTGAGGAGATCTAAAATGATTTAATAATGCATTGATATTTAATTTACCAAGGTGCTCAACAATCCCATAACCCAATTCGTTTTTTATTGAGGTGTCAGGATGCATCTGTACTGCTGGATTTAGAAAATTGGACAAGCCCTCTCTTTGGGAAGCCACAAGCCATTCATTTTGTTCAGTTGCTTTGTAAAAGTGACGATGAATGGGAAGCTGATCAAAGAATTGAGTATTAAGTCGAGATTCAATAGAGCTGTAATGTTCCATGGCATAGCTTAAAAAATTAATCCCTTCCCAAGCCATGGTATAGCGTTTAAGCACAGTTGGATTGCATATACCAGCAGCATTTCTACTGGCACCTTGTGTGGGATCAGAAATAATGACAAACGCTTTTTGCTGCTGAATTAATTGCCAAGCGTAGTGGAATCCAGCCAAACCGTAACCTACAATTATTGAATCTAACATAGCTGCAAAAGTAGTCCAAAAAAAAACGCTATTGTTTCCAATAGCGTTTTTAAGTTCTTTGAGTTGTGTTAATTATTCCACATATCTTGCTCAAAATCTCTAATCTCTGATTTGATTCGCTCAGACTCTAGTAACTGACGTAAAGCATCTTCGTAAATGTATTCTTTAACCTCGCGGTCTTCATATACATTTTCTTCTTTATAAATTGTTGCATTAAAACGTCTTGAATTCAACATATGGTCAAAAGTAATCGGCTGAGAAGAGTTTTTTGTATTGAAGACTGAATTGTTTGAAAGGGATTCACGTGCGTCTGGAAACCAAACCCAAAATAATGGAACAAGGGCATCTTTCATGGCCTCAGGACCTTGACTAAGTGTCGATACATCCGGCGCTACAGGAGCAATACCTAAAAGTCGATACTTCAATTCTCCTAAACGCTTATTAAAATACCAGGTTCCTTTAATAAGGTACTGTTCAATTTTGTCTGACTGGATGGTATAGGTATCGTAATCATCGTCTGTAACTTCTTCCCCAGCATTTGATTTTGATATTCCTTCAGCAGACAAGTTTCGCATTTGTAGCTTCTCGCCTAAATCATCAAATGTCAATTTCTCATTATCATTAAAATAAGAAGACGAATAAATTTCCGTAATATCTCCAGAGGCTATTTTATCATATAAAACTCTAAAAAGTGACTTTCGGTTTTCAGATAAAAAACCATTGTCGATCGTAGGATAGTAATACGGAAAATTAATCCGTTCGTTTAGATTGATAATTTCCCAAATGGTTTTTGACCAAAGAACATCTCTATCATCAATATAACCGTATGCGATTGGGTTTCGATATTCATCTTCTTGCATTCCAATTTCTTGCGGAACTTTAGCATTAAGCAAATTGGCTTGAGACCAACCGAAATTAGAATGGAGTACTATAACTAGAAGTAAAATAAAAAAACCTTTTCTCATCAGTGGGTTAATTAGTTTATCGTAATCGAAATTGGCGATGTTTGTTTCAACTTATAACTCGGATTTGATGGAATTATTACTTTAATATCTGAAATAATTACAGTTTGTCCATTTTTTATTCTACTCAAGGCATTGATCGCTTTACTATTGAGCTTATTCCCCTGGATAACCATACTGGGCTGTCCTGGAGCTCTGAATCTAAACGTCTGTACTTTTAGTGGCAAATCAAAATCAAAGTCTTCTAGACGAGCTTCAACGGTTCCTCGCTCCAAACTTGATTTAGGAATGGTGAAAGCTCCCGATTGTCCTCTAAAATAACCAGCTGGCTTAGGAATATCTTTAATTCTAAAAGATGAAACAGATGAAACTCTATTTCCATCAGGTAGTGTTCCCGATACATTGATTTTAACCTCTCTACCTTTTCCAGGAAATAAATTATACTTACTCCCTCTAACCCGTTTAAGTCCTGGGGCGTTCGCCTGAACTTTAGAATCTTGAATTCCAGGAATGGAAATGGTAATTGGGTTTTGAACTCCTCGATATACCACATTCATTTTATCGGCAGAAATTACCGCAGAATTGGGTTTAGAGATTACCGAATAAACTTGGTTCACGGTAATTCTAGACTCTTCACCTCCATCTAAGAAAATCAGATCTCCTTCAATGTTATGATCTCCAGGAGAACCTGCACTAACTTTTAGTTTAATCCCTCCAGGTATTAAATCATAATCCTTTTCAGTAAGTGAACGACCGTCTATTTTTAATTCAACAGAGTTTGGATTTTGCGCTCCTCCTTTTCGGCCTAAAATTACACTTCCATCGAAAGTCTCGCCTTGATAGTATGCTCCTTTTTCTGTCAATAGTAAACTCGTATAATTATTGGAATTCACCTTTGATGACATTTTGAGTTCTTTACCCATCAGCGTAGTCAACACGTCATGTTCTGTTTGACGAATATCGTTTTGCATCATGGTTAGTTTTGCCAGTGAAGATATCAATGGAAAGCCTTTAAAACTTGAATCTAACCACGGTTCGTCCATTTTGTCTCTGTTCTGTACATTGTTGTTCATGTCCCCTGTGAAAAAACGGGCTTCAACCATTTCAATGTATTCAGGATATTGGCTACCAAAAACTTGAATGACTCGACCTCTATAGTTTTGAATCATTTCAAGGAATTTGTTTTTAGCTACATCAGACCCTTCTTTAAACCAAATTACATCGAGCGCTTCTCCTTTATCCATCTGAGAGTACTCTATCAGCTCAGGATCTTTTTCTTTTTGCTTTTCTGTAATGGTAGATTTTATTTTTTCAATTTCATTAAAAAAAGCATCAGACTCTTTTTTAATTTCTTCTGCGGTTCTTTTGTGACCAATCCATTTACCTCCTTTTTCAGTTGCATTAACTGAAATATTTTCGAGTAATAAATTATTACTTTCAGATATCCTTTCATTGGCATCTGAAATCTTAACAAACATTTGACCAAATCCGTCCAGTACTTCTTTACTTACATTTAATGCAAGCATGGTAATAAATACTAAGTACATCAGACTGATTAGCTTCTGCCTGGGTGTTTCTTTTGCTCCAGCCATCTTTGCTTATTTTTTGGTCATTGCATTGAGCATACCACCATAGACATTGTTGAGCGCCGCCATGTTATCAGATAAACTCTCCATTTGCACTCTTAGTTGCTCAGCATTTTCATTCACTTTATCATTAAATTGTGAATTTCCTTGTGCATCTTGAATTTGTTTTTGGTAATTCGCATTCAGTTCCTCTAGTTGAGTAGCTGCTTTTGCTAATTCTTGAGAATAACTTTGCGAAGCGGAAATTGCATCAGATGCAGGAGACAATGCTTTTGCAGAACTCTCTAAGTCTTTGATACTAGAGGCCAATGAATTCATTAAGCTGACATCTAATTTAGCTTCTTGCATTAATGCATCTATTTTAGAAGAAAGACCTTCTTCACTACCTCCGGCTGAAGACGCTTTTTTGGGTGCTCCTTTTACTTTCTTTACATAATCTGCATGCTCTTCCTTTATTTCTCCGGTATTAAGTGCAGCAACCGTAAAGATTAATGCTTCTGTTCCCAGTCCAAGTCCGAGTACCAATCCCCCTGTTATAGGTCCAATTTCTAAGTGAAGAATTTTAAAAAGTGCCCCAATAATTACTACTGCACCCCCTAGTCCAAACAGCATGTGCATGGCAACCTTACTTCTTAATCTTTTGTTTAACGCTTTATCTGTCATATTGATTTATTTTATTCTACTAATTTATGATCTTTCAATTTAAATACAAGTCTATTTTATTTTAACTTTTTGTGAACCAAGGTAATCTTGAACTGTTCGAAATCCAATATAACTTCTCGATGTATCTGAATATTCGTAATCTCTTGAACTCACTCTTAAAAAATAAGCAACATCTTTCCACGAACCTCCACGAACTACTTTTCTAGCTTCGTCGGGAAATGACATGTTAGGATTTAGAGATGCTACGTATTCATAAGAATTACTACTGTAAGATGAGTTTGTCCATTCTGCTACATTACCCGCCATATTGTAGAGGTTGTAGTCGTTTGGCAAATACGATTTTGCTTCTACGGTGTAAACCGCTTGATCAACAGCATAATCCCCTCGAAGTGGTTTAAAATTTGCTAAGAAACAGGCTCTGTCATTTAATAAATAGGGTGATCCCCATGGATAGGTTCCAGAGGGTATGCCACCTCTGGCTGCATATTCCCATTCACCTTCGTTGGGTAAACGAAACCTGCTTACATTTGGATCTCCTTTTTCTCTTTGGTATCCGTTTTTAAAATTAGTTCTCCAATTACAAAATGCTACTGCCTGATTCCAAGAAACACCTACTACTGGATAATCTTGATAAGCAGGATGAGAAAAATAGTCATTGTGCATTGGTTCATTGTAAGAATACACAAAGTCCTTGATCCATACGGTGGTGTCAGGATAAATTTGAATTTCTTCTTTTTTGATAAACGGCTTTCGATCTATAAACTGTTTTTTAGTTCTTTTAGATTCTGCTGCTGCGCCTTCTGCATCAAACCAAGTGTAAGAGTAAACTAATTTAGAGACGTCTAATTTAATTTCACCGTTGTACCACAATTCGGGGGGTAAGTACAATGAATCCATCACCTCAGCATAATTCTGATCAACATAATCTTCTGTATCCCAACTGAGGTCAGCATCCCAGTTGAGTGCTCGGCCTGCGTAAAGATCTTCATCGACGTCGTAGTAATTTGAACGCATGTATTTTTGGAACTCATTAAGATCTGTGGTATCGGCATCTTGGAAAGCAAATTCTCCAATCCCATCATTATTATCTTCACCAAGCTCTAATTCATCAGCTTTTCTTGCAAGCATTGCAAGCGCAGTAGAATCTTTTACCCAATAAACAAACTGGCGGTATTCACTGTTAGTGATCTCGGTTTCGTCCATATAAAACGAAGGAACCGTAACGGTTCGTGCGGGGGCATTCTGGAGTTGAGCAATGTCTTCATCGGATTTACCCATGATGTAGGCGCCTCCCTCAATCAAAGTCATTCCGAAAGGCTTTTCGCCAAACCACTTCTTTTGCTTCACACCGATAAGCTCCCCCCTATTCTTGCTTCCACAAGAAGCAAGCAACAAGCCAAGGGTCAACAGAACTAAATATCTTTTCATTAATATTATAATTAGAACCAGTACAAATGTCTAATAGACCATAAAACTAGTTATTTTTTCACTATATATAAAAACATATGACGTCTTTACTTTTTTTCGCATCAATTGATACAACTCTTTTTTTGCCATTAATGCATTCTTCTCACCGCATTGTACCATCTTTCAGGGACATTATCGTGGATGGCAGACTCGTAATCATTTTCTGTGCAAGCTATTAACGTCGCTTTTTTTGTTTTATTATTCAAATGTGAACCATTTGTTAATTCTAACCACCAACGCTGGCTTTTTTCACTTTTATAAAATACCATTGTTTGGCTGGATAAAGTAACCGAATATTTAATAAATCCACTGTTAACAGCAACAGGATACTCATTAAAACGCAAGGAAAATCCTTCGAGAAAATACCAAACCATTTGAGCCAAAAGCTGATCCATCATTGGAGTGGAAGGTAATTCGTGAATTCCCATGAAACTCACGCGATCACTAATTCCGGCATAACGTGTCAAGGCACATATTGTTCTAGAATCAATACCGTTAGGGTGCCCTTTTAAAGGATCGGCGGTAGCTTGCCAGGATAAGCATTTCATGTCCAAACCTACAATATCTGCATCTCTGAAAACTGGCTCAGTACTGGATACATGGTCTAAAACCTCACCCAAACGAATCCCATCAAAATATAATTTATTCATCAAGTCTTTTTCCTCTGTGGCACAATAATAATTTTGATAGCCTAAATTAGTGTAGTTAAAAAGTAAATTTGGTTTATCCATGATAATCTTGCTCATGTACGAGCGCCCAGAGATCAACTCGTTTTCTTGAGAAAAGTCAAAAGATCGATCTACTGACACGACATTTACGAGTTGTTTAAAATCTTGAAAAACCTGATACAATGGAAAAATCATATCATGGCTCCCTCCAATGAAAATAGGGATGATATTCATTTGTTTTAAATGATATCCAATTTCTTTTATTGCAAAATAAGTGTCGTTTACATTGGATCCGTTTGGCAGGTCACCGAGATCGGCAATATTTATTGTCCAGTTTCCAGGGTAAAGACCGTAAAATTCTTTTCTAAAAGCGTTGGTGGAGTAGTGTGTATTGGTAAAGAAACTATTTCGATACTCCTGCAGTCCGATAATCGCAACCTCAAGTCCTTTAAGCTCTGGTAGTCCGGACGATTCAGTATGTAATTTAATATTATTACCCATAACTTGCTTAGGCAATAATGACATCCCTATAAGAGATTCATTTTCTATAGGAACTAGTAACTCAAGACTCATCGCTTTTTAGTGGCTTTCTTTTTAGGTTTTGCTTTTGGCTTACCAAGATATTTTTCAGCATCTTCAAGTGAAAGTTTAGTCGCATCAACCTCTTTCCCTATTTCTACTTTTTGTTTGCCTCGAATGATATGATGTCTTCCCCAACGCGCTTTCTCTACTCGAACACCTGCATCGCTCCAATCGTGAATCACCTTGTCCTTTTCCTTTTGAATTTTTTCTTCGATTAAAGTCACAATATCGGTATCACTGAGATTGTCAAAATCATATTTTTTATTGACATTGATAAACATTCCGCTCCATTTTAGAAAAGGACCAAATCTTCCCACTCCTTTGGTTACAGGTAAATCCTTAAACACATATATTGGTGCATCAGCAATTTGTTTTTCTTTAATCAAATGTACGGCAGTATCAATGTCAACTTCTGTAGGCAACATTCCCTTAGGAAGGGAAATAAAAATTGAATTGTGTTTGATATAAGGTCCAAAGCGACCGTTGTTCACAACGATTTCTTCTTCCTCAAATGATCCTAGAGTTTTTGGCATTTCGAAAAGTTCCATCACTTCCTCGAAACTAATACTTTCCAATTGTTGGTTTGGCCCTAGACTTGCATAGATGGGTTTTTCTTCTTCATCAGGATCCCCGATTTGAGCCATAGGTCCAAATTTCCCAAGACGCACTTTTACAGGTCTCCCTGATTTAGGATCAACTCCCAAAACACGCTCCCCGGATTCTCGTTGAGCAGTTTCTTTGACGTGTTCAACCGTGGAATGAAATTGATCGTAAAAACGCTTCAACATCTCTGTCCAATCTTTCCCTCCTTTGGCTATGTCGTCAAAACTCTGTTCCACCTCAGCGGTAAAGTTAAAGTCTAAAATGTCATTAAAATTTTCAACCAAAAAATCATTGACAATAATCCCAATATCAGTTGGGATCAATTTGCCCTTATCAGCACCTACTTTTTCGGTGAGCTTTTGTATGTTAATTTGATTGTCTTCTAAGGTTAATTGATCGTATTTCCGCACTTCACCTTCAGAGGCGCCTTTCTCAACATACTTTCTGTTTTGCACTGTAGAAATCGTTGGGGCATAGGTCGAAGGTCTTCCAATGCCTAATTCTTCCATTTTTTTAACCAAAGAAGCCTCCGAGTATCGGTAAGGAGGTCTGGAGAAACGTTGGGTTGCAACCATTTTTTGAAGCGATAATTGCTCTCCCTCAGTAACTTTCGGTAGCATTCCGTTTTCTTCCTCATCCTGATCGTCCATTCCCTCTAGATAGAGCTTTAAAAATCCGTCGAATGTGATGACCTCTCCTTTTACTGTAAAGCCTTCGCTATGCGTATTTGCTCCAATATTAATTTGGGTTCTTTCCAGTTGGGCCTCACTCATTTGAGAAGCCACTGTTCTTCTCCAAATTAGATCATATAAACGGCTTTGATCCCGATCAATATCGAGATGGCTAATTGTAAAGTTTGTGGGCCTAATGGCCTCATGTGCTTCCTGTGCTCCTTTGTTTTTGGTTTTAAAATTTCTTGGCTGAAGGTATTGCTCGCCGTAAGTTGTCTTTATTTGAGCTGCGATTTGTTTTTGTGCTTCACCCGATAGATTGACACTATCCGTTCTCATGTAGGTGATGTGTCCCGCTTCATAGAGCCTTTGTGCAATGTTCATGGTTTTCGATACTGAGAAAAATAATTTTCGAGAAGCCTCTTGTTGAAGTGTAGAAGTCGTAAAAGGTGCTGTTGGACCCTTCTTTGCGGGCTTTTTGGTAATATTCTTAACCGTAAATTCTGCATTAATGTTATGGTTTAGAAATGCATTAGCTTCTTCACTTTCTGGAAATGATTTTGTAAGCTGAGAAGGAATTAATTTCCCTTTAGAGGTCAAAAATGTGGCTTGTGTCTTATAACTCTGAGTAGGTTGAAAATTTCGAATAGCTCTTTCACGCTCTACAATTAAACGTACAGCAACCGACTGAACCCTTCCAGCGGAGAGTCCTCCTTTAACTTTTCGCCACAAAACTGGAGATAATTCATAACCAACCAAACGATCTAAAATCCGTCTTGCCTGCTGGGCATTAACTAAGTTGTAATCAATTGTTCGAGGATGGTCAATTGCTTTAAGTATAGCATTTTTAGTGATTTCAGAAAAAACGATTCGCTTTGAATTACTTTCATCCAATTCAAGTGTATTGGCCAAATGCCATGCAATTGCCTCTCCCTCACGATCTTCATCACTTGCAAGCCAAACCGTCTCTGATTTTTTAGCTAAATTTTTTAATTCACTAACTAATTTTTTTTTGTCGCTACTGACAATATATTTAGCGGTAAAATCCCCCTCAACGTCAACTCCTAATTCTTTGGAAGGAAGGTCAGCTATATGGCCAAAACTCGATGCTACTTTAAAATCCTTCCCTAAAAACTTTTCTATAGTCTTTGCTTTTGCGGGTGATTCAACGATTACTAAATTTCGAGCCATAAGGAAATGATTTGGTTGCAAAAGTAGGTAAGTTTTTTTGGAACTTTCAAATTTATAAGAGAGGTTCTTAAATTTTGAGATTGAAATCTCTCGATTAAATTAACTATTTTTATGTGGTATTTAAACATATATCACATTTTGATCAGCAGCGAAAACATCCAACCCATTCAATTTCTCTTTGAAGAAAAATTAATTGATGAGATTCAAAATATAGGCCTCCTCAAAAAAATTCCTCAGGGTGAAATTATGATTGATTTGGGTGAGCGAATAAGTTATATTCCCCTTCTATTAGAAGGAGCAATTAAGGTAGTTCGTGAGGATGATTCTGGTGAAGAACTGCTTTTGTATTTTGTCGAATTTGGAAACACCTGTGCGATGACGTTAAACTGCTGTCTTGAAGATACGGTAAGTGAAATTAGAGCCATCTGTGAGGCTGATACTACGTTAATAATGATTCCCATAGACGCTATGGACGACTGGCTAATAAAGTATCGATCGTGGAGAAATTTTATTTTTGAAAGTTATCAGAACAGATTAAATGAAATGCTAAAAGCTATTGATGCTCTTACCTTTTTAAAATTAGATGAGCGTTTGGAAAAGTATTTGATCGATAGGAGTAAAGTGATTAAGAGCAAATCATTAAAAATTACTCACCTTGAAATCGCAATGGATCTAAATTCCTCAAGAGTGGTCATTTCAAGACTGCTTAAAAAAATGGAAAATCAAGGAAAGGTTCAGTTGGGAAGAAATACAATTTCAATCACCTTTTAGATAAAATGAGGGTCGATGTAACTTCAGTTACATCTATTCTTTTCATCTGTATTACTTTTGATAAAAATTACCAGTGCTGAAAAATTATTTTCCTTTTTTAGAATGGGTTTCGAACTACCGTTCGGATTACTTTAAACACGACTTAGTGGCTGGCATTACAGTTGCTGTATTACTTATTCCTCAGGGAATGGCCTATGCACTCATCGCAGGACTGCCCCCTATTTATGGTCTGTATGCTGCACTAACCCCACAAATAGTTTATGCTTTTTTAGGAACTTCCAGACAACTTGCCGTAGGTCCAGTAGCCATGGATTCCTTGTTAGTTGCCGCAGGATTAAGCGCCCTTTCCATAGTTGAACCCACCCAATATATTCAGATGGCTATCCTTTTGGCTTTACTTATGGGAAGCATTCAATTACTCATGGGTTTTATGAGAATGGGTTTTATTGTTTCCTTTTTATCAAAACCCGTGATAAGTGGATTCACTTCAGCAGCTGCTATTATTATTGGTCTAAGTCAATTAAAACATCTATTAGGGATTCAACTCCCTCAGAGCAATCAGTTACATGTTGTTTTTCAATCGCTCTTCGAATCAGAAACACCCATTCATCTTGTAACTTTAAGTATGGGGATGATAAGCATTGTTCTTATTCTTGGAATTAAAAAATGGAATCGTAAAATCCCTTCGGCATTAATTGCTGTAGTATTGGGAATTACGTGGGTTTATTTTAATGGGCTAGAACAAAAGGGAGTTGCGGTAGTTGGAACGGTGCCAGAGGGATTGCCTTCTTTTCAAGTTCCACTGCTTAATATTGATACCATTAAACAGCTTTTCCCAACAGCGCTTACCCTTGCCTTAGTTGCTTTTATGGAAGCGATTTCTGTGGCAAAGGCCATAGAAGAAAAACACAAAAATTATACCGTAGATGCAAATCAAGAACTTATCGCTTTAGGAAGTTCGAATATAATGGGTTCCTTTTTTCAATCTTACCCAACCACAGGAGGATTTTCTAGAACTGCTGTAAACGACCAAGCAGGTGCAAAAACAGGTATGGCAGCATTGATTACTGCTTTTATCGTAGGGTTGATCTTATTGTTTTTTACCCATTGGTTTTATTACCTGCCAAAAACAGTACTTGCATCCATTATCCTTGTTGCCGTAATTAATTTGATTGATCTTAACTATACTATTCGCCTCTATAAAAAGAGAAAAGATGAATTTGCGATTCTAATGATTACATTTTTAGCAACCCTGTTTTTAGGAATAACTGAAGGAATCGCTTTGGGAGTAGTAATCTCCCTCCTACTTTTAGTTTATAGAGCTTCAAAACCACATCATGCTTTTTTAGGAAGGATTGGAACAACCAATTACTTCAAAAACATCAATCGTTTCCCAAATGAGGTTGTTCATAGAAAAGATCTAATTATTCTTCGTTTTGATGCCCAACTTTTTTTTGGAAATATCCAGTATTTTAAAGAACTCGTTTCAAAAGCTATTGAAGAAAAAGAACATACGGTTAAAGGGTTTGTAATCAACGCTCGTGCAATCAACTATATAGATAGTACGGCTTCAGAACAACTATACGACCTCATTCTGACCTTGCAAAAAAGGGGAATCCGTGTAATGATTGTTGGGGCTATTGGTCCTGCAAGAGACCTAATTCTTCAAAGCAAAATCATTAAGATCTTAAAAAAACAAAATTTATTTATCACCTCAGGAGATGCAACCGATTCATTTGATGGGCTCACAAAGAAAACACCATTACAAAAAAAATTAAGCTCACAAAGTAATTCTTAGTTCTTTGTAACTAAGATAACACTCATTAGAAATATGAATATTAATTTTACTTTTTTAAAAACGAAGTCATGAAAATTGAACAAATTTACACAGGATGCCTTTCTCAAGGAGCCTATTATATCGAAAGTAAGGGAGAAGCTGCTATCATTGATCCTTTAAGAGAGGTAGCTCCTTACATTGAAAAATCTAAAAAAAACAAGGCCACAATAAAATATATATTTGAAACTCACTTTCATGCAGATTTTGTGAGTGGCCATGTAACCCTAGCCAAAGAAACGGGTGCAACTATCGTCTATGGTCCTGAGGCAAAAACTGGTTTTGATTCTCTCATCGCAAAAGACCAACAAGAATTTAAAATCGGCGATATTACGTTAACCGTACTTCATACCCCCGGGCATACCATGGAAAGTACAACCTATCTATTGCGTGACGAAAACAAAAAAGACATTGCGATCTTCAGCGGAGATACTCTATTCCTAGGCGACGTAGGGCGGCCTGATCTAGCCCAAAAAGCAGCTGATATGACCCAAGAAGATCTCGCCGGTATTTTGTACGAAAGTCTTCGGAAAAAAATTATGCCCTTAGCCGATGACGTCCTTGTATATCCAGCTCATGGTGCAGGTTCTGCATGCGGTAAAAACCTCAGTAAAGAAACAGTAGGTACACTTGGCGAACAAAAGAAAACGAATTATGCCTTAAGAGCTAACATGACCAAAGAAGAATTCATCAAAGAAGTTACTGATGGTCTTCTTCCACCACCTCAATACTTTCCATTGAATGTCAAAATGAACAAAGAAGGATATGAGGATATTCAAACTGTACTCGAATCAGGCACTCGTCCTCTTTCAGCAGAAGCTTTTGAAGTTGCTGCTAACGAAACAGCAGCTATTATTCTTGACGTAAGACACAAAGATGACTTTGCCAAAGGTCATATTCCACAATCTATCTTTATTGGAATTGATGGTGGGTTTGCCCCTTGGGTAGGCGCAATGATTGGAAATGTGACACAACCAATTTTACTTATTACTCCAGATGGAAGAGAAGAAGAAACCGTTACTCGCCTAGCACGAGTAGGATTTGACAATACACTTGGATACTTAAAAGGTGGTATTGATGCTTGGACAAAATCAGGAAAGCAACTTGATTCTGTTGATGGAATCACAACCAAGGATCTGAAACAACTCATGGAAAAACAAAGTATCGAAATTTTTGATGTTCGTAAGCCTGGAGAATACCTCTCTGAGCATATTCCTGCGGCGCATAGTACACCACTTGATTTTATCAATGATCACATGAGTGAATTTCCGTCGAATAAACCTTTTTACATTCATTGTGCTGGAGGATATCGTAGTATGATCGCCGCTTCTATTCTGAAGAGCAGAGGGATTCATAATTTAATCGATATAAAAGGAGGCTTTGGGGAAATTAAAGAAACAGGAATCAAAGTATCGGATTACGTTTGCCCTTCAACACTTTAACAACTAAAATTAGCATTAAATGGAATGGATTTTTAACCCTTGGCCCTGGTATATTGGTGGGCCCATGATTGCTCTAATTATGTTTTTACTGCTTTATTTCGGTAAAAGCTTTGGAATGTCCTCGAATCTAAGAACGCTGTGTACGATTTGTGGTGCAGGAAAATCAACTGAATTTTTCAATTTTGATTGGAAAAAGCAACAATGGAATTTATTAGTATCTGTGGGTGCTATTATCGGAGGAGCGATTGCAGCTCAGTTTTTAACTGTAGATGCAAGTGTAATTATACACCCAGATACCGTGGCAAAACTTCAAGACCTTAGCATACAAAGTGCAGGGACAGCATACATGCCCGAAGAACTCTTTAGTCTTCAAGCGTTAACGCAACCAAAAGTTTTACTGGTTCTCTCTCTCGGAGGATTTTTAGTAGGCTTTGGAGCAAGATATGCCGGAGGTTGTACCTCAGGACACGCCATTTCTGGCTTGAGTAACCTGCAATTAGTTTCACTATATGCTGTTATAGGCTTCTTTGTAGGAGGTCTTTTTATGAATCATCTATTACTACCTTATATTCTTTAAACCATGAGACAAATTATATTTTTATTTATCGGAATTCTGTTTGGAATTACCATGTTTAAATCAGAGGCAGCCTCTTGGTTTCGAATCTATGAAATGTTCCAATTTAAGTCGTTCCATATGTACGGAATCATTGGCTCAGCACTTGTAATTGGAGTTCTAATGATTCAGTTTATAAAACGCTATAAAATAAAATCGGCTTACGGTGAAACCATCGTAATCCCTGACAAAGAAAAAAGCTTTTCAAGATACGCCTATGGCGGAATCATTTTTGGCTTGGGGTGGGCTCTTGCTGGAGCATGCCCCGGACCCATGTTCACGTTAATTGGTGCCGGTTTTTATCCTATTTTGGTCGTTGTATTTTTTGCTGTACTAGGAACGTGGGCTTACGGAATCCTAGCACCTAAGCTACCACACTAACCCAGACTGATAGGTTTCGACTCTATTTCCAAGTCCATAAGGATTCGATACTGACAAAATGGCAATATCAGTTGGATTTTTTGTAATTTTGCATAGCATTAAATTTAAAAATCAAGCTGATTCTTTATGCCAATTAAGGAAATAGAAAAAAATCCAACACAACACAATGGGACGCTTACAAGTGGAATCTCGTCTGTAGACCAAACAAGTACTAAGCTTGCCTACATTGAGAGTTATGGGTGTCAAATGAATTTTGCTGACAGTGAAGTAGTCGCCTCAATTTTGACCGAAGACGGCTATCAAATTACTGAAAGTCTGGACGATGCCTCGTTGGTATTAGTAAATACTTGTTCCATTCGAGAAAAAGCAGAACAAACAGTCAGAAAACGTTTAGAATATTTTAACTCCATTAAAAAATCTAAAACTAAAATGACGGTTGGAGTTCTAGGCTGCATGGCAGAACGCCTAAAACACCAGTTCTTGGAGGAAGAAAAAATTGTTGATCTTGTGGTAGGCCCTGATGCTTACAAAGACATACCTAACCTGCTTCAAGAAGTAGCTCAAGACCGAGAGGCTGTAAATGTACTCCTATCTAAGGATGAAACCTATGGAGATATCGCTCCAATTCGATTGAATTCGAATGGGGTATCCGCTTTTGTCTCGATTACACGGGGATGTGATAATATGTGTACGTTTTGTGTCGTTCCCTTTACACGAGGTAGAGAGCGAAGTAGGGATCCTAAAAGTATTTTAGAAGAAGTAAATGACTTAGCCGAAAAAGGGTACAAAGAAATTACGCTTCTGGGACAAAATGTGGACAGCTATTTATGGTATGGAGGAGGGCTCAAAAAAGACTTTATCAAAGCGACGTCTCTTCAGCAAAAAACAGCCCTGCATTTTGAAAACCTTCTGGCCCTTGTAGCCGAAGCCCAACCAACAATTAGAATACGCTTTTCAACTTCCAATCCTCAAGACATGTCTCTAGAGGTTTTGAAAGTGATGAGTAAATATGACAACATCTGTAAATACATTCACCTTCCCGTCCAATCGGGGAGTGATGCCATTTTGAAAAAGATGAATCGTCAGCACACTCGAAAAGAGTATATGCAACTCATCGACAACATTCGCAACATTATTCCAGATTGTGGAATTTCCCATGACATGATTGCTGGATTCCCCACTGAAACTGATCAAGATCATCAAGATACCCTGGATTTAATGGACTATGTTCAATACGATTTTGGATTTATGTTTGCCTACTCAGAAAGACCAGGAACTTTAGCTGCCCGTAAAATTGAAGACGATGTGCCTGAAGAAATTAAAAAAATGCGCCTCAGCCAAATTATAGAAAAGCAACAGCAGCACAGTAGAGTTCGAACAGAGGCTTATCTAGGTCAAACCGTATGTGTGTTAATTGAAAAAGAATCAAAACGATCAAACGAACATTGGAGCGGAAGAACATCGCAAAATACTGTAGCCGTGTTCCCCAAAAAAAACTTTAAGATCGGTGATTTTGTAGAAGTTAAAATTAGCGATTGTACTTCAGCAACTTTAATTGGTGAAGCGATAGAACTTTCAAAAAGAGTATAAAATGGATTCATTACAAAGTGTAAAACAGCGTTTTGGAATTATCGGAAATAACATTAGTCTAAACAGAGCATTGGAAAAAGCGCTTCGTGTCTCCAGTACGGATATTTCAGTTTTAGTCATTGGCGAAAGTGGTGTAGGTAAAGAAAACATTCCGAAAATCATACATCAATACTCCCACCGTAAACATTACAAATACATTGCGGTAAACTGTGGAGCCATACCCGAAGGAACTATTGACAGTGAATTGTTTGGACATGAAAAAGGAGCCTTTACTGGTGCGACCCAAACCCGTTCTGGATACTTTGAAGTCGCAGATGGTGGAACTATTTTTCTTGATGAGGTGGGTGAACTCCCACTACCAACGCAAGTAAGATTACTCCGTGTACTCGAAACAGGAGAGTACATCAAAGTAGGATCTTCTAAAGTACAGAAAACCAACGCACGTATTGTAGCTGCTACCAATGTCAACATGATGGAAGCCATAGATAAAGGAAAGTTTAGAGAAGACCTTTATTACCGTTTAAGTACTATTGAGATTACACTCCCACCACTTCGAGACCGAAAAGAAGACATCGTACTTCTTTTTAGAAAATTTGCTTCAGACTTTGCTCAAAAATACCATATGCCCCCTTTACAATTGGATGAGCATGCCCAAGCTTTATTGACAGAATATCGATGGAGCGGGAATATTCGTCAGCTACGCAATGTTGCAGAACAATTATCAGTACTAGAACAAGAAAGAAAAATTAATGCAGCCATAATAAGAACTTACTTGCCCGACCGAGGTAAACAACTCCCTGCGTTAATAGGAAAAAATGAAAAGGAAAGTGATTTTTCTTCGGAAAGAGAGATACTATATAAGGTGCTTTTTGATATGAAAAATGACCTGAATGATCTCAAAAAGTTAACTTTGGATTTGATGAATAATGGCACGTCAGAAAGTGTTCAAGAAAAAAATCAAGGGTTAATTGAAAAAATTTATGGCAAAGAAACTCATGATTCAGAAGAAACCAGCGAAGAATCATTGGACGTAACAACGCTGCAATCTGAGCTGCCTCAAATTTCTAAAGCTGAAAATATTGATAAATACGCCTACGCCGAAACTATTGAGGAAGAGGAACCACTCTCTCTTCAAGCAAAAGAGTTAGAAATGATCAAACAAGCTTTGATTCGATGTAATGGTAAAAGAAAACTTGCAGCTAAAGAGTTAGGCATTTCAGAAAGAACGCTATACAGAAAGATTAAGCAATACGACCTCCATGAAGTTGAGACAAAATAAATTTTTAAGTATTATTATCCTCACCCTAAGTGTTTTCATATTCAAAGGCTGTGGGATCTATTCTTTTACAGGTGCCTCTATTCCTCCTGGAGTTACAACATTTCAAGTTAACTTTTTCGAAAATCAGGCAGGAAATAGACCCGGATCTACGGTTGAACCAGGATTAGACAACGAGTTTACTAACGCCTTACAAGACCTCATTATGAACCAAACAAACCTGGATTTGGTCACCTCTGATGGGCAACTTATTTATGAAGGTGAAATAACAGAATACAGCGTCACACCAATGTCAGCAACGGCTCAAATTACAGCAGCACAGAATAGGCTAAAAATGTCTGTGGCATTCCGCTTCATCAATACCAAATTAGAGGAAGATGATTTTTCTAAAACCTACTCCTTTTTTTATGACTTCCCAGCCGAGCTTCAAGTCTTCGACGTAAAGGATGCTGCACACGAAGAAATTTTCGATCGGATTACACAAGATATTTTCAACGATACCTTAGCAAAATGGTAATAGATACTGCTTCAAAATTGATTTCCTTTTTGGATGGATTTGATCCCTCCAACAAAAATCATCATCTAGCTCTAACTGAAATTGTAAAAAAACATCCCCACTTTCATTTAGTACAGCCTTACTTTTTGAAGACAATAGAACAACAACAGCCAGAAAAATTTGACGAGGTATTATCTCACACAGCAATCGCAACCCTTGATCGTCAATTGCTATATGAATTCTTGGAAAATCAAAAAAGCACAGCTCCAAGTATTGAACGAACTCAAGATGCACCGGAAAAAATAGTTAAGAAAAAGAAAACTGTTAACAAGAAACCCATCAATACGACTGTTTCAAAAGAAACGACTTCTAAAAAAGAACAAAACGTTCCTAAAGAACTTCCTTTTTCTGGATGGGCAAACTACCTAAGAAGCAACAGTAAATCAGTAGAATCCAGTCCAATAGACGAAAAGTTTGAATTATTTGATGCTTTTCTAAAAAATAAAAGAACAGTAAAACTCCAAAAAGAAAAAACAAACAACATCGATTTGAGTAAGAAAAGTTTAGCTTCTACAGATGAATTGATGACGGAAACTTTGGCCAAGGTATTTGTCAAACAAAAGAAATTTGAGAATGCACTTCAAGCCTATCAAATTTTGAGTTTGAAATATCCAGAAAAAAATAGTTTCTTTGCAGACCAAATTAAAGAGATCAAACGTTTACAAAAACTGAAATAATAGACACATGAGTACATTTTCAATCTTTATCGCCCTTATCATTGTGGTGTGTTTCTTGCTCGTTTTAGTTGTGATGGTTCAAAATCCTAAAGGTGGAGGGCTTTCTTCTTCTTTTGGTGGTGGATCTCAGCAAGTAGGAGGTGTACAAAAAACCTCTGACTTTCTAGATCGTAGTACTTGGATACTTGCCAGTTTATTGTTGGTGTTAATTTTAATCTCAAACGTTACTTTAACCTCTGGCGGTGGATCTCAAGATTCAAAACTCCTTCAAGAAGGAGCAGCTACTGAACAAACCATCCCAGAAACACAAGAAGTCATTCCAGAAGAAATTCCTGCTATTCCTGAATTTCCTTCGTCTGAGAATAACTAAAAGAAGTCTTTTATTGAAATGCCTACTGACATGCTGACACTTTACAGAGCAAATTGTCAGACTACGCTTCAATGGCATGATTTCTGAAAAATGTATTTTAAATCAATTTAATCATGAGTAAAATAAGTATTAAGCCCTTAGCAGACCGAGTTCTGATTGAACCAGCTGCTGCAGAGACCAAAACCTCTTCTGGAATTTTCATCCCAGATACAGCAAAAGAAAAGCCTCAAAAAGGAACAGTAGTCGCTGTTGGAACAGGAACCAAGGAAAATCCTATTACCGTTTCTGTTGGTGACAGTGTCTTGTATGGTAAATACGCAGGAACCGAACTACAACATGAGGGAGTAGACTACCTGATCATGAAGGAAAGTGACATATTAGCAATTGTTTAAATCATTTAAATTAAAAACACAATGGCAAAAAAAATAGAATTTGATATTGAAGCAAGAGACGGCATCAAACGCGGTGTTGATGCGCTTGCCAATGCAGTAAAAGTTACATTGGGTCCTAAGGGACGAAATGTGATCATCGGAAAAGCGTTCGGAGCTCCTCAAGTTACCAAAGATGGAGTTACTGTAGCCAAAGAAATTGAATTAGAAGACGCCCTAGAAAACATGGGGGCTCAAATGGTAAAAGAAGTTGCTTCTAAAACCAACGACCTTGCAGGAGACGGAACCACTACAGCAACTATACTCGCTCAAGCCATCGTAAAAGAAGGTTTAAAAAACGTTGCAGCAGGTGCTAACCCTTTAGACTTAAAAAGAGGTATAGACAAAGCTGTTGAAGCCATAGTAGAGACTTTAGGAAAGCAAGCTGCTGCTGTTGGTGATTCTTCTGAAAAAATCAATCAAGTTGCAAGTATCTCTGCCAACAACGACTCAACTATAGGTGCCTTAATTACTGAGGCCTTTGAAAAAGTTGGAAAAGAAGGAGTGATCACTGTAGAAGAAGCCAAAGGTACAGACACCTATGTGGATGTAGTAGAAGGAATGCAGTTTGATAGAGGTTACCTTTCTCCCTATTTTGTGACTGATTCTGAAAAAATGGAAGCTGATCTCGAAACTCCATACATCCTTTTGTACGACAAAAAAATATCCACAATGAAGGATTTACTTCCTGTACTTGAGCCTGTTGCTCAAACAGGAAAGCCTTTAATTGTAATTGCTGAAGATGTTGATGGTGAAGCATTAGCTACTCTAGTTGTTAATAAACTAAGAGGAGCATTGAAAATTGCAGCAGTGAAAGCTCCTGGATTTGGAGATCGAAGAAAAGCAATGCTAGAGGATATTGCAATCCTGACGGGAGGTACAGTTATTTCAGAAGAACGAGGATTTACCCTTGAAAATACTACCATTGAAATGTTAGGTACTGCTGAAAAAGTTACCATTGACAAAGACAATACCACGGTAGTTAATGGAAATGGTTCAGGTGAAGAGATTCAAGCAAGAGTGAGTCAAATTAAGGCTCAAATTGAGTCAACAACTTCTGACTATGACAAGGAAAAACTTCAAGAACGTCTTGCAAAACTTTCTGGTGGAGTTGCTGTACTCTATGTAGGAGCGCCATCTGAAGTTGAAATGAAAGAAAAGAAAGACCGTGTAGATGATGCACTACATGCTACAAGAGCTGCCGTAGAGGAAGGTATTGTTGCTGGTGGTGGTGTAGCACTTCTCAATGCTAAAAAAGTTCTAGAAAATCTTCACTCTGAAAATGCAGATGAAGCAACAGGAATTCAAATCATCAACAAAGCAGTTGAAGCACCTTTACGTACCATCGTAGAAAACTCAGGAGGTGAAGGTTCTGTGGTAGTCTCTAAAGTCATTGAAGGAAAAACAAACTTCGGTTACAATGCCAAGGAAGGAACTTATGTCGATATGCTCAAAGAAGGAATTATTGATCCTAAGAAAGTTACTAGAGTAGCGCTTGAAAATGCTGCTTCAGTATCCGGGATGATTCTAACTACTGAATGCGCTTTAATTGATGTTAAAGAAGACGCTCCTGCCGGACCACCAATGGGCGGTGGTGGAATGCCTGGTATGATGTAAAAATTAACTTTTTTTTAGTTAAAAAAGGCTGTCCATTTGGGCGGCCTTTTTTGTTTGGTCAAAAATTTATAACTTGGAGGGAACCAAATCTTTAAATCATGACTAAAAAAATTTTACTTTCCGGTATTGTAGGTACTGTTGTTTATTATCTATTAGGATGGCTCGTTTACGGAATCATTTTGGTGGACCAATCAACAGGAGATGAATCCATACTTTTCATCTTTTTAGGCTGCTTATTTTACGCTTTTATTTTTGCCTATGTTTTTTGTAAACTGGCTCAAATCTCTAACTTCAAGACTGGCTTTAGTGCTGGATTAATCATCGGCATTCTGTATGCGTTGACTTGGTATTTCTTCATTAATAACGAATTTAATCTGAGATTATTAATTCAAGAAATTGTTATTGGGGGGCTTATGACTGCAATAGTTGCAGGAGTTATTGCAGTTGTCAATGGCAAATTAGACTAAGACTAAAAAAGGCGGTTAACAATTAACCGCCTTTTTAAATTATTCAATTTTATTCCTATCATAAAGACAGCACATGGGAAGTTTGTCATAAACAGCATCTTCTGCTTTGACTAAAGGCGTATCGTGACCTACAGTTGCAATTGCTTGTTGAAGCATTTCAACAGGTGCTTTCTTAGGATCGTGAATTACAGAAATAATATTGAAGGGGATGTCCCAAGTAGCCATTTTTACTCCTTTGACAGAAAAAGCAGCTTTTTCAATTCGCTTTTTACACATTTCACAGTTCCCACTCACTTCAAAAGAAAGCTTGGTGTTTTTACTTGTCTTTTCTTGAGCCATCATTCCGAGAGGAAAGGCGATCATAAATAATGCGATTAGTTTTTTCATCTTTTTATTTTTTATAAAATTATAAATTCCAACGTAAACCGGCATAAATCATCCGACCAAATACGGGTGCATAAACCTGTGCAGTATCAAAATCTGCGCCAAATGGATTATCCGCATCAATAATCGGATTGATTTGCCTGTAATTTCCTAAATTTTCCATTCCTACATAAATTTCAAAATTGGTTTTAAATGCTCGTGTCAATTGACTATTCCACAGCCCATAAGCTGGAGCGTATGACCCTTGAGGATCTCGAACAGTTTCTACAAGTCGTTGTTCTCCAACTGCGTGATAGGTTAAATCCCATCGCCATTGTGCTCCGTTTTTATTCCGTTCCGTTTCCCATGCCATATTCGCAAAAAATCGATTTTGAGCTTGAAGAGGTCGTTGTAAAAAACCTGAATTATAGGTTGTTTTTACATCGTAGTTTTTATATGCAAATCGAAAACTTAGAGCCTCACTGAGTGCATAATCAACTGCCAATTGAAAATTATTAGCACGACTAGGTCCCTCCAAATTATAAAATATGATTTGGTGTTTTTGTTCCCAATCAACAACAACTTGATTTACGAAATTGGTTATATAATAATCTGCTGTAATGTCTCCACTGGTACTTCCAAGGCTAAATAATTGACGAATACTTAGCCCATAATTCCAAGCCTTCTCTGGATTTAGACCATAGACAGTACCTCCATTTTCAACTATAGAAATCACACGGTTGGTTCCAAATAAAGTTTGATTTTCAGCAAAGATATTTGCTGCTTTGCGTCCACTTCCCACAGAAGCTCTCACAATTGTTTTAGGATGCGGCAAATAACGCAGGTGAACACGAGGTGTTATAAAAATTCCTAAATTGTTGTGAATATCAGTACGTATTCCGCCGACAAAACTAAAATTATCTAGATTATCATAATTGTATTCAAAAAATCCACCAATTGATCGATCTGTTCGATCAAAATAAAATTGATCTACTATTTCAAAGTAATGATCATATGCAATATTTAGACCCGCTTTGAATTTATTTTTGGTATTCCCGATTATTGAATTAAATAGGAAGTTTGCATAAAAACTTTCATGCTCAATTTCATATTTCCTAGCACCGTAATACGCATTTTGATCGTGTCTGCTATAAGCCGATTGAAAACCAAAAGTTTGGTAAGGGATCTCAGGAAAAACATAGCCCACTTTTAAAGAGGCATCCAGACGATTGGTTCTGATTTCACTCCCCCAAATAGAAGTTGAATTTCGATCTTGTACTGGATCGTAACCCAAAGCTCCAATTTGCTTTTCATCATTCATCCATCGGAATGTTCCAAAACCGACCCAGCCTTTGGCTGCATCGGTATATTGCCATCGGTTGAGTAAATTAATTTGCTTAGCCAAGGGAACGTCTAAAAAAGCATCTCCATTTTGATCCATGGATTGGTTTCGTTGATTGCCGTGTAAAAACAGTCCTGTACTCCATTTATCATTCCACTTTTTATTGCCCTGAAGATTGAGCTCTTGTCGGCCGTTGGCTGAAGTAAATAAATTCACAAACAATGGCACATCAGAAAAAGGTTTTTTGATTTCCGTGTTAATTTGTCCCGCAATACTTTCAAATCCATTGACCACGCTTCCAGCACCCTTAGTTATTTGAATACTTTCTATCCAGGTTCCTGGAGTAAAGGTTAAACCATAAGCCTGTGAAGCTCCCCGAACCATTGGAATATTCTCTTCTGTAATTAACAGGTAAGGACTGGTAAGTCCCAACATTTTTATCTGTTTAGTTCCCGTTAAGGCATCTGAAAAATTAACATCGATCGAAGGATTGGTTTCAAAACTTTCGGAAAGGTTACAACAAGCAGCCTTTAATAATTCTGCGCTGTTTACATTCACAATATTTTGAGCTTCCAAATACGATTTTTGAATCGCCTTTCTTCTTTGGATTAAAGTAACCCCCTCTAAAGATTCGGCCTCGGAGGAGATTAAATAATGAGTGATTTTGCTTTGCTGCTGAATTCGAAGGGTGTCCGTTTTAAAGCCAAGAAAACGGATTACTAATTGATCCGTTGTTTTGTCAAATACCAAATTAAACTGACCTTCTTCATCGGTGGTTGTTCCGGCTTGCGTACCCAGCCAATAGATACTTGCTCCTTGCAATGGTATATTTTGGTTACCTTCTTTAGTTAGCACTGTTCCTTCAAGAGTCTCTTGAGCTATACTCAAGAAACAAATTGTACTAAAAATCAGTAGTAGTATGTTTTTCATTTGTTGTTATTTATGTTAGTTAAAGATTTAGAATGCATACTAAATACTAACTAGCCATAAACAACAAAGGAATGGTTTAATAAAAAGATTTTATTCTTTCGTGGGGGTGGTGGATTCCAATTTGTTTTTAAAAAAACTCTGGAAATCAAAGCAGGAGCTTCAAATGAGTTTTCATTTAAAATTAGTTTATCCAAACAAAACAAAACCAAATTGGATTCTGTTTCAAATTTTTGAGGTTCATTGTTTTGAAAAAGTAAGGTTTGGTCTTTACAACAAGGTGTTTTTGAAAAACTAGTGTGTTCTGGTAACTGATAGTCTTGATCAATTTCCATTCCACAATTTGACGGATTAGAGGCTAAAGAAATTTCAGCTATTTGATGACCACAATAATGAATATTTAAAGCAAAACCTACCCGGGTACTCATAATGAGTAGTGCAAGGGTAAAACTTAAATATTGCTTTTTGTTCATGAGATAAAGGTACGTTTTTTATAAAATATAGCCTAAAATGAGAATACAGGACATTACTATCATAATCCCGTTCTCAATGAGAGTTGCCTCAGTCATTGGCAATTTTAAAGCTGTCCCTAGACAGGCACACTGAATTGCAGATTTGTTTAAAATGGACTGAAACACCCCATAAGTTGTAGAGGATAAAATAACTAAAGTAATTCCAATAGCAATAGGCAATTGCCAAGACAATAGAAAGGCAATTCCTAAAGCCGTTTCGATAAAAGGATAGATTTTGGCATATAAACGACTCTTTTTTGCTAGAGGATCATAACGGGCGAATGAATCTGGAAAACCACCGTAATCTAAAAATTTAAAAAAACTAAATACAATAAAAAAGAGACCCATAAAATAGAGCATCGACTGCTCTAGATTCGCATTGGTAAGTTGTGTTAAAAATAGAGTAGCTAAAAAAAGGTAACCAAAAATCAAAAACAGGGGAAATAAAGCTTTGAATTTAGATACTGAAGCGGCACTAACTTTTGAATTAGGATTATTTGTATCGGTAACCGTATATTTCTTGCCAAGAATATTTTGAACTTGATCCAAATCTATTTTTTGCTCCGTTTTAAAAACCGCTAAACCGGTTTCCAAACGAACCTCAACTTCAGAAACACCCGGTATCCCATTCACTTTTTCCATCACTCCTTTACGGCAATTTTGGCAGGTCATTCCTTGGACATATAGTTGTTGTTCCATTCTTTTTTTACAAAAGTCTTAAAAATTTACGGATCTAAATTAAAGCTGCTATTAAAACTGAGATAAAAGCAAAAAGAATCAATGAAATCTAAAAACAAATTACTCAATTAGAGCGATTTAATACTTACTTTTGTGAGCTATGAGTTCACCCAAACATTCAGACCTAATAAACCAAGTTGAGCAATTGCTAAAAATAGAAAATTTAGCTGTTCTTGACGGATTAAAGTCGGTATGCGAGCTCCTGAATAAAGAAATTGAATATTTTGATTGGGTTGGGTTTTATTTTTCTGATTTCGATACTAAAATGCTTCACCTAAAGGCTTTTACAGGAACCCCTACGGAACACACTTCAATTCCTTTTGGAAAGGGTATTTGCGGCCAAGTTGCGCTCTCTAACAAAAACTTTGTAGTGCCGGATATTACCCAACAAGATAATTATATCGCTTGTAGTATTGATGTGCGCTCTGAATTGGTTGTTCCGCTTTTTTTAGAGGGTAAAAATATTGGACAAATTGATATCGATTCTAAAACTCCAAATCCTTTTTCTAAAGATGACGAGGAGCTGTGCAGCTCTGTATGTAATCTAATTTCCCGAACCTACGGTAATTTACTGAACCAACTGTAACGTTATGAGTAACAAGAAAATTAAATCTGCATTAATCTCGGTTTTCGATAAAACAGGGCTTGAACCCTTGATCAATCTCCTGGTAGAGCAAGGAGTGTCCCTTTATTCTACTGGAGGTACGGAAACCTTTATACAGCAACTGGGACACCAAGTAAACGCTGTTGAAGAATTAACCGGCTATCCTTCTATTTTAGGAGGTCGAGTAAAAACCTTGCACCCCAAAGTTTTTGGAGGAATTTTGAACCGAAGTCATGTTGAAAGTGATCAATCTGAATTAGAACAATTCGAAATTCCAGCTTTTGATTTGATTGTGGTCGATTTATATCCCTTTGAAAAGACCGTAGCAGGAAATGCAACTGAAAGTGAAATCATTGAAAAAATAGATATTGGAGGAATTGCTCTGATCCGTGCTGCAGCAAAAAACTTTAACGAGGTTTTTTGTATTTCTAACAAAGAAGATTACGCTTCATTTATTGATGTTTTTAAATCCTTTGACGGAGCGCCTGACTTAGCAGCAAGAAAAGAATTTGCAGTGAAGGCGTTTCATACCTCCTCACATTACGATACGGCAATTTTCAATCATTTTGACACTAAAGAAGATCGTTTAAAAATAAGTGTAGGAGATTCTCAAGTACTTCGTTATGGTGAAAATCCACACCAAAAAGGGCGTTTTTTCGGTGCCTTAGAAGAGCTGCTAGAACAGGTCCACGGTAAAGCAATCTCGTATAACAACCTTCTAGATATTGATTCCGCAGTTAATTTAATGTTAGAATTTTACGATGGGAATCCCGCTTTCGGAATATTAAAACACAATAATGCTTGTGGTTTTGCTGTAAGAGACCGTTTATCTGCCGCTTATGCAGATGCACTAGCGGCTGATCCCGTTTCTGCTTTTGGTGGCGTATTAATTTCAAATAAAATCATTGATTTAGAAACTGCAAATGCTGTACATGAGCTTTTTTGCGAAATTGTCATAGCACCCGCTTATGAAACAGAGGCTCTTGAAGTATTAAAACAGAAAAAAAATCGGATTCTCTTAATTCAGAAAGAACATTCTTTGGCAAAACAAACGGTTCGAACGTGTTTAAATGGATACCTCGTTCAAGATCGCGATTCAAAAACAGATCAAAAAGAAGACCTCCAAACGGTAACAAAAATAGCACCTTCCGCTTCAGAGGTTGACGATTTGATTTTTGCCTCCAAAATCTGTAAACACACCAAGTCCAACACAATTATTTTAGCTAAAGACCAACAGCTACTTGCTTCAGGAACTGGACAAACATCCAGAGTAGATGCGCTTCATCAATCCATTAATAAAGCTAAAAGCTTTGGATTTAAATTGAATGGGGCTGTAATGGCTAGCGACGCCTTTTTCCCTTTCCCAGATTGTGTTGAAATTGCAGATAACGAAGGGATCAAAGCTGTAATTCAACCGGGAGGATCGATCAAAGATCAAAACTCCATTTCCTATTGTGATGAACATAAAATGACAATGGTTTTCACAGGAATACGTCACTTTAAACATTAATTCATAATTTTATAGAAATACTTCTTTACAAATGGGATTTTTTACAGACGAAATAGCGATCGATTTAGGAACAGCAAACACGCTTATCATCCACAATGACAAAGTGGTTGTAAACAGTCCCTCTATTGTAGCCATTGACCGCACAACCAACAAAGTGATTGCAATTGGTCAAGAGGCCAATATGATGCAGGGTAAAACCCACGAAAATATTCGCACAGTTCGTCCATTGAAAGATGGTGTCATTGCAGACTTTAATGCGTCTGAACAAATGATCAATCAATTGATTAAAAGTATTCCTGGTTTGAATCGTCGCTTTTTTTCTCCCTCATTACGAATGGTCATCTGTATTCCTTCTGGAATAACTGAAGTAGAAATGCGCGCAGTAAAAGAATCTGCAGAACGAGTAAATGGAAAGGAAGTTTACCTAATTCATGAACCCATGGCTGCTGCTATAGGAATTGGAATTGACATTATGCAGCCTAAAGGAAACATGATTGTTGATATAGGTGGTGGAACTACTGAAATTGCAATTATTGCTTTATCAGGAATTGTATGTGATAAGTCCATAAAAATTGCGGGGGATGTATTTACAAGTGATATTATCAATTTTATGCGGAGTAAACACAATCTTTATGTTGGAGAACGTACCGCTGAAAAAATAAAAATCATTATCGGAAGTGTTATTGAAGATCTTGACAATCCTCCTGAAGAAATGTCAGTGCAAGGAAGAGACCTTTTGTCTGGCAAACCAAAGCAGGTTATCATTAACCATGGTGAAATAGCAAAAGCCTTAGATAAATCGATCTTGCGTATCGAAGATGCGATTATGGAAGCTTTATCGCAAACTCCTCCTGAATTAGCCGCTGATATTTACAATACAGGTATCTATCTAGCAGGAGGTGGAGCACTTTTAAGAGGACTAGACAAAAGACTTTCCCAAAAAACCGATCTACCTATTTATGTTGCTGAAGATCCACTTCAGGCCGTGGTACGAGGAACAGGTATTGCATTAAAGAACATTGAGCGCTTTAAAACTGTTTTGATTAAATAATTTTGGCATGCAGCGAATTCTCAATGCGCTTTTCCAATTTAGAAATCCCATACTCTATTTCTTTTTACTAATTCTTTCTATTTCGTTCTCATTTAATCAGAGTCCTTTCCATGAATACAATATTCAGAAATATGGGTTTTACTTTTCTTCCAAGCTTTATGAGATTTCTGGTGCTGTAGAACGCTATTTCAATCTTAGAAAAGTCAATCAGCAACTCCTACAAGAAAATGAAAAGCTCAAAAAAATTGAATTAAGTACAGAGAATATTCCATTGTATCCTTTTGCTTTAACTCAACCCAAACGATTCCCCTATGCAGTAAAAAAAGCCAGCGTACTTAAAAACAGCTATCAAAAGCAACGGAATTTTTTAATTCTTGATATTGGTTCTGAAAAAGGAGTATATCCTGAAATGGGTGTCATTTCAAATAATGGAATTGTTGGTGTTGTACACTCAGTAACTAAAAATTATGCAAACGTTATTTCAATCCTCCACCAAGATTTAAAAATAAATGTGAGAACTAAAAAGAGCCCTGCTTTTGGATCTCTTGTCTGGTCTGGAAAAAGCCCCGTTGAATTCAAAATTGAAGATATTGTTTCCATTGCAAATATTAGCGTAGGAGATACGCTTATCACAGGAGGAATGTCCTCATATTTTCCGTTGGGAATCCCTGTTGGGAAAATTTCAAAACTCGAAAAAATACAAGGAAGTGGATATTATTCAATTGAGGCTATACTTTTGAATGATCCCTCACAAATCTATTACGTATATGTTTTAGAAAATTTAGATTTTCAAGAACTTCAATCACTACAAAAGAACATTCCCCAATGAATTTTTTTTCAATCAGTTCTGTAATTTCTTTCGTAGCCTTAGTATTAGGACAAGTTTTACTTTTTAATCACTTGCATATTTTTGGATTCATCAACCCAATGCTCTATTTACTGTTTTTTGTTTTTTATCGATTTGAAAGCAATCAAACGATCCTTATAATTCTTTCTTTTCTCCTTGGTTTTTTTATTGATCTTCTATCACAATCTGGGGGGGCGCACACTATTGCAACATTAACCATTGGCTTTATAAGACCGCTGATTATACGGTACTCTTTTGGCGTTACTGTGGAAACACCGCAAAGCTATTCAAGTGATCCCAGAACTTTAAATAAACTTATTTTTCTACTACTACTTACAGGGCTTCATCACGCTTTCTATTTTACTCTGGTTTACTTTAGTTGGGATGCTATTTTGCTTATCATAAAAAACGCGTTATTTACTTCAATATTTTCATTAATTTTAATGGGCATTACGCTAAGCTTTTACCCAAATAAAAAATGATCAGAAAATTCATTTTATTGAGTTTTACTCTAGGGAGTTCTTTGTTGTTTCTTATTCAACTAGTTTCGCTCCAAATTTTTAATCAAGACTACAACGAACTTTCCCTCAATAATGCAGTAGAAAAAAGACCAATCTATCCTACTAGAGGACTTATTTACGACAGAAACGGTACTCTTTTAGTTTCAAATCAACCCGTTTATGACTTGATGGTAATTCCCGAAAATATTATTCCATTTGATACCTTGGAACTCATTTCATTTTTAAATCTTCCAAAAGAAGAACTTATTGATCGGTTGAAAGATGCAAAGCGATTTTCATCTAAAAGACCTTCAGTAATTTCTCGCCAAATAAGCAAAGAAAAACAGGCTTTATTCCAAGAGAAGATATGGAAATACTCAGGTTTTTATTTTCAAAAAAAAACGATTCGAGACTACAACCTTTCTATAGCTTCCAATATTTTGGGATATACCAGTGAGATAAACCCTGCTGAGCTGAAAAGCAAAAGTGATTACGATTTAGGAGAAATGATTGGACGTCAAGGAATTGAAAAAACCTATGAATCTAAACTTAGAGGAAAAAAGGGATTCCAATTTTTTCAGAAAGACCGATTCAATAGGATTATCGGTTCTTATGAAAACGGCGCATATGATTCTAAACCTGCAGTTGCTGAAAATATTACCCTAACTATAGACGCTCAACTTCAAACGTATGGCGCATCATTAATGCAGAATAAAAGAGGTGGTATTGTAGCTATTGAGCCCTCGACTGGAGAGGTTTTAGCATTGGTCACCGCACCAAGCTATAATCCCAATTTATTACTTGGCAGTGCACGATCCGAAAACTTTAGAACCATGGTCAATGATACTCTAGCAAAACCACTATTTGACAGAGGGTTACAAGCTGAATATTCTCCAGGTTCACCTTTTAAAACGTTGAATGCTCTTATTGCACTTCAGGAAAATGTAATTACCCCCCAAACTTCTTTTTCTTGTAATCAGGGGCACTATTATGCCAAAGGGGCTTTTATGAAGTGTCATTGTAAAATTGGCTCAAAAAATAATTTATTAGAGGGAATTTATAATTCATGCAATAGCTACTTCGCCAAAACTTATGTAAATATTATAAATAAAGGTGCTACTTCAGCTGCAGGGCTCGATCGGTGGAAAACCCATTTAGAAAGCTTCGGTTTAGGGGATTATCTCGGTTATGATCTTCCCATCGGGAAAAAAGGATTCATCCCAAGTAGCTCCTATTATGACCGATGGTATCAAAAAGGAAGTTGGGGGCCCACTACCATAATCTCCAATGCAATAGGCCAAGGAGAAATTCTTACTACACCTATTCAAATGGCAAATTTTACGGCCACTATTGCCAATCGTGGATTTTATATTAAACCACATTTTAAAAAAATAAATAACGAGTCCCTTAAGGATTCCATATACGGTAAAAACTACACCTTGATTGAAGCTCGTCATTTCGAAACTGTTATTGATGGAATGTATCAAGTTGTTGAACGAGGCACTGCTAAAGTTGCTAAAATCAAAGGAATTGAAGTATGCGGTAAAACCGGAACAGCGGAAAATTTTATTCGTCTAAATGGAGAGAAAACACAACTAACTGATCATTCAATCTTCGTTGCTTTTGCTCCTAAAGAAAATCCTAAAATTGCGCTTGCAGTATTTGTTGAAAACGGATATTGGGGAGGGCGTTGGGCTGCACCTATTGCGAGTCTGATGATTGAAAAATATTTAAAAGGAGAAGTAAAAAGGACATGGCTTGAAAACAGAATGCTGAACGGAAGCTTGATGACTGAATATATGAAACCCTTATCCGGAAAGCCATTTGAAATAAATGAATAATAGTCTCTTTTTTCGATTAGACTGGCTGAGTGTATTGATTTACATTTGTTTAGTGAGTTTTGGTTTACTCAACATTTATTCAACAACTTATGATGAAAGTCCTTTGATGCTTTGGAATCCTTCAACTGCTGTGGGAAAACAACTATGGATTTTTATAGGCTGCCTTCTGGCGCTCCCTTTTATGGCGTACATCAAATCAAACTTTTTTGAACACCTTAGCTATGTTTTTTATGGATTGTCCATTTTAAGTCTTCTCGGTCTTTTTGTTTTCGGACAAACCATATCAGGTGCTACATCCTGGTACGGTATTGGCGGATTTGGCTTACAGCCTGCAGAATTTACCAAAATTACAACGGCTTTAGTAATTGCTAACTTCTTGAGTGATATTCAAACTGATATTCGGAAAAATAAATATTTACTTAGAGCATTGCTAATCGTCTTAATCCCAGTGATTTTAATTGTTCTTCAGCCAGATGCTGGATCGGCACTTGTGTTTTTTGGACTTTTTTTTGTTTTTATACATGAAGGACTGGACTTTCGTTGGCTTTTTCTTGGATTGGGGCTCATTCTGGTTTTCATTATAACTCTACTTTTAAAACCCTTAGTGGTAAGTCTAGGTGCTGGATTAATCGTGTTTCTGATTTACAATTTTCTTAAAAAATCGAAAACTAAAAAAAGTCCTTTTTTACTCACTTTGGGGGTTTGTGTATTATTTTCCTATTCTGTTGATTTTATTTTCAACTCTGTCTTTGAACAACGTCACAGGGATCGTTTCAATATTATTCTAGGCTTAGAAACAGACACAAGTGGGATTGGTTACAATATCAACCAATCTAAAATTGCAATAGGGTCTGGTGGGTTTTCAGGGAAAGGATATTTGAATGGAACTCAAACAAAAGGAAACTTTGTTCCAGAACAGCATACCGATTATATTTTCAGTACGATAGGTGAGGAATGGGGATTTATTGGAAGTAGCTTGCTAATCGGTCTTTTTACGTTACTAATTTTCCGTATTGTTTACCGCGCAGAAAAACAAAGCAGTGCATTTCGAAGGATCTACTCCTATGGTTTTGCCAGTATGTTATTCATTCATTTTTTTGTCAATATTGGAATGACTTTAGGATTGGTTCCAACAGTTGGGATTCCCTTACCTTTTATAAGCTATGGAGGTTCGAGTTTAATGGCCTTTAGTCTGATGCTATTTATTTATTTGAACTTTGACTCACAAAGGCTATCGTGATTAATCTCTGATGTCTAAGATATCCCTAAGGCTATTACCAAGGGTCATGAATGCCAAAACTAAACTCATGATTGCAAACCCGGGTAGAATTGCTAAATACGGCTTCCCTAAAAGTAAATAACGAAAATGATCTTTTACCATACCTCCCCAGCTTGGCATGGGTGGTTGTGCACCTATTCCCAAGAAACTCAGCCCACTTTCCATCAAAATAGCACTGGCAAAATTTGCTGCTGAAATAACTATTAAAGGCGCAATAACTAGTGGTAAAATATGACGCACTAATATTCTGCTTTTAGAAAATCCTAGAACCGTACTGGCCTGAACAAAAAGAGCTTCTTTAATCGATTTTACTTGACCTCTTACCAAACGCGCAACGTCAACCCACATAGTGAGCCCAACAGCAACGAAGACTTGCCAATACCCCCTTCCTAAAGCCAAAGTGATTGCTATAACCATAAGTAAAGTTGGAATTGACCATACTACATTGATGAGCCAAAGAATCAAACGATCAACCCAACCGCCAAAGTATCCAGCAATAGCACCTAAAAAAACTCCGATACTAAGAGAAATAAATACTGCTACAAAGCCAATAGAAATTGAAATCCGTGAGCCCACTAAGAGTCTGCTCAATAAATCACGCCCATATTTATCTGTCCCTAACAAAAACTTTTTATTGTAAACGTAATTAGATACTATCTCTTTTTTATTACTCGCCTCTGGAAATTGATCAAAAGAAAGGGTTTCGAAATAATCTGTCGCATTGCCATATCTTTTAAATTCAAGACTGGATGTTGACCAACGAATTTCACTGACAGGAATTTCTTCACTGGCATTAATACTTCCAAAAAAAATAGACGATTTAGAATCTTTATTCGCCCTGGGTATCAAGAGCATTTGGCAGTTAAAACCTGGTGGCTTTGAATGAATTGACAGATGCATTTGATTGGCAAATTGTGTCTTATCAGGGGCTAGAACATAGGCGAAAATTGCAGCTAATGAGATCAAGACAATAAAAAGGGAACTCCCGATAGCCCAAGCGTCTTTTTTGAAACCTTGAAAGAAGCGTTTAGACTCCAAGGGTTATTTTTCTTTTAGCTGAGCAATAGGCTTTCCTACATTAATTGGATTGGATAGGTCCTTCAAAATTTCAACAGCTTCGGTGATATACAAATCCTTCTTTAAGGATTTTTCCCAACGCTCTCTTTTTTCAATTAAATCGTCATTTGGAGCTTCGGTTGAAGCTGCTTCAGGAAGCCATTGGAATTCTAAATCAGATTCAAATTCTGAAATCTTTTTAAATCGGTCTGCGTATTTCCTGTTGGATTCTCTCTTGGATTGAAATGATTCATAGTCTAAAAAATATCGTGAATCATCTTGTTGTTTTTTAACCCAAGCGGCTTGCTCTTCAATTAGGGCAACAAAAGGGTTTTCTTTTAATCTTTGTTTGCTTCGTTCTACCGAGTAATCATAAGTGCTAAATTTAGGGAGTGGTGTATAGGAAGCAGGAGTGATTCGATCCCAAGAAAGTGGATTGTCCTGATCTTTTTCTCCCATATCAATCATCGCATAGCGATCTGGGAAAACAATGTCACTCTTTACTCCTTCCAGTTGAGTTGAGAGTCCATTGATTCGGTAAAATTTATCTGTAGTTACTTTTAGCGCTCCTAAGTCTCCATAAGTTCCGCCAGAGATCATTCTATTGAGATCAATTATGTTTTGAACCGTTCCTTTTCCAAAAGTTTGTTTGCTTCCCAAAATGATGGCTCTACTGTAATCTTGCAATGCGGCGGCTAAAATTTCTGAGGCAGAAGCTGAAAATTCATTTACCAAAATCACTAGAGGGCCATCCCATACTACGCTAGGGTCCATATCTTTTAATACTTCTTTTCTTCCTCCTGTACTTTTTACTTGTACTACCGGTCCTTCTTCAATAAAATAGCCTGTCATATCAACAACGGTTTTCAAAGATCCTCCACCATTATTCCGAAGGTCGAGAATGATCCCCTTAACGTTGTTTTTTTTAAGTTGTTCTAATTCTTTTTTTACATCTGTTGCTGCATTACGCTCGTTGTAATCTTGAAAATTTATATAAAATTTAGGAAGCTCGATCAAACCATAAGTTCCAGTGGTGTCTTTTATTAAAGAGGATCTGGCATAGGTTTCTTCAAGTACAACCACATCCCGCGTTACAGCTACAACCTCTATGGTTCCGTCAACTCTTTTAATGGTCAAATAAACATTGGTCCCCTTTGGACCTTTGATTAATTTTACTGCATCATCCAATACCATCCCAGATATATCCACTGGCTCTTCACCTTCTTGACCTACTTTGAGAATGGTATCCCCTATCTCCAACAATTCATTTCTCCACACAGGGCCTCCTGAAATTACTTCTACAATTTTTACTTGCTGATTTTTTTTGGTCAATCGTGCGCCAATTCCTTCAAATTTACCAGACATGCTCGCGTCAAAACGCTCTTTATCACTCGGTGCCAAATAAAAAGTATGAGGATCAAACTGAATCACCATAGAGTTTACATAAAAAGAAAACCAATTCTTCCTTTTGAGATCATCAAATCTTTCAAAAAAGTTACTCATGTTCTCTTTGATGTTTTCCCTTGCTTTTATTTCAAGTTCAACATCTGAGCTAACTATAAATGTAGAATCCTTTTCGAGTTGTTTGAGTTCGTCTTCTTTTTCAGATGTGAAGTTTTGGAGCGCATTTAATTTAAATCGAGTTCTCCATAACTTTTTTAGTTCTACAAGGTTTGCTGCATAGGGTGCAGTTTCAAAATCTAAATCAATCTCTCCCTGCTTTGAAAAGTCAAAAGGTTCTTCGAGAATACTCTCGTAAAAACCTTCAACTTGATCCATCCGCTGCACAATTTTATCATACGTCAAATCAAAAAAAGTAAGCTCTGAATTTTTAATTTCATCATCAATTTTATATTTGAACGATTCAAAAGAATTGATGTCAGACTGGAGGAAAAAACGATGCTGACCGTCAAGATTATCAAGATAATCCATATAAACATTTTCAGAAAAAGCATCGTCAATTTGTTTGGGACTGTAATGACCTCGCTCCAAAACATAGGATATAATCTCTAGTAGTAGCTTATCTTTATTTGGGTCTTCATTTTTTAATTTAAACCCAAACAACAGTCCACTAACTAGAATAAGCGAAAAAAGCCAAATAAAAGATCTCATAGGACTTTGTTTTAATTTCATAGCCCCTAAATATAAACATATTTGAATTTAGTTTTGTTAATATTCTTTTAAAACCATTCGGTTTAGTATTCAACTCCTATGCATTTGTTCAAAAAGAATAGTAATGGGGCTCTGGTAACTTAAATGAATCCCAAAACTAAAAGTGCCTTAATTGATCGTATAAAGCCCCTTTTCTTTACTCTTATTTTTTCCTTTTTTCTGCAATTTTCAGGAGGCCAGACTGTAACTATAGACTTGTTACTTACAAATAAAGCGATGGGCTGAAAAGATTCCTTACCTTAGCAATACAAGATCAGTATGAAAAAAAGACCTTTAATTTTAGTAACCAACGATGACGGTATAACCGCTCCTGGAATCCGAACATTAATAGAAATTATGAATGAAATCGGGGAGGTTGTTGTAGTAGCTCCTGATAGTCCTCAATCTGCTATGGGGCACGCTATTACGATCAATTCCACCCTGCATTGCGAAAAAATTACTGTAACGGACGGTCCTCAATTAGAATACAGTTGCTCAGGAACCCCTGCTGATTGTGTAAAACTGGCTGTTAATGAACTATTAGGACGCAAGCCAGACCTCTGCGTTTCAGGTATCAATCACGGCTCTAATTCTTCAATTAATGTAATTTATTCTGGAACGATGAGTGCTGCCATGGAAGCTGGAATCGAAGGAATTCCTGCCATTGGGTTTTCGCTATTGGACTTTAATTGGAATGCCGACTTTAACCCACTAAGAACATTTGTCAAACAAATAACTACTGAAGCGTTGACAAACGGAATCCCAAAAGGTGTAGTATTGAATGTGAATTTTCCGAAGTTGAAAGAAAAAGAAATTAAAGGAATCAAAATTTGTAGGCAAGCAAAAGCGAATTGGGTAGAAAAATTTGATAAAAGAACGAATCCTATGGGTAGAGAATATTACTGGCTAACAGGTTCTTTTGTGAATGAAGACAAAGGAGAAGATACCGATGAGTGGGCGTTGAAGGAAGGATATATTTCTGTAGTCCCCACCCAATTTGATTTAACTGCCCACCACAGTATCCAACAATTGAACACATGGAATTTATAAAAAATAAATACTTTTTTTGGGGAATTTTAACGGGCTTATTGTGGACGAGTTTTGGTGTCATCATTCTTGTTTTTTTTCTTTCAGATGCCACTTTAGAAGACTCCATTTTTTATTTATATGAACAAAAACGTCTCGGTGGTTTGATCTCAATTGCTGCTTTAATAAATCTCCCGTTATTTTTTATTGCTTTGCGTAAAAATAAAGTTCCTTTTGCTGCGGGTATTGTCGCCATATCTATGGCTACTGTTCTTTTTGTTGCCTTATTGAAAATGAATTAATAAACTGCGCTGGTGAAATACTATCTGATTTCAGGGGAAGCTTCAGGTGATTTACACGGTTCACACCTCATTGCTGAATTAAAAAAGCAAGATCCAAGTGCTCAATTTAGAGCATGGGGAGGTGATTTGATGCAAAAGCAAGGGGCAGATTTGGTGAAACATTTCAAAGAGTTGGCCTTCATGGGTTTTTGGGAGGTGGTCAATCACTTGCCTACCATTTTAAAAAATATCCGCTTTTGTAAACAAGATATTCTGCAATTTCAACCCGATGTCATCATTTACATTGATTACCCTGGATTTAACTTAAGAATTGCACAGTGGGCGAAATCTCAAAATTTTCGAAATCACTATTACATCAGTCCACAAGTTTGGGCGTGGAAAGAAAACAGAGTGCAAAAAATGAAGCAATGTATTGATGCGCTTTATGTCATTTTGCCTTTTGAAAAACCTTTTTTTGAAGAAAAACATCAGTTTAAAGTTTATTATGTAGGGCATCCGTTGATGGATTACATCCCCAATCACCCAAAAAATAAAACATTCCTTTCCTCAAATTTATTAGACAAAAATAAACCGCTTGTAGCATTATTACCAGGGAGTCGGGTTCAGGAAATTAAGAAAATGCTTCCACTCTTTGTCCACGTCGCAGCTCAGTTTCCAAACTACCAATTTGTAATTGCTGGTGCGCCTAGTATCCCTCGGAATTACTACAATCAACTTAGTGAAAACACCCCGCTAAAAATAGTTTACGAAGCTACTTACGACTTGCTTCAACACAGTACTGCAGCACTTGTAACCAGCGGAACAGCAACACTGGAAACAGCATTGTTTAAAGTCCCTCAACTAGTCTGTTATCGGAGTAGCTACCTCAGCTATTGGATTGCAAAAAAAATCCTTAATCTCAAATACATTTCACTTGTCAACTTGATTTTAGATAGTGAAGCTGTTTTAGAATTAATTCAAGGTGAGTGTAATCCAAAAAGACTTGAATTGGAATTAAAAAACTTAATGGATTTCAAAGATAAAACCCAGGGAGAAGGATATGAAAAGCTATTTTCATTATTGGGTTCTGGTGGAGCAAGTAAAAAAACTGCTGGTCTAATCTATAAAGCCATAAGTAAGAAATAGTATTTTCTTTTTTTTGAAATCCTTGTAAGTTTGAGGTATGAAATTACCCCAATCACCAATACTTATCCCTGTAATCCTTTTTACTTTAGGGGCAACGCTATCATTTTTAATTTCAATTTCTTTTCAAGAAGTACTTAAAATTGGAATAGGATTTTTATTATTTATGGGCCTCCTTCAATTTCTGAAAGGTCAAAAACTACTTAAATCTCTCTTCCTATTTTCAAGCTTTTTACTTTTGGGCTTTATTTATTTTAAAGGGTATTGTACGCCCTCTAAAAATCATTTTCAGTCTTTCAATAATAATAAAAAAGGGCTCAAGCAAATTGAGATTCAAAGCTTGCTAGGGAACTATTCGTTCTCCAATAATTATATTGGAAAAATCAGTAGTTGGGGTAAACATAAGGTAGAAGGAAAAATTCTCATTCGACAATCCAAAGACAGTACCACAAAACCCTGGTCCATAGGTCAGAAAATTCTTACAAACGAAAGACTATCATCCATTAAGGGACCTTTAAACCCTGGGCAATTTTCTTATAAAAACTATCTCGCAAACAAAAAAATATATCATCAACTGGATCTCAATTCTGGAAATAGTTTTAAACTTCCAAACAGAAAAAGAACATTTCGTTCATTTAGTTCAAGTCTAGAGCGTAACGCATTTGATCAAATTGAAACCAGTCCTCTTTCAGTTTCAAGTCAGGGAATGCTTAAAGCATTACTTTTTGCCGAACGAAATGCTTTGGATGACAGCATCGTCCAAAACTACACCAAGGCAGGAGTTATTCATCTTCTTGCACTTTCTGGTTTGCACATCGGTCTATTTGTAGGATTCTTTATGTTACTTCTAAAACCATTATTGAATTTCAGATATGGATCTTCCATTCGCATGGTTATTATCATTTGTTTTATGTGGTTATTCGCTTTTTTTGTTGGATTCCCTCCATCAGTTACACGAGCTGTAACAATGTTTAGTTTTATGGTAGTAGGCCGCGCTTTGCATTACGGCAAGCATACATTTCACTACACAGTGCTGTCTTTTTTTCTATTACTGTTCTGTTACCCTCCTTATTTAAGGTCCATTGGATTTCAACTTAGTTATCTAGCGGTTTTTGGAATTTTATTGATTCATCCCTTACTCCAACAAGTGTGGAACCCAAAATATTTTATTTTAAAGAGGTATTGGGAATGGACTACAGTTTGCCTGGCTGCTCAATTGGCTGTAAGTCCAATTAGCATCTATTATTTTCATCAATTTCCCAGTCTTTTTCTTGTCAGTAATTTACTGATTATTCCCTTTTTTGGACTGTTTTTAATCTTCTGTATTCTGGTGTTTTTTATGCTTTTGTTTTTTTCTATTCCAACCTTTATTACCGTTGCATTTGAAAAAGTCGTTACTCTTCTAAACAAAAGTATCCGTTGGATTGCCCAACAGGAAGCCTTTCTTTTTGATGAATTGTATCATTCTACAGCTTCTACCTTATTTCTTTACAGTCTCCTCATTTTCAGTGTATTTTGGGGGTATAAAAAAAATATTTGGAATACCATTCCAGTTGGGCTAGTGCTCTGTGGACTATTGTTGAACTGTAAAATTGAGAAGAAAAAAATTAATACTGAAAACTCTTTTTGGATTTTTCATCGACACAATGCCTCGCTTGTTGGTCATCAAAAAGGGTCTCTTTTTTATTATTATTCGTCAGAAAATCAAGAAACTAAACGCTTACTTGAAGACTTCGCTAATTCTAGAGTCCTTTCAGAAAAAACACCTATTCGTTTAGCAAACTTTTATGTACAAGATGATTTTAAATTAATGATTTTGGATAATGAGAAGGCCTATGATTTAGTTGATTTTGAACCTCAATACATACTGCTTAGAAATAATCCCAAACTCAATCTCAACCGACTTTTAAGACGGTATAAGCCTAAAGTACTTATTGCAGATGGGACTAATGCACCATGGAATACTTCTCTCTGGGAAAAAAGTTGTGCCGATTACGGAGTCAAATTTCACAACACAAGACTGGATGGAGCGTTAAAAATTAACCTCTAAACTTAGGTCTAAAACTTTTTCTATAATTTTCAAAATCTTCAGGTTTAGAAAAAACTTGATAATCCCCTTGTTTAATCATTTTTAAGTAAAGTTCCAACTGTCGTGGCTTTTGATAGCCAACAACGGGCATAATAGGATCTCCATTTTCACTAAAAAACACCATTGTTGGATACCCTTTTACACCTAAAAACTGAGTGAATTGATGGGTAGCATTTCTTCCTTTGCGGTTGGAATCAAAATTGGGGTTAGTAAAGGTTTGATCAAAGAAATTAATTTCTTCCTGTCCTTCTGCATTGAATTTTACAGCGTAAAAATGTTCGCTGATATAACGAGATACATCTGGATTTTGAAAGGTGTTTTTATCTAATAATTTACAGGGACCACACCAGTTGGTATAAACATCCATAAAGATTTTTTTTGGCTCTATTTTTTGAGCTTCAATAGCCTGAGCTAAAGTCATCCATTCAATGTTTTGCGCCTGAATTATGTTAGAACCAAGGAGCAGGAATACGATAAAAAAAGATAATTGTTTCATAAGCTGAATTTCGGGCGTAAAATATTTTCTATAAAATTACACTTTATTTTTTTGTGCTAAATCCTCCGCACCATGGGTTAATCTCTTTAAGGGTTTTAGTAAAAGTAAGACCAGGACTCCAATCACAGTGCAAAAAATAAATATACCGGTGAAAATCTGTTTTTCACCAGCTGTTTCAGCAAAACCTCCTATACTGGCAGCTAACTTATTGCCTAAACCTGTGGCTGCCCAATAGAGCCCCATGATGGAGGCTGCATATTTAACTGGAGCTAGTTTGGTGATAAAAGAAAGCGATACAGGAGAAGCACATAATTCTCCAATGGTATGAAATAAGTACGCTAAAACGAGCCAGTACATGGCAGACTTCCCGAAGAGTTCATAATCCATGGCTGCAAAACGCATAAACAAGAATCCCCAACCCATAATAATAATTCCAATTGCAATTTTATAAAGGGAAGAAGCTTCTTTTCCTTTCAGCTTCACGCGCATCCAAAAAGCCCCAACACCCACAGCTAGTGTGATTATAAAGAATGAATTCAATGACTGAAACCATGAGGCAGGTATTTCAATTCCCATTAGCATACGGTCTGTTTTTTGTTTGGCATAAAGGTTCATCAAACCTCCCGCTTGTTCAAATGCTCCCCAAAAAACAATGATCAAAAGAAATGAAATTAAGAGAACTTTCACTCGGTCCTTTTCAATGGCAGTTAGTTTTCTATTGCGAAGCTCATTGTCTGGATGCGATGATTTTCCTATAAAATCTCCAACTCCAACCAAATACTTTTGTCCGTACATATAGGTAATTTGACCAACTAACATTCCAATTGCTGCAAGACCAAACCCGTAATGCCAGTTGTAGGTTTCTCCAACCCATCCACAAAGTAATGGAGCGGTAAATCCACCAATATTAATCCCCATATAAAAGATGTAAAACCCTAAATCTCTTCGTTCGTCTCCAGCCGGGTATAATCCTCCTACCATAGAAGAAATATTAGGCTTTAAACATCCTACACCAAGAATCACGAAAAAACATCCCAGATAAAAGCTAAATTCTGTGTCAAAAGCAAGTATGGTATGACCTACACAAAGCAAAGCACCTCCAAGTAAGACTGTTTTCTTTTGTCCTAATAGATTGTCTGCAATCCATCCCCCCGGCACCGACGCTAAATAAACAAGCATGGTGTACCATCCGTAAAGTGCAATTGCTTCAGAATTGGTCCACCCAAAGCCAGGGTTATCTCCTTGTGTTTTTGCTACCAAAAAGAGTGTAAATAAAGCACGCATTCCGTAATAAGAAAAGCGCTCCCATAATTCGGTAAAAAACAATACATAAAGCCCCGCTGGGTGACCAAAAATTGTTTTGGTTTCTGGAAGTGAGTTGTTCTGTATCATAAGTTATTTCTAAAGGTTTTCGTGAATGAATTTAGTCATCTTAGTATAGAGGTGTTTCCGAGTGTTCCCTCCAAAAATTCCATGATTTTTATCTGGATAAATCATCCATTCGAATTGTTTGTCTGCCTGAATAAGAGACTCTACCATTTGCATCGTATTTTGAACGTGTACATTGTCATCTGCCGACCCATGAATGATCAAAAACTTTCCTTTGAGTTGATCTGCATAGTTTAAAGGTGAGTTCATATCGTACCCCTCTGGGTTCTCTTGAGGTGTGCGCATAAAACGCTCGGTGTAAATGGTATCGTAAAAACGCCAATTCGTTACTGGCGCAACTGCAATTGCCATTGAAAAAGTATCATTACCCGTCAATAAACAATGCGTAGCCATATGTCCACCAAAACTCCACCCCCAAATCCCAATCCTGCTTTCATCTATGTAAGGTAAACTTCCGAAGTATTTGGCTACAGCAATCTGATCTAGCGTCTCATATTTCACCAAGTTTAGGTAGGTTGACTTTTTAAATGCAGCACCTTTAAAGCCCGTTCCACGTCCGTCAACACAAGCAACAATATAGCCTTCATTAGCCAAGCTCTTGTGCCACAACAATCGTTGATCGCCCCAGCGATTTGAAACCTGTTGTGAGCCAGGTCCAGAATATTGAAATAACAATAGTGGATATTTCTTGGAAGGATCAAAATCTGCAGGTTTGATCATCCACATATTGAGTTCCTCGCCATGAATGGCAACAGTTGAAAACTCGCGGTCAGAAAACTGAAATTCATCAATTTTATCTTTAAGTTTTTCATTGTCTAAAACAGGACCAAGTAGTTTGTTTTTTTTGGTTTGGTAAAGTGAATATTTTGGTGGGGTTTGCTCGTCTGAAAAAGAATGAATATAATAACTCCCATCAGCACTAAATGATGCTCCATTAGTCCCTTTAACTGCCTGAAGAATACGTTTTCCTTTTCCGTTTAGTTTAACTGCATATATTCCGCGATCTGTACTTCCTAGTTCAACAGATTGGTAGTATAGTTCCTTTGATTTTGGATTCAAAACGTAAAGTGACGTTATTTCCCATTTTCCCTTGGTGAGTTGTCGGATGAGCTTTCCGTTTTGATCATAATGATAAATATGATTGTATCCATCGCGCTCACTTGTCCATAAAAACGTATTATCTTCTAAAAACTTGAGGTTGTCATGAATACTCACATAGGCGTCATCCTTTTCTTCTAAAAGCAATTGTAGCGATTCGGATACCGTATTCCAACGCCAAAGTTTTAAATGATTTTGATGCCTATTGATCGTCTGAATAATCAATGAATTTGGTCCGCCGTCAAACTTAATTCGAGGAATGTAATACGGATTCTCATTTCCAAAACGAATTTTTTTTCTCAAATTCGTTGTGGTATCAACTATATATAAATCAATCATTGAGTTTTCCTCTCCTGCTTTTGGGTATCTAAACCTGTAGGGAAACTGATACAATTCTGAACCGTATATATCCATAGAAAAAATAGGGACTTTAGACTCGTCAAATCGCATGTAAACAAGTTGTCTTGAATCAGGACTCCAATCGAAAGCTCTTACAAATCCAAATTCTTCTTCATAAACCCAGTCGGTTATTCCATTAATTGTTTGGTAATTCCCGTCATAGGTAAGCTGCTTTGTTTGCTCGTTTATTAAATCTTTCACATAAAGGTTTCTTTGAAAAACATAGGCCACTTTTGTGGCATCTGGGGATAGCAGTGGTTCTTGAATTTTTTGATCACTAACTTGTTGGAGACTTTTTGTTGCGACATCAAAAACCCAATAATCAGCAACTTTTGATCTTCTGTAAATTGGAATCGCATCAGATTCTAAAAGTAATTTTTTTTCGTTTTTAGAAAAGGAATAATCAGAAAAACTCTCAATTTCAGGGTAGTCCTCTGAATCAATCAACACACTCCCTTGATTTAGATTTTGAAAATGATAGTGAACCACCTGACTAGAATTGCCCTCTTGTTGAGTTTTTAAAACAGTATATGAGGTGCCATTTTTCATTGACCGAATTGACTCCAATCGTTCTACGTCATATACTCCACTCCACAAACTGTCAAGGGATAGATTGTTCTGTGAATAGAGTGTTAAAGCACTAAAGAAAAGTATGAAAGTGAATTTTAAAGTCTGTTTTATGCTCATGATATATAAAAAAGTAAGTCGTTCCAGTAGGATAGAGTTAGAAGGATTCAATAGTAAAAACTATCATTTAATGGCAATTTAAAAAAAATGAAGGGATTCATGGTTTTTAAGGGGATTCAAAATCAGTATCTTTATAAAAAAAAGAATGGACAAACGGATTGAGGGTTTCTCCAAGTTAACCAAAGCTCAAAAGATTGACTGGATTACTCGTACTCACTTTAATAATCCTGAAAATGCCAAATCTTCATTATCAAGCTATTGGAATACGGATTCTGTCTTACAAAACAAACACGACGAGTTTATTGAAAATACGCTCACTAACTTTTACATGCCTCTAGGTGTAGCGCCTAATTTTGTAATTAATGGAACGGTTTTTTCGATACCAATGGTAATCGAAGAAAGTTCTGTAGTAGCAGCAGCTGGAAATGCTGCTAAATTCTGGGGGAGTCGCGGAGGTTTCAAAGCTGAGGTTGTGGATACCATAAAAGTAGGACAAGTCCATTTTTTATTCAATGGCGATTCAACTTTAATCCACTCTTTTTTTGAAAAAAACAAATCTGAGCTTTTGGAAGCCACTAGTGAATTTTCAGTAAATATGGAAGCCAGAGGTGGTGGTATCCAGAGTATTTCGTTACTCGATAAGAGCGAACTAATTCCTGATTATTTTCAGTTGCATTTACGTTTTAAAACTGCAGATGCGATGGGTGCAAATTTCATCAATTCTTGTCTTGAAAGCATTGCATCTAAATGGGAAGAACTGGCTCAAAAAGAAAATCAATTTCTAAAAGAAGGGAAACTAGAAGTGGTGATGAGTATTCTTTCAAATTATGTCCCAGAATGTCTCGTCAGAGCCTCTGTTCAGTGTCCTGTGTCAGATCTTTCACCTGGAAAAGATTGGGCTGGAGCAGCTTTTGCAAAAAAAATGGTCCAGGCTGTGGAAATAGCAAAAAAAGAACCATACCGAGCTGTAACCCATAACAAAGGTATCATGAATGGGGTTGACGCCGTGGTTATGGCAACAGGAAATGATTTTAGAGCTGTAGAAGCGGGAGTTCATGCCTTTGCTTCAAAAAGTGGGCATTATACTTCTCTTAGCACAGCTTATATAAAAGATGAAGTGTTTCATATGGAACTTGAACTTCCTCTCGCATTGGGAACTGTGGGCGGCTTAACAAAATTACACCCATTGGTTCAGTGGAGTATGGAATTATTGGGAAACCCAGATGCAAAAACACTAATGAAAATTGTAGCGGTTGCTGGATTAGCACAAAATTTTGCAGCCCTTCGATCATTAGTCACATCAGGGATTCAAAAAGGACATATGAAAATGCACTTATTGAATATTCTAAATCAGTTGGGGGCATCCGAAAATGAAAAAGAAGCAGCCAAAGCGTATTTTAATAAAAATGCTGTAAGCGTGAAATCAGTAAGTCAGTTTCTATTAAAACACCGTCCTTAAAATGATTTCATATTACAGTCGTGGTAAATTACTTTTAACTGGTGAATATGTTGTTCTCAAGGGCGCAAATGCTTTAGCTGTACCCTGTAAAATGGGACAAACTTTAAATTATAGCCCCACGAAAAACAATCTATTGGTGTGGAAAAGTTATGATGTAAATAAAAATATTTGGTTTGAAGCTGAATTTAAGGTGGATGCACTTGACTTGATTACCACAAATGATTTAGAGATTTGGAAGAGTCTCCTAAAAGTCTTGAATGCTTCAAGAAAACTAAATTCAGGCTTTTTAAAACAAGGAGGTCAAGTAAGTACACAATTAGAATTTGAGCGTTCGTGGGGATTAGGCAGTTCATCTACTTTGATCTCAAATGTGGCACTCTGGGCAAACATTAATCCGTACCTCCTCTTAGAAAATAGTTTTGGTGGAAGTGGGTATGATATTGCCTGTGCTCAAGCTCAAGGCCCCCTTACTTACACAAGAAATAAATACGAACCTGACACAAAAAATATTTTGCTGAATTACCCTTTTAGTGAAAATCTTTTTTTTGTTTACCTCAACAAAAAAAAAGACAGCCAGAAAGCAGTTGCATCGTTTAATTTAAACAAAGTGGAACCTTCTATAATTCATGAAATGAATTTATTAACTGAAAAGATTATTAATTGTTCTAAACAGATTGAGTTCAATTCACTTTTAAATGCCCATGAACAAACCATAGGTTCACTTTTGAATCAAAAAACAGTGCAAGAAAGTCACTTCTCGGATTTTAAGGGAGTTGTAAAAAGCTTAGGCGCTTGGGGTGGTGATTTTGTTTTGGCATCTGGCAACAAGGATAGTCCAAACTATTTTAATACTATGGGGTATTCTACCATCATTCCTTTTAAGGAAATGCTTTTATGAATCAAGATTTAAGCAGATCGAGAAAAATTCATGGTTTGACCGTCAATCACAGCAGCTATTTTACTTTTTGTGTAAACAGCGACAAAAATATCATCCTCTTTAAAAAATTTTAAAAGATTTTTTTCCTTTTCAAAAGTGGCTGTAAATACTTTGATTTCATGCTCATTATTGGTGTATTTAACCCATCCTTCTACAAATTCTTGTGAAGTGAATTTCAACTTATAGTAGGAAGCATTTACATCACCAGTAGCATCACAAATCCATTCTGAATTAATTAATTCTTTGTTGAATTTGGATTTAGAATTGCTTTTGAAGAATTTCATTACTCGCTTTTTTGGAATACCAAAACAAAATTCATGCCAAAAACAAAACCCCCTAATAAACAAGGGGGTTTTGACTAATTTATTTGAGTAATATACTAGTAATAAAGTGCTCTATTGTCCTCAATATTAGCATTAGATTCTAAAGCTAGAAAAACATTTTCTAGTAAGGTAAAGCTTGCTTGTCGAAGATATTCTTTAGAAAATTTATTATAATCTTCTAAGGGTTCTGCTTCGTTTTTCTTAAGTAATTTCACTTTGTATATCCCGCGTTCTCCTTGAATGAGTCCAGAAAGTGTTCCTTCCTCCATTACAAAGGCTGCACCCACAACATAGGGCTCATTTCCAGCACCAACTAAGGTTGGATTTTTTTGATTGATTGCCGAAGCTGTTTCAATAGTCAAGTCTTCATCTTCAGCTAAAGCCTCTAATGAATTTATTGACTCATACTGCTTTTTGATCAAGGCTGCTTTTTTATTCTGAGTGATTATATTTCGGACTTGAGCGCCTACCTCATCTATACTTGCCAAACCTTTTTTATTGATAGCAGTAAGCTGGACCACTGCATAACCCCCTCCTCCTGTTAGAGAAAATCGTCTGATATCACCTACTTTGGTATCGTCTTCAAATCCCCAACGAACAATCTGACGTTGGTTGTATAACCCAGGCATATTTTCCTCTAATACTGAGATTTGCCTCACCGGCCGGACTTGATAATTGTATTTTTCAGCAGTGGCAAGAAAGTCTTTAGTATCGTTGCTTTCCATTTCAAATTTGGTAGCCTTTCTAAAAACTTCATTTGCTGTTTCATCAGAAGCAATGGCTTCAATTGCAACATCAGCAATCATTGCTAAATCATCTTTGTCTGTTACTTTTATGATATGAAAACCAAATTCTGTTTCTACCAGACCAATTCTTCCAACTTTATTTTTATCTACATAGTTGAAAAATTCTTGAGCCATTTGCCCTTCTTGAAAAAATCCTAAATCACCCCCTCGGTTTTTAGTTGGTCCATCCGAATACTCTCGAGCAAGCTCCTCAAAGTTATCGTTCCCTCTTCTTGCCAATCGGAAAACACGATTTGCTTCTCTTTTTGCTTCCTCTTTAGAACGGGTTATTTCTTCTGCTCTTGTAGCACCTTCATAAGCTATTAGTATATGACTGGCTCTCAAAGATGCATTCTCTTTTCGATCAAGTAATCTTGAAATTTTAAAATAGTTACTGTCTCGATAGGGTCCAAAAACCTCACCTACCTCTAGTCCAAATAAAATATCTGCATATTCATTGTTGAATTGTCCTCGAGGTCGGAATACTGAATCAAAGGGAACCTCAGAATATTGGTCAACAAAATCAATAATATTTTTTGTGTTTTTAAAGCCCTCAATGGTATCTGTTAATTTAGAAACATCATTGTATGCAATTCGCTCGTCTTTTAACCCCTCTAAACGAAGTCTGATTCGGTCAAGATCATCTTGGGTAGGACTTTCATCAAAAGAGACAAATTGGAGGTTACGACTCGAATCTCTTTCATAATCCATTTCATGATCCTTGATATACCGTTTGATTTCAGCATCTGTTACACTTACCAAACTATCCGGAATAACATCAAAGGGTATTTGTACATACTCAATGTTAATGTTATCATTCTCAAAATGGTATAATGCCTTTGCTTCAGTTTCTGTCATGCTGCCACTTGACTTAATTAAATCAAGATAAATCCGTTGTTTCGCAACTCCTGTAATACTTTTTTCTTGAGCTTTCCAATTTTCATATGCGGCTGGTTCTTGAATTCGCATTTGAGCAATAAAGTCGGTGAAAATTCCAAAATCAAAAAATCCAGCTTCATTCTGAAAGCTTGGATTGTTGACTACTGCGTCGTCAGAAGAAATAATTTGCTCCAACTGATCTTTTCCAGCATCTATACCTAACTTTTCATATTCTTGCTCAAAAATGGTGTTCCGAAGGGCTTGATTCCACACAAGATTCACTGATTGTAAGGTTGAATAATTGTACGCTCTTTCGGTTTGCTCAACCATTTGACGGAAGAAGGTTACATCAATTTCCTCTTCATTTACAAGAGCAATTGGGTCTGTAGGACCGTTACTGGCTGAATTGCCATCAAATACTCCTGAGATTACAAATGCAAAAAGTGCCATCCCAATTACTAAAATCAAGATGATCGATTGCTGTCTAATTTTTCCTAAAACGGCCATAATTGCTATTTTTTGATAGTTTGCGAAAATAACCTTTTCCTATGAATAAAGAAAGGCTCTACCCTTGAAATATCTAAACACTCCAAAAGGGGGTGTTTTATTTACGTATTTACTGATTTGGTTAAAATGATTTGTTCAATTTTTGTAGCTGAAACTTTTTTAATTTTTATAACATATTCACTAAGCTGAATTTCCTCTCCTTTTTCAGGAATTTCACCAATGGTATAAGCGATCATTCCGCCAAGGGTTTCATAATATTCACTTTCGGGAAGGCTTAGATTGTATTTTTGATTGAGATAATCGACTTCTAAACGTGCTGAAAAATCAAAAACATCTTCTTCTATTTGTTCTTCTACATGATCCACGGTATCATACTCATCTTCGATTTCTCCAAAAAGTTCCTCAACAATATCTTCTACGGTAACAATTCCAGAAGTTCCTCCGTATTCGTCGATTACAACGGCAATACTTTTGTGTTGTCGAGTTAACAGTTTGAGTACATCATTAACCAGCATTGTTTCCGGCACATAGGCAACAGGCATGAGAATATTTTTTATTCCCTTAGGCTTTTTCATCATTTCAAAAGCGTGAACATAGCCTAAAATATGATCAATATTTTCTTTGTAAACGGGTATTTTTGAAAGTCCAGTAGATATAAAGAGGGCAGTGATATCTTCTAATGAAGTGGATTGTTCTACTGCAATTACCTCTGCTCGAGGTACCATTGCTTCTCTAGTTTTTACTTCGGAAAAGTCCAAGGCATTTTGAAATATTTGTATCTCTGAGTCTAAGTTTTCTTTATCCTGTGCAGATTCAAGTTGTTCTTCAATATAGTTTCCTAATTCAATTTTAGAAAATGACAGTTGGACTTGGTCTGTTTCTGTATTGAGAAATCGCTTTAAAATAAGATCTGTTAAGCCTATTATGAGAAACGTAATAGGATAAAATAAATAATAAAAAATTGCCACTGGTAAGGCGAAAATTTTAATGAAGTTATTTGCGTAAAGTTGAAAAAAGACTTTAGGTAAAAATTCAGCAGTCAATAGGATAATTCCAGTTGAAATTAATGTCTGATAAAAAACAATGGTCAAACTAACGTCACCAGTGAGCAGGGTGTTTGAAAAGAATAATTGAAGTATTCGATCTCCCATAAAAATTCCATAGACAACCAAAGCGATGTTGTTTCCAAGTAGCATTGATGCAATAAAACGCGAAGGATATTGAGTAATTTTTTTTAAAATCCTTGAAGTTAGTCCTGTTTGAAGTTTTTCTATTTCAAGATAGATCCGATTGGATGATACAAAGGCAATTTCCATCCCTGAGAAAAAGGCGGATAATACGAGACAAATTATGATTATTAAATCAGTAGGGTTCATTCTGAAGAATTTGAGCGCTTGTCAAATTTCTTTCGATAATATCTTCTGAACAGAGCCATAAAAACAGAAACAACAGAAAATCCAACGAATAAAAGTGCTCGCTCATTGTTTGTTTCCCATCTTGCATAAGCTTCATAAGAGGATATAACGGCAATTACCCAATACAATATTTCTGAAATACGGTGTCCTTTCATTGTTGTTCTAAGGTGTCTTTTTCTTCTGAAACCTTCACGGTTCCGATTAAACTTCCTGTTTGAAATTTAGTGAATTCCTTATTGGTATCCAATCTTAGTGCATCAAAATTATAATCACTATCCTCAAATCTAAAAGGCTTTTCAGTAAACAACCATTCGGATTCTGCATCCCAAAAAAGTTGGTTGGTTGTTAGGAGTGATCCATCGTGAGATTGTAAACGAACATTTCCTTTTAGGTCGATTAACTTGGTGTCGTTATACAAGATTCCATAGTCTGCAATAACTTCATTTTCACGTTCTAAGTTATCGTAAAAAACAACTTTTAATCCCTCTGGAAATTCCGCATACCGAAAACTAAGATTTGTATAGTCTATGTGTTTTGGCGCAGTTAGGATTGCTTGAATTTTAATAGAATCAGTGTATATCATTCTAATGTTCCATGCTGTTCCAAGGGGTTCTTGCCGATCTGAGTTAATTTCATTCAAAGCTTGAGTACTGTCTGCACAAGAAACAAAAAGGGCTATGGTTATTACCATAAGCCCTTTTAAAAATTTTGTGAAGTTCATTCTCATTTACAAACTGGGAACGGTAACGCTTCTGTTGATCCAACAAGTGTATTTAATCACAGTGCCAGCATTTCCTTCAGTAAAAATATCTGTTTTACTTGGAGCTCTACCCATATAACTTTCAACGGTTTTTCTGGCCACATTTTTTAATGAAGCATCAACTTGTCCTGCCTTTTTTGCAATATCTGCAGCCAACCAATAAACTGCAAGCTTCTCAAATTGAGATTCACCACATTGGTTTGCACTATCAGCATACATATTGGCGATAAGCAAATAGGCTCGGCCTAAAGAAGGCTGAAAGCTTAAGGCTTTATTAGCATAATTTCTAGCAGAGGATTTTCTTCCAGCTGCTTTAAATTTATTAGCAATTTTCAATAAAATCTTGGCTTTTTTATAGTTGTCCGTTTCTAGAGCAATTGATTCTTCATAATATTTTAAAGCTTCATCTGCATTTCCGCTTTTATCGTTCAGAAGTCCTAAATAGTATGCAGAATCTGCAGAAGGTTCTAGCGCATGTAATGCCTCAACTAAAGTTACAAACAAAGGATCATCAGAACACTCTTTACTGTCCATTCTACTTGCAGCTCTCTTGATCCACAAAGCGTCGGTTTTATTGGCCTCAAAATTTCTTTGATAAAGCGGGATTAGATTTTCACAAGTAGCCTCTTTAGCGATGATGGCATCAAGATTTGACAGAAAGGTTCCAATCGCATTTGAATTTACGTTATAGATTCTTTTACTTCTTGTCTCTCGGCTTGTCAATGCACTACCAGCTTCCTCTTTTTTTAGAATTACATCTAGCTTTTTGGCGAGCTCTGTACTTTCATATTCAAATTTTTCAGAGACTTCCTCGTATTTGTTAAATAACAATTCCATGGTAACCTCAGCATCTTGTTGTTTGTAGCGATCATACATTGTCTTAAAGTAATTGTATAGAAGCTTAGGATTGGTAAAGCTTTTCGCGTCTTTTTGGTAAGCCTCGTCAAAAGTTGAATAAATCTCTTTTAAATCTGCTAATTTATAATCCAATAAAGCTTGAGCTTTCTTACTGATGATATCACCTACAACTGATTTATTTCTTTTCTTAGGGAAATTTACAACCCATTCATCATATAATTTGACGATGTCTTTCTTAGCAGCTTCTTGCTCTTCGGGAGTGCCTGTCTTAATTCTATCTTTTAGAATTCGTTCACCGTATGAATATATTGCTACGTTAATAGTTGGACATTCACTCCTTACTTTCATCCAAGGCTCAAAGGCAGATTTGTAATTTTTTACTTTGGCGAATTCGGCAAAGATTGATAAGTCTTGCATGCATTCGTTTGAATCTTGTGCAACTACTGGGACTTGGCAAAGGCCCGTTAAAATCAGTGTTATAAGACAAAGTTTTTTCATTATCTAGAATTTTAATTATACTTTCTTTTTATAAACCATTTATCATTCAAAGACAACCCAATTCGCATTGCAACGAAAGTTTCTTGAATCAAATTAGAGTTTTTTTCTCCACGCTTACTTATTTCAAAACCAATATTTGCGTTTGAAATGCTTCCTAATGGCAATCCTAATCCAAAAGATATGCCAGTTTCTGTTAAAGGAGTGTTATTCATGATTATGCTCATCTGCTCAGACCTAAATCCAAAGCGATAAACTACTCTACTCCAGTAACTTGTAAATGACGTATAATTTGGAATATAAAATCCTCCTATTGACCATTGTTTAGCATCTTTGTAAGCAACATTGCTGCGATTGAAAAAATCGTTGCTAAAGTTAGCGGATTTTATCAAATTTCTCTGATACCCTAAAAACCATTTTTTGTTTTCACCAAAACCAACACCAAATTTTGTAACTGCTGAAGCCTCAAGGTCTGTTTCTTTTAGTCCTTGAGAGGTTAAATTAATTTCCTGAAAATCAACAATTGTTTGAGTTGAGATGGATTGTGTGTAAAAAATACGGTCGTTTATTGAATTTAATTTTGCTTCCGGCTGAAATGAAACCATTCCTTGAAGAAGATATTTCTTTTTGATCGGTATATTTGATTGGATCGAAAATTGATAATTTAACCCTGATACACTTGATTCGTTTGTTAGAAAGGTTCCATTGTCAACACCTTCAGCATATTGGCCGGTACGGTAGAATAAATTCCCAAAATTATATTGAGCAGAAGCTCCAATAGCTAAAAACGAACTTAAAGGTATGCCTACAGAAAAATACGTTTGATTAATTCCCCCTTCTCCCTCGTAACGATTTAATGTATTAATCCCTGATGCATTCGGACTTTGTCCTTCTATTTGGTAACCCACAGAAGTGTGAGGTATAATACCAAATCCAAATCCAAATTTACCTGCTGGAATGCTAATAGCTAGATAGTCTAGAGAAGCGTTATCTCTATTTTGAGATTCGGTAGAGGAAGCCAAATTTGTGTTTTTGTAGTGTACTCCTACAGAATAGGTGGTAACCTTCAAAAATCCATAACTGGCTGGATTATTCAAATTTGCGTGGATAGAATCTGTGTAGACATCTAGTCCTCCCATATGCCTTGTTGCTTGAGTGCCGTTAAAGTTTCTCTCTCCTAGTCCTGTTGCGGAATAGGGAGAAGTAGATCCTCTTTGAGCATTTGCTAGATGGGGTAAGGCTAATAATAATAAGACAATACTGATTCGTATCATGAAATGGTATTGATTGCTAAGATATAATTCAAACCTTCAGCAAGAAAATTTGAATGGGCAAATATGCTATTTTTAAATGGTTTTGGCAACCTTTCTGCATCTCCGCCTGTTAAAATAACCGTTAAATTATCAATTTTATCTTGATGCCAACTGACAATTCCTTCTAACTCGTTTAAAATACCAAAGTAAACCCCTGAGTGCATCGCCTCTTCAGTTGATTTTCCAATAGGATTATGGAGTGTTTTAAAATCCAATAAAGGAAGTGCTCCAGAATAGTCGTTCATACTTTTATAGCGCATACCAAACCCTGGGCTAATTGACCCTCCCTGATGAATCCCGTTTGAATCTATCCAGTCATAAGTAATGCAACTTCCAAGATCAATAACTAACACTTCTTTGCTGGGGTAGTTTAAGGTGCATGAAGCCAATAACGCAATTCTGTCTGCACCAAGCTGAATAGTGGGCTTGTATAAGGTTTGGAAAGGTAATTTTAATTCAGTGGAACAATATAGCGTACTAATTTGGTTTAGTAATTCGTTTAATTCAACTGAAAAAGTTTTATTTACATCGGATACTATAGCTCTTTTAACCTGAGGATATAAAGACAGTATTTCACTTAGTAATCGTTTCCAATGTTCAATGAAATCAGACTCTGACGCCACTATTTGATCGTTTTCAAACACATGGGATTTGATCATTGTATTACCAATATCGATTACAAGTTGCATTTATTGTTGCTATTGAACAGATAAAATTACAAAGAAAATAGTTGAAATCTCTTTGCAAGGAAGCAAAACCCCATTATATTTGCACTTGCTTAAAAGCGGGGTACCTTAGCTCAGTTGGTAGAGCAAAGGACTGAAAATCCTTGTGTCCCT